>Ga0310345_10000245_pt1 | contig 99794 bp, 79 predicted proteins | sample HC15DNA20500_MG_FD_204667 | JGI IMG/M metagenome (GOLD analysis project Ga0310345, IMG submission 204667) | Marine microbial communities from station ALOHA, North Pacific Subtropical Gyre - HC15-DNA-20-500_MG | ecosystem: Environmental > Aquatic > Marine > Oceanic | place: Pacific Ocean: North... | reverse complement strand
GAGCGCGAAGCGCGACGCGCCGGCGGAGTCGGGAGGGGGGCCCCATTGGCGCTTTGCCCAATGGGGGGAGGGTTTGCACCAAACCCTCCAAGAAACTCAACAGCTCCGGCCTTCGGTCACGGGCTGGAGCGAGTCGTCACCGGGGCACTGCATGCGGCAGGAGGCGTCGGCGTCGCAGCTCATCGAGCAGCTCTCGCCCTCGCAGATGAAGTCGCAGCTCGAGCCGCTGCGGCAGGAGAGCGAGCAGCTGTTGCCCTGGCAGGTCACGTCGCAGTCGGCGCCCTCGGCGCACTCGACCGAGCTGCTGTTGCCCGTGATCAGCGTGCAGTCGGTGCCGTCGCAGTCGAGGTTGCAGCTGTCCCCGCAGGAGCCGGCGCAGCTCTCGGCGGCGCCGCACTCGAGGTTGCAGCTGTCGCCCGAGGCGTTGCAGCTCGCGACGTTCGAGAAGCCGCCGCAGGCCTCGGAGCCGGGGCAGCTGAAGGCCGTGCCGTCGTAGGCGCAGTCGGCGGGGTCGCAGGGCGCGTCGCTCCCGCAGGCGCTCAGGACGAGGAGAGACGAGAGACAGATCCAGCGGGTCATCGGGACAGGGTACTCCCGAGCGCCGCGGCTCGCAGGGCCGCCTTGCGAGATCGCCTCTCGGGGCTCAAGACACGCCCTGACGCGGCGCGTCAAGACCGCGTCATGGCCGGCGGGACGAATCGACCCACATGGCAGCAGAGGAGCGTCCGTGCAGATCCTGATTCCGAGAGAGCGAGCGCCGGGGGAGACCCGGGTGGCCGCCAGCCCCGAGACGGTGGGCCGGCTCGGCAAGGCAGGTCACTCGGTCCACGTGGAGCGCGGGGCGGGTGAGCGCGCGAGCTTCCCGGACGAGGCCTACGCCGAGGCCGGGGCCGAGCTCGTGGGCGAGACCGAGGCCTGGGCCGACGCGCAGGTGGTCGCCAAGGTCGCCCCACCGACGCCGGAGGAGACGGCGGAGATGAGCGCCGAGTCGATCCTGGTCGGCTTCTGCGCGCCGCATCGGGCGCTCGACGAGGTGAAGGCGCTGCGAGATCGGAAGGTGTCGTCGCTCGCGATGGAGCTGCTCCCCCGGATCACCCGCGCGCAGTCGATGGACGCGCTCTCGAGCCAGGCCTCGATCGCCGGCTACCGGGCCGCGCTGCTCGCCAGCACCCACCTCGACAAGCACTTCCCCCTCCTGATGACCGCGGCCGGGACCATTCAGCCGGCCAAGGTCGTGGTGATGGGCGCCGGGGTCGCCGGGCTCCAGGCGCTCGCGACCTGTCGCCGGCTCGGCGCCACCGTCGAGGTGAGCGACATCCGCCCCGAGGTGAAGGAGCAGGTCGAGTCCCTCGGCGGCCGCTTCATCGACCTGCCGCTCGAGGAGAGCGGGGCCGGCGAGGGCGGCTACGCGCGGGAGATGGGCGAGGACTTCCTGCGCAAGCAGCGGGAGCTGATCGCCGAGCGCGTCGCTCAAGCGGACGTGGTCATCACCACCGCGAACATCCCCGGCCGCCCCGCCCCGCGCCTCGTCGAGGAGGAGGTGGTGAAGCGCATGCGCCCGGGCGCGGTGATCGTGGACCTCGCAGTCGAGACCGGCGGCAACTGCGCCCTCAGCGTCGCCGGCGAGACGGTCCGGCGCCACGGCGTGGTGATCGTCGGCCCGGTCAACGCGCCGGCCGCGATGCCGCGGGACGCGAGCCTGATGTACGCGCGCAACGTGCTCGCCCTGCTCGAGCACCTCGCGGGCGACGAGGGCGCCCCCCAGCTCGCGCTCGACGACGAGATCCTCGGCGCGATGCTGCTCACCCACGCGGGCGAGGTCCGGCACGCGCCGACCCGCGCGCGCCTCGAAGGAGACGAGTCATGACCATGGGACCGGTGCTCATCGGCCTGTACGTCTTCGTGCTGGCCATCTTCGTGGGCTTCGAGCTCATCTCGAAGGTGCCCCCCACCCTGCACACGCCCCTGATGAGCGGCGCGAACGCCATCAGCGGCATCACGATCGTCGGCGCGCTCTACGCCGCCAAGGACGCCGACCCGTCGGTGGCCACCTGGCTCGGCTTCGCCGCGATCGCGCTCGCCACCATCAACGTGGTCGGCGGCTTCCTGGTGACCGATCGCATGCTGCGCATGTTCGGCGGACGCAGGGGGAAGAAGTGAGCGCGGCCGCCATCCAGTCGTCGCTCCCCCCGCTGGCGTACCTGCTCAGCTCGTCGCTGTTCATCTACGCGCTGAAGCGCCTCGGCCGGGTCAAGACCGCGCGGAGCGGCAACGCGATCGCGGCGGCGGCGATGCTGCTCGCGGTCGCCGGCACCCTGGTGGAGCTCGGCTTCGTCGACTACCGCTGGATCCTCGGCGGCGTCGCGCTCGGCGGCGCGCTCGGGGCCATCGCCGCGCTCCGGGTCGAGATGACCTCGATGCCGGAGATGGTCGCCATCTTCAACGGCTTCGGCGGCGCGGCCTCGTCGCTGGTCGCGCTCAGCGTCTTCTGGGGCCGCTTCGTGGAGGCCGGCGAGACGGGCAGCGCCTGGTCGGTGCTCGGACCGGCGGAGAGCGTGACCACCGCGCTCTCGGTGCTGATCGGCGGCGTCACCTTCACCGGGAGCGTGATCGCGTTCCTCAAGCTCCAGGGCCGTCTCGCCAAGGGCCGCCCGCTCATGCTGCCGGGCCGGCACGTGATCAACGCGCTGCTGGTGCTCGGCGCGGTCGGCAGCACGGTGGCCTTCAGCGGGGTGCTCGCCGGGCCGGACGACCTGACCGTCAGCCTGCTCGCGCTCACCGCGATCTCGCTCGTGCTCGGGGTGCTGCTCGTCATCCCGATCGGCGGCGCCGACATGCCCGTCGTGGTCTCGCTCCTCAACAGCTACTCGGGCCTCGCGGCGAGCGCGGCCGGATTCGTGATCGGCAACCCGGCGCTCATCATCGCCGGCGCCATGGTCGGCGCGGCCGGGCTCATCCTCACCAACATCATGTGCAAGGCGATGAACCGCTCGCTGGTGGCGGTGCTGCTGGGCGGCTTCGGGCAAGACGGAGGCGGCGCGCAGGAGGACTCCGAGTACGTGGGTGTCACCAGCGCGGGCCCGGAGGAGGCGGCGCTCGTGCTCGAGGGCGCGCGGAACGTGATCATCGTGCCCGGCTACGGCCTCGCCGTCGCCCAGGCGCAGCACGCGGTGAAGGAGCTCGCGGGCGAGCTGGAGAAGCGCGGCGCCCACGTCCGCTACTGCATCCACCCGGTCGCCGGCCGCATGCCCGGCCACATGAACGTGCTGCTCGCGGAGGCGGACGTGCCGTACGAGCAGCTCTTCGAGCTCGAGGCGATCAACGCCGACTTCGCCACCTGCGACGTGGCCATCGTGCTCGGCGCCAACGACGTGGCGAACCCGGCCGCGCTCGAGGACGAGGGCAGCCCGATCTACGGGATGCCGATCTGCAACGTGCACGACGCGGCCACCGTCTTCGTCGTGAAGCGCTCCCTGAGCGCGGGCTACGCCGGCATCAAGAACCCGCTCTTCGAGCGCCCGAACACGTCGATGCTCTTCGGCGACGCGAAGAAGATGATGCAGGATGTGCTGAAGGAGCTCCGCGAGCTCTAGCTCGGCGCCCCGACCCTCAGGCGCCGGGCCCCGTGCCCGTGCCCCCCGAACTCTCCCGATCGGAGCGCCTCGTCGCGCTCGTCTGGCTCGCGTGTGGCGCGTGGTGCGCGTGGTTCCAGTGGCGGCACGACCTCGGGCTCCCCCTGCTCGACGAGGTGCTCGTGCCGCTCACGCGACCGTCCGACCTGCTGGCGTCGCACTACGGGCATCGCATCCCGCTCCCCAGCCTCATCCTCTGGGGCCTGTACGAGCTCGGGGGACCGGCGGCGATGCGCGCCGCGTCGTGGAGCTGTCCCTGGATCGCGGCCGGCGTCGCCGCTCGGCTGGCCCGCCGTCTGCGGGGTCGCACGACGGCGGCGGACATCAGCTTTCCCCTCCTGCTGGCGGGCCCGTGGCACGCCTTCGGTGCCATCCACGCCTACGACCTCCACTTCGGGCTCCCGGCGCTCCTCGCCGTCGGCAGCGCGTACGCGCTCTTGCATCGCCGGGAGCTGTGCGGCGTCGTCCTTCTGGGGGCCTGTCTCGGCTGCGGCGTGAACGGCGTCTGCCTCGCGATCGGCCTCGCGGCGTGTCTCCCCTGGTGCGCGCGGAGCGCCCCTCGCGGCGCCGCCGTCGTCGTGGGCGTCTGCGCGTTCGGCGCGGCCCTCACCGCCGGCGCGTCGGGCGCGGAGCTGCCGGAGGTGCCCGTGACCGACGCGCTCTACACGTTCGGCGCTCTGACGCTGACCGTGCTGGATCGCGTGCCGGCCCGCTGGCCTCTGACCGTGGCCCCGGTCGCGCTCTTCTGGCTCACCGCCGGCGCGGTCACGCTTCGCTTCGGGGTCACGCGGACGCGGCTGCTGCCCCTGTGGGGCGGGCTGGTCGGCGCATCGTCGGCGTGGCTGGCGATCGCGTTGACGAGGGCGGTGCCCGCTGGCGAGTGGGCCTGGGTCCCCGGGCGCTATCAGACGCTCGTGGCGCTGCCCTACGTCTTCGCCCTGCTCCTCGTCGCCCGCGCGCAGCGGCGGCGTGCGGCTGCGTTGGCGCCGGCGGTCGTCCTGACCCTGAGCCTCCTCGCCGCCCTCCCCTCGGCGCTCGCTCACGCGGACGAGATCGGGGCGTGGGTGGACGGGCTGGAGAGCGACACGCGCGTCGCGATCCAGAGCCTGTGGACCCCCGAGGAGCTCGCGACGCACTACGGCGAGCGGCTCTTTCCCTACGACCGGGACGTCCTGGTCCGCTCCCTCCGCGCGGTGCTCGACCGCTGACCGCGCTACCCTTCGCGCATGTGGTCGACCCGCGTGACGCTCGCCCTCGCCCTCTTCGGCTGCCTCGTCGGCTGCCTCGTCGGCTGTGGAGCCAGCCCGGCGCCCACCCCTCGACACGCGCCGGTCGGGACGAGCGACGCCGCCCCCACGCCCGCGGTCGAGCGGCGCGCCGCGACGATGGGGACCCAGCGCGCGGAGCTGACCGCGGCCGACCCGATCAACGACGGGCAGGCCCACTACCACGTCTGGCAGCTCGAGCTGGACGGCAGCCAGCGGGTGCGGGTCCGCATGCGCAGCGGCGCGCTCGACCCGCTGATGGAGATCCGCGGGCCGGGCGAGCAGCGCCTCCGGAACGACGACGCGTTCCCGGGCACGCTCGAGGCGATGATCGACTTCCAGCCGGGTGAGCCCGGGGTCTACGAGATCTGGACGACCACCTACGCGGCCGGCCAGACCGGGCCCTACGACCTCAGCGTGGAGCCGGTCTCGCCCGAGGGCACCGGCCTCCCGCTGACCCTGGGCGAGGGGGCCGCGGCCGAGCTCGGGCAGCACTCGGTCGACGGCCTGCCGGGGAGCTGGATCCGCTTCGAGGGTCAAGCGGGCAGCATCGTCCGGCTCCGCGTCACCTCGCAGGCCTTCGACACGATCGCGACGCTCATCGGCCCGGGCGGACAGACCTGGGTCAACGACGACGCCAACGACCTCGGCCCCGACGGCAGCGAGCGCGCGCTCGACAGCACGGTCGTCGCCGCGCTGCCCCAGACGGGCGTCTACCAGCTCGTGGTGACGCCGTACGGGCGCGGGACCGGCGCGTTCGCGGTCCGGAGCGAGGTGCGGCCGCCGGTCGTGCTCGAGGACGGGCGGCGCCCCGAGGGGCTCGCGGGCGCGAACGGCGGCGGCCGGGTGCTCGGCGTGTTCGCCGGGATCACCGAGTACGAGACGCAGGGCCGGCTCTACGGCTGCGCCGACGACGCGCGCCTGCTGGCCGAGTCGATGCGCGCCGCGCACCTGCAGGACGAGTCCGATCAGCTCGTCCTCCCCGACGGGCTCGCCACCCGCGACGGCTTCCTGAGCGCGATCGCCCAGATGGCTCGCCAGTCGAGGCCGGAGGACGTGGTCGTGGTGTTCTTCAGTGGCCACGGCCAGCAGCAGCCCGACGGCGACGACGACGACGAGCTCGACGACCTCGACGAGACGATCGTCCTGCACGACGGCTCGCTGACCGACGACGAGGTGGTGGCCGCGCTCGACGGCGTGCAGGGCACGGTGCTGCTCGCGATCGACGCCTGCCACGCGGGCGGCTTCGCCGACGACTGGGTCCAGCGCCCGAACCGGATCGGCCTCTTCTCGAGCGACGAGGACGTGCTGAGCGACACCGCCGAGCCCCACCGCGCGGGCGGCTACCTCTCCTGGCACCTCCGGCGCGGGCTCCTCGGCGAGGCCGACAGCCGCCCCCGCGACGGCGTCCTGCACGCCGGCGAGCTCACCGACCATCTCTACGACGGCTTCGTCGCCGACCACGCCCTCATCAACCCCGAGGACGAGCTCGACCGGGCCCAGCGCCTCGTCGTGCGGCGCGGCGCGGTGACCTGGGACCAGGTCCTCTGGGTCTACCCACGCAACCCGGATCTCTCCCTGCCCACGCTGCCGAGCCTCCCGCTCCAGAGCCCGCCCCCGGGTTGAGCGGCCGACGGAAAAGAAAACGGGAGCGACGCGCCGCGCCGCTCCCGCTCCGGTCGAGGCGGAGGCCTCAGTTGCCGGCGGCGGTCACGATGTGGAGCGTGTACGCCCCGCGGCCGTCGCTGTAGGCGCAGGCCTGGATCGTGTAGTCACCGGCCTCGGCGGCGGTGTGGTTGAGGCGCGCGTTGAGCCCCTCACCGTCGTCGTTGTAGCCGACCTCGGCGCCACCGTGGGTCACGGCGACGTAGTTGTCGTACTCGCTGTCCATGTCGGCCCGAATCGTCCAGCCCTCACCGACGCTCACGTCGTAGCTGTCACACTTCTTGCCGTCGTACTCGGTGTCGCCGTCGGCGATGTCACCGCTCTCGTTACGGTCAGCCGCTTCGTAGCTACCACCACAGGCGGCGAGCAGCGAGAGGGCCCCCAACACGATCAGAATGCGTCGCATGTCGTTCTATCTCCCTGAAAGTTCTCTCGGGCTCCATGAATACGTTCGAGGAGCTCGAATCTCCCCCCGCGTCGCAACGCCCATACCGTGACGGGCCTGCCCGCGGCGGCGGCGAGTGTCTCACCGCTTCGGGGATTCGTCACGTGACCTGTTGCGGACTGTCATTCGTTTTCCGGGAAACGTCTCGGTTCCCACGAAAAAGGCCCCGCTCCGGAGCGGAGCGAGGCCTTCTCGGTCGATCGCCGACGCGTCAGGGAGCCGCGGGCGGCCCGACCAGCACGCCGCAGCGGACCCAGTCACCGCTCACCATCGGGTCCTGCGAGCCCTTGGTCAGGCGCAGGAGGTAGGTCCCGGCCGCGCTGACCGAGGCCTCCTCGATGGCGACGCCCTCGGTGGCCGACTCGCTGTCCATCTCGATGACGGTGGTCCCGGTCGAGTCGGTGAGGGCGGCCTGGAGGCCGACCACGCCCGAGCCGGCGGTGCGCGAGCCGCAGAAGATGCTCACGACCTCGGTCGCGTCGGTGACCTCGAGGGAGAAGAAGTCCGTGTCTCCGTCGCCGACGTTGGCGCCGATGAAGGCGCGCTCCGCGCCCGGCACGCCCATGACCGCCTCGAAGCTGAGCGCCTCGGGGGTGGCGGCGACGCCGTTGGTCGCCTCCATGGTCTCCGCCGGGTTGTCGACCCGACCGCGGAACATCTTCAGGACGTAGAAGTCGGCCGCGCCGGCGCTGCCGCCGTGGTCGATCCAGAGGAGGTAGTCGCCCTCGGGGAGCGGCGGGTTGAGGCCGTCGAGCGCCGACGGGTCGATGCGCGCGATGACGTCCGAGCCGTCCGCGTTGGTGATCCAGATGGCATTCGGGGTGACCGTCGAGCCGTTGCCGTCGGTGCCCACCGGCATCGGAATCACGCGCGCGGCGACGCGCCCGGGGGTGATGCTGAAGGAGAAGACGTCGACGTCGGAGCCGTCGCGGAAGTCGCCCGCGATGATGCCGAAGTCGCTCGCCATGCCCATGGTGTCGGCCGCGAAGCCGAGCGCGGTCGCGCTGGCCGCGTCGTCACCGCTCTCCGGATCGCCGGTCACCGCCTCGGCGTCGAAGTTCAGGCCGCCGATGGAGAGCTCGTAGGTGAAGTCGGCCTGACCCTCGGGGGTCTCGCCGGCCCACGTCGACCACTCCTGCACGAGCACGTAGTAGGTGCCGTCCGCCGGGAGCTGCGTGATGATCTCGCTGTCCGTGTTGACGCGCGGCTGCCCATCGTCGTTCTCGGCGATCTGGTTCATCGCGCTGTCGTAGAGGGTGATGACGGTGTCGACCATCTCGGGGTCGTCGTCGGCGTTGGCCTCGGTGCTCAGGATGACCCAAGCGCCGGCGGCACCTTCGAACGAGTAGTAGTCGAGGTCGCCGGGCTCGCCGATGGCGCCCATCGCCATGCCCTCGGTGAGCGGGGTGGCGTCGGCGAAGGTGTCGTTGCCGTCGCCCATCATGACGCCGCTGTCCGGGTCCGTCGTCCCGGTGTCCGGATCCATCATGGTCCCGGTGTCGGGCATGTCCGTGCCGCTGTCGGGATCGCCCGCGCCGTCGTCACAGCCGAAGGCCAGCGCGCTGGCCAGAAGGAGAGTCGTCCAAGTCAGGTTTCTCATGTTCACCTCGTGTGAAGCGGCACGCTAGCAACCCGATCCAGGGGCGTCGAGGCACGTCGGTCGCGCTCCGGGCCGCGAAGGTGTACGAATCCGCTCATGGCCCGACGGGAGATCGTCCTCACCTACGGCGAAGAGCAGACCGCCTTCAAGTTCACGCGCGTCGACCGCAGCAAGCTCTACGGTCGAAAGGAGCGCGTGATCCTCGACGAAGACGGCGAGCGCTGCGTCCCCGCCTACCTCACCCACGACGGCGCGGCGCTCGTCCCTCCGGGCGGCACCGCGCACATCTACGTCGACGAGGCGTTCGACACGGTCGAGCGCTCGGACCTGAAGGCGGTCGACGACGAGGGCGAGCCGCTCGAGCCCTACGCCTCGACCCTGGGAGAGCCGCAGCCGCTGACGCCGGTCGACCCGGCGCGGGTCCTCGACTGCCTCGTGACCAGCGTCTACGAGCTCGCGGCCGAGGAGCTGGGCGCGGCCCTGAAGAAGTCCCTCGACGACGGCGACCTCTTCGAGAGCGTCTACAACTACCGCGAAGGCTACGACCCCGACGTGCTCTTCTTGCTGAAGAAACGACGAGGGGATCTTCGCCCTGGTCGCCAAGGAGACCGGCTTCGAGTTCCTGACCCGCGAGGCCCCCGAGGCCGACGACGAGGACGAGGACGAGGTCGACGAGCTCGATGACGATCTCGACTTCTCGATGATGTGAGAGGACGCCGATGCCCCGCCTGATTTCCATCATGGACGCGAAGAAGCGAGACGCTCAGATCGAGGTCGACTCGCCGAAGAAGAAGGAGCGTCACCGCTACGTCGACCCGGCCGGCAACCCGGTGCAGCACCAGCGCGTCATCAAGGGCACCGAGAAGACGACCTACGAGGCGCTCGTGGCCGAGGCCGGCGATCCGGACGCGCTCGCGCAGGCGCTGATCGACGGCGACCCCGAGCTCGATCTCGATCAGGTCGGCCGGCGCCTCGCCCACACCTCCCGCGTCTACCTCGGCCCCGCCGGCAACGTGCTCTACGTCGCGCGCATCCTGAAGGTCGTCTACGACGCCAAGGGCGAGGAGCAGAGCCGCGAGGACTTCGTGGACGTCGAGGCCACGGTCGGCGAGGAGCTGCCGCCGATCCCCTGGACCGGCCGGCTCATGCCGATCGACACGGTGATCCGGCGCTTCGCCTTCGTGCGCAAGCTGCAGCTGCGTCACGTCAACGGGCTGACCTTCGACTTCCTCTACGAGATCGCCGAGGCGCTCCAGAAGGAGAACAAGCTGATGCTCGTCGGCGCCGGCAAGAAGGGGCAGAGCCCGCTGATCTTCCAGACCAACGGCACCCCCTTCCGCGGCTTCCTCGAGGGCCGCGTGCAGGACGGCGGCTACCGCCTGGTGCTGCACCTCTCCAACCTCGAGATCAAGCGCGTGACCGAAGACGAAGAGGAGGCGGGCTGATGCTCTGGTCCGAGAGCTGGTCGAGCTACGCCGACGGAAAGCGCGCCCCGGTCGGGGGGCTCGCGGACGAGGCGCTCGCGAAGCGGCTGCGCATCTACAAGCGGCAGGTCGCCAAGCGCTACCGGGTGATCGATCCCGAGCAGATCGAGCGCCTCCTGACGCAGGGCCCCTATCACATCTCCACCAAGCTCGACGGCGAGCTCTGGTTCCTCGTCAAGCGCGAGGGCGAGGTCGCGCTCTGCGCCTACAACGGCCGGGTCCTCATGGGCACGCCGCTCGCGAAGGAGGCCGCCGAGCGCCTCGCGGACGCGGGCGACGTGATCCTCGCCGGGGAGCTGGTGGCGGAGCCGGAGAGCGGCAGCGGCCGCGCGCGCGTGCACCACGTGGCCACCGCCCTCGGCGCGGACGAGCTCGAGAAGACGCTGTCCTTCCACGCCTTCGACCTCGTCGAGGACGACGGCAAGGACACGCTGCTCGTCGACTACGACGCGCGCGTCAGCCGCATGAGCGAGCTGCTCGGCGAGGGCGGCCGGGTGCGCGTCGCCGAGACGGTGGTCGGGGAGCCCGCGGACGTCGTCCGCCTCTACCGCGAGTGGGTCGTCTCCGATCGCTTCGAGGGCCTGGTGGTGCGCTCGGAGCGGGGGCTCACCTACAAGATCAAGAGCACCCTGACCCTCGACGCGGTGGTGATCGCCTTCGGCGAGCGCATCACCGGCGAGGTGCACCAGGTGCGCGAGATGAGCGTCGCGCTCATGCGGGACGACGGGACCTTCCAGCTGCTCGGCGCGGTCGGCAACGGCCTGAGCGAGCAGGATCGCGCCGACTGGTTCCAGCGCCTCTCCCCGATGCAGGTCGAGAGCCGCTTCCGGCTCGCCAACCGCGAGGGCACGCTGAGCCAGTTCGTCGCGCCGAAGATCGTGGTCGAGGTGCGCTGCTCGGATCTCCTCGCCTCCGACAGCTGGGACGCCCCCATCCGCCGGATGAGCCTGCGCTACACCGAGAACAAGGGCTGGGAGCCGATCCGCGAGACGCCGACCGCGGTGATGATCCACCCGATCTTCCTGCGCGAGCGCACCGACAAGGCGGTCGACGTCGAGAGCATCGGCATGACCCAGATCACCAGTCGCGTGCCGCTGTCCACGCCGGAGGAGCAGGCGGCGCCGGTGGAGCAGAAGCCGGCCGAGGTCGTCCGACGGGCGGTGTTCAGCAAGACGACCAAGGGCAAGGTCGCCGTGCGCAAGTACATGATCGTCGACACGAACAAAGGCGACGCCCGCGGCTACCCGCCCTACGTGACCTTCTTCACCGACTACTCCGCCGGGCGGAAGGAGCCCCTCCAGACCGCGCTCCGCACCGCGAGCGACATGGAGAAGGCGGAGGCGCAGGTGATCGAATGGATGGGCAAGAACATCAAGCGCGGCTGGGGCGAGGAGGAGCAGGCCCGGGTGGGCGACCTGGTCCCTCCGCCGCCCGGCGCCGCGAAGATTCTGGCGAAGAAGTAGCCGCGCTCAGGGCGCGACGATGCGCACGACCGACGAGCCGAGCATGTAGAGCTCGCCGTTCGCGTCCTCGCCGAACGACGTGATGTTCGAGAGGCCGCCCCCGAGGCCGGTGGCCATTTGCGCGCCGACCGCCGAGCCGTCGCACACCTTGAAGGCCGCGCGCTGGTTGTTGCAGTAGTCGCCGTAGAGGTACCAGCCCTGGAGGTCGGGGATGGCGGAGCCGCGGTAGACGTAGCCGCCCGTGACCGAGCAGCCGCCGATCGGCGCGCCGCCGTCGTGGGCGTACTCGAAGATCGGCTCGGCGTGCTCGGGCACGAGGTCGAGGTTGTCGGCGTTGAAGACCCGGGTGCCCTCGTAGGCCCGCCAGCCGTAGTTCTCGCCGCCGGCGGACGACGCGGGCTGGAAGTCGATCTCCTCGTACTCGTTCTGCCCGACGTCGCCGATGTAGAGGTCGCCGGTGGCGCGGTCGAACGAGAAGCGCCACGGGTTGCGCAGGCCGTAGGCCCAGATCTGCGCGCGGCCGCCGCCGCCCTCGAAGGGGTTGCCGGCCGCGGCGTAGGAGGGCGCCGCGTCGACGTCGAGGCGGAGGATCTTGCCCATCAGGGTGTCGAGGTTCAGGCCGTTCCCGGTCGGGCCGTGACGATCGCCGCCGCCACCCCCGTCGCCGGTGCCGACGTAGAGGTGACCGTCGGGCCCGAAGGCGATCATGCCGCCGTTGTGGTTGTTCTCCGGGTCGTCGATGACCATCAGGCGCGCGACCTCGGTCGGGTCGGCGACGAACCGGTCGGAGGGCGCCGCGTACTCCGCCACGACGTTCTGCATCGCGTCGTTGGGCGTGTAGTAGATGAAGAAGCGCCCGTTGTCGGCGTAGTCGGGGTGGAAGGCGAGCCCGAGCAGGCCGCGCTCTCCGCCGAAGCCGATCCGGCCCGTGAGATCGAGGAAGGTCTCGACGCCGCCGCCGCGCACCACCCGGATGCGGCCGACCTGCTCGACGATGAAGAGGCCGTCCACGCCCGCGGGCTGGGTGAGGAACACCGGGTTCTCGAAGCGGGTGCCGGGCGCCACCTCTTCGGTCGCCAGGGTCGGGAAGGTGAGGTCGTCGCAGAGATCGGGCGGCAGGCCCGAGTCCGGCTGGGGGCCGGTGTCGGGGCGCGGGCCGGAGTCGCGCGGCGGCGGGGTGGAGGCGTCGGTGGCGGGGTCCTCCCCGTCGCACGCGGCGAGGGCGAGGCACCCGAGAAGCAGGCAAGCGGTTCGCATGGGCGGAATGTAGCAGGTGCCCCGTGCACGTGTCGGGCTCCTCCCGGCTGGGAAAACGCCCGAGTCGCTTGGTATGATGGAAGAAGACGAGCTGGGAGGAACTCCGATGGGCAGTCGATTCCGAGACGACGCCACGCAGCAGATCGAGACGTTGGGATCGCCGCCCGCTCGGCCGGTGGAGGGGCTCGGCGCCCCGGCGATACATCCGGACGTGTTCGGCCTGACCGACGTGGGCAAGGTGCGCGACCACAACGAGGACAGCTTCCTCGTGGCGCAGCTCGAGCGCTACATGCGGCTCTATCAGTCGAGCCGCCCGGTCGACGACGGCACCAAGGTGAAAGGCCCCCCGCAGGGCTGGATCCTGATCGTGGCCGACGGCATGGGAGGTCACGCGGGCGGCGAGGTCGCGAGCGCGATGACCACCGACGCCCTCGCCCGCTACGCCTTCACGCTGATGCCCTGGTCGCTGCCGCGGAGCCGCGACGACAGCCGGGTGCTCGCGAGCGGCTTCCGCGACGCGGTGAAGAAGGTGCAGCAGGACATGCGCGAGGCCGCCAGCAGCAGCGGCCGCAAGGGCATGGGCACCACCCTCACCATGGCCTACGTCACCTGGCCCAACCTCTTCGTGGTGCACGTCGGCGACAGCCGGATGTACGCGATGCGCGAGGGGCGCCTCTACCAGATCACGCACGACCACACGCTCGCCCAGCAGCTGGTCGAGTCGAAGGTCATGAGCTCCGAGGAGGCCGAGGACAGCGAGTTCTCGAACATCCTCGTCAACGCGCTCGGCGGCGACAGCGACGAGCTCCGGGTCGAGCTGCACCACGCGCTGCTCTTCCCGGGCGACGTCTTCATGCTCTGCTCGGACGGGCTCAACAAGCACGTGACCGACGACCGCATCCGCGAGCTGCTCGGCGGCGTGGCCGGCGGCGAGACCGCGGAGTCCGCGGCCCGGGCCCTGGTCGACGACGCGCTCCAGGACGGCGGCACCGACAACGTGACCTGCGTCGTCGCGCGCTTCTGACGGGTCAGCGTCGGCGGTCTCGCTCGAGCCGCCGGATCACCTTCTTCAGCACCGCCGCCTCGGACATCCCGGGGTGGCGGTCTCGCTCGGCGTCGACCAGGCGCTGGGCCACCAGCGGGTCGTGCACCAGCTTGCGGAGCGTGCGCCAGAGCGCCGGGACCGACGCCTTCCGCTTCGCGCGGGGGCCGCGGCCGCCGAACGACCACCAGACGATCACGGCGAGGACCGCGAGGAAGACGGCGACGAGGACGAGCTGGCTCATCGCCCTGCCCTACGCGCGGAGCCGCGGATCGATTCCCCCGCTAGCGACAGGCCGAGAGCCCCACCGGCATGCCGCCGCCGCGGAGGTGGGCCACCGCGCAGCTCGGCTCGGCGTCCCGGCAGAAGATCAGCTCGTTGGGCTCGTGGCCCTGGTAGAGCAGCTCCTGCGCGCAGGTGGGCTCGGCCCCGTCGCAGAAGATCTCCGCGCTCTCCGGGTGCCCGATGTCGGCGAGCGCGGCCTCGCAGCTCGGCTGCGCGCTGGGGTGAGCCACGTCGGGGCCGACCACGCCGGCGCCGACGCTGACCTGCGCCTGATGCGGCTGCGCGTACTGCGGCTGCTGGAGCTGCGGCTGCTGAAACTGGGGCTGCGGCTGCGCGTACTGCGGCTGCTGGACCACCACCGGCGCGACGGTCGGCGCGACGACGACGTCGGGCGCCGCCTCGGCCAGGCGGATCTGATGCTCCCGGGCCTCCCGCAGGGGGCGCGCGATCTCCTCGTCGATCTGCCGCTGGAGGTGGGTGATCATCCGGTCGTAGCGCGGGTGGATCCAGGCGGCGCCGCCCCGGTCGACGCTGTGCCGGAGCCCGGCGCTGTCGAGGTACTGGATCTGGTAGCCGGCCGGGTTGTAGGCGATGCCGACCCGGAGCGTGATCCGGCCCCGCGTGTAGCGCGCGACGAGCTGGTTCTGCGCCTCCTGCTCCACCACGAACTGATCCGCCTCGAGCGCCCGGAAGAGCGCCGCGCGGACGTCAGCGGGGGCGTGTCGACCGCCGATGGCTCCCGCGGTCGTCGTGCGAAGCGGGACCCCCCGCCTCCCGCAGCCCACCGCGAGCGTCGCCATCACCACCAAGCCCAGAATCGTCGCCTTCCGCATGCCCTCTCCCCTGGATCCGAATGGGTGCGCCCGCGAGCAGAATCCGGACCAGGCCCGCGCGCGGGAGAGCTCGGGACGGACCGGCTAGTGGCGTGACCACTCGTTCACGGTGGAGTGGAGGCTCGACCGGTCAGCGCGTCACGGTGACGGTGAGACCGCTCACGCGTGCCGGAGGTGGAAGGACTTCGGCCGGGTGAGGTACGCGTAGCCCAGCCTGGAGAGGGTGCAGCCGCGTCCGGAGTCCTTCACGCCCACCCAGGCCAGCTCCGGGTCGAGGTAGTCGCAGCGGTTCATGAACACGGTGCCGGTCTCGAGCCGGTCTCCGATGGAGGACGCGGCGTCGAGGTCCTCGGTGTAGATGGCAGCGGTCAGGCCGAAGCGGCTGTCGTTCATGAGCCGCACCGCCTCCTCGTCGTCCTTCACCTTCATCACGCCGACGACCGGGCCGAAGGTCTCCTCGCGCATCAGCTCCATGTCGTGGGTGACGTCGACCAGGAGCTGCGGCGCGAGGTAGGGGTCGCCCTTCTCCGCCGCGATCGGGAAGCGCGCCGCGTCGACGAGCGGCCGGGCCCCCGCCGCGACCGCCGCCTCGATCTGGGCGCGGATGCCCTCGGCCGCCTTCGCGCGGACCACCGGGCCGAGGTTCGTCTCCGCCTGGGTCGGGTCCCCGAGGCGGTAGGCCTCGACCAGCGCCCGCGCCTTCTCGACGAACGCGTCGTACGCCGCCTCGTGCACGTAGATGCGCTCGATGCCGCAGCAGCTCTGCCCGCTGTTGAAGAAGGCGCCGTCGATCAGCCCCTCGGCCGCCTTCTCGGGATCGGCGTCCGCCCGCACGTAGCCGGGGTCCTTGCCGCCGAGCTCGAGGCCGACGCCGACGAAGCGATCGCTCGACGCGCGCTCCACCGCGTGGCCGCCCGGCACGCTCCCGGTGAAGGCGACGAAGCCGACCCGCGGATCCGCCACCGCCTCGGCGACGCGATCGTGGCTCATGTGCAAGAAGTCGAAGACGCCCGGCTCGATGCCGGCCGCCCGCGCGTGCTCCACCATGCGCTCGGAGACGAGCGGCGTCTGATCGCTGTGCTTCAGCACCACCGCGTTGCCGGCCATCAGCGCCGGCACCACCGCGTTGACCGCGGTCAGCCACGGGTAGTTCCAGGGCGCGAGCACGAGCACGACGCCGAGCGGCTCGCGGCGGATGAAGCGCGTGAAGCCGTCCTTCTGCGGCACCTCGACGTCGCGCAGCTCCTCCAGCCCCAGCCGGATCATCGTGCGCGCCCGGTCCTCGAACCCGCCGACCTCGCCCGGCGTCTGGGAGATCGGCCGCCCCATCTGCCAGGTCAGCTCCTCGGCGATCCGCGCTTTGTCCGCGACCACCGCGTCGACGAACGCGCTCAGCCGCTCCGCGCGCTTCTCCCTCGAGGTCTCCCGCCACCCCCGCTGCGCCTCCTCGGCGCGCGAGAGCGTCTCGTTCAGCTCGCCCGCCGAGGCGAGCGGGCGCTCCACGTAGATCGAGCCATCCACGGGCGACACGGTCCGAAGCTTCTCCGTCATGGCCCCATTTCTAACCGCGCCGGCCCCTTCGTACGAGGGGTCGTTCGGCGAATTGCGCCGTTCGGCAGTGGCGCGCGCCAAGCCGCTCGCGGGCTCGACCGAACGCGGGTCGGCAGCTTCGAGTTTTTGCTCTCGCCAAGCCGCAAGCCGCAAAGGGACGGAGGGGCCACGCGATGGAGGCTCTCCGCCGGGGGGCTCGGACGAGCACGGCTCGGCAGCTGCCTTTTTTTCTCGCGCAGAGACGCAGAGACGCAGAGAGGGAGCGGGCCGCGGGATGGAGGCTCGCCGCCGGGCGCTCGGACGAGCGCGGCTCGGCAGGTGCAATTTTGCTCTCGCCAAGCCGCCAAGCCGCAAAGAGACGGACGGGCCGCGCGATGGAGGCTCGCCGCCGGGGGCTCGGACGAGCGCGGCTCGGCAGCAGCATTTTTTGCTCTCGCCAAGCCGCAAAGCCGCAAAGGGGCGGTCGGGCCGCGTGATGGAGGCTCGCCGCCGGGGGCTCGGACGAGCGCGGCTCGGCAGCTGCTTTTTTCTCTCGCAGAGACGCAGAGACGCAGAGAGGGAGCGGGCCGCGCGATGGAGGCTCGCCGCCGGGGGATCGGTCGAGCGCAGCTCGGCAGCTGCAATTTTGCTCTCGCCAAGCCGCCAAGCCGCAAAGGGGCGGACGGGCCGCGTGATGGAGGCTCGCCGCCGGGGGCTCGGACGAGCGCGGCTCGGCAGCTGCTTTTTCTCTCGCAGAGACGCAGAGACGCAGAGAGGGAGCGGGCCGCGGGATGGGCGCTCGCCGCCAGGTGCAGAGCGGCGCGCGGGCCCTCCCCACGAGGCCAGCCCGCCGAGCCCCGGCGAGCCGCCACCCCGTCGCCCCCCCCCCCTTGGCGGCTTGGCGGCTTGCGCGAGCCCATCACCCCCAAAGCGAACCTGATCTGACACCACTCCGAGCGGCAGCCAGCCCAGCCCCGGCGAGCGACCACCCCGCCGCCACACAGCCCCTTGGCGGCTTGGCGGCTTTGCGCGAGCCCATCACCCCCAAGCGAACCTGATCTGACACCACTCTGGGCGGCAGCCAGCCCAGCCCCGGCGAGCGACCACCCCGCCGCCACACAGCCCCTTGGCGGCTTGGCGGCTTTGCGAGAGCCCATCCCCCCAAACGAACCTGATCGGACACCACTCCGAGCGGCAGCCCGCCGAGCCTCGGCGAGCCATCACCCCGTCGCCCCTCTGCGACTCTGCGTCTCTGCGAGAGACCTGTTCGACCCAGTCACCACTCCGAGCGGCAGCCCGCCCAGCCCCGGCGAGCCGCCACCCCGCGGCCACCCAGCCCCTTGGCGGCTTGGCGGCTTTGCGAGAGCCCATCACCCCCCAAACGCCCCCACTCAGAGGGCGCGGGAGGTTTCTTCGAGCTCCTTACCCTTGGTCTCGGGGAGGAGCCAGAGGATGAGGATCAGGGCGAGGATGGGGCCGATGGCGGTGATGGCGACCGCGGGGCCGTAGCCGAAGGCCTCGGCCGCCGCGCCGACCGCCCAGGGGGCGAGCACGTAGCCGATGCGGCCGAGGATGTTGTTCGACCAGGCGAAGGCGTCGCCGCGCAGGTGGGTGGGGAAGAGCTCGGTGTTGTAGGCGTTGAGCACCGGGAGCACCGCGCTGACCCCGAAGATGGCGCCGACCACCGCGAGCGTCAGCCAGGGGCCGGCCTCGGTCAGGGTGTAGGCCGCGACGCAGGAGGCGCTGGTGACGACGAAGATGATCACCGCGCCGAGGCGCCGCCCGATCCAGTCGAGGAGCTTGCCGGCGGCGAACACGAGCGGCATCGCGGCCACCGCGGCGAGGCTGATGACGCCGCCGACCGCGGTCGCGTCCATGTGCGGCCCGTAGGCGGGCGCCGGCGCGGACGCGTACTCCTTCCAGTACATGATCGCGGTCGCGGTGCAGACGTAGGTCAGCCCCCAGATGAGCGCGAGCTGGAGCACCCGCTTCCGGTAGGGCGTCTTCCAGATGCGCATCATCGGCTTGGGCGCGGCGCGCTCCTCGGCGGTCATCGCCGCGAACCGGCTGCTCTCCTTCAGGCTCCGCCGCGCGACCGCGAGCAGGACCAGCGGGATGGCGCCGACGAAGTAGACCATGCGCCAGCCGTAGTCCGTCTCGATGAGCAGCGGCACGAGCCCGGCGCAGGCGATGCTGCCGAACGACGAGAACCCCTGGATGAGGCCGATCATCAGCCCGCGGTGCTTCGCGGGGAAGTCCTCCGCCGCGTAGACCATGCTGATGGCCCACTCCGCGATGAGGAAGATGCGCGCGAGGAACTGCGCGGCCGCGAACCACCACACGTTCGGCGCGAGGCCGGTGAGGAACGTGAAGACCGTGTAGCCCGCGATCGTGATCGTCAGGACGCGGCGTCGCCCCCACTTGTCGGCCTGCCGCACCAGCAGGTAGGCGAGGATCGTCCCGACGTTGATCACCGCCACGACGAGCCCGCCCATCGTCTCGTCGATCCCCATGTCGGCCCGGAACTCGGGGAGGATCTGGGAGAGCGCGATGTGGTCGTAGCCCTCGAAGAACGTGGCCACGCCGAGGAAGACGAACAGCCTCCAGTGATACCCGGTCAGCTTCTCGTCTTCGGGCGCCGCGTCGCTCACGCGCGCATCATCGAAGAGCGCGCCCTCGACGTCGAGGGATTAAAAGCGAAGGCCCCCCAGCCGACGGAGTCGGGAGGGGGGCCCCACGGGGGGAGGGGGGCAAGCCACGGAGTCGGGAGGGGGGCCCCATGGGGCTCGGCCCCATGGGGGGAGGGTTTGCCTCAAACCCTCCGGCTAGCCTCAGTTCTTGTCCAGCTTACCCACGAGGGAGAGCGTGAAGCTCGCGCCCATGTACTTGAAGTGGGGCCGGACCTTGAGACCGCAGCGGTACCAGCCGGGCTGCCCCTCGACGTCCTCGACCACGATCTGCGCGGCGCGGAGCGGCTTGCGGGAGCGGACGGCGGGAGCCGGGTTCTCCATGTCCACCACGTACTGGCGGATCCAGTTGTTGAGCTCGCGCTCGAGATCCGCGCGCTCCTTCCACGTCCCGATCTGCTCGCGCTGCATCACCTTCAGGTAGTGAGACAGGCGAGTGATGATGAACATGTAGGGGAGCTGGGTGCCGAGGCGGTAGTTGGTCTCCGCCTCCTTGCCCTCGGGCGTGTTGGCGAAGATCTTCGGCTTCTGCGCGCTGTTCGCGGAGAAGAACGCCGCGTTGTCGCTGTCCTTGCGGAACGTGAGGCCGATGAAGCCCTGCTCGCTCATCTCGTACTCGCGACGCTCGGTGAGCTGCACCTCGGTCGGGCACTTGGTCTGGATCTCGCCCATCGCCTCGTACTGGTGGAGCGGCAGGTTCTCCACCGCGCCGCCCGCCTGCGGGCCGATGATGTTCGGGCACCAGCGGTACTTGGCGAACGAGTCGGCCACGCGCGTCGCCATCGCGATCGCGGTGTGACCCCAGAGGTACTTGTCGTGGTCCCCGACGACCTCCTCCTTGAAGTTGAAGGACTTCACGGGGATGGTGTCCGGGCCGTAGGGCAGCCGGAGGAGGAAGCGCGGCGCGCAGAGGCCGACGTAGCGGCTGTCCTCGCTCTCGCGGAAGCTGTGCCAGCGCGCGTACTGCGGGCCCTCGAAGAGGCTCTGCAGATCCTTGAGCTTCGGCAGCTCCTGGTAGCTCTCGCAGCCGAACATGTCGGGCGCGACGTTCGAGAGGAAGGGCGCGTGCGACATCGCCGAGACGCTGGCGATGTTCTGCAGGAGCTGCATGTCCTGCGGGCCCGGGCCGAACTCGTAGTTGCCGACGAGGCAGCCGAAGGGCTTGCCGCCGAAGGTGCCGTACTCGTTCGAGTAGACGTGCTTGTAGAGGCCCGACTTCACGATCTCCGGGCTGTCCTCGAAGTCCTCGAGGAGCTGCTCCTTGGAGACGTTGAGGATCGAGACCCGGACGTTCTCGCGGAAGTTGACGTTGTCGATGAGGTACTTGAGACCCCGCCACGTCGACTCGAGCTTCTGGAGCTGCGGGTGGTGGAGGATCGTGTTGATCTGCGCGCTCATGCGCTGATCGATCTCGGAGATCATCGCGTCGACCACCGCCTTGTCCACGCGCTCGCCCTTGCGGGAGGGCGCGAGCATCTCGGTGATGAACGCCTGGATGCCGCGGCGCGCGACGTCGTACGTCTCGTCCTCCGGCTTGATCTTCGCTTCCGCGAGCATGCTCTCGAGGAGGCTCGCGTCCTCGGCGAGGGCCTCTGCGCCCTCCGCTGCAGTCTGTTCTTCAGCCATGTTCTTCTACCCCAACTCGTGAGTGCCTATTCGTCGCCGCCCTCGTCGTCACCCATGCCGAGCTCCTTCATGAGGCGCTCGCGGGCGGCGTCGTCCCCGAGGAGTCCCTGGATCTTCTTCCGGAACTTCGGGATGTTCCCGAGCGGGCCCTTGAGGGCCGTCAACGCGCTGCGCAGCTGCATGAGCTGCCGGAGCTCCGGCACCTGCTCGGCGATGCCCTCGGGGGTGAAGTCCTTCAAGCCGTTGAACTTGAGGCTCACCGCCATCTCGGAGCCATCATCGCCCGACAGCTTGTCGTCGACGGTGAGGTCGAGCGACAGGTTGTGCTCGGCCATCACCTCGTTGAAGTTGTCCTTGTCGATGTTGATCGGCTTGCGCTCTTCGAGGGGCGTCTCGTCCGGCTTCCCGGTGTAGTCGCCCATCATCATGAAGCGGAGCGGAAGCTCGACCTCTTCCTGCTGATCGCCGGTGGCCGGCTTGTAGGTGATGTTCACGCGCTCCTTGGGAGCGACCGAGCCCTCTTTACCCATCGCTTTGCTCTCCTATCTCTGGTTCCAGAGTGCTTTCACGAAGGGCCCACGAACGAACCGTGAGAGGCCCCCCTCTCAGCTGAACCCGCAGTGTGCCCAACTCGCGAGCGTTCGTGAAGCCCCGTCTTCGTGGCAATTGATCTCAAACCGGCGCTTTCGCGGCTCCGAGCGGGTCGACCCGACACAGCCGCCGGTACACCAGCGCGGTCTGCTGCGCGATGACCGGGTCATTTGCCTTCTTCATGGCCCTCAAGCAAGACAGGTGGCCGCGGTAACACTCCGCCGCGAGCTCCGGCTCCCACTGCTCGAGCCGCACCGCGTCGATCTCCGCCAGCAGGGCGTCGTAGATGCCCTCGGCCGCCGGCGCGGTGTTGCCGGAGGCGAGCGCCTGGGCCATCGCGAGGCGCGCCTTGAACCGCGCCCGCCCGCTGCGCGCCGAGTGCGAGAGTCCTTCGAGCGCACCGAGCGCCTCGTCGACCTTGCCGCCGGCCGCGAGGCTGCGCGCCTTGCCGAGGATCTCCGCGCCCTCCCCCGCGTCCGCGCCGCCCCCGCCGCCGCCCCCGCCGCCGGCGAGCTCGTTGGCGATCCAGTCCTTGGTCAGGTCACTCGCGAACGGGAGGCCCCCGGCGAAGGACATGTCGAGCAGCTCGGGGAAGAGCTTCACCCAGAGCGCGGCGCCGGCCATGACCGCGTCGCGCGCCCCCGCGTACTCCTTGCCCATGTTGCCGAGCGCGAGCGCCGCGTAGCGATGCATGTCGAGCCAGTAGCGCTTGCCGCCGAGGGTGATCTCCGCCTTCTTGAGCAGCCCCTCCCAGTCGCCGGCCGAGAGCTTCGCGTCGAAGTCCTTGACCACCATGTCGGGCGGCGCCGGGACCTTGGTCTGGCCCCCCTCCGCCGGCGGCACGTTCGCCCCGAGCGCGAGGCCGACCCGCAGGAAGGTGTAGGACATCGGCTCGGCGAGCGACGCCTCGCGCAGCGCCTTCGACGCGTCGAGCAGCGACTTGCCGACGTCGGTGGCGAACTTCTTGATCTCCTTCGTGTCCGCGAGATCGGCGGGCGCGCTCGGGGCCGCGGGCGCGGGGGCGGCGGCGGCCGGCTTCGCGGCGGCGGGCGCGGGGCGCGGCGCGGCCGCGGGCTGGGCCTGCGGAGGCGGCGCCGCCGGCTTCGGCGCGGCGGGCTCGGGCACCGACATCTTCAGCCGCTGCACGTTGTCGAGCAGCGGGCGGATCGACGGCGCCGCGTCCTCGAACTTGTCGCGCACCACGTTGGCGAAGCGCTTGGACGCCTCCTCGAGCAGCTCGACCGCGTGGCGGTCCTTCGCGGTCAGCTTCTCGTCGGGGAGCGGGCCCTCGACTCGGTCCAGCAGCCAGGAGAGCGCGTTGCTCCGGCCGCGGATGCGTCGCGCGGGCGGGTAGCAGTCCTCCCAGTACCGCTCGCAGATCTGCGAGATCACCTCGAGGCCGATGGCGAGGCCCTCGACCCGCTTCGTCTCCCAGAGGCCGAAGGCGAGGTAGGTGGCGATGAGCAGATCCTTCGAGGTGTTCTCGAGGATGGCGCCCGCGCGCTGGATGCCGTCGTCCCAGTCGAGGTTGCCGCCGGTCGGCGAGTCGAGCGCGGTGACGTCGTTGCGCAGCTCCTCGTGCGCCAGCTCGTACTTCGCGTCGATGCCGACGGGGGAGTCGCCCGGGATGGGCTCGATCCACTTCGCCGCCTTCTCGGCGAGCTCCGCGCCGAGGTCCTTCTCCTTCGGCGCCTCGGCCTGGGCCGGGCTCGCGGGCGGGGCGGGCTCGGCCGCGGGAGGCGGCGCCTGCGCGGGAGCGGGGGTGGGCGCGGGACCGGCCGCGGGCACGGCTGCGGCCGGAGCGGCGGCGCCCGCGCCATTGTCCGGCACCGGAGGCGCGGCGTCGGGCGGGGGCGGAGGCTCGGTGTCGGACGCCGGGGCGTCGGCGCGCTCGGGGAGCGAGAGCTTCAGGCGCTCCACCGCGTCGGCCATCGGACGGACCGCGGGGGCCTGATCCTCGAAGCGCTCGCCCACCACCGAGCGGAGGCGCTTCACCGCCGCGTCGAGCGCCTCGACCGCGTCGTGGTCGCCCGCGCCGACCTGCGTCTCGGGGAGCGAGACGTCGAGCTTCTCGGTCAGCCAGCTGATCGCGTTCACGCGGGCGCGGATCCGCCGGGCCGGCGGGTGCATCGCGTCCCAGTAGCGGTCCATCGACTCGGCGAGCAGGAACAGCCCCGCCGCGAGGCCCATCAGCCCCTCGGTCTGGTACAGGGCGTAAGCCGCGTAGCTCTCGATGAGCAGGTCCTTGCTCTTCGAGGTGGTGAGCGACTCGGCGCTCTTCACGATCTGATCCCAGTCGGGCATCCCGGTCGTCGCCGACTCGAGCTTCGCCGCCTCGTTCCGGATCTCCTCGTGAAGGGGCTCGTAGCGGGCGTCCTCGCCGGCCGGGCTCGCGTCCGACACGGGCGCGAGCCACGGCTCGATGCGTGCCTTCGCCACCGCTTCGCTCATCTGCTCCGCCCTCCCCTGGCTGCTCGGTCCGAGTCAGCCGATCGTGTCCATGCGGCTCAGCGCAGCGTGCCGGCGGCGGCGCGCTGCGCGAGCGTGTCCATCAACCCGCCGAGCGGGCTCGTCTCGTTCAGGCCCGAGAGCGTCGGGCCCAGCGTCTGCTTCGCCGCCTCGATGGCCTTCTCGCGCTCGGTGGTGAGCGGCCAGAGGCGCTGGTGCTCCATCTTCGGGTCGGAGAGGAGCTGCAGCGTGTTGAGCGGCGCCGGCCCGAGCGACAGGAGCAGCCGCGGCGCGGGGTCCTCGATCCAGAAGTAGGACGGATGCGCCGGCGGGAAGCCGAAGACGCGCCGGGCGAGCTCCAGCCAGACGAAGAGATCGACGTCGACGTGGACCGGGCAGTCGAGCAGGGTCGACGCCTTGCCCGGGTCGGTCTTGGCCGCGTCCTGACACGCCGTGAGGAAGGTCTGGTAGGCGTAGAGGTGCCCGCCGTCGCTCGCGCCGAAGAGCCGCGCGTGGACCTCGTCCGCGAGCGGGTGCGACAGCGTCTTCTGCGCGATCTCGCCAGCCCTCGACAGGTCGCCGGGCTGCGGGAGCGGCAAGTGCTCGTGCGCGTTCCGCAGCGCGTCGAGCTCCATCTCCCCGGCCTGCTGACCGAGCGCGACCGCCGCGTCGAGGAACGGGCTGTAGGCGATCGGCAGCGTCGAGAACGCCTCCGCCGCCTGGCTCGCCGGCGCGAGCGCGAAGAAGACGATGGGGAACTTGCGCCCCACGCCGTCCTGGCTCGGGATCAGCGCCGCGACCACCGTCTTGGCGGATCCGGGCGGCGTGAACACCACGCGGATCGGGTGGTCGGGCATCTCGCCGCCGGCGCCGCGGAGCGCGTCGTTCGACTCCTGCACCCACTGCTCGAAGCTGCGCGCGGCGTCGTCCGCGACGTTCTGCCGGACGAAGTCGCCCTTGGCAGGAATCTTTCCGAAGAACCCCAGCTCCGCCATCGAATCTCCAGGACGTGGGAACCGGGGGGATGAGACCCCAGAAGGGGCCCTCAGGTCAATCGTCTGACGCCCTGTCTCTCGGCTCTTCTTCGTCTTCGTCGCCGAGCAGCCGATCGATGGCGCCCGGGCCGGTCAGATCACGCCGCGTCTGGTCGAGCGCCTTGGCGGACGCGAGCAGGCGCTTCCCGACCACGGGACCCGCGAGGAGCATGATCGCGCCCCCGATGATCAGCATCTCCATCCAGCCCAGCCCGAACACGCGTCGAGCGTAGCAGCTCGCGCCGGAAATGCGCGGGATGGATCGGCGAGCGCGACGTCGCGTCCAGCGCGGCGGGCCGACGACGAAATGCTTCAGCGTTTCGGAGGAGCGACTGGCGCGCTGGGCGCGGCGTCCCGCCGGCGAGGCGCGCGCAGTCGTTTTCGCCGCGCGCTGCCAGGAGCGTGCCCGTGCCGCGCGGTCTCCTGTAGGCTGGGGCGATGCGACCCGCGCTCGTCGGCCTCCTCCTCGCGGGGTGCTACTGCTCGCACTCCGTCGAGCCCGACGACGCCGCGCCCCCGCCCGACGCCCCGGCGGAGGACGCCGCCCCGCCCGTCTTCGTCTCGGGCTGTGACGATCCAGCCCTCTGGTCGGCGGCGCTGCCCGAGGTCGAGGCCTGGTTCAGCGTGGGCGGCGAGCCCTGCACGCCGCCTCAGTACCCGCTGCACGTGGCGCGCCTGTTTTGGGACGCCACCGAGGGACCGTCACCGGAAGCGATCTCCCGGACGTGCTGGCGGGTGACCGCGGCGGCGGAGGGCTCTGGCTGGCGGGTGGGCGACGTCGTGTCTGGCGGCGGAGTGTCTGGCGGCGGAGTGTCTGGCGGCGGGGTGTCCGGCGGCGGGTCCTCCGGCGATCCCGGTGGCCAGGTCGCGGTCGTCGGGTTCGAGCGGCCGGTCCGCTTCGAGGGGCGGCTGATCGGCGCCGACGGTCGCGCCGTCGGCGCGGTCCGCGAGGGAGAGGTCGCGCTCGCCCCGCTGCGCCGCGTCGCCGAGAGCGCGGACGTGCGCGCGATCGTGAACGAGCGACTGTGGGCCACCGCCGACTCGATCGTGTCGAACGGTGAGCCCGAGCCGATCGGCGCCTTCGTGGACGTCACGGCGGACCGCTGGCGCCTGTTCATCCTGCGGGGCGGCCCCGACGGCTGGACGCTCGACGCGGTCGGACGCGACGGGGCTGCGAGTGCCACGCCGCTCGGGGCGGCGGCCCGCGCGAGGCTCGCGCGCGGCGGGGCCGCGGTCGCGCTCGATGACGTCGTGTGGGCACGCCCCCTGGACGACGTGCACGAGGTCTCGCTGCCCGGGCCGCCCGACGACCTGGTCGTCGTGTCCGGCAACGTGTGCGGAACCCTCGCGGACGGGGGTCTGTTCTGTCACTCGACCCGGGCGAGCGAGACCCGGGTGTCGTCCCTCGGCTCCGGCCGCCTCGTGCAAGGAGACGGGGCGCCCTACCTCTTCGACGGCGAGACGTTTCACGGGATCGCCTTCCCCGGGGACGCGCCCGACCTCGACCCGGCGCGCTCGTTTCGTCCGGCGGCGGCGGACCTCGCGGCGATCGGAGCGCCGATCGCGATCTACGACGGCGTCGTGATCGGGACCGAGGGCTTCCTCGACGCGCGCCCCGACGACGGACGCCCCGGGCCCCGGTTCGCCCTCCTGGACGACGTCATGCCCCCCGGCACGATCACCGCCTGGGGCGCCGACGAGGCGACCTACGCCGTGCGCCACGACGACGGCACGAGCGCGGTCTACCGCGCGCCGTTCGAGAACTTCTGCGAGTAGGCCTACAGCTCGCGGAACATGATGTAGTGGTCGACGCGCTCGCCGCTCGGGAGACGGAAGCCCCCGGGCACGGTGCCGAGCACGCGGAAGCCGAGCGAGCGCCAGAGCCGCACGGCGGCGTGGTTGGTGCTGACCACGATGTTGAACTGCATCGCCGCGTAGCCGAGGGCCCGCGCCCGCTCGAGCGAGGCCTCCCCCATCGCGCGGCCCAGGCCCAGCCCCCGCCGATCCCCGCGCACCGCGTAGCTCGCGTTGGCCACGTGAGCGCCGGGCCCCGGGTGGTTCGGTCGGAGGACGAACATCCCGACCACCTCCATCCCGGCCTCCCCCTCCAGCAGCGCGATGGATCGGCGAGCGCGACGTCGCGTCCAGCGCGGCGGGCGCCGCCCGCCGGATCTCCGGCGCGGGCCGCCCGCTGTCGATGTCTTCGGTCATGCGAGCAGCGAGCGTGGGGACGCCCCACCCGCGCGTCCAGCCCCGGTTCAGCGCCCCGCCCGCCCCTACTCTGCGCCTCTGCGACTCTGCGCGAGACCAAGTCGCCACCGAAGCCTCCCCCAACGGAGAGGCAGTCAGCCGAGCGGTGGCGGGCGCCCGTCCCGCCGCCGCTCCGGCCCTCTGCGGCTAGGGGGCTGGCGCCTTGGCGCCTTTGCGAGAGCCAATTCGCCGGCCGAAGTCACTGCCCCCGGCAGGTGGTGCGGCCGCTGACGATCTCGCGGGGCGGGTCGACCTGCGAGGCGCGGAGCGGCTGGAGGAAGACCGGGTTCCGCTCGCGGCCGGAGATGCCGAAGAACGGCGCGTCGCCGCGGACCGGGCGGATCTCGACGTGCACGTCGACCTGGTGATCGCGGAGGCGCCACGTCTGGGTGAAGACCCGGTTGCCGCGCGACTGCGAGGTGACCGTGCCCTGCTCGAGGAGGCGGTAGAGGCCCCACTCGCCCGTCTGCTCGAGACGCTCGTGGATGCCGTCGGCGCCGCGGATCTCGAGCGTCGCGCCCGCCTCGGGGCTCTCGCCCGGCCAGGTGAAGCGGTGCCAGCGCTCGGGCCCGTTGTGGTACTCGACGCACTCGCCGCCCACGCAGAGCTCCTGGGTCGCGACCCGCGGCGACGGCAGGATGCGCGCGTCGAACTGCACCTGCGGCTCCTCCGCGCCCGGCGGGAAGAAGACGTTCGAGATGTCGTTGGCCCGCTCGAGGTACTGCAGGAGCTGCCGACGGTAGGCGCGGCTCGAGTCCTGGCCGAGCGCGGTCGCGAAGACGAAGTTGTCGCCCTCCTTCGGGATGCGCCGGTCGAGGACCTCGTCGTAGAAGGCCCAGAGCGTGCCGCCCTCGCGGTTGTAGAACGCCGCGAAGTCGGCGAGCGGGACGTCGTGACCGCTGGGGTTCAGGGGGTAGCCGCCCTCGATGTTCCGGTGGTACGGCATGAACACCTCGGTGCACCACGAGCGGCCCGCGCCCGACGCCTGGCTCATCGCCACGCTGTTCGCGGAGCCCTCGATCGGCGGCCAGAGCAGCGCCTCGAGGCGAGGCCGCCAGCCGATCTCCTGGCTCTCGATCAGCGAGCGCGTGCTGGTGCGCGCCGTCTGGAGCGCGGTCGTCAGCGCCTCCTCGGTGCCGTCCGGCGTGTCGAGGTGGGCCTGGAGCGCGTCGCGCACCGTGTCGAGCTGCTCCTCGTAGGTGCCGATCGGCAGCTCCGGCGGCGGCGGGGGCTCCTGGCCCTCGGCCGGCGGCTCGGGGGGCGGCACCGCGCCGAAGCGCGTGAAGCCCTCGAACGCGAGGTAGACGTGCTCGGGCGTGAGGTCGTCGTCGTCCTCGTTCTCCGCGCCGGGCCCGGTCTGGCCCTGGAGGATGCGCGCGATCGTCTGACCACCGCGGACGCGGCGGACCCGACGCCAGAACGCGCTCCACGCCGTCTCCTCGACCACGTTGGAGTCGTCGTCGCCCTCCTCCTCCTGGCCCGGCACCGGCAGCGTCGTGTTGTAGAGCGTCTGCTGGAACAGGCGGCGGTAGGGCTCGGGGTCGCCGCGGGTGAGGTCGCGCAGCGACGCGAGCGTCTGCACGTTGCCCTGCGGCGGCACGACGCGCACCGAGCGGAGGAAGTTCTGCCACTCCTCGATGTACGCCCGGAAGTACTGGTTGCGGAGCTGGCGGAGGTCCTCCTCGCGCTGCTCCACGTCCTCGGCCGCGCGCATGCCCTCCTGCCCGAGCACCCACGGCTCGCCGAAGACGTTGCCGTCCTCGCCGTCGAGCATCTCGCGCACCCGGGTGTCCCAGGCGCGGCGGGTGAAGGCGCCGCGCACCAGCCCGTCCGACTGCATCGGCCGGACCGTGTTCCCGACGAGCGCGTCGAGGTTCAGGTCGTAGCCCATCGGCTCGATCTGCTGGATGATCCGCTCGAGGGCCATGTCGGTCATCGACACCCGGGTGAGCGCCCGGCGCGTGCGGGTGACCGCGTCGTCGTCGCGCGGGAAGCGCAGCGACTCGTCCGGCTGCACCGAGGTCGGATCGTCGGCGATCCGCTCGTCCTCGTCGGCGAGCAGGCTCGTGAAGAGCTCGGCCTGGCGGCGCATCTCCGCCTCCTCGCCCTCGTCGACCTCCTCCTCGCCGCCCGCGGCCTCGAACCACTCGCGCGCGATGCGGTTCGTGAGCCACTCCGCCGCGTCGTCGTCCTCGTCGAGGCTGGGCTCGCCCTCGATCGTCGGGCGCGACACCAGCAGGTGCATCTTCAGACGGTCGTACATGTCCGAGTGCTCGGCGCCGGTCGGCATCGCCTCGCGCAGCACCTCGTAGCGACGGCCGAAGTCGTCCATCGCCGACTCGTCCGCGGAGACGATCGGGCCCACCACCTCGCTGCGGAGCAGGTGCGTGTAGTAGTCGCCGAGCGGGTCGAGCACGTCGTCCTGGTACATGCCCATCCGCATCAGGATCGGCGCGCCGTTCGAGTCGTACTCGCGGAGCTGCTCGATGCGCTCGCGCAGCGGCTGGAGCTCGCCCGGCTCGAGCGGCCCGCGCTCCTCTGCCGCCTCCGCCGTGCGATCGACGTCGTCGCGGATGTCGTTCAAGAACCCGCGGCTGTTGGCCCACGCGATGGCCGGGAAGATCGTCAGCAGCAGCGCGGTGGCGAAGATCACGCCCGCCGCGATGAACTGGTTGCGCTTCTCCCGCGCGATCGCGGCGTCGCTCCGGGACGCGACGTCGGCGTCCGGGAAGACGACGTTCAGGAACACGTCGCGGAGGAAGTAGCTCTTCGACTCCTTGACCGGCTCGCCGAGGTTGACCTCGCTGCGGATGCCGAAGGCCTCGGCCATCTTGTGCATCACGCGGTCGATCGGCCGCCCCTCCTGGGTGCCGCTCGAGAAGTAGGCGCCGCGGAACGCGGGGGTCTCGCCGTAGACGCTCGACTCGAAGAGCTGCGAGACCAGGGACGTGCAGTTGCGGCGGAGGGAGGTGAGCTGCTGCGGGAAGGAGTGGATCAGCTCCCGCGTCTCGATCTTCCGCTCCTCGCTCATGCGCTTCATCGCGCGCTTCTCGACGATGGTCGACAGCTCGTCGAAGCGCTCCTGGAAGTGCAGCCCCGGATCGGGCGGCGCGTCGGCGAGGGGCACGGTGAAGCCCCAGACCTGGCCGCGCTCCTGCTTCGACAGATCTCCGAAGGTCTCGACGAAGCCGGGCACGAGGTCCGACTTGGTGAAGAGCACGTAGACCGGCAGCGACATCTGGAGGCGGCTCTGCACCTCGTCGATCCGCTCGCGCATGCGGCGCGCGAGGGCCGAGACCTCCTCGTCGTGCGCGCCGCCGAGCTGGTCGAGCGGCACCGCGGCGATGATCCCGTTGAGGGGCTTCTTCGGCCGGAACTTCTTGATGAGGTCGAGGAAGCCGAGCCACTCGTCGCGGTCCTCTTCTTCCGTCGTCCAGCGGCCCGCCGTGTCGAGCAGCACCGCCTCGTTGGTCAGCCACCAGTCGCAGTTGCGGGTGCCGCCGACGCCGCGCACGCCCCCGCCCGAGGTGGACATGTAGGGGAACTGCAGGCCGGAGTTGCGGAGCGCGGTCGTCTTGCCGGCGCCGGGCGGGCCGACGATGAGCTGCCAGGGCAGCGCGTACAGCGCGTTCTCACCGCCGCGCGCGAGCTTGCTGCTCTTGAGCGCGCCGATGGCCTTCTGGAACTCCTGCTGCATCTGCAGGATCTCGGCCTGCATGTCGGGCCGAGCGCTCCGGGCCTGCTCGGCCGCCTGAGCGGCGAGCGCCTTCTCGAGCTCTCGCGCGGCGCGACGCGCCCGGATCTTCCGGGCGATCACGATCGCGACGAGCACGGCGACGGCGAGCACGGTGACGCCGAGCGGGACCCACCAGAACGGCTCCATCCCGGGGATGAAGAGCCAGGCGGCCCACGCCAGGACGACGACGATGGCGGCTACGATGTACTTGAGCATTGGAGTTCAGATCCCCCCGAGCGCACGCCTCACGGCTGGCTCGACGCCTGCGTCTGCTGGATGTGCTCGACGAGATCGTCGGCCTGATTGGAGACGCTCCACTGGAGGCCGAAGTAGATGCCGAGCGACACCACCACCGCCGCGACGCTGATCCAGACCAGCGGCATGTGGCTGCGGACGCCCCCCAGGCTCTCCTGCGGCCGCGCCGCGTGCGGCGCGAGGTTCGTCTCTCCGATCATTCCGGCGCGCTGCAGGTCCGTCCCGACCGACTCCACGATCGAGGCGAGCTCGATCTCGCCGCCCCGGACGCGGTACTGCCCCTGGAATCCGAAGAGGAGACAGAGGTAGTAGACCTTGAGCACTTCCATGCGCGAACGATCTTGCCTGAGGGTCTGCAGTTTCTGAAAGAAACCTTCACCCGCGACGTTCGTGTTGAACAGTTGCAGCTGGAGCGAGCGCGGCAGCCAGTAGTCGCGCAGCTCCCCGCCCTTGCTCATGACGAGCTCGTCGGTGAGCGCGACCAGGGCGTAGCCGATGTCCTGGACGTCCTGCTGCGCGAAGCCCAGCTCGCTCGCGCGACGCATCGCGCGATCCACGAAGGATCGCATGCGCTGATAGAGCATCTCCGGCATCGGCTGCGAGCGCTCGTCGGCGCGGCGGATCTGCGCGAGCGCGTTGAAGACTTCCTTCGTGACCTCGTTGACGCGGTCCATGGCTCAGCCCCTCCTCAGCCCTTCCGGGGGATCCCCAGGAGCTCGACCTTGGTCTGCTGCGGGTCGAACGGTCTGGGTAGATAAACGGCGATCTGTCGATCGGTGACGACGTTGCGCCAGTAGTTGTTCTCCGTCGAGACGACGAAGTAGACGACCCCGGCCTTGACCGGGATCTCCGGCGGCGGGCGGTAGGTGACCTCGACCGCGGCGCCCGGCGTGGCGGCGCTCAGGATCGAGTTGATGTCGCCCCACGACGCCATCTTGCAGAGCATCGGGAGCTTCTGCGCGATCTCCTGCTCGCCGATCGGCGCGCGCACCCCGACGAGGTACTTCGCGCAGCCGATGATGCGGTCGTCGGTCATCTGGCCGAGGTACATCCCGTCCTCGCGGCCATCGAGCATCATGGAGACGTAGTGCTCCTTGACGGTGGCCTGGAGCAGCTCGGTGATGCGCGCGAAGAGCGGCTCGAAGGTGCTCCGGAGGTCGTTGTAGTTGAACTTGGGCAGCGCGGCGGGGTCGAAGTCCGCGCTGAACGTCGCGAGCTGACCCGCGAGCGAGAGCATCCACATGTAGGCTGTGCGCGGCGGGACCTCGGGCATGTCCACGAGGTGGTTGAGCACCGGCATGAACGTGTTGATGGCGTTCAGCAGGAGGAACCGCGTGACGTCGCCGGCGTTGTACTCGACCGTCGCGTCGCCGCGCTCGCGCGCCGCCTCGGCGAGGGACCGGCGCCGGGTGCTCATCAGCCGCAGGAGCCGCCGCATCCCCGCGAGCACGAACGGCGACGCCTCGATGCGCAGGCACGGCGGGATGTACGGCTCGTTGACGGTGAGGTTCCCGGACGCGTCGCGGGTGACCTCGGCGATCTTGAGCGCCTCGAAGTCGTCCTTGGGCTCGCTCCCGAAGAGGATCTGCAGGTTGCGCTGCGCGAAGCCGACCTCGAGGCTCTGCCCCTCGCCCGTCAGGTCGGGCACGGACTTGTTCGCGATGCGGAAGCGCGAGCGGCCGGCCCCGTTCTGGGCGTAGTTCGCGACGCCGTCCCGCTCGCGGGGCACCGCGGCGTAGATCTCGAGCACGTTCTGCGTGTGCGGGAAGTGCCCCTCGACCGGGCGCGAGGCGGGCAGCTCCGGGTCGCCGGAGTCGCAGTCGATCACGAGCCCGTCCGGCAGCACGCAGGTCAGCGCCTCGATGCGCACCTGACCGCTCTCGAGGGCCCGGCGATCCACCTCCACGCGGACCACGCCCCAGTTGAGCGGCTCGAGCGCGTCGAGTCGGGAGCTCGTGAAGACCTCGTGATAGAGGTCCTGCTGCTGCATGTGCTGGGGGCTCATCAGGAGCCCCTCGGACCACACTACTCTCAGCGGCGTCTTCATCGTCAATGCCTCGATCGGGTTCGTCGTTCGGGGGGACGGTACGCGATCAGGGCGCCGGAGCCGAGGGCGTTTCCGCGCTCGGGACGTCCGGCTGCGGAGCCTCGGGGGTTTCGGGGGTCTCGGGCGCCTCGACGCCGGACGCCTGCTCCTCGGCGGCGCGCTCGGCCGCGCAGATCGGGTCGTTCGGGTCGCACGGGGGCGGCGGGTACTCGAGCCGGACCGCGCCCTCGATCTGGTAGTCGTCCAGCTCGAACGCGAGGTACACGTTGGGCGGCTCCGGCGGCGCCTCCTCCGGGTTCTCCTGCAGCGCGGCGCACTGCGCCTCCTGCTGCGGCGGCGGCAGCTCGAGGATGGTGCGCCACGAGACGCCCGTCGGGCGGCGGACCACGGCCATGCCGACGATGTAGTTGGCCTCGGGGTTCCGCTCGAACTGCCGGTTGAGGGTGGTGTCCGGGTAGACGGTCAGCTCGTCCTTGCCGAGCAGGGCGTCACCGAGGATGTCCTCGTCGGTGTTCCAGATCTCCTCGAAGGTCGCGGTCTCCATCGCTCCGATGTTCGCGAGCTGGTAGATGCGCACGATCGTGGGCAGCGGCCTGCCGTCGGTGTCCGGGTTGGCCCGGTCGGTGGCCACGATGCGCAGGTTCGCGTTCTCCTGTGCATCACAGGCCGGCCGCGCCTGGTTGCCGTTGCAGCCGAGGAGGAGGGCCATCCCCAGCAGGGCGGCTCGCGTCGTAGTGGGCTTGATCATGTCGGCGTCGCCTCGCGCGGAGGTCATCGCCCCCGCCCAGAAATCGTTTCGCGTCGAAGCGTGCCCGATGCGCCGCCGACTGGGCAACAGAGTGACGAACTCCCGTGACGTCCCCGAACCCGGTCCCCGAAAAAAAATCGAATCCGGGGTTTGACACGACCGAGAAATGGTTATCGTCGGTTCTCGGCGGGGGGGACATGGGGTTTCACCCGCTCCGAACAAAGGAAACAGGGAGAAACATCATGGCCTTCAACGCGTACGGTGAGTTCCAGATCAACGGTGCGGCCCTCGACGGTGATAGTACGATGAACGAGATCGGGGGGGTCGACGTCTCCTCGAATCATGTCGAGTGCTACCAGGTGAACTGGGGCACGATGATCGGTCACGAGCGGCAGGCTTCGCGGAGCGCGGCGCACCGCACCTGCCTCCCGCTCGTCTTCGAGCAGCGCCTCGATGCGACGGTCCCGATGTGGCACCAGGCGCTGACCGAGAACCAGACGGTCACGGGCACGCTCCGCATCTTCGACACCAACCCCGAGGACGGCGCGACCCGCGAGCGCTTCAACATCATCATCGAGGGCGGCCGCGTCATCTCGATCGAGGGTGAGAGCCCCGACGCGTTCGACGCCGACCAGTCGAACCGTCCGGTGTACGTCCGCGTCAAGCTGACCTACCACACCATCACCTACACCGACCTCATCGACAGCAAGGAGTACCAGGACAACTGGTCCACCGCGGTCTGAGGTCAGCCGAACCATGAGAAGCGCCGGGCTCCTTCGAGCCCGGCGCTTTCTTTTTGCGCTCCCCCGAAGGTACGCTTCGCTCATGTCCAGCCGAGGGCTGCTCTCGCGCCTGTCCACCGGTTCGCGCCGGGCCGACGTGGTCTCGTCGGTGGTCGACCACCTGCGCGACATGCTGAACACGCGTCAGGGGGACTCGGTCACCGTGCCCGACTACGGGCTCGTCGACTTCTCCGACGTCTGCCACAACATGCCGGAGGCGATCGGCGCCATCCAGCAGTCCATCCGCGCCACGATCCTGAAGTACGAGCCGCGGCTCAAGAACGTCAGCGTCCGCTTCGTCCCCGGGGACGATCCGCTGACCGTCCGCTTCGAGGTGGTCGCCCGCCTGGCCGACGCGCGCCGGAGCGTGGTCCGACTCCGCACCGCCCTGACGGCCGGCGGTCACATGGACATCGAGTAACGGCGCTTTCCTCTCGCGGCCGGGCGGTTTACTCTCGGCGCTCCGCAGGAGCAGCCAGAGGGAGCGGGGCGGCTTGTTCAACAAGTACTACCAGAGTGAGCTGAGCTATCTCCGCGAGCTCGGCCGGGAATTCTCCGAAGCGAATCCGTCGCTCGCCGGCCTGTTCGCCGAGCAAGGGGGCGACCCCGACGTCGACCGCCTGCTCGAGGGCTTCGCCTTTCTGACCGCGCGCATCCGCGAGCGGATGGAGGACGCGGTCCCCGAGGTCGTGGACGCCCTCGCCGAGATGGTCGTGCCGCAGTACACGCGCACGCTCCCGGCCTGCTCGGTCGTCGAATTCACCCCGCAGCAGACCGCGCTCCGGGGACGGCACCGCCTGCCCGCGGGCACGGAGGTCGGGGCGCGCCCGGTCGAGGGCACGACGTGCCTCTTCCGCACCACCGTCGACCTCGACCTGCTCCCGCTCAGCCTCACCGACTTCGCCTTCGATCACTCGACCGAGGCGCACCCGGAGATCCGGCTGGGGTTCCGGTGCGCCCAGTCGGCGGAGGCCTTGCTCGGCGAGACCAAGCAGCTGCGGCTCTTCCTGCACGGGCCGCTCGGCCTGACGACCACCGCCTATCTCTGGCTGCTGCGCCACCTCTCCGACGTCCAGTACAAGGGCTCGGACGGCTACACCCACTCCCTGGGAAGGGACGCCGTCCGCCCGGTGGGCGTGTCCCCCGAGCAGCCGATGTTGCCCTGGCCGGAGCTGGCGCCGGACGGCCTCCGGGTGATGCAGGAGTACTTCACGCTCACGCAGAAGCTCCTCTTCATCGACGTCCACGGCCTCGACGAGATCCCCGCGGAGCACGCGACCGATCAGTTCGTGTTGACGTTCCGCTTCGACCGACCGCCGAAGCTGCCCGAGCGCCTCGACAAGGACAACTTCCGGCTCCACTGCGTCCCGGTCGTCAACCTCTTCGACATCACCGCCGATCCGATCGCGCGGGACCACCGCCACCACGAGTACCTCGTGCGGGCGAGCGGCGTGAACCCGCTCCACATGGAGGTCTACGACGTCCAGCAGGTGACCGGCCTGCTCGCGAACCGGCGGGGGCGGCGCAACTACACGCCCTTCTACGGCTTCCAGCACGTCATGAAGAAGAAGGGCGAGCAGGCCTTCTTCCTCACGCGGCGCGCGCGCTCGCCGATCGACGACGGGCTCGACACCTACCTGACGGTGCTGACCCCGGCCGACGTGGAGCCGGACTTCGAGGAGGAGACGCTCAGCATCGACCTCACCTGCACCAACCGCCTGCTCCCCGCGGAGCTGCGCGCGGGTGACATCTCGGTGCCGACGCCGCGCTCGCCGACGATCGCGCGCTTCAAGAACATCACCCAGGTGACCCGCCCGGTGCGCCCCCCGATCGGCGGCGAGCTGCACTGGCGGCTGGTGGCGCACCTCGCGCTCAACGTGCGCACCCTCGCGAACGTCGAGTCGCTCCAGTCGCTGCTCAGCCTCTACAACTTCCACGAGGACGCCGACCAGCAGCTCGGGCGCCAGAACCGCCTCCGCGTCGAGTCCATCCGCGACGTCGAGGTCCGCGCCGCCCGCCGGCTGATCGATCGGGTGCCGGTCCGGGGCCAGCACACCACCATCGAGGTCGATCAGGCCGCGTTCGCGTCGGAGGGCGACGTCTTCGCCTTCGGGAGCGCGCTCGACTGGCTGTTCGCGAGCGAGACCCCGCTCAACTCGTTCCACCAGCTGTCGGTCCGGCTGCACCCCTCCGGGACGCAGATGGACTGGCGCCCGCGCACGGGCACGCACCCGATCTTCTGATGGCGTCCACCGGCGAGACCACCCCCGAGCCGAGCCCCTCCGAGCTGCCGCCGGAGCCGATCCGCGCCCTGGAGGAGCTCGCCGCGCCGGTGCTGAAGGCGGCGCCGCACTCGACCTTCTTCCACATCGTGGCCCTGCTCGAGCGGCTCACCGCCGCCGCGACCCGGGTGGGAGGCGACGGGCCGCCGTCCGAGGAGCAGATCCGCTTCCGGCACGACTACGACCTGGGCTTCAGCGCCGGCGACATCACGCGCGTGCTCGTCCGGCCCCTGCCCACCGGCCCCGAGCGCTCGCTCGAGGCGCCGAAGCCGGTGTTCGAGGTCACGACGACCTTCCTGGGGCTCACCGGGATCGTCTCCCCCCTGCCGCTCTACATCGCGGAGGAGGTCCTCTTCGAGGAGGGCGAGAACCCCGTCCGGCGGGACTTCCTCGACATCTTCCATCACCGGCTCATCTCGCTTCTCTACCGCTCGGTCTCGAAGTACATGCCGGCGCGGGAGCACCTGAGCCACCGCTCGGACGCGTGGATGCGTCGGGCGCTGACGCTCACCGGGCTCGATCCCGAGATCCAGACCCGCGGCATGCGGGTGCATCCGTCGAAGCTGGTCCGGCTCGCGCCGCTCCTGGCCGGGCGCGGGCGAGGGCCCCGGGTTTTGACCCTGGCGCTCCGCGAGGTGCTGTCCGAGGCCCTCGAGCCCGACGGCACCGTGCACATCGAGGAGTTCGCGGGCGGCTGGATCGAGGTCGACGAGGCGCAGCGCATGGCCCTCGGCGAGCGCAACGCGTATCTCGGGGTCGAGGCGATCCTGGGCAAGCGCGCGTACGACCAGAGCGGCCGCTTCTGCGTGAAGATCGGCCCCCTGCACCGCGACAACTATCACCGCTTCCTGCGCGACGGCGACATGTTGCCGTTGGTCAAGGACGTGGTCGAGCTGTGCTCGCGGGAGTCGCTCGACTTCGACGTGGAGCTGCACCTCGCCGCCGACGCGGTGCCGTCGTTCAACCTGACCTCGGGCGAGGGCGGCGCGACCCTGGGCCGCGACACGCGCCTGCGGGGCGCCACCCGCGCGGCCGAGGTGATGACGATCTCGGACGTCGGCAACATGGAGTTCGACGACGAGCCGGACGAAGCGCCGGTCGAAGACGCCGCGGAGTGACGCCGGGGTTTATCTGCCTCGTCAGCCCGCGTATGCTCGCGCACCAGATTCCAGCGTGGAGGGGAGAGACGTGTCCGTACAGCCGAAGACGCTCGTGAACCGGATGACGCCGACAGCTCGGCAGATGCTCGAGGCCGCCATCGGGCGCGCCGCCAGCTCCGGGCACTACGAGGTGACCATCGAGCACTTCCTCGCTCAGATGGTCGACCCCGACGACGGTGACGTCGCCGCGATCTACCAGCACTTCGGCAAGAACCGGAAGCCGCTGCAGAACCGCGTCGAGAAGCTCATCCAGCACATGAAGACGGGCAACTCGTCTCGTCCGGTGTTCAGCGGCTCGCTCTGGAAGTGGATCCAGGACGGCTGGGTCTACGGCTCGCTCGAGTACGGCGCCGGGCTCATCCGCACCGGCCACCTCTTCTACACGCTCATCCGTCACCCCGGCCGCTACATCGGCGAGGTGCTCCCCGAGCTCGAGGACTTCTCGCTCGAGGAGCTCGAAAAGGACCTCGACGACGCGCTCAGCGTGACCCGCGAGGAGTTCGAGGCCGGCGCGGTCCAGAGCGCGGGCGGCGGCGGCGGCGCGGCGGGCGCCGAGGGAGGCCCGGCCCCCCGCAAGGGCGAGGGCGCGCTCGACCGCTTCTGCACCAACTTCACCGAGGAGGTCCGCCAGGGCCGCCTCGATCCGATCTTCGGCCGGCACCGCGAGATCCGGCAGTGCGTCGACATCCTCAGCCGGCGCCGCAAGAACAACCCGATCATCGTCGGCGAGCCCGGCGTCGGGAAGACGGCGCTCGCGGAGGGCCTCGCCCACGCGATCGTCGCCGGCGACGTGCCCAAGCACATCGCCCGCTGCGAGCTGATGGCGCTCGACCTCGGCGCGCTGCAGGCCGGCGCGGCGATGAAGGGCGAGTTCGAGAACCGCCTGAAGGCGGTCATCAACGAGGTGAAGGGCTCCGAGAAGCCGATCATCCTCTTCATCGACGAGGCGCACACGCTCATCGGCGCGGGCGGTCAGAAGGGCGGCGGCGACGCGGCCAACCTGCTCAAGCCGGCGCTGGCCCGGGGCGAGCTCCGCACCATCGCCGCCACCACGTGGGCCGAGTACAAGCAGTACTTCGAGAAGGACGCGGCCCTCGAGCGTCGCTTCCAGCCCGTCAAGGTCGACGAGCCGAGCGAGGAGAACGCGATCGTCATGCTGCGCGGCCTGCGCGAGCTCTACGAGAAGAGCCACAAGGTCCGCATCAAGGACGAGGCGATCGTCGCCGCGGTCGAGCTCTCGAACCGCTACATCGCCGGGCGCCTGCTGCCCGACAAGGCGGTCGACCTCCTCGACACCACCGCGGCGCGCGTCCGCGTCGGCCGGCAGACCAAGCCCGAGGCCCTGATCGACCTCGAGGCGGAGATCGCGGCGCTCGAGCGCGCGACCCAGGCGATCCAGCGCGACGTCGAGCAGGGCGAGGAGAAGCGCCGCGAGGAGCTCGAGGAGAGCCTGCGGCAGCTCGAGGCCAAGAAGGTGCTGCGCCAGGAGGTGCACGACCGCTGGCAGACCGAGCTGGCCGAGGTCGAGGCGATCCTCCGCGAGCGCGGCGAACTCGAGGACGAAGAAGAGGGCGCGGAGGCGGACGGCGAGGAGAAGCCGGCCGAGGACGCGGTGAGCGAGACCGCGAAGGCCGAGCCGGCCCCGGTCGAGGAGAGCGCCGAGCCGTCCAAGAGCAACGGCGCCGGAGACCACGAGAAGCTGATCCACGTCGACGTCGACGCCGACGCGGTCGCCCACACCGTCTCGGTGTGGACCGGCGTGCCCCTCGGCAAGATGCAGCGCGACGCGGTCGGCAACGTGCTCGCCCTCGAGGAGAAGCTCCGCGAGCGCGTGAAGGGCCAGGAGCCGGCGGTCGAGGCGATCTCGCAGGCGTGCCGCATGGCCTTCGCCGGCGTGCGCAACCCGGACGCGCCGGTCGGCGTCTTCCTCTTCGTCGGCCCGTCCGGCGTCGGCAAGACGGAGACCGCGCTCGCGCTGGCCGACGAGCTCTACGGCGGAGAGCGCTTCGTCACCCAGATCAACATGAGCGAGTACCAGGACAAGAGCGCGATCTCGGGCCTCATCGGCTCGCGCGCCGGCCTGGTCGGCTACGGCGAGGGCGGCATCCTCACCAACTCGGTGCGGCAGCGGCCCTACTCGGTCGTGCTCCTCGACGAGTGCGAGAAGGCCGACCCCGAGGTGCTCAACCTCTTCTACCAGGTGTTCGACAAGGGCGAGATGAACGACTCCGAGGGTCGTCTCATCAACTTCCGCAACACGATCTGCATCCTGACCAGCAACCTGGCCACGGACGAGATCATGAAGGCCTACGAGGGCGACGAGGTCCCCGAGGTCAGCGAGGTGGTGGCGCAGATCCGGCCGATCCTGAGCAAGTGGTTCAAGCCGGCGCTCCTCGCGCGCATGACGATCGTGCCCTACCGCCCGATCGACCCCGAGACGATGAAGATGATCGCGGGGCTCAAGCTGAACCGGCTCGTCCGGCGCATCCGCGACTCGCACGGCATCGAGACGACCTTCGATCAGGATCTCGTCGAGGAGCTGGCGAAGCGCTGCACCGAGAGCGAGACCGGCGCCCGAAACGTCGACCACATCCTCCGCAGCACGCTGACGCCGATGATCGCCCAGGGCCTCCTGGAGCGCATGGCCGACGGCGAGGAGCCCTCCGGGATCGAGGTCTCGATCGCGCCGAGCGGCGAGTGGCGCGTCGACGTCGACGTCGCCTGACCGTGGACGGCAGGGGGTCCTTGCGGCCCCCGATTCCGCGTGAGAGGATGCCGACTCCCACGGGAAAACCCCAAGGATTTCCGACGGAACCTCATGCTTCCGCTGCTCGTCCGCATCACGAACACGCAGACCGGTGAGACCGAGCACTCCGCCTTTCCGAGCTCACCGGTTCGGATCGGGCGGAACCAGCTCAACGAGCTCGTGCTGAACGAGCCGTTCGTGTCGCAGTGGCACGCCGTCGTCCGCTTCGACGAGCACAAGGTCCGGTACGTCGATCTCGGCTCGACGAACGGCACGATGCTCAACGGGCGGCGGCTCGCGCGGCACATGCAGGTGGAGATCGACCCGCAGTCCGATCTGCGCATCGGGCCGATCCAGCTCGCGTTCGCGCGGGCCCAGGTGACGCCCGACATGTACGCGGCGCCGCGGACGACGATCTTCAACCTCAACACCCTCGGCGGCGGCGGCGGCGACGGGATGAACGCGACGATGGCGTTCAACCCCAACGAGCCGGCCACCGAGCAGCAGAACACGCTCTTCATGCCGCAGGGGGTCCCGCCGGGCGCGGCCCCTCAGCAGCCGGCCGCGGGCGCCGCCGTCGACATGCAGCGGCTGCTCGCGATCACCGAGGCCGCGAAGCCGTTCTATCAGCAGTACCGGAGCGCGTGGGCGCAGGTGCTCTCGGCCCTGAAGCGACAGCTCGAGGCGGCCCCCGGCCCTCAGCGCGCCGGGCTCGTGCTCTCCCTCTGCCAGCAGTTCCCCCAGCTCGCCAAGGAGCCGGAGTTCCGACAGCTCGCCGACAGCCTCGGCGTGGACCCGGCCGCCCTCGGCGAGGTCGACGCCAGCGCGTGGATCGAGCGCCTCGGCGGCTCCAAGCCCCCGGCCGGCCAGCAGATCAACACCGCCCTCGCGATGGAGCGGGTCGGCGCGATCCTCGAGAGCTACAGCCAGGCCTTCGTGGAGCTGCGCAAGGGCTACGAGCAGTTCGGCGAGGAGATGGCGCTCCAGCTCGTCCAGGAGCGGACCCCGCTGCGCGACGCCCAGAGCGGGCAGGAGGTGCTCGACTACCTCCTCGACTGGAGCACCGACGGCGGCGAGCGGGTGCGGGAGCTGACCCGCGCCTTCGCCGACCTCGCCCTGCACCAGGTGGCGCTCCTCAGCGGGGTGATGGAGGGCGTGCGCAGCCTGCTCTCGTCGGTGTCGCCGCAGCAGCTGAGCGGCCAGAAGAACTACGCGCTCGCCAGGAGCGGCGGCGGCGGGCTCCTCGAGGGCATCTTCAACGGCAAGAAGGCGAGCCTGTGGAAGGCCTTCGCCGACGCCCACCAGCGCCTGACCGAAGAGGACCGGTTCAGCCGCGAGGTCTTCGGCCGCAACTTCGCCCGCGCGTACTTCATGGTCACGGGCGGGCACATGCAGGGCCAGGACGGGAGCCAGCCGGGACAGACCGGACAGCAGCCCACGTACGGCCACCCGCACACCTCTCCCTACAACCAGTAGGGCCGTCCGCGTTCGGCGACCGTGGCGGTCGTGGACGCACTTTCTTCCTCCCGGGTGCGGTGGCTGGGTAGACTCCGCACCATGTCTCGACTCCGTCTCGACCACCTCCTGGCGCCGGGGCTCATCGCCGCGGGCGCGGCCTTCGTCGCCTTCGCCTGCGGCGGGAGCGATACGCCGGAGGATCCGCCCCCGGTCTGCTACCTCTCGCACCCCATCCCCGACGGCGGGATGATGCGCAACCTCGACTCGAACGAGTGGGCCGACCTGGTCGTGCGCGGCTACCGCGAGGGTGCGTCGAGCAACCAGAACTGCGTGGGTGACGCCATCCAGTGGCGCCCCACCGACCGCGCCTGTCAGGTCCACGAGCCCGACGACGAGCGCCCGCCGCAGGCCGCCGAGCTGACCGAGGAGTCGGTGGTCATCGGCCGCAGCGACTCCGTCTCGGTGAAGCCGGTGTGGGTGATCACGCACCGCTTCGAGGACGGCGACGGCTTCGGCCCGGTCGCGCTCACCGAGCGCACCGCGGAGGGCGTCGCGGTCCGCGCGATCGGGACCCTGCGCATGCCGACCGACCGCGCCCGGCTCCGGCTCCGCGAGACCGGCGGTCAGCAGATCGTCGTCGCGGACGGCGAGCGCTGCCCGGAGGAGGACGAGGACGCGAGCGACGCGCCCACCAACGTGGAGTCCGAGGAGGGCGGCGCCGAGGAGGAGGAGCCGACCTGCATCCGCTACGCCCGCGTGCTGCCGGTGGTCGGCGACCAGCTGATGAGCCCCGAGCTCCGCACGCGCGAAGGCGAGTGCCTCGGACCCGCGCAGATCTACCTGTCGCGCGAGCAGACGGTCGCGCTCGAGAACGGCTGGGAGCGCACCTTCCAGCTCGCGGCGTCGATGGAGTACCGCGGCGGCGCGATCATCGTGCACGAGCAGGTCGTCGCCGAGGACCGCGACCCGCGCGACCCGGGCCGCCCGGCCCGACTCTTCCGCACCACCGACGCCGATCGGGTGGTCCACCTCCGCCGCGGCGGCATGCGCAGCGAGGGCATCCCGCTCTTCGAGCGCGCCATTCGCGCGGACGGATCGACCCAGCTCCCGGTCGGCGAGTCCGACCGCGACGCCCAAGCTCGGAATTGATCGCGCCCCGATTGCGATCGGGGGCGTGATCGGGGAACAATCCGGCCACCTTTCTCGAACGCAGGGGAGCGAGCGTGGCTGGCGAACAGGAAGATCGGGGCGGAGCACAGGTACATTGGCTGGTCGCGGGGCGCTTCGGGCTCGGCGAGCGCGGTAAGACGCTCTCGTTGACGCGGGCGGACTTCGACGACGCGCTGAAGAGCCGCGGCATCCAGGTCACCGCCGAGGTGCCGGACGCGGTGGGGGCCGGCGAGACCCGCAGCTACACGCTGAAGGTCGAGTCGCTCAAGAACCTGACGCTCAAGCACGTGGTCGGCGCGATCCCCGAGCTCACGGAGCTCGCCGCCAAGGCGGACCAGGTCGCCAAGCTCAAGGACCCGAGCGTGGACGGGCTCCGCGAGATCGTCGGCGAGGGCAAGCTCCTCGACGCGATGAAGGCGCTCGTCGCGCCCGAGGACGCGCCGAAGGCCGAGGGCGGCGACGCGACCGGGGACGCGGACGCGATCTTCGAGAAGGCGGAGGTCCAGAAGAAGAGCGCCAAGAGCGCGATCAGCATGTTCGTGAAGGCGACCTCGAGCGCCAAGCCGAAGTCCAAGCCGGTCTCGCGGCAGCTCCGCGATCTCGTCGAGGAGGTCGTCTGGGGCATCGCCGCCGACGTGCTCCGCAGCGACGAGGTGCGCGCGGTCGAGACCTCGTGGCGCGGCCTCCGGTTCCTGCTGACCGAGTGCCCGAAGGACGCGCAGATGGAGGTCATCCTCCTCGAGACCGACGCCGAGCACCTGGTGGAGGATCTCGCCGGTCGCGATCGCGGGGACGACATCGACGAGCCGGACTGCATCTTCGTGCCGTTCGACTTCGAGACCACCGAGGGGCTGCGCGACGTGGCCGACCTCGCCGAGCAGGAGCTCATCCCGATCGTGGTGGGCGGCGCGCCGGCGCTCTTCGGGCAAGAGGAGCTGCAGCCGGTGCCGGACGCCTTCGACGCGCTCGAGAAGGCGCGCAACGAGGACCTCCCCGAGTGGGCCCGGGCGTGGGACGAGCTCCGCCTCGCGGAGTCCACCCGCTGGCTGGTGGTCGCGCTCAACCGGGTGGCGCTCCACGCCGAGGGCGCGGGCGTCGCGCAGCGCACCGTGTTCGGCTCGGGCGTCTGGGGCGTCGCGGCCATGCTCGCCGCGAGCTACCGGGCGACGGGAGGCTTCGCGCGCATCTTCGGCAAGGCGGGCTCCCTCCGCGCGCCGGCGAGCCACACCCTCGGCGCGGGCCGCTACGCGGACACCGCGGCGCCGACGGAGGCCTTCTACGCGATCCAGCCCTGCGAGCTGCTGGCGAAGAACGGCGTGCTCGGCGTGGGCAGCGCCCGGAACTCGGATCAGCTCGCGCTGATCAAGGCCTCCTGCGTGCGCGGCGCCGCCGACGCGGTGCCCCTCCCGGCGCAGATCCTCACCGGCCGGGTCGTGCGCTTCGCGAGCTGGGTCAAGGCGCAGCTCCCCGAGGGCTGCGACAGCAAGACGGCGAACGACATCTTCGTCAGCGCCGCGAGCGTCTTCCTCTTCCCGGGCCAGGAGACCGCCGCCCACGTCCGCGCCGCGACCGTCAACATCGACGGCGAGGCCCACGTGATGATCCGCGCCGCCGCCAACCCCGCGATCGCGTCGGTGCCCTTCGAGATCGCCTTCCCGCTCCCCCTCGGGTGGAGCGTGCCCGCGCCCGAGGCCAGCGCCGAGGAGAGCGCAGCCCCGAAGCCGGACGCCGGGAGCGCGGCCGAGGTGAAGGGCGACGCGACCGCCGGCAAGAAGGACGGCGTCGGCCTGTCCGGCGCGAGCGTCGGCTTCGACGCCAGCCTCGGTAAGGACGACTGATCGAGCCCGGAGGGCGCAGAGGCCGCCCGACGCAGAGCCGTGGCCACCCCCCATCCCGGGGCCCCCACACCCCTTTGCGCCTTTGCGCCTTTGCGAGAGTAAATCAGAAGCCAAAGCAGACTCCCCCAAGCCCATCCCCCCTACGAAACAGCAAGGTCGGTGCCGTTAGTACGGAAAACGGGGACCCCCGGAGGGAAACCGTCGTAGCGGCCGTGTTCCGGCCGCCGGCGCCCTTCCCGCCGTTCTATGCTTTGGGGAGAGATGGACGAGAAGCTCGCGAGCTTCCTGCTGGAAGCGATGGCCGACGGGTTCTCGGTGCTCCGGGAGGACGGCGCCCACCGCCTGGTCAACCCCGCCTTCTGCCGGATGGTCGGCTTCACGAAGGAGGAGCTGATCGCGGGGGGCCCACCGCCGCACCCGTACTGGCCCGAGGAGCACATGCCCGACATCCTGCGGGCCTTCGAGGAGATGGAGGCCGGCAAGGACGTGCGGGCGCGCCTCATCTTCTGCAAGAAGGACGGCACCCGCTTCCCGGTGATGGTGCACCCGGCGACGGCCAAGGTCCGGGGCGAGACGCTCCACTTCGCGACCGTCCAGGACCTCACCGAGATCGAGGCCCGCGCCCGCCGCGAGGAGGAGCTCCGCGCGCTGGTCGAGACGATGATCCGCGCCGGGGACCTCGCGACCTGGGTGTGGAACCTGCAGGACGGCACCTCGACCGTCAGCGACAGCTACTTCACGGTGCTCGGCTACGCGCCGGGCGCGTGGGAGCCCGGCTACGACACCTGGGCGAGCCTCATCCATCCCGACGATCTGCCGGCGACGGAGGCGAGCATGCAGGGGCTCCTCGCGCACGAGGACCGCCTGTACGACACCGAGCACCGCATGCGCGACGCGAACGGGCAGTGGCGCTGGGTGCTCGTGCGCGGCTACGTGACGGAGTGGGACGAGGCGGGTGGGCCGACCCGCATCACCGGCACGATGCAGGACATTCATCGACTCAAGACGCAGGAGCTCAAGCTCCGGCAGTTCGAGAAGATGGAGGTCCTCGGTCAGCTCACCGGCGGCATCGCCCACGACTTCAACAACATCCTGACCACCCTCGCCGGCAACCTCGGGCTCCTCGAGATGTCGGCGGAGGGAGAGCAGAAGGAGCTGGTCAGCGAGATGCACGAGGGCGTGCGGCGCGCCGAGTCGCTCGTGCAGTCGCTGCTTCGCTACGCGCGCCGCAAGTCGAAGGGGCTGGTGTCGACGGAGCTGCACGCCTTCCTCGAGCGCACCGAGAAGGTCCTCCGCACCGCGGTGCCCGAGCCCATCACGCTGCGACTCGAGCACGGAGACGGCGAGCTCGGCGCGCGGTGCGACGTCGACGCGCTCGAGAACGCGCTGCTCAACCTCGTCGTGAACGCGCGCGACGCCTGCGGGCCGGGCGGCACCATCGTGATCCGCACCGGCCGCCGCGTGGTGTCCGAGGAGGAGGCGAGCGGGCTGGACACGACGCCCGGCGAGTACGCGTTCGTGGCGGTCTGCGACGACGGGCCCGGCATGTCTCCGGAGGTGAAGCGGCGCGCGCTGGAGCCGCTCTTCACGACCAAGAGCGAGGGCACGGGGACGGGGCTCGGGCTCAGCATGGTGCAACGCGCGATGCGCGACGCGGGCGGCTTCGTCGGGATCGAGAGCGAGTTCGGTCGGGGCGCGACGGTGACGCTGCACCTGCCGGCCGCGTCGGCGACCCCGTCCCTCCACGCGCGAGCGGAGGACGCGACCCTCGCGGGCTCCGAGTCGCTCCTGCTGGTCGACGACGAGGAGGGGCTGCTCCGGGTGATGGCCGCCGGGCTGCGGGCGCTCGGCTACGACGTGACGACGTGCGCCTCGCCCGACGAAGCGCTCCGGCACCTCGGCTCGGTGGACGCGCTGGTGACCGACATCGTGATGCCGTACGCGATCGACGGGGTGGAGCTGGCGCGGAGGGCGCGCGGCGAGCGACCCGACCTGCCGGTGGTGCTGATGACCGGGTACGCGCGCGAGGAGCGGGAGCAGGCGGCGCGAGAGCTCGGCCGCGTGCTCTGGAAGCCCTTCCGGGTGGAGCAGCTGGCCGGAGAGATCCGGCGCGCGCTCGACGCTACTCGGGCAGACGAAGCTGTCGACGCCGCAGCGTCGTGAGCTCGTCCTCGAGGGCCTGACTGCGCGACTCCTCGGTGCGCAGCCGCTCCTGGAGCAGGAGCTCTCGCTCGCTCGCGTCGGACGGCGCCAGCTCGGCGGCGGGCGCGCCCTGGACGACCTCCAGGGTGCGGGGCGGCGCGTCGGTGAGCATCGCGCTGCCGGCGAAGAGGGCCGCGAGGGTCGCGCCCACCAGGAGGGTCCGCAGCTTCTTCGGGGCGACGCCGCCGGTCCCGCGCATCCGCTCGGCGCGCAGGGCCGCGATCTCGTCGGCGAGCTCACCGGCGCTCGGGCGCTCGGCCGGGTCGGGGGAGAGCCAGCGCGTGAAGCAGGGCTTCAGGAACGCCAGCTCCGGCGAGCGCGGACCCGACGGCACCACCTGGCTGCGCTTGCGGAGGAAGCCGTCGACGTCGGTCGACTGGAGGTCGGAGAGGTCCGCCTCCTCGACGCTGTGCAGGAGCGAGAGCGCGAGCGCGAAGACGTCGGCCTTGGGCGTGAGCGGCACCGAGGCCTGCTCGTCGAAGATGCGCGCCGCGACCTCGGGCGGGAAGTACATGGGGGTCCCCGCGAGCGCCATCTCGCCGTTGGGCGCGGCGACGCCGAGGTCGAGCAGGATGGGCAGGGTCTCGGGCGTCTCCTCGTTCGCGCCGGTCCGCAGCTCCACCAGGAAGAGGTTCTCGGGCTTGATGTCCTGGTGGCGGATGCCGGCCGCGTGGAGCGCCGCGAGCGCCCGGGCGAGGCGCTCGAAGTGCGCGAGCGCGTCGTCGAGCGGGAGCGGCCCGCGCCGGATGCGGTCGAGCAGCAGCTCGCCCTGGTAGAAGGGCATGACGAACCACAGCCGCTCCTCGAACCAGCCGTGGTCCTTGAACTGGACGAGCGAGGGGTGGAACGCGCTCGCGATGAGCGAGAGCTCGCGGATGGCGCCCTCCCGCGCGGCCGGGGTGCGGGCGCTGCGGTGCAGGAGCTTGAGCGCGACCACGTGGCCGGGGACGCGCACGTCGCGCGCCCGGTAGACGTAGGCGAACTCGCCGCCGCCGAGCTTGGACTCGATCTCGTAGCGATCCCCGATGACCGTCCCCGCCGGCAGCGGCACGACCTTGGGGCGCGCGGCCGCGAGCTGCTCCGCGGTGGGCGGCGCGATCTGGAACGCGTCGTCGAGCAGGCCGTCGAGCGCCGGTGCCTCGTCGAACACGTCCTCGAGGAGGAGCTTCGCGTAGCCGAGGGCGGCCTCGACCTTGCGCGAGATGGCGTCGCGGGGGACGCCGAGCACGTAGGACAGCTCCTCCACCGTGAGGCCGGCGCAGACGTGGAGCTGCAGGATCTCCTGCTCCTCCGCGCCGAGCCCGAAGCGGACCTCGTCGAGGCCGCGCCCCCAGCCGTCGGGCCGCCCGGGCGGCGTGGGCTCCCAGGGGACGGCGCTCATCGGCGCGTCGAGCCCGTCGCCGAAGAGGCGCTCGTACTCGACCAGGTTCTTGGCGGAGAGGAAGAGGCCCGCCTTCTTGGTCGGCGCCTTGTCGATCTCCTCGGTGATGCCCTGCTCGCAGTCGTCCTCGATGGCCGCGATCGCCCGCTGGGCCGCCTCGCCGTCGCGCATCTGCACGGTGAGGTAGGCGCGGAGCGCGGCCGCGTGCTCCTTGATGAGGCGCTGGCCGACGACGCCGGCGGCCGTCTTGTAGAGGCCGCTCGCCATCACGACCTTCACCGACGCGCCGACCTTCGCGGCCTCCTTCGGCGCGGGCGCCTTCTTCTCGGCCGGGCCCTTCGCCAGGGCCGGCGTGGCGATCGGCGCGCTGCGGGTCGCGAGCTTCAGCCCGAGCCCACGCTGGGTGGCCGCGAGCAGCCTCCCGAGCGCGCCCATCGGAGACGGCGGCGGCTCGGCGGGGGTCTCGACCCGGATGGGCGGCGGCGTGGTCGGGGCGGCCTTGGTCGCGATGCGCACGCCGAGCCCCTTCTGGGTCCCGGAGAGCACCTGCTCGATGGGCGAGGGCTTCGCCACCGGCTGGACGCCGGACTCCGGGCGCCCCTGCTCCGTCTTCTTCGCGTCGGGCCCCAACCCCTGGTGGGTGGCGCCGACCATGCCCTGCGTCTTCATCGCGCGTGCCCCCGGGGCAAGCTACAGGGACGGGGTCCAGGATCGCAAGAAAGCCCCCTCACGTTCCGCCCTCCCCGCCCGGGCCCACGCGCACCAGCCGGGTGACCATCGGGTAGCGGAGGCGGTCGGTCTGGGTGGCGGCGCCGCGGGCCCAGAACACGGTGCGGGTGCGCTCGAGGACCGAGCCGTCCTCGCCCTCGTCGACGACCTCCTCGCTGCCGGCGGGCAGGCGCGGATCCACCTCGCGCTCGACCGCCGCGTGACGACGGTGCAGCACCCGGGTGTTCCACTCGACGCGGGGCGCGCGCCGGGCCCCCATCAGCTCCACCCGCATGGTGCCGCGGTAGGCGCTCGCGCGGACGCGGACGTGGAAGGGGTGCGGGTTCCGGATCCGCACGTCCTTGTTGGGCCAGCTGACCGCGGCGTCGAGGCCGGCGGGGATGTAGGTCGAGTTGCGGGTGTGGGGGTGGTGCTCGACGATGTCGAAGCCGGCGAAGAAGGCGGCCGCGTGGAGCGTCGCCGCGGCCTGGCAGACCCCGCCGCCGATGCCCTCGGTGCGGCGGCCGCCCCGGGCGAGCTCGATGGCCGGCGCGAAGCCGCGCTCGAAGGTGCGCTCCCCGACCACCTCGTTGAAGGAGAGCTCGCCGCCGGGCTCGATGACCGCGCCGTCGAGGAACCGGGTGGCCAGCTCGATGTTGCGGGCCCGCCCCGCGGCGTCGCCGTAGAAGGCGTAGCGGGTCTCGTGGGCGGCGACGACCTCGTCGAAGCGCGCCTCGTGGGCGTCGCGGACCGGGTAGGCGGCCGGCGCGAGCGAGCGGACCGGAAGGCGCAGGAAGGTCTGGTCGGTGCGGAGCGCCTCCGACACCGCGGCGGTGGCCGGCGTCAGGTTCAGCGACACCCCGGGCCGCCCCCCGTACCCCGCGACGTCGGTGGGCGTCGGATCGACGCTCGCCCGCCTGCGCAGGTCGGCGAGGAAGGCGTGCGCGGCCTCGGCGTCGACCTCGCGGCGCCACTCGAGCGCCCGGCTCTCCCGGGTCCAGGCGGCGATCACCCGGGCGTGGAGCGGCGCGTCTCCCCGCGCGGCGCGCACCGCCGCGAGCGCCGCCTCGACGTCCACCGCCCCGCCGAGCTCTCGCCGGGTCGCCCGCACCACCTGCGAGCCCGCGTCCAGGCTGACCTCGGTCTCGTGCCACTGCGCGGCGAGGCGACGCACGAAGCGCTCGCAGTCCCCCTCGGGCACGGCCACGCCGGCGAGGGTGATGGGCTGACCTTCGTACGCTGCGAGCGCGCTGACGCCCCAGCCGAGCGCCGCGAGGGAGAGCGCGAGCCCCAACGCCCCCGCGAGCCGGCGCGGCCCGATGCGCGCGGGCCACGTCGGGCGAGGCAGCGTGGGTTCGACGGCGGAGGACATGGCGGGCGGAGCCTCGAAGCTACCGGCTCGCGCCCTCGGGACCAAGAATCCCGGCTTTGACAGCCCCCGGACATGAGCGATCATGCGGCGATGTCCGCGGACCCCGAGCTGTTCGTCGCCGTGAGCGTCTTCGTCGTCGCCAACGAGATGGACGACGCCGTGCAGGACGCCTTCCGCGCGCGGCCACACCTGGTGGACGGCGCCGACGGCTTCGTGCGCATGGAGGTGCTCCGGGGCGTCGACGATCCGAAGGAGTTCTGGCTGATCACCCACTGGCGGGACGAGGCGAGCTACGTCGCCTGGCACCGAGGCCACACCTATCACGACTCGCACGCCGGCATCCCGAAGGGGCTGAAGCTCGTGCGCGGCAGCGCGAGCGTGCGCCGCATGCGGAGCGTCGCGCTGTGAGCGCCGAGGGGGCGGCCTGGCTGATCGAGCGAGCGCCCGCGCTCGCGGCCAGGGTCACCGACTTGCAGTACGCGCGCCGTCCGGAGCTGGCCCAGCGCTGGGGAGACGCGGGGCGCCAGCGCTGCGAGGAGGACGCCCGCCATCACCTCGACTACCTCGCGTCCGCCCTGCGGGGCGCCTCGGAGGCGCTCTTCGTGCGCTACGTGGAGTGGGCCAAGGTCCTGCTCGCGGCGTACGGGGTCGGCGCCGACGACCTCCGGCTGAACCTGGAGATCCTGCGCGAGGCGGTGCTGGAGGCCGCCGAAGAGGCGGACGGCGCGACGCTGCGCGCCCCGATCGACGCCGCGCTCGCGCAGCTCGACGACATGCCCTCGTCGCTGCCCTCGCTGATCGACCCGAGCGCGCCTCACGCCGGGCTCGCCCGACGGTACCTCGACGCCATGCTCGCCGGAGAGCGCCGCCGGGCGATGGAGATGGTGATGGACGCGGTGAAGGGCGGGGCGCCGGTCCGCGAGATCTACCTCCACGTCTTCGCCCCGGTGCAGCACGAGATCGGGCGGCTCTGGCAGGAGAACGAGATCTCCGTCGCCACCGAGCACTACTGCACGGCGATCACCCAGCTGGTGATCTCGCAGCTCTATCCCTGGGTCTTCGCGGGCGAGCGGCGCGGGCGCACCCTGGTCGCCACCTGCATCGAGGGCGACCTGCACGAGCTCGGCGTGCGCATGGTGGCCGACTTCTTCGAGATGGACGGCTGGGACACCATCTACCTGGGGGCGAACGTCCCCCTCCGGAGCATCGTGGACACGGTCGAAGAGAAGGGCGCGGATCTGGTCGCGGTGTCGGCGACGATCTCCAAGCACACCGGGGGCATCGCGAGCCTGCTCGAGGCGCTGCGCGCGCGGCCGGCCACCCGGGACGTCCCGGTCCTCGTCGGCGGCTACCCGTTCAACCTCGAGCCCGAGCTGTGGCGGCGCCTCGGGGCGAGCGGCCACGCGCGCGACGCCGAGGAGGCGGTCTCGATCGGGCGCCGGCTCGTGGAGGGGGCGTGAGCGGCTCGATCCGGCTCGGCATCGCGCTCCGCCTGGGCGAGGGCGGGGTCATCGAGGAGATCCTCGTCGACGGCTTCGGCCTCGCGAAGACCGGCGCGCGCCTCGACGAGCTGGTCGAGCCGGCGAGCGCCGAGAAGGCCCGGCACTTCCTGGATCAGATCGCGCGCGAGGGGGTGGCCTTCGACTGGGAGCTCACGGTTCCCCACGCCGGCAAGCTCACCGTGCTGACCTTCTCGGGCCGCGAGCACGACGGCTCGGCGGTGGTCCTCGGCGGCCGGACCGCGCTCGAGATCGAGCGCCTGTACGACGACCTCCTGCGCATCAACAACGAGCAGGCCAACCTGCTGCGGAGCACGGTGCTCGAGCTCACGAGCGTGAAGCGGCGGCGGCCGACCGACACGCTCGACGAGATGATGGAGCTCAACAACGAGCTCGCCTCCCTGCAGCGCGAGCTGGCCCGCCAGAACGTGCAGCTCGAGCGCCTGAACCAGCAAAAGAACCAGCTCCTCGGCATGGTGGCCCACGATCTCCGCAACCCGCTCGGGGTGGTCGCCGGCTACGCGCGCTCGATGCTGGAGGGCATGGGTGGGCCGCCGAACGAGCGGCACCGACGCTTCCTCGAGCGCATCACCCGCACCAGCGAGCACATGCTCGGCATGGTCGAGGACCTGGTCGATCTCTCGGCCATCGAGTCCGGCCGCGTCTCGGTGGAGCGGGCCCCGCTCGACCTGTCCCAGATGCTGGGCGACGCGGTGGAGATCCACGGCCTCATCGCCGAGCAGAAGGGCATCGAGGTGACGCTCGAGGTCCCGGAGGCGCTCGCGCTCGAGGCCGACGGCGGCAAGCTGCGTCAGGTCGTCGACAACCTGCTGAGCAACGCCATCAAGTACTCGCACGAGGGCACGACCGTCCAGGTCCGGGCCCGCGTCGAGGACGGCGCGGTGGTGCTCGAGGTGCGCGACCAGGGGCAGGGCATCCCGGAGGCCGAGCGCGCCCGGCTGTTCCAGCCGTTCGGCCGCACGAGCGTGCGCGCCACCGCCGGGGAGAAGAGCACCGGCCTCGGCCTCGCGATCGTGAAGCGCATCGTCGAGGCCCACGACGGCGGCATCGAGGTCGAGAGCGCGGTCGGCGCCGGCTCCACCTTCCGCGTCACCCTGCCCCGCACCTGACGCGGCATCGAGAAGAGCGGAACTGGCTCTCGCAAAGCCGCCAAGCCGCCAAGGGGGACCTGGCGACGCGATGACGGGACGCCGCCGGGTCACCGTCGGCGGCCCCTGACTCACCGGTGACCCCCCATCCCGCCGCCGCCCGACCCTCTCTTTGCGCCTTCGCGCCTTTGCGAGAGCAAAATTGAAGAAGGCCGCCGCGGTCGCCCGCGACGGCCTCCAGTGGGCGTGAGCCGGGGCTCACATGCCGCCGGCGGTGCCCTCGCGGCAGACCAGGATGCTGAACTCGACGCGCCGGTTGGTCTGGCGGCTCAGCTCGGTGGCGGAGCGCGCCTGGCGGGTCTCGCAGGCCTCGTTGGCGCGGGGCTGGGTCGAGCCGTAGCCGACCGTCTCCATCATCTCGCGCGGCACGCCCATCTCGACGAGCGCGAGCGCGACCGCCTCGGAGCGCTGCTGCGAGAGCGACATGTTGTTGTTCTCGTCACCGCAGGTGTCGGTGTGACCCTCGACCCGCACGCGGCGGATGTCCTGACGGCTCTGCGCGGTGCGCACGACCTCCTGGAGGATCGCGCGGTTCTGCGCGTCCAGCTCGGCGCCGCCGGTCGGGAAGTTGATGAGCACGGGCATGTGGACCCACTCCTCGGTGCACGGGCCGGTCTGAGCCACGGGCTGGGGAGCAGGCTGCGCCGCGGGCTGCGGGCACACGGGGCAGTTGCACTCGGGGCACTCACCGCCGCCGCAGGCGCTCGCGACCAGCAAGGCCAGCGTGGCGACGGCGACGCTCAAACTCATGCGAATCTTCATCTCTCTCTCTTCTCCCCCAGAGGCAGAGCCTCCGCTGAAATCGGCCGCGAGTATCACCGCGCGGGGGCGCGCTTTGCAATAGGGCGACGGGATCAGAGAGAGCGCAGGTAGGTCACCAGGTCCCGGCGCTCCTCGGCGCCCAGCCGGTGGGCCTCGCCGTGACCGGAGACGAAGGTCTGCTCGAGCGTGGGCGCCCGGCCGTCGTGCAGGAACGGCGCGCGATAGGAGACGCCGACCAGGCTGGGCGTCTGGAAGGGCTCCCCGGTGCCGACGTCGTGGTTGAGATCGTCGGTGAGGGAGGCGCCGGAGTGGCAGCCCGCGCAGCCCGCGTCCCCGCCGAAGAGCGCCTCGCCGCGCGCGATCGCCTCGGCGTCCCGCAGGTCTCCGGCCGGGGCCGGAAGCGCGTCGATCCAGCGCGCGATGGCGTCCACGTCGCCGCTCGAGAAGGGCGCCGACATGCGCTCGGTGAAGGTGCCCTGCATGATGTCGCGCATCCCGGGCTGGTCTCCGGACCAGTGGAAGGGCGCGGTGTCTAGGATGCCCCCGGTCAGGGTCTGGGTGCGGCGGGGCCCGGCGGGCTGGAAGTTCCAGGTGAAGCCGTCCTCGGCGCCCTCGGGGTGGCACGAGGCGCAGGCGAGCATCGCCGGCGTGGCCGCGTGGAAGAGGCGGTAGCCCGGGTCGGGCCCGATCGCGCCGGCCACCGTCAGGGTCATCGGCGCGCCCCGCGTCGGCTGCACGAAGAGCGTGTCGCCGTCGGTGGAGAGGGCGATCACCCGGCCGTCGGGGGCGAGCTCGACCGCGCTCGAGGGCTCGGGCGAGACCATGCGCGGTCCGACGTCGAGGCAGGGCTGGTCGAGGCTGCTGGCGGCGACCGAGCGGACGCTGCCGCTCACCTCCGGGATCGGCAGGACGTCGTGCGGGAGCGCCGCGCTGGCCATGAAGTAGGTCTCCCCGCCCGCGTCGAGCGCGAAGTCGACGACGAGCGAGGCGAAGGCGATCGGGCCACCGGCGCTGGGCTCCCCGTCGGGCGGGAAGCGGGTGATCGCGGCGTGCACCACGCCGTTCGGGCAGTCGTCGCCGCCGCCGCTGTAGCCGTCGGTGCCGACGTCGATCGGGTCGACCACCGAGCGCTGATGCAGCATCGCCACCCCGCCGTCCGGGAGCGGCCGCAGCCGATAGGCCACGTTGGGCACGAAGGTCAGCCGGGTCGGCTCGCGGCGCATGGACGCGGTGACGGTGCGGGCCTGAGGCGAGCGGCGATCGAGCACCCGCCCCTCGGCGTCGAGCGTCAGGAGCTCCGCCGACCGGAAGCGGCTCACGTAGAGGCGATCGCCCTGGACCACCACGTCGCGGAGGTCGTCGTCCAGACGGAGGCGCCGGGTCGCCGGCCCGCCCGCGGTCGGGAGCGTCACCAGCTCGCCGCTCGCGCACGCGACGTGCAGCCGCTCCCCGTCCACCGCGACGCCGCGCGGCTCGGGGCAGAGATGACGCCGGGCGAGGATGCTGGGGCCGCTCGGGTCGAGGGTCACCAGCTCCCCGCGGTTGGTGAGCACCACGTGCACACGGCCGGCCGCGTCCGAGGTGATGCGCCCCGGGACGCCCCCGTCGGGCATCGGGACCGAGCCCACCACGGCGGCGCCTTCGACCACGCTGACCGCCGCGTGCTGCGGGTGGCCGACCACGGCGCGCCCATCCGCGAGGACGTGCAGCGTGCCGCCCGCGATCGCGGGGCGCGCGGCGGTGGGGGCCGGGAGGCCGCTCGGGATCGGTGCGTCGGCGTCCGGCGTCCCCGTTCCAGCGTCCGTGGGTCCGGGCCGGTCGGGCGGCTCGAGCCCCGTGGAGTAGCAGCCCGCGAGCGCGAGCGGGACCAGGACCACGAACGTTTCTCTTCGCATCGTTCCTCCCCGGGGCGATCAGGGTGCTCCCGATCCGACACCCCGACAAGGTCCAGTGACGCGAACCACGCGATCGTTGCAAAAAAAGACGCGCTCGGCTCGGAAAACCCGCTTACCAGGGGTTGATGATCTCGCTCTCGTTGCGCGAGGGCGGCGGCCGCGGGGGCGCGGGCGCGAGCGGGCGGACCTCCGGCGCGACCGGGCGCTCCGGCCGCGTCCTCGAGCGTCGCGTCGCGCGCGCCTCGGGCGGCAGGGTCACGCGGAGCTCCGCCTGGCTGCGGTGCGCGAGCACGACGGCGGTGCTCTGGTGCCCCGGCTGCCGCAGCTCGAGCTCGGTGCGCTCGCCTTCGGCCGGGCGCGGGAGCTCGAAGGGCGTGTTGCCGAGCAGCGCGCCGTCCGCGGTCCACACCTGCGCGCCCTCGGGGTCGCTGGTGAGGGAGATGGTCTCGACCTCGGCGGGCGGGGCGGTCTCCGCGGTCCCCTCGGGCGCAGTGACCTCGGGCCCAGTGATCTCCGGCCCAGTGACCTCCGGCCCAGTGAGGTCGGGGACAGTGATGTCGGGCGCAGTGACCTCGGGCGTGTCCACCGTCGGGGTCTCGGGGGCCTCCGCGACCGGATCGTCCGCACCGAAGAGGAAGAAGGCGGCCGCGAACGCGCCCGCGCCGAGCAGCACCAGCGTCAGGATCGCGAGCGCGATCAGGCCGCCGCGGCCCGACGGCGCCTCGACCGCGGCCGGCGTGGCCGGCGCCATCTCGATCGCGCTGGGGCGCTCGCCGATCACCTGGGTCCGGGCGACGCCGCCGACCGAGCGCATGACCGCGTCGGGGGTCCCGCCCTCGGCGATGCGCGCGAGATCGGCCCGCAGCTCCCCCATGGTCGCGTAGCGCGCCTCGGGCTGCTTCTCGAGGCACCGCAGGATCACCGCCTCGAGCCCCGGCGGGACCGAGGCGGGCGGCGGGAGCACCTCGCGCGGCGGGATCGGCCGCTCGTAGACGTGCTTGGTCAGCACGCCCATGAGGTTGTCGGCGTCGAAGGGGACCTTCCCGGTCGCCATCTCGTAGAGCATCACGCCGAGCGCGTAGAGATCGGTGCGGTGGTCGACCTCGCGCCCCGAGCACTGCTCGGGCGACATGTAGTGCGGCGTGCCGAAGACCTGGCCGGCCTGGGTGAGCTTCTTGTTGCCCCCGTCGCCCACCTTGGCGATGCCGAAGTCGAGCACCTTCACGAAGTCCTCGCGGTTGCCCTGCCGGACGAGGTGCACGTTGTCGGGCTTCAGGTCGCGGTGCACGATGCCGCGCTCGTGAGCGGCGCCGAGCGCGTCGCAGAGCTGCATGCCCACGTCGACGATGCGCTGCACGTCCATCGGGCGCTGCTGCTCGATCGCGGCGCTGAGCGACGGGCCGTCGAGGAACTCCATCACGAAGTAGGTCGCGCCGTCCGGCAGCGACCCGAAGTCGCTCACGTCGCAGATGTGCTGGCTCCCGATCGCGCTCGCGCTCTGCGCCTCGCGCCGGAACCGGGCCATGACCTGCTCGTCCCGCGAGACCTCCTCCTTGAGGACCTTCACCGCGAGGCGCTTGCCCAGGATGACGTGCCGCGCCTCGTACACGAGGCCCATGCCGCCCTTGCCGAGGATGCGCTCGATGGCGTAGCGGCCGTCGAGGGTCTGGCCGAGCAGAGGGTCGGGTCCCTCCTCGGCGGGCGGAGGGACGACGCGAAGATCGGGGGCGTGGTCGGTCATGGCGGTCTCGTGCTCGCGGGCATGGGTGCGTCGCACGGACCGCCCCCGCAGCCGTCATCTTGGATGACCCCGGACACTCTGACGCATGAACGCCCCCGGGGCCCGCCGATTTCGACCGACCCGGGGGTGTCCGCCGATGGAGACATCACCCCCCGCGGAGGGCGGCGGGCGGGGCCGCGGGAGGCGCGAACCGGTAGCCGACCTCGCCGCGAAGCTCGGAGGCGATGGGGAAGCGGGCCGCGTCGAGGCGGTTGAGCGCTTCCTCGCAGTGGCGCGAGCGCGCGTCGAACCACCGGGCGCGGGTGGCGGCGGTCAGGCAGTGCTCGTAGCGCTCGATCGCGGCCCGCTCGATCGGGTGGACCACCTCCAGGATCGCCGCCTCGTAGAGGGCCAACAGCTCGTCGTCGCGCGCGATCGCGTCCGGCACCGGGCTCTCGAGGAGCTGCGACGCCAGCTCGGCGCGCATGTCGCCGAGGCGCGAGGCGGCGGCGATGCGCCAGCGCGGGATGCCGAGCGGCGCGACCCGGGCGTACGCCTCCTCCGCCGCCGCGAGCCGGGCCTGCTTCTCTTCGAGCCAGGGCCGCAGCTCTCGCTCCGACCAGCGCTGGACGCGGATCACGGTCGCGGCGCCGTGGAAGGTCGGGAAGCGCAGGGCCTCGAAGGCGCGGCGCCTCTGCTCGGCGAGCTGGTAGTGGGCCTCGCTCGCCGCGTCCCGCAGCAGGGTCAGCTCGAGCTGCCGCTCCTCGTCGGTCCCCTCCAGCGCGAGCGCCGCCTCCTCTCCGCCGCGCTCGTGGATCGCGATCGCCGCCCGCCACCCGGGCTCCGCGCGCTCGACCCGCTCCAGCGCGAGCCAGCCGCGGGCCGCGAGCACGTGGGCCCGCGCGAGCTGCGAGGGGGTGGCGTGCCGGGCGTGGCGACGGATGAAGTCGGCGTAGTGCCGGGTCAGTCGCCGCGGGTCGCCCTCGAAGAGCGCGCCGACCGCGAAGTCGATCCGGGCCACCGCCTCCGGGCGCCGCCGCCCGAGAAGACGCGCGGCGAGCGCGGCCGCCTCCAGCGCCTCGTCGGTCTGCCCGAGGCCCATGCGGAAGAGCACCGCGTCTTGCAGGCCCTCGGCCGGATCGGGGCAGGGCTGCCCCTCGAGCGGCGCGCAGCTCGCGTGGGCCTCGGCGTAGCGCTGGTAGTGCTCGGCCGCGAGCCCGTACATCGCCAGGGCGTGGTAGCTCGCGCCGTTCTGATGGAGCGCGCGGATCGCGAGCTCCCGCCGCTCCGGGTAGGCGCGCACCAGGGCCGCCCGGACCCGGATCGCGCGCCCGAGGAGCCGGGCCGCCTCGAAGGCGATGGCCGCGTTGTAGAGGTAGCGAGGCGCCTCGTCGCAGCGGCGCCGGGCGAGGGCGACGTAGGCCTCCGCCGCCTCGCGGTGACGGCCCGCCTCGGCGGCGTCGTACGCCTCCTGGGCGCCGAGCCGGCAGCTCAGCGGGGCGAGCGCCTCGCACACCTCGGCGTGGCGCGGGCAGTGCGCGGCCTCGACCCGCGGGATCGCGGCCCGCAGGGCGTCGAAGCAGACCGCCTGGCCCCGCCGCTCCGCCAGCACGCCGAGGCTGTCGAGCCAGAGGTTCGCCGCGAACGGGCCCACCTCGGAGTCCGGGTGATCCAGCGCCACCCGCTCGAAGAGCGCGGCGGCGTCCGCGAACCGGTTCGCCTCGTAGTGCAAACGCGCCCAGCGATAGAGCACCACCGGCCGCTCGGGGTGCTCGGGGGCGGCGCAGGCGAAGCGGTGGAAGGTGCGGGCCATGCGCGCCTCCTCCACGGTGAGCGCCCGCGCGGTCAGGGCCTCGTCGCTCGGCGTGCCCGGAGGCTCGCGCGAGCCGAGGTGGCGGTCGTAGCAGAGCACCGCCCCGTAGGCGGCGTCGGCGGCGAGCTGACCGCCGGGCGCCGCGTCGAGCGTCGCCTCGAAGGACGCCGCGCACGCGGACCAGCGCTGCATCTCGAAGAGGAGATCCGCGCGGTGGAAGTGAAGCTGCGCCCGCGTCGGTCGGTCGCGCGCGTCGATGCGGTCGAGGGTGAGCGCGTCGAAGCGCGGGTAGGCGTCGAGCACCAGCCCGTACATCGCCTCCGCCTCTCGCAGGGTCGCCGCGTCGCGCGTGCCGGGCTGGTCCTCGGTCCCGACGGCCTCGCGGTGCCACGCGGTCGCGAGCAGGACGAGGGTCGTCGCCGCCTCCGCGCCGCACGCCCCGGGCGCCGTCGCGATCAGGCGCTCCGCCTCCTGCCGCTGCGCCGCCTTCGGGGCGGAGGCGATGGTCGCGTCGAGCACCCGGAGCTGCCAGCGACAGCGGGCGCCGCCCGGGCGCTCGGCGATGAGCTGGCGGTGCACGCCGGCGCTCTCCGTCCACTGCCCGGTGTCGTGGTAGAGCGCGCCGAGCGACTCGAGCATCTCGAAGGCCTCCGCCTCGCCCGCCGCCACCCGCCGGAAGAACGCCAGCGCGCGGTCGGGCCGAGCGACCCGGGCGTAGGGCAGGACGAGCTCGCGGCGGGCCTGCCGGGCGAGGGCGTCGGCGTTCGTCTCGTCCGGGTGATCGCGCAGGTGGGCGAGGAGCTGCACGAAGGCGTCGAGCGAGCCGCGGAAGTCCTCCCGGTTGTAGCGGACCCAGGCGAGCTTGTAGCGCGCGTAGCCGAACACCGGGTTCCGGGCGGGCGGGATGCCGAGGACGCGCTCGTAGAGCTGCTCGGCGGCGTCGAGGTCTCCCCCGGCGAACGCGTGCTCGGCGAAGGCGAGCCACGCCTGGGGCACGAAGCGGCTCTGCGGGAAGGCGCGGAGGAGCCGCTGGTAGACCATGCGGGCGCGCGAGCGCTGCCCGATCGCCTCGAGGTGCAGCGCCAGCGTGTAGAGCGTCACGTCGAGATCGCGGCGGTCCGGGTGGTCGGCCACCACGCGGGCGAGCGCCCGGATCGCGCCGTCACGGTGCACGCGCGCGTCCTGCTCCAGGTGCCGGCGCGCGTCCTCGAGCCGCTGACGCTCGGCGCCCTCCGCCCGATGCACCGGGCCGTCGAGCGCGCGCGCCCGGCCGGTGGACTCGCGACGCAGCTCGTCGTGCGTCATCGCGAGGCGCTCGAGCACGTCGGCGTGCCGTGGATCGCCGGGGCTCGTGCGCTGCGCGAGGCGCTCGAGCACCGTGAGCTCTCGCTCGAGCAGCCCGCGCGCCCGGGGCGGGGTCTCGGCGCCCCGGGTCGGATCGATGTCGATCCCGGGCGCGGTCTCGCCGCTCGGGCGCGCCGACGGCGTCGCGCTGGGCAGCGCGGAGGGCGGCGCTCTCCGGCGCGCGGGCCGGGCCGCCTCGACGCCCTCGCAGGAGATGGCCGCCTCTGGAGGCACGCAAGCCTCCTGGGCGTGCACGGAGGTCGGGGCCAGGCACACGGCGAGCGCGCAGATCCATGCGCGACGCCGCGCGCGGCCCGGGTGGGTCGCGTCGGACATGAGACTCCTCCTCGGGCGCGCGCCCTCCTTCTCGCGAGGAGGGAGCCGCCGCTCTCGTCGCGCGACGGTGGGGTGGCCGCCGCGCCGGATACGGGCTTGGAGGACGCGGGCGGGCGGTCCTTGGGTCTCTTTTCAGGACTCGAGCGCCTGGTCGACGGCGCGCGCGAGGCCGTCCACGTCGAACGGCTTGGGCAGGAAGCCCTTCGCGCCGTCGGCGATGAGCGGCGTGACCTCGGCCTCGGAGTAGCCGCTCATGATCAGCACGCACTGCTCCGGGACCCGGGCCCGGATGGCGGCGAAGGCGCGGGGGCCGTCCATGCGAGGCATCACCATGTCGAGCAGCACGAGCTCGTACCGCTCCCCGCTCTCCACCCGGGCCAGCGCCTCGTGGCCGCCGTGCACGCACTCCGGCGTGAAGCCGAGGCGCTTGAGCAGCCGGGCGGTGGCGCGGGCGAGCGGCTTCTCGTCGTCGACCACCAGCACCCGCCCGGTCCGGACGCGGTGCGCGGGCGCGTGGCTCTCGCGCTCGGGCTCGCTCGGCGCGGCGAGCGGCAGACGGATGCTCGCGGTGGTGCCGACGCCCACCTGGCTGTCGAGCGTGATCGTGCCCTCGTGGCTCTCGATGCAGCCGTAGACCATCGACAGCCCGAGCCCGGTGCCCTCCCCCGTGGGCCGCTTGGTGAAGAACGGCTCGAAGGCGCGCAGGATCGTCTCGTCGCTCATGCCGCAGCCGGTGTCGTGCACCGTCAGCAGGAGGCGCCCCTCCTCGACCCGCGTCGCGATCGTCAGGCGCCCCTCCCCGCCCATCGCGTCGACCCCGTTGAGGCAGACGTTCGTGATCGCGTGGGCGAGCTGATGGGGGTCACCCTCGATCACGTCGGGCGACGCGTCGAGCTGCTGCACCACGTCCACCCGCTCCCGGAAGGTGCCGCGGAGCACGGTGAGCGCGTCTCCGATCACCGAGTGGAGCGACACGCGGGTCCGGATGCGCTTGCCGCGGCGGGCGAAGCCGAGCAGGTTGGCGGTGAGGTCGCGGCCGCGCACCGCCGAGCGCACGATCGACGAGGCGTCGTCGCGCTGCCGGCTCCGCTCGGGGAGCTCCTGCTCGAGAAGCGTCGCGAAGCCGACGATCGACCCGAGCACGTTGTTCATGTCGTGGGCCACGCCGCCGGCCAGGCGCCCGAGCGCCTCGAGCTGCTGACGGTGCCGCATCTCCTCGGTGAGCTTGGCGTGCTCCGCCTCGCGCTCGGCCCGCGCCTCGATCTCGGCCCGCAGGCTCGCGTTCGCGTTCGAGAGCGCCTCGGTGCGCTCGGCGACGATCTCCTCGAGGTGGGTCTTGTGGGTCTCGAGCGCGCGGCGATAGCGCTGGATCCGGTCGGCGAGCGCGAGCGAGAGGAGCAGCCCCTCCACCGCGAAGGCGATCTGGAACGCCTCCGCCGAGACGCCCACCGGCGGGAGCAGGCCGAGGGCGTTCAGGAGCGAGACTGCGACGCCCAGCACGAGCGCGCCGTAGGAGAGCACGAACCACCGGGCCGGGCTGAAGCCGTCGCGCCAGCGCCGGACGCCCAGCGCGACGGTGAACACCAGGATCACCAGCACGAAGACCGCGCCGCCGACCTGCCAGAGCGCGCCGAAGCAGAGCGGCGTCAGCACGATGAAGCCGAGCACGGCGCCCGCGATCCACTGCATCGCCTGCTCGGCGCGCGGGAGGTGCCGTCGCAGCGACAGGAAGGTGGAGGTGAAGCCCACCATGAAGAAGGCGCTGGTGCCGATCAGCACCACCGTGCCCACCGAGTTCCACCACGTGGCCCGAGGCCAGAGGTGCTGGAAGCCGAGCCCCGAGTGCGTCGCGCTGAGCAGGCCGACGCTCACCACGTAGAGCACGTACCAGAGGTAGCTGCGGTCGCGGAGCGAGACGAAGAGGAAGAGGTTGTAGAGCGCGAGGCCCCCGAGCAGCCCGAACAGCGCCCAGTGCCAGGCCGCGTCGACGCGCTCCACCCGCGCGTGCGCCGCCGGCGTGGACCAGCGCAGCGGCACCTCGAGCGGGCTCGTCGAGCTGACGCGCAGGAGGTACCGATGGCGGCCCTCGGGCGCCTCGAAGGTGGGGCCCCGCGAGTCGCGCGGCCAGGCGCCGTGCGGCACCGCGTCGCCGGCGCGCTGCACGTCGAAGCCGTCGCCCTCCACCCGATGGAGCTCGGCGAGGTCGAGCGGCGGGTACTCGATCGCGAGCAGCCCGGGCTCCGGCGCGTCGACGGTGAAGCGCAGCCAGTGCGCCCGGTCGGTGATGCCGAACGAGAGGTGGTGCCGATCGGTGGGGCGAAAGTCCTCACGCGCGAGCACCTCACGCGCCGAGCGCGGGCGGTCGTCGGGCTCGACCCACACCTCGACGTGCCCGGCGAGCGAGACCCGATCCCCCTCGGGGACCAGCGGCTCGACCGGCCCGGTGGGCGCGGAGCACGCCATCACGGCGAGCGCGAGGCACACCGGGGCCACCGAACGGAGCTGCACGGACACTCCGAACGGCGGCTTCGGTCCGAGGCTGAGGGATCAGGACGCTTCCGGCTCGGGTCCGGCCGCGTCGACCCCGGTGGCGTGCAGGGCCACGAGGCGCGCGTCGATGTCCTCGAGGAGCGCCCGGGCGACCGGCTCGTCGATCACCCCGCTCCGCTCGGCGTCCTCGACCGCCTTGCGCTCCGCCTCGAGCAGGCGCTCGGCGGTGGTCTCGAGCTCCTTGGCCAGGACCGCGCCGGTGTCCGCCTGCACGTTCTCGAGCTCCATCTCGAGCTCCGCCTCCCGCCCGGAGAGCTGCGCCCGGAGCCGATCGTGGGTCTCCTGCCGGATCTCGCCGGCGGCGAGCGCGCCGTCGAGGGTGTGGAGGGCCTCGCGCGTCGCCCGCATCGCGCCGCGGAGCCGCATGTACTCGCGGTGCCCGGCCCCTCCCTCGACCGCGCCGGCCCACTTCAGCACGCTGCTCATCGACAGCCCCTGGACGAGGATCGAGACGAGCACGACGCCGAAGGTCAGGTCGATGAGGAGATCCCGCTGCGCGAAGTCCTCCGGCAGGCTGAGCGCGAGCACCATGCTCAGGCTGCCGCGCAGCCCGCCCCACACGAGCACCACCGGCCAGCGCTCGGGGAGCCGCTCCTTGCTCTTCTTGAGCACCAGGTCCACCGAGAAGATCACCACCGCGCGCGCGGCCATCAGCGCGGCCCAGGCGATGAGGATGGCCGCCCAGTGCGAGAACATGCGGGAGAGGTCGATCTCCTTGCCGAGCAGCAGGAAGACGAAGCTGTTGGCGGCGAAGACCGCGTACTCCCAGAACGACTCGACCGCGATCTTGTTGGTCGGGGTGAGGCCGAAGCGCGCGCCGACGTTGCCGGTCGCCATGCCGGCCGCCACCACCGCGAGCACCGGCGAGGCGTGGGCCACGTCGGCGACCAGGTAGCTCCCGAAGGCGGCGATGGTGGTGAGCATGATCTCCACCAGGTGGTCGCTCACGAGCGTGGTCACGTAGCTGACGAGCAGCCCGACGCCGACGCCGATCGCCAGGCCGACGAAGATCTCCCAGAGCAGGAAGCGCGCGGCCCACCACGCGGTCACCGGCTCTCCGTGCTGGCCGATGCCGAGCACCGCGCCGAGCACGATGAAGGCGACGACCGCGACGCCGTCGTTGAGGAGCGACTCGCCCTCCATGAGCACCGCGAGCCGCTTGGGCACGCCCAGCTCCTTGAACAGCGCGACCACGCTGACCGGGTCGGTCGCCGCGCACATCGCCACGAAGAGGAACGCGACCATGAGCGGGAGCGGCGCCTCGGCGAGCGGCTCCAGATAGAACGCGAGGCCCCCCGCGATCGCGATCGCCGCGGCCACGCCGGGGACCGCGAGCAGGAGCACGGCGCGCAGGTTCTTCTTGAACTTGGGCCAGCTCAGGTGGAAGGCGGCCTCGAAGAGGAGCGCGGGCAGGAAGAGGTCGAAGAGCAGCTCTGGGGTCAGCCGCACCGCGTCCAGCGACACCACGTCCGAGCGCTCGTCGACCGCCCCGAGCGCCAGCCCGGCCATCACGAGGGTGACGGTGTAGGGGAGCTTCAGGCGGCGCGCGATCATGGCGACCGCGCTCGCGACGATCAGCAGCAAGAACAGGGTGGTGGCGACGCTCATGACGGGCTCGCTCATACCACGCGGCTCCGTCCTCTCGCTGCGACTCCGGGCTGCGGACTCCGCGCCGCAGTCGCCGGCCGCGCCGACCAGCGTCTGGACGCCGGGCGCCGCCGCGCCCCACCCCGAGCCCGCGGCGCTGACAAGCGCAGTGGGCAGCGCGGCCTCCTCGGGGCGCCGGGGCGAAGGGCACGGGGGTTGCTGAGCCGAGGGGCATGACGACCACGCGCACCCTCACCCTCGCCCTCGCCCTCGCCGCCCTCGGCTGCCAGGCCGCCCCCGAGCAGCACGCCGACGACCGGATGGAGGCCTTCCTCGACGCCGAAGCGATGAGCGGCCTGCTCGACGCCCACCACAGCACCGAGCCCCGCGAGGCGCCCGAGCCCTTCGTGCGGCTGGGCCTCCTCTGGGAGAGCGCCGCGAGCGCGGCCCCCGAGGTCCGGATGCGCGCCGGAGGCGAGTGGTCGCCGTGGGCCCCCGCCACCGTCGTGTTCAGCGAAGGCGAGAGCCACGCGGGCCACCTCGACGCGCCCGACGGCCTCGCCACCCACTACCAGGTCCGCTTTCCCGGCGGCGCCCCGCTTTCGGTCGCGTTCGATCCGATCGTGGAGCTGCCCGACCTCGCGGGCGAGGCGCCGGTCGAGGGCTACGACCCGGACGAAGGCGACGCGGTCGCGCCGGCGGCGGCGGACGGCGACGTGGGCGCCCGCAGCGACGCGCTGAGCCTGTCGGGCTTCCGCATCGAGGGCCGCCGCGCCTGGGGCGCCCGCGCCCCCCGCTGCCGGAGCCGCAACGCGCGCCCGACCCGCGTGACCTTCCACCACACCGTCACCCCGACCCGGGATAGCGTGAGCCCGCAGCGTCGCTTGCGTCTCATCCAGGCCTACCACATGGACAGCCGGGGCTGGTGCGACATCGGCTACAACTACCTCATCAGCCGCGACGGCCGGGTGTGGCGCGGGCGCGGGGCGGCCTGGCTCGGGGCCCACGTCTCCAATCACAACTCCGGCAACGTCGGCGTCGCCTTCATGGGCACGCACACCCGCGACCGAGCCACCCTCCGCCAGCGCCGCCAGGCCGCCCGGACCCTCGTGCGGCTGCGCCGCCGGGGCTTCCCGATCTCGCTCACGCGCCGGGACGTGAAGGGGCACCGCGACTACGGCGCCACCAGCTGCCCCGGCGACGCGCTCTACGGGCAGATCGGCGACATCCTGCGGCGCGCCCGGAGCGCGGGCTGACGCGATGCTTGCGGCCCCGCGTCTCGCTGTGCAGTCTGCTCGTGGAGGCCCGCCGGGAGTGAACGCGGCGAACGATCCCCACCTGACCCAGCGCGAAGGAGAGCTCCTCAGCACGACCGCCGCCGGCGAGCTCGTCCAGAGGCGGGTCCGGGTGCGCGTGGTCGCCGGGCCCACCGCCGGCGCGGAGCTCACCCTCGAGCGAGGCAGCCTGTTCATCGGGAGCGGGCCGCAGTCGGAGCTGCGGGTGGACGACGCGCGCGTGTCGCGGGCCCACGTGGAGATCGCGCTGCTGGCGAAGGGCGTGCGGGTGAAGGATCTCGGCAGCACGAACGGCACCTTCCTCGGCGACTCGCGGGTGGAGGCGATCGTGGTGGAGCCGCCGGTGGAGCTCCGGCTCGGCACGCGGACCCGGATCGAGCTGACCGCCGCCGACGTGCCGGCGCCGCCCGCCCCCTCCCCGCGCGCTCGCTTCGGCGGCCTCGTCGGCACGAGCGCGGCGATGCGGCAGGTGTTCGGGCTGCTCGAGCGGGTCGCCCCGAGCGCCGCCCCGGTGGTGATCGAGGGCGAGCGCGGCACCGGCAAGTCGACCGCCGCGGTGGCGCTGCACGAGTGTTCGCAGCGGGCGGGCGGGCCCCTGGAGCGGATCGACCTCCGTCAGCCGCTCGACCCGGGCGAGCTGGAGGAGCGGGTCGCGCGAGCGCGCGGCGGCAGCCTCCTGCTCGAGCACGTCGACGAGATCCCGGACTGGACGACCCGCGAGCTCCTGCCGCTGCTGGACGCGATCGAGCGGGGCGCGATCGACGCGCGCGTGCTCGCCACCAGCACCAGCGACCTCCGGGAGCGGGTCGAGCGGGGCGCCTGGAGCCGGGACCTCTTCTTCTCGCTCGCGGTGATCCGCGTGACGCTGCCGCCGCTGCGCGAGCGGCTCGAGGATCTGCCGGTCCTGATCGCGGCCCTCGGCCAGCAGCTCGCCGGCCGGGATCTCCAGATGACGCCCGCCGACCTCGCGCCGCTGCGCGCCCACCACTTCCCGGGCAACGTGCGGGAGCTGCGCGGCGCCATCGAGGAGGTCCTGATCCTGCGGCCGTCGGAGGCGGGCGAAGGCGCCAGCGATCCGGCGGGCGTCGCGGCGGCGGCGGATCTGGAGGGCGTGCCCTTCAAGGACGCCAAGGCGCGGGTCGTCGACTCCTTCGAGCGCGAGTACGTGCGGCGGCTCCTCGAGCGCCACGACGGCAACGTCTCGCGCGCGGCCGAGGAGGCCGGCATCTCGCGCAACCACCTCACCTCCCTCGCGCAGAAGCACGGCCTGCGATGAGGCGGATCGCCGCGATCGGCCTGCTCGCGCTCCTCGTGGGCTGCGACCCGCCCGGCTTCCTGCTGCTGGTGAACGTGCGCACCGATCTGCAGCCCGGGGCCGAGTTCCAGGAGGTGTCGGTCGAGCTGGTCGAGCCGGCGCGGCCGGGCGACGCGGGCGCCGGGCGGTTCTACGCGGTCTCGCCGGAGGACGACTTCCTGCCCGGTGTGACCCAGGTCGCCGCGATCGCGGACCTGCCGCCGGGGCCGCTCACCGCCCGGGTCTCGCTCCTCCACGAGGGCCGCCCGCGGCTGACCCGCAACGTGCGGCTGATGCTCGACGGCCCGCAGGCGCTGGTGGTCCTCCTCACCCGCAGCTGCGAGAGCCTCGTGTGCCCCCAGGACGGCGACGACCCCGAGGCCACCGAGTGCCTGGGCAACGCGTGCGTCGATCCTCGATGCACGCCCGACACACCCGAGCACTGCCCGGTCCCGTGCGCGGCTGACGCGGACTGCGTCGACGCCGTCGCCCCGTGTCACGACGCGCAGTGCGTGGAGGGCGCCTGCTACGGGCGGCCGCGCTGCGTGAGCGGCGAGTACTGCCACGCCTCCGGCGACTGCGAGCCCACCCTCTGCCGGGACGCGTCGCCCGAGGACGCCGTGCCCTGCGGAGAGTTCGACGAGGTCTGCGTCGACGGCGCCTGCCGGGGCCCGTGCACCGATCGGCCCGAGGGCGCGAGCTGCGGCGAGAACGGCGAGGCATGCACGATGGGCGCGTGCGTGGGGCCGTGCACCGGCCAGCCCGAGGGCACGCCCTGCGGCGGCCCGGACGAGGTCTGCACCGCCGACGGCGCCTGCCTCGGGCCCTGCACCGGGCGGGCGGACGGCGAGCGCTGCGGCGCGACCAGCCGCACGAGCTGGACGAGCTGCCGCTACGACGGGCCCTGCGACGACCGAGGGCAGCGCTCCCGCACCGTCACGACCTACGCGTGCGAGGCCGAGGTGTGCGTGCGCCGGCGCGCCCAGGAGACCGATCGCTGCGACCGCACCGTGCAGAACGGCAAGTCGTGCGGAGGCCGCTGGCGCCGCTGCTGCTCGGGCTCCTGCGTGGATCTCCGGGACGACCGGAACTGCGGGGCGTGCCGGGTGAACTGCCGCTCCGAGGGCCTGCGCTGCCAGGGCACGGGCACCGGCGGCTACAGCTGCCGACGCTGCGCCACCACGCCCCAGTGCCAGCGCCTCCTCAACGGCGCCGCGACCTGCTGGCCCGAGGGCGGCGACGGCTGCGAGTGCCAGTGCGGCTCCAACGGGGTCTGCCGTGGCGGCGGCTGCGGCCGCAACTTCTATTGCCATGACTGCCCCGGACGAAACTTCTGCGCCCCCTTCGGCGGAGGGTGTTGAGCGCGGAGCCTGCTATCGTGGGGCGGTGCCCGGACCGCTCCGCTTCGGACCGTACGAGCTGCTGTTCCGGGTCGCGTCCGGCGGCATGGCGGAGGTCTTCGCCGCGCGGCGCGAGGGCGCGGGCGGCTTCGAGCGGCTGTTCGCGATCAAGCGCATGGTCCCGCACCTCGCCGAGAACGAGGCGTTCGTGCGCATGTTTCTCGACGAGGCCCGGGTCGCGGTGCACGTCGACAGCCCCCACGTGGTCGCGACGCACGACCTCGGGCGGACCGACGACGGCGCGCTCTACATCGCGCTCGAGCTGGTGGTCGGGGTCACGCTGGCCGAGCTCGTCGCGGACGCCGAGCGCCGGGACGCGCCGCTCCCCCTGGACGTCACGCTCGAGGTGCTCGCGCAGGCGGCGGACGGGCTGCACGACGCGCACGAGGCGAAGACGCCGGACGGAAGGCCGCTCTCGATCGTTCACCGCGACGTCTCGCCCCAGAACGTGCTCGTCGGGGTCGACGGTCGCGCGAAGGTCGGCGACTTCGGCGTGGCCACCGCCGCGGTGGACCGCTTCGCCTACACGGAGCCGGGCCAGCGCAAGGGCAAGTGGAGTTACTTCTCGCCCGAGCAGAGCCGCGCCGGGAAGCTCGACCGGCGCTCGGACGTGTTCGCGCTCGGGGTGGTCGCCTGGGAGGCGATCGCGGGGCGGCGCCTCTTCACCGGGCCGACGCCGGCCGAGGTGATCATCGCGCTGCGGACCGCGCCCATCCCGCCGCTGGAGGCGCTGCGCCCGGACCTACCGGCGGCGGCGGCGGCGGCGATCGCGAGGGCCCTCGAGCGCGACGTGGACCGGCGCCTGCCGACGGCGGCCGCGCTGGCGGCGGGGCTCCGGGCCGGCGCCCGGGAGGCCGGGCTCGCCGCCGGCCCCGCGCGGGTCGCCGCCTACCTCGAGGCCGCCCGCCTGCCCCGCGTCGAGTCCCTCCGCGCGCGCCTCCGGGCCTGCGGGCAGGAGGCGCCGGGCACGGCCCCCGCGGTGGCGCTCCCGGGGACGCAGGCAGGGACGAACGCCGGCACCGCCGCCGCCACGGCGCCCGGGACGCTGCCGCCCGGGACGCTGCCGCCCGGGACGCTGCCGCCCGAGACGCTGCCGCCCGAGTCGTTGGCCCCCGAGACGCTGCCCGTCGAGACGGCGCCCACGCGGACGCTGCCCGCAGGCCCGGGAGCCCACGACACGACGTCGACCGGGCCACCCACCCTCCCCGCCGAGACGACGGTGCAGCGCGAGGCGCCCGGTCGGTGGCGGCTCCCGCTCGCCGGGCTCGGGGCCCTCGCGGTGGCGGGCGCGGTCTTCGCCGCGTGGCCTCGGGGCGCGACCGAGGAGGCGACGCCGCGGCCCGCGCGCTCGACGGAGGTGACCGGCATGTCGCCGGAGGGACCTCCAGTCGAGGAGCCCTCGTCGCCGCCCCCTCTGCTTGCCGTTCCGCCGGAGCCGACCCCGCAGCCGACCGGGCAGCCGACCCGGGTCGCCGCCCCGGCCGAGCCGACGCGGCCGCCCCCCGAACCCGCCGCCCCGGAGGCCTCGCGAGAGGCCCGGTCCGCATCGCGCGCGGCTCGGCGGCGCCGATCCCGGGCCGCGCGAACGACCACGCCCACCCGCGACGCGCCCGCGGTGGGCCGACCGGCCCGGCTCGACGCCTTCGACCGGGGGCTCCGCGGCCGCGCGCGCGTGGACCCGGACCGGTCGACGGAGTAGCGTCCCCGGATGCTCTCTCGATGGGCCGCGCTGGCGCTCGCCCTCGCGCTGACCGCGCCGGCGACGTCCTCGGCGCAGGCGGAGGGCGACGTGGACCGGGCCCGGGCGCGCTACGCCGAGGGGCTCGCCGCGGTCGACGAGGCGCGCTGGGGAGACGCGCTCGAGGCCTTCGAGGCGTCGTACGCGCTGAGCGGGGTGGGCGCCGCCCTGTTCAACGTCGCCACGACCTTGCGGGCGCTCGGGCGGCACGTCGACGCGAGGGCCGCGCTCGAGCGGCTCCTCGCCGCCCACCCCGAGCTGGACCCAGAGATGCGCGCCGCCGCCGACGCGATGCTGCGCGAGGAGCGGGCGAGGGTCGCGACCCTCGTGCTCGCCGGCCTCCCCCCGCCGCCCGCGCCGCGCGCCCTGCTCGACGGCGTCGAGGTGGCGGACGACGGCGCGCGGCCCCTCCGCCTCGCCGTCGATCCGGGCCCCCGGCACGTGGTGGTGACCGCGGACGGGCGCGCACCGTTCGAGTGGCGAGGGACCCTCGCGGACGGCGCGATCGAGCGCGTCGACGTGCGCCTGGCCCCGGCGGCGACGGGAGGCGACGACCCCGAGATCCTGCTGTGGATCCTCGCCGCCTGCGGCGTGGCCCTCGCGGCCGGCGCGGTGGCCCTCGGCTGGGCCGTCTGGGAGGCGGACGAGCCCCGCCCCGACGGCCCGCAGGTGATCCGACTGTGAGGCGCGCGCCGCTCGCGATCGCCGCGCTCGCCCTCGCGGGCTGCAGCCACGGCGCGGTGCTCGAGCTGACCCTCGAGCTGCCCGATCGCGGCGACGCGCGCTTCGCGGTGCTCGACGCCGCGCCCGGCGCCCCGCCCGACGGCGCCGGCCCGACCGTCGCGTTCGCGCCCGGCGACGAGGCCCACGTGAGCCTGGTGGCCGGCGCCGACCTCGAGGCCCCCCTTCACGTGCGGGTGCGCTTCTGCGAGGCCCCGGACTGCGCCGGCGAGCCGTCCCCGCCGACGGTGCGCGCCCGCATCGAGCGCGCCTTCTACCCCGGCGTGAAGACCTCGCTCACCCTCGCGGTGCCGCCCCCGCCCGCCACGCTCGAGATCGACGCCTGCCGCGTGCAGGGCTGCATCGAAGGCCGCGGCGCCGCGCTCTACTGCGTCGACGGCACCCACGTCTGCGAGCTGTAGCCGGCACGAGGCCCGCCGCTTTTCCCGAGAGCCGGCTAGACGATCGCGTGGGACCCGCCACGCCAGCTTCCGTGACGACCGACCCGAGACGACCGACCCGAGACGACCGACCCGAGACGACGGCAGGCGACGAGCACAGCGAGGTCGCCGCACGCGCCACCCCGCCCCGTTCGATCCCGCGGCAGCGGGCGGCGTGCGAGGGCCCGAGACGACGGCAGGCGACGAGCGCAGCGAGGTCGCCGCACGCGCCACCCCGCCCGTTCGATCCCGCGGCAGCGGGCGGCCAGCTCGCGCGAAGCGCGAGCGCGAGCCGCGTGGCTCACGCGCGGAGCGCGGGACACGCGCGCCGTAGGCGCGCGACTTGGGTGGGGGGGGCCCCGCGGAGCCGGCTGACCCGTGTCTGCGGAGGGTGCGGATGCACCCGGAGCGGACACGGGTCTGACGGCGCAGCGGGGGGGAGGGGCTTGAAAAGCCCCTCCCAGCTACTGCAACGCGAAGGGGAGCAGCCAGCCGAGCACGAAGCCGACGCCGAGCAGGGTCAGGGCGACGCGCCAGAGGGGCGGCAGGGGGCGACGGGCGGTCGCGGGGGGCGGCGGCGCGCCGCTGACGCGGCGGACGTAGCGGCGCTGGTCGGCCAGAGCGTCGGCGTGGCGCGCGTCGAGGAGGCGGCCGATCTCGGGCGTCTCCCCGCGGAGGGCGAGCTCGGCGGCCACCGCCTCGAGCCGGCCGGCGACCAGGCCCGCCGTGGCCGGGCGCCGCGACGGCGTGGTCTCGAGCAGCTCCCGCAGCAGCACCGCGAGGCTCGGCGGCACGTCGGGGCGGTGGGCCCGGACGTCCTCCGGGGGCCGCCCCTGGAGCACCGCGTAGGCGCGCCCGACCCCGCCCTCCTCGCCGAAGGGGTGGCAGCCCGCGAGCAGCTCGTAGAGCACGACCCCGAGCGCGAAGAGATCGCTCCGGGCGTCGATCTTCGCGTGCGCGAGCTGCTCGGGCGACATGTACGAGAAGCGGCCCTTGTGGGTGCCGGCCACCGTGCGGGTCACCCGGCCCGTCGCCTTGGCCACCCCGAAGTCGAGCACCCGCGCCACCCCGTCGACGCCGACCAGGATGTTCGGGGGCGAGACGTCGCGGTGCACCAGATCGAGGGGCAGGCCGTCCTCGTCGACCGCCTCGTGCGCCGCGTGCAGCCCGCGCGCGACCTGGGTCATCACCTCGACGCAGAACGCAACCGGGAGCGGCGCGTCCCCCTTCATGATGTCGCGGAGCGTGAGCCCCTCGACGTACTCGGTGGCGATGAAGGGGCCGCCGTCGTCGAAGCCGACCTCGGTGACCGCCACCACGTTCGGGTGCCGCACCGCCCGCGCGATCCGCGCCTCGTCGAGGAACATGTCGACGACCTCGGGGTCGTCGCGGTCCGACTCGAACATGCGCTTCACCGCGAAGAGGTCGGCGCTGCCGGGGCGGCGCGCGAGCTCGATCACGCCCATGCCGCCGTGGGCGAGGGCGGCGAGGCGCTCGAAGGGCACCGGGGCGCGCGTCACCGAGGGCTCGAGATCCTCGACGACCGTGCGCTCGTCATCGACCCCGAAGTCGTCCTCGTCGAACCGAACCGCCTGGAGCATGCGCCCTCCCCTGGAAGCCTCGAACGTGGCCCGCGGCCAGCCGGCTCACCCGGTTCTGGCGCGATCTGATGAATCCCTGGCGCCCTCCGGGCTGGATCGGGCACTGTCTGGCCATGCTGGATGCGGTGCGGGGGACGCTCGAGCGCGAGGGCATGCTGCTCGTGCAGGACGCGAGGCTGCCGAGCCTGGTGACCCTCGTCGCCGGCGAGGCCATCCGGGGATCGTGGTGGGGGCACGCGAAGAGCGAGGCGATCTTCGGGGTCATCCAGGCGATCGAGGACGATCCCGACGTGGCGCGTTTCAAGGTGCTCGACGGCAAGGTCGCGCTGGTGCACCGCGCGCTGTGGTCGGCGCTCGCCTGCATCGGCCGGGCCCAGGAGCCCTGGCAGATGCGCGACCTCGGCCCCTTCGCGGAGGCCCTCCTCACCCGGGTCGACGGCGGCGAGCGCGTGCAGGAGACCGGCCCCCACGTGAAGGAGCTGGAGCGACGCCTCCTCGTCGTCGGCGACCAGAAGCACGTCGAGACCGGTGAGCACCGCACGGAGCTGGTGAGCTGGAAGGTCTTCGCGAAGGAACACGACGTCTCGCTGCGCCGCCGCTCCACCGCCAAGGCGAAGGCCGAGCTCGAGGAGGTGCGCGACCGCTGGGCCGAGCAGACCGGCAAGCGCGCCAAGCTGCCCTGGGACGGATGACGCCCTACTCGAGCGCGAAGAGCTGCACGTTCGCGACCGCGACCACCTCGCTCGGCTCGCTCGCGTCCACCAGCTGCCGCAGCGACTGCATGTAGCGGACGTGGAGCCCGCGCAGCTTCTGGAGGTCCTCGCGGGACAGGGCGACGACCGCCCAGGAGAAGAGCCCGTCGTCGCCGGCCTCCAGGCGCGCGCGCCCGACGTCGACCCAGTGCAGCTTGAGGCGCCGTCGCATCGCGTCGCTCGCCATCGAGGTGTCGACCGCCACCGGCTCGGTCGCCCAGCGCTCGCCGTCCCAGCGCACCAGCCCCGCGGAGGCCAGCGCCGCGAGCGACGCCTCCTCGTCGGCCTTCGGGACGCGCAGCCGCCGCGCGAGCCAGCCCACCCGGTGGCGCGGGAGCGCGCGGTAGTCCTCGGTCTCGAGCTGGCGGAGGATCGCCTGCGACCAGGGATGCGTGAAGGCGACGTTGCGCCGGGTGGTCAGCTCCTCCCACGCCGCGCGGATCTCGGGCAGCGCGTCCGGCGACGCGAGGGCCACCGCGAAGTCGACTACCCGGAAGGTCAGCGCCTCGATCAGCGACAGCAGCTCGGAGGCCCGGGGCTCGCTCTGCCCCCGCAGCCAGCGGGAGGCGGTGTAGCGGCTGACCCCGCAGCGCTCGGCGACGTCGACCACCCGCGTCTCGCCGCGGAGCTGCCCGATGAGGGCCGCGACGCCCTCGGGCGAGCAGAGATCGGCCTCCTCGAGGTGCACGGGGAAGCTCGCGAGCGCGGCCTCCGGGTCGCCCCCGGTGCGCGCCACCACCCGGAAGAGCTCCGACGCCGACGGCTCCCGGCGCCCGCTCTCCCAGGTGTAGACGACGTTCGAGCGGTAGCCGAGCCGGCGGCTGAGCGCGGTCTGGGACCGACGGCCCCGCCGCGCCCGCACCAGCTGCCGCACCAGGCGCCCCGCGTCGAGCTCGAGCATATGTCAGAGATGCACGTCGACGCCCACCTGTGCCAGACGAAAAGTGCGAATCCGTCATAGGCAGCCCTGGTCCGGGCTCCGGGGCCTCGTTACGTTCGTCAGACCCCGCGATGCCGCCTCGAACCCTCGCGATCGGAACCTGGACGCTCCTGCTCGCCGCGTGCGCGGGCGGGCAGACGGGGGAGATCACCGAGCTCGGGGCCTGCCGCGAGCCGCTCGGCGAGGTCGCGACCGACGCCGCCTCCGAGGCGGGCGCGCCGGCCGAGACGCAGCTGGCTCGGCTGACCACGACCGCCGAGGGCACGCTTGCCTGGGCCGACGGCGCGGACGCCGCGCTCACCGTCACCCTCGCGCTCGCGGGCGAGCCGGCCACGCTGGTCGGCGGCGAGGGCTGCGAGCGGCCCTTCCTGCATGTCCCGATCACGGTGGGCCTGCGCACCGCCGACGGCGCGCTCGACGAGACCCTGGAGGGCGCGATCGCGCTCCAGGATCACGACCGCGCCGCCGCCCACGCCCGGCTCCCGCTCGCCGCGCTGCGCGGCACGTTGACGCTCGACGGCGTCGACCCCGAGACGGCCACGCTGCTGGTGGAGCTCGACGTCTCCACCGACGCGCTCGGCGGCCAGCTCTTCGTCCGCCCGAGCGAGGCCGAAGACGAACGCCGCCTGGCGACCTTCTGACCGCTTCACTTGCTCGAGAGAGAGTTCATCCGATGTCTTCCACCCTTCGCATCCTGACGTGCGCGCTCCTGCTCGTCGCCTGCGGCGACGCCCCCTCCGACCCCGACGACGCCGGCCGCGACGGCGGCACGACCGACCCGATGGACGCCGACACCCCGCCCGAGGACGGCGGCCCCGGCGACGCGGGCGATCCCGACGGCTGCATCGACGTGACGGTCTCCAACTGGCGCCTCGACAACATGGACGACGTGTCCATCCGCTACCGCGCCCGCATCGCGCCCGAGCTGAGCGACCAGCCCTGGGACCTCTACCTGGACTTCCAGCGCTACGACACCGAGTACGTCGGCACCTTCCCGCTGGGCGAGGGCCAGGACGAGAACTTCGGCAGCTGCGCCCGCTGCGTGGTCGCCTTCTACGGCTCGATGCTCGACCGCGGCTACTTCGCCTCGGAGGGCACGCTGGAGCTGCGCGAGGATCCCTTCACCCAGAAGCTGGACGCGACGCTCACCGGCGCGCGGCTGATCGAGGTGACGATCGAGGCCGACCCGACCGGCGCCCTCGTCTCCACTCCGGTGCCCGGCGGCGCGTGCCTCGACCTCGAGGTCACGACCGTCGACCAGAACTTCCCGAGCCCCGGCTGGACCTGCGCGAACGAGCAGTTCAACGACGGCGAGACCTGCCACTGCGGCTGCGGCGCCTTCGACCCGGACTGCGGCGATCGGTGCTCGGACTTCCCGCCCGACCCGAGCTGCGACCCGACCCCGCTCCCGGTCGAGGGCTGCGGCCCGGACGGCGTCTGCACCTTCGAGGGCGAGTGCTCGGCCCGCTGCGATCACCCCGGCCGGACCGTCGCCTGCGAGAGCGGCGTCTGCATCTTCTCGGCCGAGGGCGACCGGTGCGGCGTCCCGACGGAAGAGCGCGTCGACACGGCCGCGGTGGGCGAGACCTGCACGCCCGGCAACTTCATGTGCGGCGTCGACGGCGAGAGCTTCGCGATGGGCGTCTGCGACGACCTCGACGACTGGCGCTGCAAGCCCGTCTGCTACGCGGACGCCGACTGCACCGTGCCCGGCGAATTCTGCTACACGCTCTTCACCGGCGATCGGGGCTTCTGCCGGCCGCCGCCTCCCTCGGAAGGTTGAACGGAATCGCGACCTTGGCCGCGGGGGTGCTATGCTGACCGCGCTCGGCTCGCCGCTGGCGGGCCCGGCGCGCGGACGCTAAACGACGATCGCATTGGTGGCAGCTCCCCACGGACACCCCTCGACCTCGACCGCGTGGGCGCGCGCGAAGCTCACGCGCGGCAGCTCGGGCGGACAGGTGTGGGAGATCGACGCCAACTACCCCGAGGCGAGGCTCTCCCTCGGCAGCGCCGCCGACGCCGGGTGGCCCATCGAGGCCCCCGGCGTGCACGGCATGCACTGCGAGCTGTTCTGGGACGGCCAGACGCTCTGGGTGGCGGACAGCCAGCGGGTCGGCGGGGTCTTCCTCGACGGCAGCCGCGTCTACGACTGGACGCAGGTGCACGGCCCGGCGGAGCTCCGCTTCGGCCAGGCCTCGCTCGACATCGAGACCTCGGCGCCGGTCGCCCAGCAGATGGTCTCGAGCCCCTCGGAGGCGCGGCCGGTGACCGTGACCGACATGGTCGCACCCCCCGAGGACGCGCGCCCGAGCCGGCCGCTGTTCGGCGGCGCGGCCGGGGACGAGTCGGTGCCCGATCTCGACGCCGAGAAGACCCGCGTCGCGGTGGGCAAGGCGCCGCTCCCGCCCGACCGCACCCAGATCGCGGCCCCCGGGGCTCCGGCCGCCCCTGCGATGGGCAGCGATCTGCGGCCTCGCCTCGGCGGGGGCCCCGCGCCGGCCGCCCACGCGCCCGAGGCGACCCGCATGGTGCCCAACCCGAGCGGCGGGCTCGGGGCGGCGCTGCCGACCACGCCGAACCCGGTGCACTCGCACGGCGGCTACGGTCACCCTCCTCCGATGCAGGGCTCGCCGGCCCCGGTGGTCGCCCCGCCCCCCGCGCCGCCGTCGGCCCCCGCGCCGCCGATGCCCGCGCCGCCTCCGAGCGCGCCGCCGCCGTCGATGCCCGCGCCTCCGCAGGCGCCGCAGATGCCGCAGATGCCGCAGATGCCGCAGATGCCGCAGGGCGCGTCGTCGCCCGGCGGCTTCGTGGCGCCCCCGGCCGCGCCCCCCGCGGCCCCGAAGCCCAGCCTGCTCGAGCGGATCTTCAAGAAGAAGGACGCGGCCGAGACCCCGGAGGGCGGCGATCCCAAGCAGGCGATGCCGCTCCGGACCTGGATCCTGCTGAGCGTCACGGTGCTGGTGACGGTGGGCTGGCTGCTCTGGGACGACACCCCGGAGCCGGTGGCGCAGCAGCCCAGCGCGCAGGCGGCCCAGACACCGGCCCAGACCGAGACGCCGGCCGAGACCGAGGCGCCGGCCGAGACCGAGACGCCCGAGACGCCTCCGGTGGCCGAGACGACGCCGAGCGCCGAGAACGCGGGCTCCGACACCGCGAGCCCGGGCACCCCAAGCTCGGACTCGGAGGCGGGGTCCGAGGTGTCCGACGTGGACGAGGACGGCACCACCTTCGCGCGGCGCGCCGCCGACGCGTACATCGCCGGCCGGCGAGGCGAGGCGCTCGATCTCTATCGGCGCCTGCTCGCCGCGCACCCGCAGGACCGCACCTACCAGGCGATGGTGCGCATCCTCGTCCGCGAGCTTCAGACCGCGTGCGTCGACGGGGTCGGACCGGGAGGACAGCCATGCGCCACGCCCTGATCATCGCCGCCTGCGCCGCCGCGCTGGTCGCCTGCGAGGAGGAGGAGGCGCCGCCGCCGCGCTACTCCTTCACCTTCACCGCGACCACCGACGGCCAGCCCCTCGAGGGCGTGACCATCAGCGTCAACGACGACCCCAAGGGCGACACCAACGGCGAGGGCATCTTCCGGCAGGACCTCACCGGGCCCGAGGGCGCGCCGATCTCGGTCAACGCGAGCTGCCCCGAGGGCTACCACCTGGTCGGCGGCGCGCAGTCGCACACCCTGCGCCGGGTGGCCAGCCTGGACCCGGCGGTGACCAACCGCGGCATCCAGGTCTCCTTCGAGTGCGCCCCCGACTACCGCGAGGCGGTCGTGGTCGTGCGCACCCACGACCAGACCGACCTGCCGGTCTTCCTCGACGGCAGCGAGGTGACCCGCACCGACGAGAGCGGCGCCGCTCACCTCCACGTCCGCATGCAGCCCAACACCTCCTTCGAGGTGCGCATCGCGACCGCGTCCAACGAGCGCCTCCGCCCGCAGGAGCCCAGCCGGAGCTTCACCATCCCGAACCGCGACGCGGTCTTCGTCTTCGACCAGGAGTTCGAGGAGGAGCGCCCGCCGCGCCGGGTCCGTCGCGTCCGCCGTGCCGCGCCCGCCGCGCCCCGCCTGCCGATCCGCATCGGCGGGCGTTAAGCCCCACGCGACCGCGGTTGCGGGTACAACCTCGGGATGCGGAGATGGCTGAGGGAGCCGGCGCTCCACTTCGTGGTGCTCGGGGCGGGGCTGTTCGCGCTGCACGCCGCGGTGGCCGAGCCCGAGGAGACGACCGAGCGCGCGCCGATCGTGATCTCGGAGGACTACCTCGAGGGCCTGCGCGCGCGGCACCGACGCCGGGCCGGGCGAGACGCGGACGACGACGCGCTGGTGGCGGCGTACGCGCGCGACGAGGCGCTGCACCGGGAGGCGCTCCGGCTCGGGCTCGACCGCGGCGACGCGATCGTGCGGCGGCGGATGGTGCAGAAGATGGAGCTGCTCCTGCGCACCACGTCGGCGCCGGCGCCCCCGAGCGACGAGGCGATCGCCGCCTTCCACGCCGCCCACCCCGAGCGCTACCGGGCCGCGGAGACGCTCGATCTCGAGCTGCGCTGGTTCAGCCGGGACCGGCGCGCCGACGCGGAGGCCGACGCGCGGGCCGCGATCGCGTCCGGCGCCCCGGTCGGGGATCCCTTCCTGCTCGGCGACCGCTTCGAGGGGCTCGACCGGGCGCAGGCCCGGACCCGGCTCGGGCCGGCGCTCGCCGAGGCCGCGTTCGAAGCGACCGGAGACGGCTGGGTCGGCCCGATCGCGACGCCCCGGGGCGTGTTCGCGCTGCGGGTGACCGCCCGCCGCCCCGGCCGGCGCCTGCCGCTCTCCGAGGTGCGCGCCCAGGTGGCGCGGGACGTGGCCGAGGAGGCGGAGGAGCGCGCCTTCACCGAGGCGGTGGACGCCCTGGTCGCGGAGTACCGGGTGGAGCGGCCTGCGTCGTGAGGGGACTTCTCCTCTTCGCGCTGGCGATGACGCCGACCGTCGCCGCCGCGCACCCGCTCTCCTTCGGCGCCCTGCACGTCCGGGACGAAGGCGACCGGGTGGCGATGACCTTTCGCTACTCCGGGAGCGAGGGCCGGCCGAGCGTCGCCTCACCCCGGGTGCCGCCTCGCTGCGCTCCGATCGCGCCGCCGGTGAGCGAGGCCGCCGGCGCGGAGGTGACGATGCGGGTCTGGCTGCGGTGCGAAGGCGGCCTGCGCGGCGCGGCGTTCGGGGTGAGCGGCCTCGAGGGCGAGCAGGTGATGGTTCGGATCGAGGGCCCGGACGGCGTCACGGCGGGCCTCGTCGCCGCCGACGGGGACGAGGTCGCCCTCTCCCCCGCGCCCTCGGGGGTCGTCTCCGGCTACCTCGGCCTCGGCGTCGAGCACATCCTCTTCGGCTGGGACCACCTCCTCTTCCTGCTCGGCGTGCTCCTCCTGCTCGACGGCTGGCGGCCCCGCCTCACCGCGACCGTCGCCTTCACCGTCGGTCACGGGGTCACCCTGGCCCTCGCCACCCTCGGGCTCGTGCGGCTGCCCGCCGGCCCGGTGGAGGCGGTGATCGCGCTCTCGATCGTGCTCGTGGCGCTCGAGCTGGCCCGGGACCGGCGCTGGACCCGGCGTCACGCGGCCCTGGTGGCCGGCGGCTTCGGGCTCCTGCACGGGCTGGGCTTCGCCGGCGCGCTCGCCGAGGTCGGCGTGCCGGAGGGCGCCATCGCGCCCGCGCTCCTCGGCTTCAACCTCGGGGTGGAGCTCGGCCAGCTCCTCGTGGTGGCCGCCTTCGCGCTCGTCGTGCGCCTCACCGGCGAGGCCACGCCCCGGGCTCGGCTGACCCTCGCCTACGCGGTGGGCCCGCTCGCCTGCGCGCTGGTCCTCGCGCGGACGACGGCGTTCGCGCTCTGACCCTCGACGCCCGCCCTCCATTCGCGGTACCCATTCGGTTCCCCGTGCCACCGAACCAGCTCGAGACGCTCGGCCCCTTCCGTCTGGGCCCGATCCTCGGATCCGGAGGCTTCGGCACCGTCTACCGGGCCGAGGGCCCGGACGGGCGCGTCGTCGCGCTCAAGGTGCTCGCGCCGCACGTCGACAGCCAGGAGACGCTGCGCCGCTTCGAGCGCGAGGGGAACATCCGCATCGACCACCCGAACGTGGTCGCGGTGATCGACGCCGGCGAGGATCAGGGCCTCAGCTACATCGCCTTCGAGCTGCTCGAGGGGCAGCCGCTCAACAAGCGGCTCGAGTCGGCGCCGCTGCCGGTCGCGGAGGTGGTCGACCTCGCCAAGCAGATCTGCGCCGGGCTCGACGCGGCCCACGGGCGCGGCATCGTGCATCGCGATCTCAAGCCCGGGAACGTCTTCTGCTGCGAGGACGGCCGGGTGAAGATCCTCGACTTCGGCATCGCGCGGCCGATGAGCCAGGCGAGCGCGCAGCTCACGATGGCCGGCGCGGTGATCGGCACCCCCGGCTACCTCTCGCCGGAGCAGGCCAAGGGCGAGGCGGCGATCACGCCGGCCGCCGATCTCTGGTCGCTCGGCGTGATCCTCTACCAGGCGCTCAGCGGCAAGAACCCGTTCATGCGGCACACCGCGGTGGCCACCATCCTCGCGGTGGTGCTCGAGGAGGCGCCCTCGGTGGCCGAGCACGGGGTGGAGCTGCCGCCCGGCTTCGTCGAGCTCGTGCACGGGCTGCTGAGCAAGGACCCCGGCCAGCGCCCGAGCAGCGCGACCGAGGTGTCGAAGGAGATCGACACCCTCGACCTCGAGGCCCGGGCCGAGCCGGAGCGCCCCTCGCTGCCGATGGACGAGCAGCGCGTCGTCGCCGTCCTGCTCGCGACCGATCTGCACGACCTGCCCAAGCTCGAGGCGGCGGTGCGCGACTGGGGCGGCGAGACCATCCCGGTCATGGGCGGCGCGATCGGCGTGTTCGGCGGCCGCACCTACGAAGGCGACGAGGCGGTGCGAGCCATCGAGGCGGCGCTCGCGGCGCGCGACGCGGCCGGCACGGTGGCGGTGGCGACCGGGCGCGCGACCGGCGGACACGGCACCGTCAGCGGCGACGCGGTGGAGGCGGTCGAGCGCGCGGCGCGGGCCAAGATCGCCGGGGTCGCGGTCGACGCGCGCGCGGCGCGGGGGCTCCAGTCGCTCTTCGAGCTGCGCAAGGTCGGCGAGGGCGTCTTCGAGATCCCGCGCAAGCTGAGCCACCGCGAGACGGGCTCGTTCCCGATGCTGCGCGACGACCTGCCGCTCCTCGGCCGCCGGGCGGAGCTGGCCCAGATCGACGCCGCGCTCGCGATGGCGCTCGACGACGGGCGCGCCACCACCATCTGGGTCTCGGGCCCGCCGGGCATCGGCAAGAGCCGCCTCCGCGCCGAGCTCGAGCGCAAGCTGCTGGCGGAGGACGTCCCGATCTGGGCCGGCCGCGGCGAGTCGCACCGCAAGGACGCCGCCCACCACCTCTTCGCCACCACGCTGCGCAGCGCGCCGAGCCTCGAGCCCTTCTTCCTCAACCCGGGCGTGCCGGTCGCGCGCCGCCGCGAGGCCCTGCTCGCCTTCCTCACCGAGGTGCTCGACGACGCCATCTGGGCCAAGCAGTGCCTGGAGCCGATCGGGCGGCTGCTCGGGCTCCCGGACGCCGACGGGCCGGCCACGCTGAGCCGCCGGAGCGACCCGCAGCTCATGGCCGACCGGCTGCGCGTCTCGCTGAGCGACGTGCTCGGGCAGCGCATCGCCAAGGGCCCGCTCGCGCTGGTGCTCGACGACGTGCAGTGGGCGGACGAGGCCTCCCTCGGGCTGCTGCACGCGCTGGTCGAGCGCGCCTCGGATCAGCCGCTGATCGTCTTCGTGGCCGCGCGCCCCGAGCTCGAGGAGCGCCAGCCGGATCTCTTCGCCGGCGGCTCCACGGTGCGCATCGTGCCGCGCGGGCTGCGCGAGAAGGAGGTCGCGACCGCGGCCGAGGCGATCGCGAAGCGCGAGGTGCCCGAGGCCGTGACCTCGCTGATCGCGTCGCGCACCGGGGGCAACCCGTTCTTCGTCGAGCAGATCGTGCGCGAGCTGGTCGAGCAGGATCTCCTCGACGGCGAGCTCTCGACGCTGCCGATCCCGCTCGACGTGGAGGGCGCGGTGCAGTCGCGCCTCGATCACCTGCCGCCCGAGGAGAAGCAGCTCTGCAAGCGGGCCGCGGTCTTCGCCGGGCCGTTCGGGGAGCGCGCGCTGCGGGCCCTCGAGCAGCCCGAGCCGGCCAAGCACCTCCGCCAGCTGGTGGAGCGCGGCCTGGTGACGGTGCGCAAGCGCGGCGAGGAGGGGCAGCGGGAGTACCGCTTCAAGAACGCGCTCGTCTCCGAGGTCGCCTACCGCATGAACCCCGAGGAGGCGCGGCGCGGGCTGCACCGCCTCGCGGCCGAGTTCCTCTCGGCGCTGCCCGGTCAGGATCGCGAGGAGCTCGCGCATCACTGGGAGGTGGCCGGGGACGACGGCCGCGCCGCCCGCACCTACGCCGACGCCGCGATGCGCGCCGCCAAGCGGGGCGACAGCCAGAGCGTGCTCCGCTGCGCCGGCCGGGCGCTCGACCTCGGGCTGCGGGGCGACGCCGCGTTCGATCTCCAGCTCGTGAAGGCGGACGCGCTGAGCTTCCTCGGCGATCGCGACGCGCAGGCCGAGGCGATCGAGGCCGCCATCATCCTCGCGAGCACCGACCTGCAGCGCGCGCGCGTCCTGACCGAGAAGGCGGGCATGCTCGCGTCCCTCGGCGAGCACCAGGCCGGGCTCGAGGTGGCGGAGGAGGCGGTCCAGGTGGCGCGCCCCACCGGCGACCCCGACGCGATCGCGGCCGCGCTGGCCCGTCAAGGATGGTTGCTGCTCTACCACGGCAACGTCACCGAGGCCTCGATGGCGATCGGCGAGGCGGCCGCGCAGCCGGGGCTCGCGCCGGACACCGAGGCGGTCGTGCAGGCGTGGCGCGGGCAGCTCTTCAGCGCGATGGGCGACCTCGGCAAGCGCAAGGAGGCGCTCGAGGCGGCCGAGGAGCGCTTCAAGGCCATCGGTGACCTGCGCCGCGCGGCGACCGCCGAGTGCAACCTCGCCGACACCTACAACCGGGTCGGCGCCTACGAGGAGGCGGAGGCCGCGCTCCGCGAGGCGGTCGGCTCCTGCCGCAAGGTGGGCAACCGCGTGGTCGAGGGATACGCGCTCGCCAACCTCGGCTACGCGATCGCCGGCCAGGGGCGCCTCGAGGAGGCGTTCGTGACCTTCGACGCCGCGCTCTCGATCGCCGAGGAGCTGCACCGCCCGCGCCTCGCGCTCGCGACCCGGCTCTACCGCCTCCGCGCCTGGCGCGCCGACAAGCCGCCGGCCGAGGTCCGCGCCGAGGCGGAGGCGCTCGCCGCGGACAGCCAGGAGGCGGCGCTGCCCACCCTCCGCGCGTCCGCGCTCGCCGTCGCCGCCCGCGCGGCCCTCGACGAGGGCGACGCGACGCTGGCCCTCGAGCGCGCCGAGGCGGCCATGGCCCAGCGCGACGAGGTCGGCACGATGGAGGAGGACGAGGCCGAGATCTTCCTCGCCCTCGCCGAGGCGTTGCGTGCGAACGGCGACGAGGACCGGGCCCGCGAGATCGTCGCCCGCGGCGCGAGCCGCCTCGAGTTCCTCGCCGGCCGGATCGCCGACGTGAGCTGGCGGGCCCGCTTCCTCTCCGAGGTCCCGGTGAACCGCCGCCTGATCGAGCTCGACGGCCAGTAGTCTGCCGTAACCGCACGAGGACGGGGCAGCTCGCCCCCCTTCGCCGCGTCGGCGCGCGTCCGTACGCACCGTCGTGCCCCCTCCCCGCGATCCGCGCTCACGCTCCCTCGAGCGGCGCTTCCGGTGGATGATCGTGCTCGCGATGTGGCTGCCGGTCGCGGTCTCGGCGACGCTGCAGTCGTTCCTCGGCTTCTGGACCCTCGGCGAAGCGCTGCGGGTGCTCGTCACCTTCACCGGGGTCTACTGCGTGCTCTGGACGCTCCTGATGGTGAGCGTGCTCGGCCGGCACCTGCGCGCGGTCCTGCTCGAGGTCGAGCGCGCCGAAGACGAAGGGCGCGCCCCGCGGGTGCCGACGCTCCGGCGCCTGCCACTCGCGCTCGCCGGCGGGATGCTGGTCTACGTCGGCTTCGGGCCCATCATGGCCTACCTGAGCCTCGAGGTGCTCACCGGGCAGCGCTACTCGCTCGGCGAGTACGCCTACGCGAGCTTCGGCGCCCTCCCCTCGGCGCTCATCACCCTGCTGCCGATCTTCTTCCGCACCACCGATCTGCTCGGCGAGCACCTCGCCCCGCGCGGCGTGCGGGTGACCCTGGTGTCGCTGCGCACGAAGCTGATCGTGCTCGGCCTGTGCTCGCCGCTCGTCGTCGACGCGGTGCTGCTCATGTACTACCTCGATCGCACCGGCTACGTGGCCCCCGAGACGGTCGCGCTATGGATCGGCTTGCTCGGCGTCGCCGCCGCCGGCACCTGGATGGCGCACAAGAGCTTGCGACGGAGCCTCGCGCCGCTGCACGCCGTCTCGCAGCGCGCGCCGGAGACCCTCACCGCCGCCTCCCTCCGGCCGACCTCGCTGGACGAGGTGGGCGGGATCACCGCGTCGTGGGCGACGATGCTGGACGCCCGCGCGGCGGCCGAGGAGCGCCTGCGCGCCTCGCAGCGCATGGAGGCGATCGGCCAGCTCACCGGGGGCGTCGCGCACGATCTGAACAACCTGATGACGGTGGTGCTGTCCAACCTGGAGCTCATCCGGATCGCCAGCGCCGACGCCGGGGTGCACGAGCTGACCGGCGAGGCGCTCGAGGCGACCGACCGCAGCGTGCACCTCACGCGCAGCCTGCTCGCCTTCTCCCGGCGCCGCCCGCTGCAGCCGCGGCCGGTCGATCTCCCGGACGCGCTGCGCCGCTCGACCAAGCTCCTGCAGACGGCGGTGAGCGAGCGCGTGAAGCTCGTCCTCGACCTCGACCCGGCCACGCCGCCGGCGCTGGTGGACGCGCGGGAGCTGGATCACGCGCTCCTCAACCTCGCCACCAACGCGCGCGACGCGATGCCCTCCGGCGGCGCCCTGACCCTGCGCGTGCGCCCGGGCCCGGTCGGCGACGTGCTCGTCGAGGTGGAGGACGAGGGGGTCGGCATCCCCGAGGCGCTGCGCGAGCGCATCTTCGAGCCCTTCTTCTCGACCAAGGCGGACGCGGGCACCGGCCTCGGCCTCGCGTCGGTGCTCGGCTTCGCGCAGCAGTCCGGCGGCGCGCTCGAGGTGGCGTCGGAGGAGGGCGTGGGCACGCGCTTCACCCTGCGGCTCCCCGCGGCGCCGCTCGAGGCGAGCTCCGAGCCCCCGACGCCGATCTCCGCCGCGCGGGTGGCCGTGCGCGGCGGGCGCGTCCTCCTGGTCGAGGACGAGGACGCGGTGCGAAGGGTCGCCGAGCGCGTGCTCCGGGGCGCGGGCTACGACGTCCGGAGCGCCGCCGACGCGGACGAGGCCCGCCGCCTCTTCGACGCCGGCCCGCCGCCCGAGCTGCTCGTGTCCGACGTCATCCTCACCGGCGCGGTGAACGGCCCCGAGCTCGCGCGGGAGCTCACCGCCCGGGACCCGTCGCTCGCCGTGCTCTTCCTCTCCGGCTACCCGCGGCGCGAGCTCGAGGGCCGCGGCGGCCACATCGACCCCGAGGTCGCGCTCCTCCAGAAGCCCTTCACCCCGCGGGCGCTCGAGAGCTACGCCCTCGCGCTCCTCGCCGAGCGCGCCGCCGGCTCAGCTCCGGAACGGGCCGCGGTCGGGGCTCGACGGAGCGGGTGACAGCGCTCACGCGTCGATGGGCTGGCAGAGGACGAAGGGCGCCACGATCACGGAGTAGAAGGTGATCGGGGACGTCTTCCACGTCTCGAGCTCCTCGAGGGACGGACGCCGGAGGGTGCCGTCCTCGACCCAGCCCTTCACCGCCGCCTGGTCGTCGCGCGCCACCGCCACCGCCACGTCGGCGAGCGCCGCGCCGGCGCCGACGAGGAAGAGCGCGTTCCGCTCCGCGTGCGGCGACAGCGTCGCCCACGACGCGGGCAGGATCTCGGACTCGAGCTTCTTTCGCAGGTCTTCGATGACGCCGGCTTAGCGCGACCGCGAGCGCAGGCAAACGCGCGGCCGCGACGCTACAGCGCCCGCCACGCGGCCTGCAGCACCGCGTTGCTCCGCTCGAAGGCGGCGCGCTCGGACGCGTCCATGTCGGGGGTGAGCACCTCGGTCGCGCCGCCCCGGCCGACCACCGCGGGGAGCGAGGTCGCGACGCCGCCGAGCCCGCCGTGCACCCGCGAGACCGTGAGGACGCGGCGCTCGTCCCGCAGCGCCCAGCCGAGGAGCCGCGCGGTCACGACGCCGATGGCGTGGTTGGTCGCGCCTTTGCGCGCGATGATCTCGTAGGCGGCGCGCCGCACCTCCTCGGCGATGGCGGGCTCCTCGGCCGCGTCCCAGCCAGGCCACCGCCGCAGCGGCATGCCGCCGACCTGCGCCGACGAGAAGAGCGCCACCTCGGAGTCGCCGTGCTCTCCGATCACCTGGGCGTGGATCGAGCGCGGATCCAGCTCGAGCCGGCGACCGAGCCGCTCGCGGAGCCGCGCGGTGTCGAGCAGCGTGCCCGTCCCGAGCACCCGCTCCGGCGGCAGCCCGCTCGCGTCCACCATCACCCGGGTGAGCACGTCGACCGGGTTGGTGACCATCACGAGCAGCCCGGTGAAGCCGCGCAGGTCGGACGCGATCGAGCGCACGATCTCCGCGTTGCGCGAGAGCAACGACAGCCGGGTCTCGTCGGGCCCGCCGCCGTGGCCGGCCGCGACCACGACCGCGTCGGCGCCCCGCATGTCGGCGATCGCGCGGGCCTCGACCTTCACCCGGCGCAGCAGGCTCGCCGCGTGGGCGAGATCCATCGCCTCCCCCTCGGCCAGCCCGGGCTTGGCGTCCGCCAGCCAGAGCTCCCGGACCCCGCCATGCAGGAGCGAGCTCGCCACCGACGCGCCGACCCACCCCATGCCCACCACGCCCACACGCATGGCGGGAGGGTAGACCGAGCGCGCCGTGTGCGTCACGGTGCCCCGGGGTTTGCGCACATCGCAATCCTCATGCGCAACGATTCATGATACGCGTCGGGACATGAAGCCCTGGATCTCTCGCTCCGTCGCCCTCGCGCTCGCCCTCGCCGGCTGCGACGGAGGCCCTCCGCCGCTCAGGGTCCCCGGCGACGAGGTCCTCACCTTCGACGCCGCGATGATCGGCTACGACGGCGGCCGCGCCGTCCCGGCGCGCGACGGAGGCCCGGCGGACGCCGCGCTCGACGCGGGCGAGACGCCGGGGGTCGCGCGCGGCTTCCACCCCGACGTGCCGGCCACGCACGTGGGCCACGAGAGCTGGGAGGGCCTGTCGCTGCAGGCCCTGAACATCGTGCCGAGCGAGACCGGCAGGATCACCCAGATCTACACGGTGATCCGGAACGACGACCCGACCCTGGCCCTCTGCAACCTGACGCTCGACATCGACGTGATGGACGACGCCGGCTCGCAGATCGCGTTCCTCGGGCTCACCGTCGACGGCGAGCCGTGGATCGACACGATCGTGTCCTCCTGCATCCCGCCCCGCGGGGGGCTCGGCATCGGCTACGGCAACGCCTCCGGCGTGCTCGACCTCTCGCGGGTCGCCGAGCTCCGCTACGTCTGGTTCGGGTACGGGAGCGAGACGGCGCGGCCGACGCACGCGATCCGGAACGAGGGCGCGCGCATCGTGGCGCCCTACGGCGGCGACACGCACTGGGCGGTCGAGGGCCAGCTCGAGATCGTCGAGGGGCGCGTCCGGGCCCCGCAGGTGACCGTCATGCCGATCGTCGACGGCCTGCCGGTGAACGAGCTGATCCACATCGAGCTCGGCAACTTCAGCGCCGGGCAGCGCATCGACTACCAGACCACCGCCCACGAGGGTCCGTTCACCACCTACCTGTCGTCGGTGAGGTACCGCGAGCCGCCGTCGATCACCGTCGACTCCCCGGAGGCGCCCGCCGAGCGCGAGGCCCGGGAGCGCCACGATCAGAGGCGCGAGGCGCAGCGCGCCCTCCGCGCGCGCCTCTGATCGCCTTCACTTCCGCTCGATGCCGAGCGCCTTCATCTTCTTGTAGAGGTGGCTGCGCTCGAGCTGGAGATCGGCCGCCGTGTTCGTGATGTGGCCCTGGTGGTGCTCGAGCGCGCGCAGGATGAGGTCGCGCTCCGCCTCCTCGACCATCGCCTTCAAAGCGGTGTCCGGCCGGTAGTAGCCGCCGCCTCCCCCGCCGCCGCCCGCGATCGGCAACAGCGCGCGCGCGTCGCTCTCGGTGATCGCCTCGCCCGGGGTCAGGATCACCAGCCGCTCGACCAGGTTGCGCAGCTCGCGCACGTTGCCCGGGTAGTCGTAGCGGCAGAGCATCTTCATCGCGCCGTCGCTCAGGCTCTTGCCGCGGCGGTCGTTGTTCGCGCAGGCCGCGCGGAGGAAGTGCGAGGCGAGCAGCGGGATGTCCTCGCTCCGCTCCCGCAGCGGCGGCACCCGCAGGGGCACGACGTTGAGCCGGTCGTAGAGATCGGCGCGGAACCGCCCCTCCTCGATCTCCTTCGGCAGCGGCTTGTTCGTCGCCGCCACCACGCGCACGTCGACCGAGATCGCGCCGCTGCCGCCGACCCGCTCGATCTCGCCCTCCTGCAGGACGCGCAGCAGCTTCGCCTGCATCGGTGAGGGCATGTCGCCCACCTCGTCGAGGAAGAGGGTGCCGCCGCTCGCCCGCTCGAACTTGCCGCGCCGCTGCTTGGTCGCGCCGGTGAACGCGCCCGCCTCGTGCCCGAACAGCTCGCTCTCGATCAGCTCGGCCGGCACCGCGGCGCAGTTGAGCTTCTCGTAGGGGTGATCGGCGCGCTTGCTGCCGAGGTGGATCGCCCGCGCCACCAGCTCCTTGCCGGTGCCGCGCTCGCCCTGCACGAGCACCGGCGCGTTCGCGCTCGCCGCGAGGGCCACCTGCTCCTTGAGCTGCCGCATCGGCCCGCTGTCGCCGAGCAGATCGTCGGTCGCGCCGGTCATCTGCCGGAGCTCGGCGTTCTCCGCCTCGAGCCGGGTCAGCTCGAGCGCGTGCTCCAGCGACAGCAGCAGGCGCTCCGAGGCGATCGGCTTCTCGATGAAGTCGCGGGCCCCGAGCCGCGTCGCCTCGAGCGCGGTGTCGATGGTGCCGTGGCCGCTCATCACGATCACGGGCGTCTCGTTCCCGCCGTCACGCAGCTGTCGCAGCATCGTGATGCCGTCCATCTCGGGCATCATCACGTCGAGCAGGATCGCGTCGTAGGCCTTCGTGGAGACCTTGCCGAGCGCGATCGACGCGCTCCCCGCGACGTCGACCTCGTAGTCCTCGATGCGCAGCGCGCGCGAGAGGGTCGAGAGGATGTTCTTCTCGTCGTCGACGATGAGGACGCTGGCCTTGGTCATGACGCGGCGAGCATACCGCGGTTAGACTCCGGGCACGTGGCCGGGCGAGGCATCCCGACGTTCCTGCGAGCACTGGAGCACCAGGGCATCTCGCTGCGCGAGCTGTCGACCGCCGCGAGGATCAGCGAGGACGTGATCCGCACCTCCCCGGTGCTCGACTACGAGCAGGGCATGCGGCTCTGGAAGGCGGCGGAGACGCTGACCGGCGACCCCGCGGTGGGCCTGCACGTCGGCGCGGCGCTGAAGGCGGACCAGCTCGGCGTGCTCGGCCCGGTGTTCGCGAACGCGGCCGACCTGCGCTCGGCGATCGACGGCCTCTGCCGCATCTTCTCGCTCGCGTTCGAGGGCGCGCGCATGACGCTCGAGGACACCTCGGTCGTCTACGTGAGCCCGCGCGACACCGGCCCGGCGCTCATCCACGGCGTCGACGTCATCTTCGCCGGGCTCGTCAGCCTCGCCCGCGAGCACACCGGCCAGCGCGTGCGCCCCGCCGGGGTGACCTACTCGCTGCCCACGCCCGTCGACCGCGCGCCCTACGAGCGCTTCTACGGCGTCACCCCGCGCTGGGACGCGGCCCGCAACACGGTGACGCTCGAGCCCGAGGCGCTGACGCTGCCGCTCCGGGGCGCCGATCCATCGCTGGCCGCCCACCTCCTCCGCCACGCCGACCAGCTGCTCGGGGAGCGCGGGGTGGCGCCGCTCGAGCGCGACGCGCGGCTCGCGGTCGGTCGACTGCTCCGGGCCGGGCGCGCCGCCTCCCTGGTGAACGTCGCCGCCGAGCTCGGCACGAGCGGCCGCAGCCTGCAGCGCCGGCTCAGGGACGCGGGCCGCTCCTTCGGTGAGGTGCGCAAGGGCGCGCTGCGAGAGCACGCCGAGGCCCTGCTCGGCGATCCGAAGCTCACCATCGAGGCGATCGCCGCCCAGCTCGGCTACGCCAACCGCGCGAGCTTCGAGCGCGCCTTCCGCGCCTGGACCGGCCGGACCCCGGCGCAGCACCGCGCCGAAGGCTGACCGCGGTCGACGCGGTATGGATGCTGCAGCGCTCCCCGCGCGTGCGCTGCCTCCGGATCGTCTCCCTGATCGCCCTCGTCGCCGCCGGCTGTGAGCCCTGGCCGCTCCGCGGATCCCGGCGGGAGGCCCCCGAGGCCGCGCCCGCCCCCGAGCGCGCGTGGCCGGGGCGCGGGTGGCGGGAGCCCGCCTATCCGCTCGACACGCACAGCCGCTCCGTCCCCGAGGAGGGCCCGCTCGAGTGCCCGGACATCGAGCTGGTCCGCTACCGTGGCGGGGAGATCTCGTACGGGCGGGGCGTTCGTGTCGCGCCCCCCTTCCAGGAGAAGCTCGAGCGCTTCGAGCGGATCGCGGCCGAGGTCGGCGAGGAGATCATGCGCCGGCCGCCGGAGAGCGTGCGCCACTTCGGCGCCTTCAACTGCCGCCGCGTGCGCGGCCGGCCCTATCGGATGAGCGAGCACGGGCTCGGCAACGGCATCGACGTCTCCGGTTTCCGCTTCGGCCCGGCCCCGCGCGAAGCCCGCGAGGATCTCCCGCGTCGGCTCTGGTGGCGGACCACGGTGAGCGTGCTCGATCACTGGGACGCGGCCGAGGACGAGACCAAGGACGAGTCGGACGTGCTGAAGTCCCGCTTCCTCCGCGAGCTCACCCGCCGCCTCGCCGAGGAGGACGTCTTCCGCGGCATGCTCGGCCCCGCCCACCCGCGGCACCGGAACCACTTCCACTTCGATCACGGCCCACGCCGCTATCGCATCTTGTAGGCGCTCACGGCGTCTCTTCGGTGACGCAGATCCGCGTCGGCTCGGCGTCGTCCTCGCGCGCCGGCAGCGCCTCGCAGCGCGCTCCGTCCGCGCAGTCGGCGTCGGTCTCGCACGAACGGGCGTAGATCCCGAGGTGCCCGTCGTCGTCGTCGCTCCGCAGCACGCCGATCACCCCGAACGGCGCCTCGCCGCCGTCGCCGGTCGTGTCCGAGGGCGAGGCCGGGAGCGGCTCGGGTGGCGCGAGCTCGGCGAGGACGCGCGCCCGGCTCTGGCAGCGCTCGCGCCACGCCGCCGTCTCCTCGGTCGCGTGCTCGGCGCAGTAGCCGTAGGCGGCCGACGCGCGCCCGGCCAGGCCGACCGCGGGGCCCATGAGCGCGCGCCGCCACGCGTTCTCGGCTTCGGCGTTCCCCTCCAGCTCGTCCGGGAGCGGGATGCCCGCGAGCAGCTCGACGAAGCGCTCGAAGGCGCGCCCGACGAGGATCGCGGCGAGCGCGCGGTCGGCGGGCGAGACCGTCGGCTGGAGGAGCGCGGCCGCGTCCCGCTCGAGCTGCGCGAGGCGCTCGATGTGCGCGCGCACGAACGGGCCGAGCGACGCCTCCATCCAGGCCTGCAGCGAGCGCATCGACCGGTCGTCGGGGGGCGAGATCTCGGCCTCGATCGCCGCCTCGAACTGGCCGTGGAGCGCGCGCAGCGCGGGCGACATCGCGTCGAGCGGCGCCGGGTGAGCGACCTCGCCCTCGACGTGCAGGGAGGTCACGGGCGGCGCCGCGGCGGCCTCCGGAGGCGGCGCGCCCCCGCAGCCGACCCCGCACCCGACCAGCGCGATCACCAACGCCATCCGTCTCATGCGGCGTCGCTACCACCCCGACGCGGCAGACAGCAACCCGGGGGTAGGATGTCGGCATGACGCGCGTCCTGTTGGAGACCCCGACCTGGCGGGCCGACGCCGGTGGGTTCTTCACCGCATCGTCGCCGGTGCACGTCGTCGACGGGCTCGGGCTGGCGCGGTGCGGGGCGCGGGTGCTCGGCGTCGACGTCGAGCACGGGAGCGTCCGCTTCGATCGGCCGCTCGGCAAGCGCGCGAGCGGAGGCGCGCTCGGGGTGGGAGACGTGGTGACCTGCGACCTGATGCGGCGACCGGAGCGGCTGAGCACGTTGGCCGCGATCGGCGCCGACGGCGAGGAGCGGTGGCGCGTCGACCTGCCGGGCATCACGACCCTCGCCGGGGCCTGCGTGGCCGAGGGCGAGGCGTGGATCCCGATGGTGCGCCCGAAGCTCGGCCCCGCGATCCTGCGCCTCCTGGCGCCGACCGAGCGCGGCGACGGCGAGACCCTGGGGCTCGAGCGCGGCGCGCTCTGGCTCGCGCCGCACGCGGGCCGGGTGGCGGTGGCCAACCCACACGCGCCGGAGCCGCGCTGGGGCGCCTACCACCTGGGCGCGAGAGGAGACGCCGAGCCGCTCGACGTCGGGCTCGCGCAGCGGGTCGCGGCCGCCGACGGGGCGCTCTTCGTCACCACCCGCGCCGGCTCTCTCCTGGCCCTCGACGAGGCCTGGCGGACGCGCTGGAGGGTGGACGGCGCGGCCCTGCCGCTCGCGGCCGCGGAGGGCCGGTGCGTCGGCGTGGTGGACGGCGCGCCGACCGCCTTCGACGCGGCCGACGGGTCGGTCGCGTGGCGCGCGGCCGCGGACGACGTCTCGGCGCTGCACGTCGACGGCGGCCTCGTGTGGGCGCGACATCCTCGCGGGCAGCGCGCCTTTCGGCTCGCCGATGGCGAGGAGGTCGCGACGGCGTCGTTCGGGTTCGGGCCCATCCGGCGCGCGGGGGAGAGGTTCGTGGCGCTCGGGAACGGCGGGGTGGTGGGGGAGCTCGTGGGTGTCGGGGTGACTCTCATCGAGCCGGTCTGAAACTCTCGACGCGCGGGCACGGGCAGGGGCACGGGCAGGGGCACGGGGACCGGCCTTGCGGCCGGTCAGCGAACCATCGGGCTGTGACCTCGCTGCATCGCTCGGGCCTGACGGAGCAGCGTGTCGCGCACGCGCTCGGCGTCGCGGGCGTCGGCCGCGGTGACCACGAGGCGCGCGCCGCCGCGCACCGACTCGACGTGGGCCGCGACCGGCGGGAGGCCCATCTCACCGGGGCTCTTGAGCGCGTCCGGGGCGTGGCGGCCGTAGCGCGCGTTCCGGAGGCTGCCGTCGTAGAGGCGGGCGAGGCCGTCGGTGGCCTCGCGGAGCTCGCCGACGCGGTCCCGCGCGATGGTGCTGAAGGTCAGCGACACCTGGCCGTCGCGCTCGTCGACGTCGAGGCTGGTGCCCGGCACCTCCATCACGCTGGGCAGCGAGATCGCCTCGACGGGGCGAACGTCGACGGGGGCCGTGGACGGGGCTCCCAGGCCGAGGGCGAGGAGGAGGGCGGTGACCGGCGCGGTGATGGGCGTCATGTAGACTGACGGTGACCATCCGCCGCCATCGTCGCAAGATGGGCGTTTTTCCCGTGGCATCCGGTCACGGGCGGATCGGCGACGTGTGCGCCTGCGCGCGTCGCCGTTCTATCCTCTCCGCGTGCGGAGCGACGCGTACGACCCCCTGCAGGCGCTCGAGCGCGAGGCGGCGCGGCTCGACGAGCCCGGCCTCGACGCGGCGACCCGCAGCGCGCGCCGACGGGGGCTCCTGCTCGACCTCGAGGCGGCGGGGCTGTTCGCGCGCGCGCCGTCGGCGGCGCTGAGGGAGGGCGCGGCCGGCCATCCGCGGCTCGCCGGGTGGCTCGAGGCCGCGCAGCGCCTGTGGACGTACTACGGCTCGGAGGAGCGCGCCGAAGAGATGGAGACGCCCGCGCCGGCGCGCCTGCTCGAGGGGCTCGTCTCGGTGGACTGGTTCCGGCTCCCCGGCGAGCGACCGCCGGGCTGGAGCGAGCTCGCGTGGACCGCGGCCTGCGAAGATCTCTTCCGGTGGGCCCTCGAAGAGGGCGCGGCCGAGGGGCGCCCGGTGGAGATGCGCACGGAGCACGCCGTCTACCTGATCCGTGGTCGCCGCGACGACGGCGAGCGTCGGGTGATGGTGCGCACCGAGCGGTGGCGGCGATGACCGACGACCTCGAAGCGCTGCGCGCGGGGGACGCCGCTGCCGTCCACCGGGCGCTGTCTCGGCTCCCCATCGAGGCGTGCGTCGGCGAGGTGCTCGCCCTCGTGGCCCGGGCGACGAGCGACCAGCGAGCGCACTCCTGGCAGGACATCCAGTACCCGCAGTACGTCGTGCACGAGAGCGAGCGCATCGCCGACGTCGCGGCGTCGAAGCTGCGCCGGGTCGGTCGGTCTGCCGTCGCCGCGCTGGCCGAGCACGTGGCGGACGGCGGAGGCTCCTTCGCGCAGCGCCTCCTCTACGAGCTCGCCGCCGAGCACCTGCACGCGCTCGACGAGACCAGCCTCCGGGCGCTGGAGCGCGCGGCGGTCACCGACGCGCTGCGGCGACTGGTGAAGACCGCGCGCGGCGGAGACGACGACGCCTCGCTCGAAGCGCTGCGCGAGCGGCTCGAGGCCGGCAACCAGCGCGAGCGCGAGGACGCCATCCGGGAGCTGGGGCTGCGCAGGGGCTGCCGGGAGGCCGCGCGGATCCTGCTCCCGCGCGTCCACCTGAAGAGCGCGGCGCGCGCCTTCCGCGCCATCGGGCCGGCCCTCGCCCCGGAGGACCTCGACGCGCTGGCGGCGAGGGTGGCGCGCGGCGCGGGGGAAGACGTCTGCCGGGCCGCGGCGGAGTACGACGATCCGCGGATCGCCGAGGCGCTCTTCGCGCGCGTGGTCGGGGAGCGCGACGCCCCACACGCCGCGAGCGCCTTCGCCGCCCTCCGGACGGCCGGCGAGCCCTACCGCGCGCGGCTCCTGCCGCGCGTCCTCGACGGCGTCGGCGGCGACGCCTGGCGCGCCCTCGGCGCCGCGCGCGGCCTGCGCGACGAGGAGGTGGCGTGGCTCTGCGAACGGATCGCGCCGGAGCTCGCTGCCTGGGAGGGCTGGCTTCGGCACGGCTGGCTGGTGCGCCTCCTCGCCGCGACGGCCGCCCCGCTGACGGCCCCGCTGACCGCCCCGCTGACCGCGCTGCTCGCGGCCCAGGAGGACTCGCGCCGCCGCGTCTCGATCGCCAGCGCGCTCGCCCGGATCGACTTCGCGCCCGCGCGCCCGACGCTGGAGCGGGCGCTCGACGATCGCGCGGCTCGCCCGACCGCGCTCGCGGCGATGGAGGAGGCCGGCGAGGCGGCCCGCGCCTGTCGGCCCGCGCTCGAGCGCCTCCGCGAGCGGGTCACCGGCCTGGAGCGGAAGCGGGTGACGCGCCTCCTCCACGCCCTCGGGTGACGCTCACGGCCAGACGCGGATCGGGAGGTCCACGCGGTCGCGCTCCCCGAGGCGGATCCCGCCGTGCGTGTTGTTGCCCCAGCAGGCGACCACGCCGTCGTCGGTCCACGAGCAGGTCTGGTTGAAGCCGACCGAGACGTGGCGCGCGTGGCACACGCCGATCGCGCTCACTCTGGGCTCCGGCAGCGCCCCCAGCCGGCCGTGCCCGAGCTGGCCGAAGGTCATGCCGCCCTCGACCGCGCCCATCCAGCAGCGGACCTCTCCGCTGGCGAGCGCGACGCAGCCGTGGTTGTGCACGTCGAGGTCGACGACGTCGGTCACCGCGCGGACCGGCTCGGGATCGGCCCACCCGGGGTCCGGCTCGGGCCGGCGCCGACCCAGCGGCCCCCGCGCGGAGCCCCAGCACTCCAGGGCCCCGGCCGCCGTCCGCCGGCAGCGCGCGTAGCCGACCGCGAAGCCGTCCCCGTCGGCGAGCCGCACCGGCTGGGGGGTCGGCGGCTCCACCTCGGCGTCGACCTCGTGGCGGATCCGGTCCACGAAGGTGTACCGCGCGCCCCAGCACAGGAGCTCCTCGCCGCGCTGGGCGCAGCTCGCCCACGCGCCGCAGTCGAGCGCGTCCACGTCGTGCGCCACCACGGTCGGGGTCGTGATCGGGATCGGCCGCCGCGGCACCCCGACCTGTCCCCACTCGTCGTCCCCCCAGCAGAGCACGCGCCGGTCCTCGAGCCGCGCGCACACGTGGCGGCTCCCCGCGCACGCGTCGGCCACCGGGCCGGGGAGCGCGACGGCGGTGATGGGCTGGGCCTCCCCCATCTCGCCCAGCCCCGCGTCCATCGCGAGCGTCCCGTACCGGTTGGAGCCCCAGCACCGCAGCGCGCCCTCCAGATCGATCGCGCAGGTGAAGTGAGTGCCGCCGAGGATCGAGCGCGCCGGCGGCAGCCCCTCGACCACCACCGGCGGGCTGGGCGGCCCCGCCTCCCCGCGCCCCATCTGGCCGTGCTCGTCGTAGCCCCAGCAGGTCACGCGCCCCGACTCGGTGCGCACGCAGGTGTGGACCCCGGCGACGACCTGGACCACCCGGTCGGCCACCGGGGTCTCCGGCGGCGCGTCCACGCACTCGACGCGCGAGCCGCCCCCGTCCCGCCGCGTCGTCGCGTCCGGTCCGCCGCGGTCCATCCCGGCGTCGCCCGCGTCACCCCCGGGGCGCGAACCGTCGCTCGATCCCGGGGGGCTGGCGTCCCGCGCGGCGCCCGGCCCGTCGAGGCCGTGGCTCAGCGAGCAGGAGCAGCACAGCAGGGCGAAGAGCGGGAGCGCGCGGATCATGGGTCGAGCCTGGACGAGCGGGCGGGCCCGAGCGCGCCGAGAACCGGATCCGCGGTCCGAAAGACGGGCCGCCTCGACCGGAAGACCGTCACTCCTCGGCGTCCTCGTACCAGTCGTCGTGGCGCGACATGCGGTTGCAGCGGATGCACTGGGTGTGCGTCCAGCGGTTGGGGCACTCGGGGCAGCTCGCGTGGGTCTCGAAGGTGTCGAACTGCGCGTGGCAGAGCTCGCAGACCCAGTACGGCTTGCCGTCGGGCTCCCAGCCGCAAAGGGGGCAGCGGATGCGGCGGCGCCGGCGCTTCTCCGGCGCGTCGTCCTCGATGAGCTCGGACGACAGGTCCCGCTCCGCCTGCTCGTCGCGCGCCTCCAGCGTCTCCATGCCCGCGAGCATGACGCGGCGCGAGCCTCACGGCATGGACAACGGCTCGTCGATGCATCCGGCCTCCGCCCGCACCCGGGCCTCCAGGGCCGAGTCCGCGGCGTACAGAGTGTAGGAGTAGGTCGGCGTGAAGACCGGGCCCGGTCGTTGGGCCTGCTCAGGGTGGCCCCGCCGCGCAGCACGTCGTCCACCGAACGGTAGTGCCCGGGGACAGTGACCGCTCCGCCGGTCCGAGAGATGAGCGCCGCGCCGCTCCCGCGGCTGGCGGTGTAGAGGTTGCGCTCCGAGAGAAGCTGCCCCCCGGGGTCAGTCGTCCTGGAAGCGCGCGTGGAGGCCCGAGACGACGGAAGGCGACGAGCGAAGCGACGTCGCCGCACGCGCCCCCCGCCCGGGGCTCCGGTGGCCGCGCTACGCGGCCGGGTCGCCCTTCTTCGATCCCGCGGCAGCGGGCGGCCAGCTCGCGCGCAGCGCGAGCGCGAGCCGCAGGGCCCCCAGCGCCCCGTCGCTGGGGTCGGGGCCGAGCGGAGCGAGGTCCCGGAGTAGAAGGGATGTAGTGGCCAACCCCCAGCCGACCGAGGTCATCCTTAGCGGAGCCTCATCAACTGGTTCGTCTGCACTGGAGGTCAGCCATGGAGCATGTTGGCATCGATGTTGGGAGTCGG
>Ga0310345_10000244_pt1 | contig 100118 bp, 78 predicted proteins | sample HC15DNA20500_MG_FD_204667 | JGI IMG/M metagenome (GOLD analysis project Ga0310345, IMG submission 204667) | Marine microbial communities from station ALOHA, North Pacific Subtropical Gyre - HC15-DNA-20-500_MG | ecosystem: Environmental > Aquatic > Marine > Oceanic | place: Pacific Ocean: North... | reverse complement strand
TGCGGATTTCGGTGAAGGTGATCAGCGGTTTCGGCGAACGTGATCAGGGAAGGAAGGTGGTACTGCGCGGTCAGGAGATTGTAGCGTAGGTGATCACGATGCCCGTTTCTTGACGTCGGTAGCCGAGCGCTTGCGCATGGATTCGCCTTTGAGCGATACCTTGTGCGCCTGGTGGACCAGCCGGTCCAGAATGGCGTCAGCCAGCGTCGGATCATCCAACCACTGGTGCCAATGCTCGATCGGGAGCTGGCTGGTCACGATGGTCGAGCGGGTGCCGACGCGATCGTCCAGAACTTCCAGCAGATCGCCGCGTGCGCTTTTAGAAGGCTCCTGTAGGCCCCAGTCGTCCAGCACCAGGACATCGATGCGCGCGAGCTGTGCCAGGCGGCGGGTGAAGCTCCCGTCGCCGTGGGCGATCTGCAGTTCCTCGAACAGTCGCGGCACCCGCAGGTAGAGCGCAGAGAATCCCTGCCGACAGGCCTGCTGAGCAAACGCACAGGCCAGCCAGGACTTGCCGGCACCGGTCGCCCCGGTAAGGATGAGACTCTGAGCATTGCGGATCCAGTCGCAACTGGCCAGGCTGGCGACCAGCCGCTGGTCAAGACCGCGGCTGCCGTCATAGACCACATCCTCGAGGCATGCCTGGGCGTGCTTGAGCTTGGCCGAGCGCAGCAGCCGCTCCAGGCGCCTGGTGTCACGCCAAGCAATCTCCCGGTCGACCAGCATGGAGAAGCGTTCTTCGAACGGCAGGCTGGAGCTGGCGGTCAGGGCAGACTGTTCCTCGAAGGCCCGCGCCATCCCGTCGAGCTTCAGGGCCTTGAGCTGGCCGACGGTGTGTTGCATCAGCATAGTTTTCCTAATGGTAGTAGTCGGGTCCGCGCACGTTGTCGTGCATGGGGGAATGCCACTCGGTTTGCGATACCGGCAGAGTGGCTTGCCGGTCCAGATGGTTTTCAAGGATGGAGACCACAGACTTACGCGTGAGCGAGCCAATGGCGACGGCGCGGGCGCAAGCGGCTTCGAGCCGCTCCTTGCTGTACTTCTTGGCCAGACTCAGCAGACCCAGGCAGGCGCGATAGCCCATCTCGGGATGGCTCTTGTGGGTGAGCTGGTATTCGACGATGACGGCGACGTTGGGCCCAATCGAGGCTGCCCAGTTGAGCAGCCGGCCGGGCGTCCATTCGAGGTGCGCGCGGTGGGCCACCGGCATGTGTTCCTTGACCGTGCTGTGGCTGCCCTTGCGGGTATTGCGCGCGTGCAGCGCCACCCGTTTGCCGCCGTACAGGATCTCGATGGTGTGGCGAGTTACGCGAGCCTCCACCGCCTTGCGCACCAGGGCATGCGGCACGCTGTAGTAGTGGCCGTCGATCTCGACGTGGTAGTCGACGTTGACGCGGCACTGTTTGAACGTTGCAACTTCGTAGCGCCGCGGCGGCAGCGGTCGCAGCACTGGCCGGTCCAACCGCTCGAACCACTCCCGGCGCGTGCCAGGCAGCTTCTTGAACGGTCGGTCGTTCAGGTCGGCGACGAGCTTCTTGATAGCCTTGTTGAGCTCGCCCAAGCTGTAGAAGCGGTGATTGCGCAGCCGCGCTAGGATCCACCGCTCGACGATCAGTACGCCAGTCTCGACCTTGGCCTTGTCTTGCGGCTTGCGTGGCCGTGCTGGCAGCATGGCCGTGCCGTAGTGATGAACGAAGTCTTCTGCAGTTCGGGACAGCACTGGCTCGTATCGGTCAGGGCGAGCCACCAGCGCGCGCGGGTTGTCCGGAACAAGCAGCTCGGGCACGCCGCCGGCGAATTCCATCGCGCAGACCATTCCCCCGATCCAGTCGGCAGTGGTCTGCCCCCGGGTGGCGCACGCGTACGTGTAATTTGAAGCGCCGAGCACAGCGACGAAGATGCTGGCTTCGAAGGCAATGCCGCCCTCCGCATCCAGAATCGGCACCATCTGACCGGCGAAGTCAGCAAACAGCTTCTCGCCGGCGCGGTGCTGCTGGCGCATGGACCGCTTGAGCGTCGCTGCCCAGTCCCGGTAACGGCAGCAGAACTGCGTGTATTGGTAAATGGGGACGTTTGGATTCGCCTCCAGGTATTCCTCCCACAGCAACTGCAGTGTCACGCCCTTGCGGCGCAACTCGCGATGCAGATAGGGGAAGTCCGGCATCACCCGCCCGCCCGGGCTGTTGGCCGGCTTCTGCGCGCCGAACAGCCGCTGCTCCAGCGTATCTTCGTTCAGGCTGTCCGCCTGCGGCCAATCCAGCCCCGCTGCCTTCGCCATTGCCGCGTACTGCGAAACGGCGCCAACACTCACACCCGTCGCCCTAGCGATCTGCCGGTGCGAAAGGCCACACGCCCACTTCAGGCGAAGCACTTCCTTGATTTTGCGCATGGTCATCCGGTTGGCCGGCATCAGCTTGCTTCCTTGCAAAAAAGGAAACAGCCTATCGCCGGCGTTCTAGTCCATGCGCAGTCCCACCCCTAGCCCTTGCCCGGCCCCATTACGGTGCGTGATCACCCATTTCGGCAACGTGATCACTCGTTTCGGGAACGTGATCACCGATTTCGGCGGCGTCGCCGAAGTGATCACGTTCCGCCGAAACCAGCGATCAGCTTCCCGCCGAAACAGGTGATCACGTTCCCCCGAAATCGCTGATCACGCGCCCCGAAATACGCACTTTCTCGATGCCGTGCTGGAAACGGAGCAGGTGCCGTTTGATGTCCGGCATCAGGTGGGACGTCAGCAGGCGGTGCGCAATCCAGTGGGTGTGTCGGGGTACAGAAGCCTGGCAGGATTCCTGCCGCTGTGCGGTCAATGGATGGACCTGTACTGGCCGGCGTACGCCTACAGCGTTGATTTGCAGCTCTTCTTTGACTGCTTCATGCAGCATCCACTGGCTCGCATGCTCGGATGCGGTGTGCGGGACGGGATCGCTGACAAGTCAATGGCAGCGAGCCTGTACAACGACTTTGTCGGAACGCTGCGCATGGAGGCAGTGCGACGTGGGGTGAGGAAGTGGCTGTCTGATTGGCGAGGCAATCTCGATGACCAGGAGAGGGCGATCAGGCGGTACCTGGGCGCTTTGTCGGAACAATATCGTTGCCTGGTACCGGTGCGGGTGGATCTCTATTACGCGGACTATGCGACCGCTGACGCCAGCGCGATGGCGCGCACGGGCTGGGCGGCATCTGAGAATGGGGTGTGGGTGCCGATGCCATCAAACGTGGCAATCGGACATGGCAGGCCCGAGACACGTGCTCGAATCGACGCGGCTGTCGCCATCCAAGATCGGGATCGCTTTTTTGAGAATCGCCGTGGAGCCGACCGGCTGCTTTTCGATCGCATGGTGGGCTACATCTGGAAGCTCGAACAGGGCGGGCGGCATTGTGCTAACCATTTCCACTGCATCTTCTTTCTGGATCCCGCGAAGCTGACGCAAGCGGAGCTGTGCCAGTTGAAGTGCCTGATCGGCGATCGCTGGCGCCGCGTGACCCGTGGGCAGGGCTTGATGTACGATTGCCATGCGAGACTCGATCGCGAGGCACTCAGAGCCCGCGGTCAGTGGGCGGTTGATCCAATAGCAAGCGCCGACCCAATGCAACTTGCAACACTCGCCAACTATGTAGTTCGTTACTTTGCGAAGGACGATGACCAGATGGTTCGTGCGAAGCCAACGGCGAGGGCGCGTACGTTGACAATGGGGCGATAGGTCGGGCTACCCCCTCCAGTTTCTTGTGTACTCGCAACTCGAGGCTAGTGCGAGCAGAAGCTTCAGGACATGGCTTACGAGGACACTTGGTCGACCACCGCAAACCACAGTCATTCGAATCGACCGTCCCGATCTCGGTCGCGTTTGGTTTCCCGTTGTCGTTCTTCTATTACAGCTCGGGCGAGTTCAGCTTTCGCTTGCAGTACCATTTCCCTCGCTTCTGCGAGTGCCTGCACTTCGTTGCTATCCAACAGTCGGGAGTTCTCCTCCGCGATTGCGGCCCGGGAACCGCTCCAAGAAGTCGGCCAAAATCGTTCAATGAAAACTTTGAGCACACTCAGTGCATTCGGCGCGGCCGCGAGGAGTGCGGTTGCATGTTCCGACCAGCCGCGCGGCTGATTGCCATCGGCCCGACGCGAAAAAGTGACCACGGAGGCTGCCAGCGGATATCGGACGATTGGATCCTCAGCGCACCAGGCCGTTAGTACATTGGATGGAATGGCGTCCGCCCAGTTTGGCCGATGGTCTACGATGTAATCGAAGTGATAAATTACCGCTTCGCGTTGCTCTTCGTCCCCCCCAAACATGGCGTCCAGAACAGCCTTTGGCTGCGCTGCTGCCAGTGCTGAAAGGAAATCTGCACATTCGAGTGCATAGGTCTGATGAGATTCCACAGCACGCAGCACCGCTAGAACGGCGTCGGTTGCGACTAGGGCGGCATCGGGGCCCGTGAGACAGCATTCGACCAACTGGCTCAGGTTGTAGTCATCCTGAGTTTTGCGCTTTTGAAACGTAACGCGCCGAAGGAGTTCTCTACCTGCTTCGAGTAGCTCAGGGGCCACCATTCGCCCATTGGCTCGGTCTGCGAACATGCGCATGTGGAGTATGTCCAATGCAACGTAGTAGCCCTCGGGATGGTCAGCAATATGGGCGAGCAGGTCGCAAAATGCTCGCGCGTCCAGTTGAGCGGTAGCTCCCCCGTACGTCAAATTCTCAAACATCCTGATAGGCACCTGCTCGCAGCGCAACGCTCGCTTCATTCGCTCCACGCTGCGCCCGTCCAGCGCCACCGATGAATTGAGTAGCGGGAGTAATGGCAAAAGCGCTTGAGACGAGAACGCAGCATCCAGGAATTGCTGGGCAAGCTCCCTATCACTCTCCCAGAGCGCAGCGAGAAAGCCCATTAGTACGCGAACGTCTAACTCCTCGCGCGAAGTACGCTCAGTTTCGCCAACGAGCTTTTCCCAAGTGGCGGGAACGTCCCGAGACCCGCTGGCAAGACCGCGGCCAAACGCCCAGGCTCTAGTTCCGCCTCTCAACAGGTTTGGCAAGATTTGAGCAAGAACAGCATCGTCAGCCGCGACTGCGGCGCCGAGCTCAACAGCCAGTGCTTCCGTTCGCTGAAGAGTACTCGTTGCATCGGGGGCAGCAATCAGTTCGTCTGGACCAGTCCTACCATCCCAATCGCCGCGAATCACCGCGCGCGCCTTGTCTGCAAGGACGGTAGGTCGAAGGGCAACCTCTAAGGCGTTAAGACGTGACTTCAAGTCAGACTGAAAGCCGCTTCCATCGAAGCGGATCGTCTGTCGGCACCCCATCCATCCGTCGAGCCAGAAACAGTTGGACGCAATCCTGATAGACAGCGCTTCCAGCTCGGGATGCATGCCGGCCCACGTCCAAAGTGAACGAAAGCGGTCCCCGAGCAGACCGAGGAGTTCCGAGTTGAGGATTTCCTCGTCAAGCGCTAAGCGCTCGATCATCGAGAGGGTAGCGCTGTACCACTGAACCTCATCAGCTCTGTTTCGAGGCTGATAACCATAATCGCGCGATCGGGCGCCAAAACTGTAGTCATGGAACGCATGAAAGTGGATCGCCTGCAGGACGTTGGCCAACGCTGCCAGGCCGAGTTGACGCGCTCGGCCGTCAGTGGATTTCAGCAGCTTCTCCACAACCCCCAGGCGTTGCTCTATGGTGGCGTGCGTTCCGGAAAGATAAAGTTTGAACAAAGAAGCAAACGTGTCAGACGCTTGCTTGCGGAATTGATCGTCTCGTCCGTCTACCGCTACTCGTGCCAACAGTTCGACACTACGCTCGAAAAGAGACGGCTCATAGGCGATCAGGCGTAGTAGGGAGAAGTACTCCTGCCACGAGGAAGCGGCGATGTCAGGAGCATTTACACCGATCCGTTCAAGTGCCGAAAGGGAGGACTCTGGCAACACCGGGGCGACATTCTTGAACATTGCCATTTCGAGTTCGTCGAACGACTCTGGCGTGCCAAGAAGACCGTCTGGGGCGAGCCAGGACTCGACGATCTTTTCCACCATCGGCTGATCATGCAAATACGACAGTCGTCGCGAAAAAGATCTCGCAAGCCGATCGGATCCATTCTGAAGCAGGTTCTGCTTGATGAATTCGTATGGAATGCTCTCAAGCGCTCCCGCTGCTAGGCGATTCGCGATGGCGTGAGGGAGCACGGCCCGCCAAACACCACGCCGCTGCATCAAGTTGCGACGAAGCAGCTCGCCGATGTGGCGGTACATTTCTGCAGGCGCTTGGCCTGCAAGCGCAGCAATACGCCCAAGTTCGACCCCTGCGCCCGACAGTGTCTCCCCCTCGAACGAGTAAACAAGCGCGCACGCTTGGGCCGCCGCATACAAAGCGTTGTCAGGCTCATGCCGTTGTCGAAAGAGCCTTTGGAAAAGCTCATCATTCGAGAGACCGGCTATTGAGTCTGAGCGTTCAACCGTTTCGGCAAGCGCTATCGCAATTCTCGCGTTGCCGCCAGAGGCTTCGGCGATCGCGTGGATGTCTACTCTTGAAAGGTGTGAATACCGCCGTCCGACCAGACGCTCGATCAATTCTGCGGAAGACGTGTCCAAGGTGATGACCTTGGTTCGCTCGGGTTGGTCGTCACGTATGTCGTACTCAATGGTGAGCACGCTGACAGAGCTGTTCTGCTTGCTGCACAGTTCGGCAAGCCTGTGATGCAAGTCCGGCGGGCAATTGTCAACGATCAAGACTGCACGCATGTTGCTGGCGAGCATGTCTGACGCTAGTCCAATTGGTTGCGGGGTCGGCTCGTCGGAGAGGTTGGCATAAACGGCGAGGGATTGCGACAAAGGCCGCGCCCCAAGACTTGAGTCGAACAAGGCCTGGGCTAACCTCGTTTTCCCGACGCCGGACAATCCAACGAGTCGCACAACTCTGCCGGCTTGGGCCAATTCGTCCCGCAGTTCGTCGATAGCTTGAGCAATTGGTTGTGCGGGCGCATCGACTCGCTGGCCCATGTGCAGTCGAAGCTTGTCATCAAGCAAGTACTCGGCGTCGTCTCCTGCGCCCGCCCATGGACCGTATGGATGCCAGCCCACAAGAGCTCTGCCAACGCGCTCTTTCACCCATGTGACAAGCCCCGGAAACCGGCGAACCCAAGTCGCCAAGCGCGTCCGATCATAAAAGTCCGTCTGGAGCCGATCAGCATTTGGAACGTCGTTCAGCGCCTCCCGTAGGGCATTTTGCCGTGCGAGCAATGTGCGATCAGCGGTCGATCCTTGAGAGCTCACGACAATGTAAGCCCCCGCCGCGTTTGCAAGGTCCTGGATGACAGAGCGGATCCTCCCTGAGGGCCGCATTTCTGCAAGGATCTTCGCCCTTGGCATATCCGGAGTTTTGACCTGAAAACCGGTCAAGCCACGTGGAACGAACCCGTCAATGCTTGCGCCCTTTGCAAGGGTGACTCGTACGTCCAGACCCCCATCCGGGGCCGTTTGATTGCCCCCCCATGTCACCGCCGACGTCGAAAGCCCGCGCGCAAACAGTTCCGCTTCGCAGAGCCGTCCAACCAATTCCCGCAGGTCAATGTCGTTTAGTCGAGCAATCTCGTCTGGCGTGATATCGAACACTGTGTATCTCGGTGGTGAGCTTGAATGCGGCCGAGTGGGGCCTGGTGCTATTCGAGGAAACGAGGTGCCTGGCTGCAAGATGCCATGCAATGAGGTCTGTGCCTTCGCAACTCCGTAACGGCACTTTAACACTGGGACTGTCGTCGATACGAATGCGACCGCGGAAGTTTGACGGAACGGTGAATTCGTATCCTGGGAGCGCTGGCTCAGTCGTAAAGACCTGCAATTTTCGAAGCTCTTGGGAAGGTGCCGCAGTCTTGCGACTGGGTGCGCCCTAGGCAAACGAAGTCCATCTGGCCAGGACGTCAAGGTGCTGTCTGGGGAGAAGGCGGAGTGAGGTCGGTACGTGTCAGCGGCTCTTGACGATCCTGCAGGGACTAGACCGCGCGCGCTGCATTGCTCGCCTGCAGTGCAAATTGGTAATCCTCCTCCGTAGCATTCCGTCGCACACAGTAGAGATGAGGGGCGACTGCCTCGGCGGGGTTGAGAACTCGGGTATGCCTCGCGCAGCCAGGCGGAGAGCGACGAAGTCGTGCAAGGGGAACCAAAGCCGATAACGAATCCGGTTAGTTCGGCGGCGGAGTATATGTCAAATTTTTTTCAGAATCTCAGTAATGGATGACGCAGGTGCGTCACGCTACACCGTCACCCTTCACACCCGTGTCGGACGAGGTTCCCGTCAAGCCGGTACCTCTTGCAGATCATGATGGGCTTTGAGCGCGTCGCTGATGGTGCTGAACAGATGGAGTTGTCCGTCATGCAGAACGGCTCCGCTGCTGCAGAAATCCGTGAGCGTGGAGGGGTCATGAGAGACCATCATCAGCGCAGCGTTGGCCAGGCGAGTACGTAGTGCGTCATGGCAACGCTGGCGAAATCTTGCATCGCCAGCGGCGGTGACCTCGTCGATCAGATAGCAGTCGAAATCCACGGCTAACGAGATTGCGAATGCGAGCCGCGCAGACATGCCCGCCGAGTAGGAACTGACGGGCATCCTGAAATAGCGGCCCAGTTCGGCGAAGTCGTTGACATAGGCAAGGGTTTCGCCGATGGGCTTGCCGTAGACGCGCGCGATAAAGCGCGTATTGTCGGCGCCCGTAAGGCTGCTCTGAAACGCGCTGCTGTAGCCCAGCGGCCACGACACCGAGAACGTACGTTGCACCTGGCCGGAGGTGGGTAGCTCCACACCTGCTGCCAGACGCATCAGCGTGGACTTGCCTGCGCCATTGGCTCCACAGATGCCAAGCGCGGTGCCGCGCTCAATGTTGAAGGAAACGTTTTGAAGGACGGTGGTCGAAACATGCCCCACGAGATAGCTTTTGCTCACGTTCTGAAAGGAGATCATTGGCGTTGCCCGATGTGGTGCGCGGAGTTGATCGGTGCGGAATTATGAGCACGATCCTTCGTAGCGATCAATCGTGGTCGCGGCAAGATACTGCCCGACACCGGGTTGGTCCCCCGGCGACGCCTCCCTGGCTTAGCAATGACTTGTCATCGGGATTGGGGCTGCGCGTAGGTATCGATGCGCGTACGTGGTCGCTTGGGGCAGGCACTGGCGTCGCGACTTACACGCGCACCCTTGGTGATTGCCTTGCGCGTTCGGGCGTACAGGTCCAATGGTTGAGCGGAGGCGTCGCGCATCGCGCGACGGGTGGGGCGTCGCGCGAACCAGTGCTGTCGCGCTGGGGCAGCGCCATCAGGCGCGGTGCGCGCGCGGCAATCTTCGAGTTCCATGAGCAGGGGATCGACGCGCAGCGATGCACGCATGATGGTGGCCGGCTGTTTCGTGAAGCGCAAACTTATTTCACCATCCATCGCAAACTGATGCACGTACGTTGCGCAACACCGCCAGCGGTGATGCACTGGACTTATCCGCTGCCGATCTTTCTTGAAGGGACGTGCAACGTCTACACCGTGCACGATCTGATTCCGCTTACGCATCCGCGCCTGACAGGCGTTGCGTCGGCGCGGCACAGGAGATTGCTCGAGCAGATACTGGCGCACGCACAGCACCTGGTGACCGTATCCGATGCGTCGCGCGAGGACATCATCAATACCTTTGGCTGCGCACGCTCGTTCGTCACGAATACCTCGCAGGCAATACGAGCCCCCTTGCAGCGCGATCCCGTCTTGCCTGCAGGGCTGCGGCCGGGCAGCTACTTCATCTGCTGCGGTATGCCGGAGGCGAGGAAGAATCTTCCACGCCTGGTGGCAGCCCATCGCACCGCGCAACCCGCTCGTTCTCTTGTGGTGGTCGGGCCGCTCTCGCGCGACATTCCTGAGATTGAATCGATGCTCGCGCGCGCGCCAGGTGTGATTCGCCTGCCAATGCTGCCCCATGCAGAGTTGATCGCGCTGATCCGGCAGGCGCGCGCCATGTTGTTCCCGTCGCTAGCCGAAGGGTTTGGGCTGCCTGTGGCGGAGGCGATGGCACTCGGCACACCGGTCATGACCAGCGATGCCGGCGCCTTGCGTGAGGTGGGGGGCGGCAATGCCCTGCATGTGGATCCCTGTGACATTCACGCGATGGCCAAGGCTATCCGTGCGCTCGACACGGACGATCACCTGTGCAGGCGATTGCGGGCTGCAGGTTTCGAGCAGGCGGCCGCGTTTTCACCCCGCGGCTATGTCGATCGGATGGTGATGCTGTACGCGCGCATCTGTGGCGCGCCGGCACTCGGCGCTGTGTAGACGCAGCGGATCGTCATGAAAGAAGATTCAAGCATGCGCATCGGTGTTGACGGTTTTAATCTCGCACTTCCCAACGGGTCCGGAGTCGCCACGTACGCGCGGACACTCGCCTGGTCGCTCAGGCAGATGGGACATCAGGTGGACCTGTTCTACGACTTGCCGGTCGGTCCGCGGGCGCCCGCACGGATGCGCGAAGTGCTTTTCTACGATGCGCTGGATCGCCCGCGCCGAGCGCGTCGCGGGCGTGCCGGAGCCATCGGCGCCATTGCGGCCGTTGGGTCCGCAATAGGGGACGCATTTGGTCGTACAGCGGTCTATGTGCCTCGTGCCGGTGGCGTGATCGCCCAGGGCCTGGAAGGCCGTGTCCCAGAGAGCGATCGCCTTTTCACGAGCGCAGACGTATTCGAGGCTGCCGCACGGCACTTCAGGCGCTTTGGCAGTTTCCTGTCCCTGCGTGTACCGAACCCGCCGGCGATCATGCATTGGACCTATCCGCTTCCCGTCAGACTTGAAGGCGCACGCAACTTATACACGATCCACGACCTCGTGCCGCTACGTTTGCCCTATACGTCGCTCGAGAACAAGCGCTATCACTATCGGCTTATCCAGGCCTGCCTTCGGGATGGCGACTACGTCTGCACGGTCTCGGAGGCAAGCCGCGCGGACCTGCTGAGAATGTTCCCCTCGGCCCAACCTGAGCGGATCTCCAACACCTGGCAGTCGGCGATGCCACTGCCGGAGAACGAGAGCGAAGACGAGGCGCGTCTTGCCACCACTTTCGAGTTGGAGCCGCGTGGGTATTTCCTGTACTTCGGTGCGATCGAGCCGAAGAAGAACATTGGCCGCCTGGTCGAGGCGTATCTCGCATCGCAGGTCAAGACGCCGCTTGTGATCGTGGGCGCCCGTGCCTGGAAGAGTGCGGGCGAGGTGAGGCTCTTGCAAGGAGAGGGTGGGCAGGGGCTGCGTGGGGTCAGTGAGCGCATCCGACGCTACGACTACCTGCCGCGTGCATGGCTCATGACGCTTGTGCGCAATGCGCGCGCCGTCACGTTCCCCTCGATCTACGAAGGTTTCGGGTTGCCAGTGCTTGAAGCGATGGCATTGGGCACGCCGGTGCTGACCTCCAATGTGTCGTCACTGCCTGAGGTCTCGGGTGACGCGGCTGTTCTGATCGATCCCTACAACGTTCAGGACATTGCCGCAGGCATTCGCAGGCTCGACGCCGATGCCAATCTGCGCGCGCAACTTTCCGCCATCGGACAGTTGCAGGCGCTGGAGTTCGGGTCTGAACAGTATCAAGCCAGGCTGCGCGCCATGTACGCGCGCGTTCTATCCTTTCCAAGCAGACCATGACATTCCTTCTTTCCTTGCGACACAACGCAGCGATCGTCTGTGCCGTGGTGCTTTCCGGCTGCGCCTATCTGCCTAGCAGCGGCCCCACGGCGCGTGACATCGTGGACGCGCAGGACAGCGCCGCCAACGCGCTCGGGTTTCGCATCGCCGATCTCGATGCAGATCTTGTGACCAAGCTGGGTGCCGAGCCGGCAGCACCGGCCTCCATCCCGTCATTGGGTAGCGAAGGCGAGGCCGCGTTCGAGCGGATTGGCGCCGGCGACACGCTGAGCATCTCCATATTTGAAGTAGGTACTACGCTATTTGGGCCGTCATCGAGCTTAGGCACAGCGGGCGCACTGGGCGGCGGTGTAGGGGCGGGTCCGTTGCCGACAGCCGCGGCTCAGGCCATGCCGACAATCGCCGTAGCCGCCGACGGCACGATCCCGGTGCCATACGTTGGGCGTGTGAGGGCGGCGGGGCGCACGCCGCGTGAGCTCGAGGATGCGATCCGGGCTGGCCTCAAGGGCAAGTCGCAGGACCCGCAGGTCGTCGTGAGCGTGCGTGACAATCTTGCCAACAGCGTGATGGTGATGGGCGAGGTGAAAAAGCCGGGGAGGGTCGCGCTATCCCCAATCGGCGAGCGCGTGCTTGACATGGTCGCCCTGGCGGGTGGCGCGGCCTATCCGATGACGGATGTTTCCGCACGTCTCACGCGCGGCCGGACGACCCTGGAGGTGCCACTCGCTGATTTGACCCCGGAAAGTGAGGGCAATCTTCTGTTGCGCCCGCAGGATCGGCTCCTTATCGAGCGCCGTCCGCGCAGCTTCTCTGTGCTCGGTGCTGCGGGAAAGGTCTCGCAGGTGCCGTTTGACGCCCCGAAAATCAATCTGGCGGAAGCTGTGGCCAAGGTTGGCGGTCCAGGTGACCTGCAGGCCGACCCGCGCGCTGTCTTCGTGTTCCGTTACCAACCGGAGGCTGCGCCCGTCATCTATCGGCTGGATCTGATGAATCCGACGAGCTACTTTCTCGCGCAGCGCTTCGCGATGCGTGACAAGGACGTGGTGTACATCGCCAATGCGGAGTCCAATGGCCTGACCAAGTTCTTGTCGATGCTGAACCTGCTCTTCTCGCCTGTATATACGGGGAATCAGTTCTTCAAGCGCTAGAGCGCGAGAGTGATCCTTCTTGTGCTGGTCAAGTGCACGTGAAAATGAACCTCGGGGATGTCATTGCCACAGTTGGCCTACTCTGCCTTGCGGGGGCGCTGGTCGCCCTCCTGGCGAGGCCAAAATCGGGGGCCAGCTTTACCATGAGGTACCCGCAAGCTAGGTCATATGCAATCATCGGGTGTCTCCTTGTCTATGTCGGGTCGGTTGTCATCGAGGATTGCATCGGGGAGCATAGGAGCGGGCTCTGGCAGCAAACTGCCCGGGCTGGGAGTGACGACAGGGATCGCGAGAAGGTTGTGTTGCCAGCGTTGGCATCCGACTGGGTGCACGCAACAAGGCCCGTCTCTATTGAGGAATTCCAGAAGAATTTCGCCGGAAGGCTTGGGGAACTCGGGGTTGGGGACCCGCGCGTGATCTTTGACGTCGAGCCGGGCGTGTCGATGGACACGTTCAGCGGTCGGGTGAACGGCAACATTCTCCTGCTCGGTTCTGCGGACACTTCCGGTGGTGCGGTTCGGGAGATGCTCATCATGGTACCCGGCGCTGACGCCGCAAGGATGCTCGCCGCGATACCCGTGATTGTTTGCGCATCTCGTGCTACAGGCCTGGGCCTTGTGTCGGACACCGATGACAGGACGATCTCGGAGATCGTCTACCAGGTCACACAAGGCAACCATACTTCCGGGCCGGCCGTGCGAAAGGATGGGCAACTGGAATACGCCGCCTCATTCAGTCCCGATTTGGGATTGCTCTTCGGTATCATCGTACAGCGTTAGTTGCACTACTGGCAGGATGCTTATGCCCTGCGGCATCTTTATCACGCGTGGCTCTGTTCTTACTATTGTCTAAGCTGAAGCTCGAAATTCCCTTTGATGACTTTACACGCCGCGCGTTAGCGGCCGAGGCTGATGGCCACTGCGCGGCGCCACATTGCAGACGTCCGATCGGTCGTCCGGGAGACACTCAGCCGTGCACTGGCGATTTGATGGCGTCACCGAAGGCGCACCCTTGGTGACGGTTGTGCTGACGCGAAAAGGATAGCGGTTTCCATTCTCGTTGGTCGCTGGCTGCGGTGGTTAAGGTGTCTCAACGGGGCTGTCCAATGCCGCCCGAGGCCGCGCCCGATTGTTCGGGTGCGGCCTCGGGCGGTGAATGGATCACGGTTTCAGAAAAAAGTTATAACTGAACGAAGTGAGTCCGGTCAGCTCAGCGAAATTGTTCAGTCCAACGACACTGGACAATGTGCCATACGTAGCTACGTCGTAGTTGACGTAGTCAGACAACAGCACTCGGGTGCCCTTGGTAGGGATCAGGTAGCTTTGCTGATCGTTTGTCCTCGTGATGACAATCAAGCGAGCGTCATTGATGAGCAGCCAGTTGCTGATCGTTGGTATCTGCGCGGTGCCTTCCGTGAAGTATGTTTCGAACGGACGTCCGCCGCTCCAGATGCCGATGTTCTCCGTTCCAGAGAATACGAACGAATAGCCGACAATGTCGCCGAGGTTGTTGATCCCAATTGCCCAAGAGCTTGGGTTGCTTGCAAGAGGTGGCAATAGCGTTGTGGTGCCGGTGTTGGCGTCGAATTTGAAGGCAGTGTCGACGTTTGGCTGTGTGCTGAGCCATCCAACAATCGTCAGTGCGTTGTTCATCCCAGTCAGGACGACGTAGTTTGCGCTAGCGAAGGTTAGTTTTCGCAGCTTTCTGTTCTGATAGAGGTACGCAGTGTTGATCCCGGTCGCGTCAGTTGACATCACGAGCGCCGTGCCTTGATCGGTGACGGAGGCTACATAGCTTGTCACCTCGTCAGGCGCTCGTGGAATCAGTTCGGTGCTGCTCCCATGAAAGATTGCAGCCTGCGTGTAAAAGTTGATCGGATCGGTCACCACAGCGCCGGCGGCAACACCCTGGCGCGAAACGGCGTTCACGAACGCGCCGGCAATCATGATCTTGACCATCCCACTCTGGTACAACGCCAGTGACGGATTGCCGTCGTTGTCGTACACGGTTCCTATGACCTTGTGGGAGTCAGATACGCCAATTGGGTCAAAGAACAAAAAACCGGACGGGATCGCGCTATCAAGCGCGATGAACGCGTAGTTGAGGGGAAGGTTTCGCGGCCCTCGGGCTGCCGGTGCAGGGCCAACTGAATTAGTGGAGCTTGCTTGAGGCGACAAAGGAGCGTATTTGCCTGGGTGCTTGCTGGCCAGATTCTGATAGACAGCGGCGGGCATATTGGCAAGCTGTCCGGCGAGACATGCGTCTGCAACGCGACTGGACCCTGACCCTGCGTACGCCGCTTTGAGATCTGCAGCAATCTGATCGCGTGAGCGCTGGGCATCGATGAACGTCTTCCCGGTCGGCCCTTGGAAGACGCATCCCATTCGGGTTCCAGGAGCGGTCGGCGGTTGCGCCTGGACCTGGGGCATGAAGATGCTTGCCGCCAGACATAAGAGGCTTGCACAGAGGCGTTGATGTGGCTTTTTCATGATTCGATCCCTTCGTGTTATTGCCGTGAGCGCTCACGGTGTGCGGCCGATGACAATTACGTGCCGACTTGCCGCAAATGGAAGGCACGAGATAAGCCACCGTCCTGGCGTGGTGAAGGCAAGGCAGTGGCCAAAGTGGTGCGGGATATTGCTCATGACGCACCAGTCGGGTTGACTAGTGCAGATCGGATGCTTGGGAAGGAGTTCGACGTGGCGCCGAATCGATGCGGGAATGTTGGCGTAGTCTGGAGGCGCCATGGAGAACGCGTAGCTGTGACATGGCACCTCCTTGTTCTTGCTTCTTGGTAACGCGGCACCGATCCAATATAGAGGATCCGAGCTGCTTGTGAGGGAACGCACTACATTTATCGTTCTTTGGCGGGTACCCTCAACTACGGCGGCAGATATGTAGACGAGTCAACAAATTGGCGATCATCGTTGTGCACGTGTTTGCGCAGTGTGCAATTTCTTGCGGATTGCATAGTTGGCAAATTGACTTACGTCAAAAGGCCTTCCTCGAAGCGGCGCTTTACCCCGATTGGGGGATAAATGAACCAGTCCTATCCGCCGATGTTTACCGATGAAAGCAAGTTGAGTTGAAGCAGATCGCCCATCGCGTCAATCCAGATGGACTCAAGCCACAAGTCAGCTCTGCGAAGCATCAGTCGGAATTGGAGGTATGACTTGAACTCTCTCAAAAACTGGAAGATCGGAGCGCGCCTGAGTTTGGGCTTCGGCACCGTATTGGTACTGATCGCCACCATGGTCGTGTTGGCCGTCGGCCAGCTTACCAGTGTCGGCACACTCAGCGACCGGATCATCAACGAAGACTGGAGCAAGGCGGAAGCGGCGGCCTCGCTCGACGCCTATACACGCGCCAACGGCCTGCGCACGATGGAGCTGTTCTTTGCAACGAGTCCGGATCAAACAAGCAAGACGCATCAGCGTATCGAGTTGAACAAGAAGAAGGTGGACGCTTCTCTCGCAATCCTCGACAAGCTAGTTGATAGCGTTGAGGGAAAGGCCTTGCTCGCCAAGGTCAGGGAGGCGCGCGCATCCTATGCGGAGTCCTTTGGGCGCGTGGACAAGCTGCTCGGGGAGGGTCGGAGAGAAGAAGCGATCCAGACCCTGACCAGTGAAACCCTTCCGCGGCTCGAAGCCTTGAAGGAGCACGTGGTCGCGTTGAGCGAGCGACAGAAGAAAATGGTCGAGGCCCAAGGTGCGGTCATACGGGGTGACATTGATGCCGCGCGCGGCGCGATGCTGGCCACGGGTTTGTTCGCCCTGATACTCAGCGCAGTATTCGCCTGGCGACTGACGCGATCGATTACCGTGCCAATTCGGCAAGCGGTGGAAGTGGCCCAGACGGTTGCGGCAGGTGATCTGACTTCGCGCATCGAGATTGCGACCTCGGACGAGACCGGGGAGTTGCTTTCCGCCCTCAAGACCATGAACGAGAGTCTCGTGTCGGTGGTGGGTGCGGTGCGTCACAGCTCGGAGAGCATCGCTACCGCATCGGCCCAGATCGCGGCCGGCAACACGGATCTGAGTCAACGCACCGAAGAGCAGGCAGCCAACCTCGAGCAGACTGCCGCCTCGATGGAGGAGATCAGTTCGACCGTGAACAACAATGCCGCGGCTGCCCGCCAGGCGACGGCACTGGCAAGCGCTGCCAGCGGCGCCGTGGCCCAAGGCGGTATAGCGGTCAATCAGGTGGTCAGCACGATGGACGCGATCGCGGCCAGCAGCCAGAAGATTGGCGACATCATCGGCGTCATCGACAGCATCGCCTTCCAGACCAATATCCTTGCACTCAACGCCGCGGTGGAAGCCGCACGCGCCGGTGAGCAGGGGCGGGGATTCGCCGTGGTGGCAACAGAAGTGCGTGGCCTAGCTCAGCGCTCTTCTACCGCTGCTCGGGAGATCAAGGCATTGATCACGGACAGCGTCGAGCAGGTTCGTGCCGGGGGTTTGCAAGTCAGCGCGGCCAGCGCATCGATGAGCGACATCATTTCCCAGGTCAAGCGAGTCAGTGATCTTATCGCGGAGATCAGCGCGGCCACCATCGAGCAGTCCTCTGGCATCGGCCAGGTCGGCGACGCTGTTAGCCAGCTAGATTACGTGACGCAGCAAAATGCAGCTCTAGTAGAAGAGTCCGCAGCGGCAGCAGACAGTTTGAACCAACAGGCAGGGAAGCTCGTCGAGGCCGTCGGCGTATTCAAGCTCGGACATCAAAGTCGGGAAAGCTCGCTTCGGGAAAACGCCGTTAGTTACTGATCGAGGTCAGCGGAGAATTGACATCGTCATTTGCCGATAGGGCATCCGATGGCAGACGGGGCTAGCCTACGCTGCGCGTGCGGCGGCCCTTGGGGTCCCACATTAAGTAGACAAGGTGATTCTCGCCTTGCTGCCGGGCGCTGGATTAACCGCGGCGGCATCTACGGTTAGCGCGTCCGGTACTTCCACCTCGCGGATACCGATGCCCTGCACGGCCAGGAGTGCACCTGGGAATGAAGTGCTGTCAACATCGCTTGCACGAAAATTCGTGCCTTGGACATGGAAGTTGACGGTCAATGTCCATAGGCCACGATGTATTCCGTGATGGCGAATCAGGATGGTTGTGAGCTCAAGCGGGCTATTGATCAGCGTGGTGGCAGTCATCGAGGCGCTCCTATGGGTGAGCCTATCACCATTCAACCATGCCTTCGGGGGCTTAGAAAGGTGACCTTGCTAGGGTCCTAAGAAAAACCAGGGGGCAGGCATGAGCGAGCCGTTGCGCAAGATCGTAGTGCAGTACCGAGGCATGTTTGTTCATGCCGTTGCGTTCGAAATCGTTGAAATTGGTAGCGCTAGCCTTTCGCCGGGGCAGAAGTGGGGCTATGTGGTCGGGGTCCGGGAATCCGCAGACCAGGCTGACGACCTTATCTATGGCCCTGCCGGGGATGGCAACGACTATTTCACGCGTGAAGCGGCGGAGCAGGCTGCGCTGCACTACGGCAGGTGCGCAATCGACATCATGGTCGATCTTGGTTGATCGCTTCGAAATAGGGCCTTCTGGATAGCGCCTGGTATGGAGGAGTTGGGAAACTGAGCGCCCAGCAAGTTCCATCGGTGGGGGGGTAAAGGTGGCCGTCACGACCTCCTTACCATGGCTGTTGTGATGTCGACGATGATGGCTAGTGACGCTGCTGCATTGCTCCTCCCATCAAATTTGATGTGGGGCAGTCTCACAGTTCCCGGGTTGGATTCTAAATGTCAATCGGCAAAGGTATCTGATTAATTCTAAGCCGCCACGTAAAAGCCGAAAAGCCGGCCTTCAGCGAGCAGACAAGCTCAACGCGAAGGCTGAAGGCTCCAATCAACGGGCGTAGCGAGCTATGCATCCACCGCACATCCATTCGCCGTCATCGTAGATTCCACCTGTCATGTCAGTTCTTTGATGACACCAGCAACATTCGGAGTAAAAGGCATTGTCCTCGTCTTTGAACCACTCTTGCCTCTCATAGCCCTTTTTGTTTGACGGCAGTAGCGTAGGGTCAGGTGGCGTGGCGAACCTCCCGCAGTTGCTGCACCACTGACCACCGTGGTGCTCAATCGTGCTGGCCTTCTTGCAGTGAGGGCAGACCACTACGTCAGGTGCTCCTACTGGCGTAACGTTGGCAGAAACTAGCTCGGCAATACTCTCCACTCGCAGACAAGTCATGCCGTTGGCGTTGAGGTGGCTCAGGAGGGGATCGAAGCCCTTGTCGCCACTGAGCACGAAGCATTGGGTGTCTGGTGCAGTCTCAAACGTGCGGCCAAGCTCAAATGCAATGTGGAAGTCCAAGGCGTTCTTGCCCGCCCCTGAGATCTTCAGGAAATCCACACGACTGAACCTGTGTGCAGTGGCTGGCTTCGTTGAAGCCTTCGGCGGGTTCTGGTTGGCGCCCACGAATATGATCGCCCTGAAGCTCTCGTCCAAGGGGGACAAATCCACCTTGTGCTTGTTCTCTAGGTCAACGAGCAAAAGCTTCTTGATCATATCTACCTCGTAGGCAAGTACGTGCTCGTTTCAATGACTGTGAGCGTCGATTGCCATTGTCAATGAGCCATCTGGCGACGTCGGCCGTCTGCTCAAGGCCGACCTCAATGAACGATTCTTGCGTCTAGCGCTGCGCCAGAAGTGCCAGCCTTACCAGGTCGACTGCTCGGCTGCAGTTCATCTTCATCTTCAGGCTGGCGATCTGTTTGCGCACGGTGCTTTCCGAAACGGCGTGGTGCACGGCGATTTCCAACGGAGTAAGTCCGGTAACCATGGCCGCCAGGACCTTGGCTTCGCCTGTGGTGACCCCAAAGATAGCGGCTAGCTCCGACTCATCCGTATTTGCCACCGCGATTTGGCGGCGCAACCGGACAAAGGCTAGCCGCTCGTCGCCGAGGCGAAAACGGGGATTCGCAATCGTGATGTCGAGGCTAAGTGTTTCACGCTGAGCCTGGGGGACTGTCAAGCGGGAGGGAGAGCCGCTGCGGATCGTGCCGATGAGCTTCGTTGCCAGGAGCGCTCGCACGTCCCGCGAGGCGTGCCACAAGCGGCCCTGCCGGACGCACAGGCCCTGCCGGTTGTCGAACATCTGGCTGGCCAGTGGGGAATGCCGAACCACGGTACCCCAGGGCGTCACGAGGCAACTTGCCTCGCCCAGAGCCGCAAGCGTCTCTTCAACGGACATGAGTTGCAGCGCCGCAGACTCATGCCTGTGCACAAGCGCCGCCTGCAAGGCGTGGATGTAGCGGCCGGTATCACCCTCCAGCATTCTGTCCTTGGCGCCCTGGATAACGGTCGAGCGCTGGAAGCTGAAGCCGGTACGTCGCTGCGCGTTCTGTTCGAGGACCAGGGCGAGGCTTTGCTCGTGTCCGTGCTTGCGCTGGTAGTCGGTGTAGAACTCCGTGCGCTGGAGTTCGGCGGCGGAGAAAAGCTCGTTGCTGTCGAGGCAGACGCCCGCGGGCACCCTGACGGCGGCTTCGGCCATCGCATCGAGTTTGTAATAGTGCGCTGAGTAGGTGGCAACAGCGTCGTCATCGAGGCCGACCTGGTTCAGGCCCAGCAGGTTGCCGCAGCCGTCCATCATGATCAGTGTCCCGCTGTCCGCTCCGATCAGATCGCGTGCTGTAGTGAGAATGTCATGCCATGGCGGAGTGTCATCCGCAATGTGGGCGACGGCCTCGATGGCGCGCTTGAAAAACAGATTCGACGTCACGGCACTCTCGTGAACTTCCCTCACTGTCGGCTCGCTTGTGTCTCAGGAGCTCTCCCGCTCTACATACGGCGCTACCGTATCCCCGTGGCGGTTGTGGCAAAGCCTATCAGCTACACATGGAGATTGATGCCGGTGGTGAACCCTCTGTTGGAAGGGTTTACTTTGGTTGCTTAAGGTGGGTGTGCAAGCTGCCAAAGCGCATCGAGTCCCCGCGAAGGGGCAGGCGCGTCCGGTCGGCGGGGCGAAACCATACCCCTGCAAAGCTGCGAAACTGGAGCGGACAATGAAGACAAGGCCGGCCACAGGCGAAAGCTCCTATCGGCGCCTTGAACCACAGCGCCGAGAGGGGCTTTCGCCCCATCAGTTGTGTCGAGACGTCCTGTCCTTCAAATCTGGCGAGGACGTGGCGGCAAGACTGATCGGTACCCTACGGAGTCAAAGCGATTCTCGTCCGACTTCACGGGAATGTGAGTTTCGTGCTCGCAGAAATTTCTCTTCCACTGGGTAGCTTGCACAGATAGCTTAGCCAGTCTCCATTCAAGCCGTAACCGTCCTGTGCCGAGTCATAAGAAATGGTTCCCTTGGAGATGTCAGCCGGATTCGGGGTAATCCTTATGACGTCGAGACCAGAGCTCCACCGCAACGAACTGCACGGCAAAGGTGCTGCCGCGTTCTCGTCCACACTGTTGTGATAGAACGTCAGCGCATAGCTGGTTGATGAAACGGTGCCCACGGTAGTGATCGGACCAATGCCAAGGTCTACTGCCCACGTGGGATACAGTGAAACCTGAATGGTTGCGTCCGGCACCGTCAGCCCAACGTCGTTTCCAAGTGCCGAGACAACGAGGGGAAAGGTGGCGTAGCTACCCTTCGCGCCCGTCAATAGCCCACTGCTCAGTGTCGCGACGTTTCCAATCGCAGAGGTAACGACGCCAGCGTACATTGGGGCGTCGGCGGGCGGGGGCGGATTCACTGGCACTGCCGGTAGCGTCCAGCGCCAATAGCCAAACTTGAGCGTCACGTCTTCGCCATCGCTACGAATAACGCTTGCGATGATCGTCGGTGTAAGGTCAGTAGAAATCTTTGCGGTCGCGGACGATAGCTGAATCCGGTACGTATAGTCTGGTATCGCCACAGCGGCGATATGCCCCACGAGCTTCGACCCATCTGGGGCGACTGCCTTGGCTGTTATGTAGGACACGGAAACTGTCTGGGCTGGATTTGAGGCAAGCAACGTGGCCGTTTGACTGGCCGCGCTCACGGAAACCATGCCAGAGTTGCTCGCGACCCACGTCCACCCTGTCGCCTGTGCAGTTACATCGCGCCCTTCGCTGTCGATAATGGCTGCAGTGATGGAGCCTTGCTTGCCATACTGCAAATTCACTGATTGCGAGGGGAACATGAGGCTGTACGTTGGCGCGTCACCCGTCACCACCGTGATATTTGCAATCTGGCTATAGGACGGGCCGCCGGCGGGCGAGAACGTCGCCGTCACCATCGTTCCACCGCTCTTGACCCCAGTTACGATCGCGGTGCCTGGCGAGGACAGATCCGCTGAGACGGAAGCCACCGTAGGGTCGGAACTTGTGAACGTCACAACTGGATCATTCACCGTTGCCCCGTTGCTGTCCACCACGGTTGCCACCAGCCGACCGGCCTTCCCAACAGCCACTTGCGCCGCCGCTGGGCTTAGCGTGAGTTGGTATGACATCGACTTAGGGCAATGCTGATCAAGTCCTCCGATTCGTGAGAAGGCGCGTTATTTGAAGAATCACGAGCGCAAAGAGATGAACATGAAGCAAATGACGTTGGCAGCGGGTGCAGATCAATGTGCAGGTTTCGAGCAACACCGCAAGCCAACGCGGCGTGAAGAGTTTCTGGCGACGATGGATCAGATCGTGCCGTGGGCGGCATTGTGCGCCGTGATTGAGCCCTACTATCCGAAGGCAGGCAATGGCCGGCGGCCCATTGGTCTGGAGCGGATGCTGCGCATCCACTTTCTGCAGCACTGGTTCAACCTGGCAGATCTGGCTTGCGAGGAAGCGCTATATGACAGCGCCAGCCTGCGCCGCTTCGTAGGAATTGACCTGGGTCGTGAGCCGGTGCCGGACGCCACCACGGTATTGAAGTTTCGGCGGCTGCTGGAAAAACATCAGCTTGCCGAACGGCTGTTCGCGGAGGTTGGCCGACTCCTGCAAGCCAATGGCGTGAAGCTGAAGACCGGCACAATTGTCGATGCCACAATTATTGGTGCGCCCAGCTCGACGAAAAATGAAGAGAAGTCGCGCGACCCCGAGATGCATCAGACCCGCAAAGGCCAGCAGTGGTACTTTGGCATGAAGTTGCACATTGGCGTGGATAGTCAGAGCGGGTTGGCCCATTCCGCGGTGGTGACGCCGGCCAACGTTCACGACAAGCATGCGCTGCCCCAGCTTCTGCATGGGGAGGAGCGGCGTGTGTACGGTGACAGCGCATACGCCAGTCAGCAGGAGCTGATCGCATCGAAGGCGCCGCACGCCAAGGACTTCACCAATCAGCGGACCCGCAGAAACGGGGAGATTGACGAAGTGCAACGCGGGAAGAACCGTAACAAATCGAAGATCCGGGCCCGGGTTGAACATGTCTTCGCCGTGGTTAAGCGCCTGTGGGGCTTCACGAAAGTCCGCTACCGCGGCCTGAAGAAGAATGCCGGCCGAGCCTTCACGGCGCTGGCGCTGGCCAATCTCTATTTGAGTCGAGGGCATCTGACGGGAGCAGTCCGCCCGTAAAGGGCGAATGCGGGGCGGGCGCCCCGCCAACACACCCCAATTGGGGCGCGCGAGGGCAAATTCTCGTCGCCACAGCTATTTTTCCGGCCGAACGGGCTCCTGATCAACCTGCGTAACTCAATTTGCCCAGCTTGTTCAGCGTAGCCTTAGGGCTTGTTGCCGGTGGAGTTGCTGCCGCGGCTACCGTCGAGGACTGCTCGCCGCCCCCGCATGCGGCAAGCGTAAGGGCGATACTGATCGCCCCCAAGAAGCGGTAAGACACGAACATTTGACCTCCCAGTCGTTATAGTTCGCGGGAGTATCCACTGGCCGTCAAGCATCGGTCGTCATCATAATTGAGGATGACAAGCCAAAGAAAATGCGAGCCTCGGGCTGGCGCCTTGTGCGCAGTGGCGCGGTGACGGACCGTTGTACAAACGCGTCACCGCCAACATGCAGATTGTGGCGACACGCTGCAGGCGGAATCAATGATGCTCTTCAGGGATACCCTGGGTTAGCCACTAACGCCAGGTGCGCGCTCGATTTGCCCGAAACAATCGCTAATTACCTGAGCCAAGGCCTTGGCCGATTTTTGAAGCGCCTTCTGACAAATCAAACCGCACTTCGCTCGCGGCACAACGTTGAATTCGTGAGGCCACCCGCACGCCCGCTCGGGCGGGGCCATCATCAATTTTGACGATGAACGTTCGAATGCGATGGCGTAGACTCCCACCGCGCCGATTTTGCACGCTACACGTTGTGTCCCCGTTCAAGTGCGGGGCAGTAGGCGCCGGGGCGGACCAGGTACATCCGTAATCCAAGCGTCACCCGCTGGCGATAGAATCGCGCCCGCCAGTGGCCCTGACTTCGGGGATATGAGTCAGAGCAACCCCTGATTTTCAGGGGGCGGAGACTCGAGTCTTTCCGGGTGGCGGCCATCTTTGGGCAAAGTCAAACAGCAGAAGAGCAAAACAAGACAGGTCGAGGGAAATGAGCCAGAAGAACGGGTTTTCGCGGTCGGGCGGGCAGGTGGTGCAATGCTTGCTGCCGGCCTTGGTGGTAGCAGCGATGATATCGCCGGCTAACGCTGCGGATTGGGCGGCAATACAAAAGGGTCTGGAGTCGCTGAAGCCCCTGGCTCAGCAGATGGATCGCGATAGCGAGAATCGCAGGCGCCAGCAGGAGGCAGACCAGGCTCGACTGGAGGCCGAGCGGCAACGCAAACAGCAAGCGGAAGCGCGAGCTAAGGCGGCCGAGGAGCAAAAGGGGCGGCAGGAGGTTGCCGCCCGTGCAGCCGCAGCAGAGCGGGAGAACGCGATGCTCTCGCCGCCCCCTGAATGGGCCGGACTGCCGGTACTCAATCGCCGCGTTCTCGAGCGCAAGGGCACGGGCGGGCAGGGGGCCGATTTCGAGGTCACGGCCAAAACCAAGATCGCGTTCTCGTCGGAGGGCGACTATGCTGCCTATGTTGACGGCAAGGGCGATCTGATCCTTCGCCAGCTCGCCTCGGGATCCGAGCGGGTTGTCCGTCAGAACATTCCACTTGGCGAGTACTCGTACTTCTACTTCATCGGCAACAAGTACATCCAGTACAACGACGGGAAGAACACCAGTATCTTTGATTTCGACGGCACTGGAGCCCAATTCGGCGGTCTGACGAACGTCGTCGCCTCGGAAGGCCGGGTCATCGCAGTCGAGTATGAATCGAAGCCGATGAGTTGCAAGGCCGTGGCGGAATATGACCTGACGGGAACGTTGGTGTCGCGCGTCGATATGGCGGGGAAGGGCTACAACCTATGTCATCCGTCGTACGAGAAAGCCGCGCAGCTGGACTTCATCGCGCTCAACGAGAGCACAGGGGAAGTGGCCCACTTTGTTGGTAGCCAGAAGGTGTCCACGTTCACTGCCACCACGCCGGGAAAAATCAGCCAGGTCGCGCGCGTGGACGAGAATTTCGTCGCGGCATTCTCATACCGTGACTACAACCCGCAGCCCACCGGGCTTTGGGATATGCGTTCTGGCACGAAGGTCTGCGACCTCCCAAAGGGTGCTGTCGTGTGGGGCAAGAAGGGACGCTTTTTCACACATGAACCTGCGGCGGCTTTGGATCCCAATACGTGCCAGCTGACGACGTTGGCGAGCGGCAAGATCGCCAGCATCGACGAGGACTATCTGACCGTCTTCGACCAGAACACGGGCGACATCACCCTGTACGACGTGAAGACATTGCAGCAGGTCAGGCGCATTGCGACCCAGAAGTCCGGCAAGACGATGGCGCGCCGCCCGAAGGGCGGGAATGTCGTGTTCGTTGGCCCGGAGTATTTCAACAACGAGGGCGGTGGCACGACGCAGGTCTATGACATCAAGACGGGGGCACTACTGCAGGAGGTCCCGGGATGGCTGAGCTACAGCGCGAACTACACGACGGATGACGCCAAGGCGAAGAATGGTACCTTGCACACGGCGAAGGTCTGGAAGCTGCAAACGGGACAGATCGCCAACTCGGACTTCACGAAGTTCGTCGAGACGCTGAAGAAGGACAAGTACGAGACAACTACCGAGTATCGGAACCGCGTCGCGAAGGTTTCTTATCCCTACCAGATCGACGTGGATGTGAAAGACTACAACGCGGACGGCTCGTTCATCGAGGCGCAGTATCAGGGTGTGCCGATCGGCGTGCCGATGGCCCCTGCGCAGGCCCGGCGACTCGATGGACAGACGAAGCTGACCCTGCAAGGGCAACTGCGTGTGGTGGATGATGAGTTCGTCATCATGCGCAACGCGTCTGTGAAGGCATCGGATGGAACGACGATTTCCGTGCCAGACAGCAAGGTACCGGCACGTCGCCCTGGTAGTGCTGCGACTAGTGCGGCCGCCAAGGGGGCAGATGCTAGCGTTGTCATGCAATCCGCTGGCGCCGGCACCCCCAGCGGCGGGATGCTTAAGACGGGTGGCAAGGCTGGCGGGGCTTGCAGCGGAAACTTCGGCTACATGGCCTCACAGCTGCCAGCGTATACGGACCCAGGCCTTGCGACGGTTCGCAGCCAATTGCTTGCGCAGTCAGTGTCCTCTCTCGCGGCGGAGTTGAAGGCACAGGGGCGTACCATATCTGCGTTGGATGAGCCGATCGCCGAAGGCGAGCGCGTCGCCGCCGAGGCGGCTCAGACTGCTGATCAGACGTTTGGCGGTCCCGGTACGTCGAGCATCCAGCTTGCAAAGAACGGTACGCTACCGCTTCAATTTCCCTGCGTCGGGATTCACAACGCTGCAGTTTGCGCCTACATCATCAACAAGTGGTCGGCACAGTTCTACCGCGAGGCGAAGAAGCAGTTAAGTCAGTGCGTGTGAGTTGACTGACGGCGGCGAAGTAGAACGCCCGGTGCGCTTCGAGACGGTGTGCGCTATCGGACCTTCCGGGAATCGGCGACGAACCAAAAAAAACGGCTAGCGGGAGAACCGCTAGCCGCCCAAATCGCCAAGCTCCCCAATCCTTCAGTTGGCCGTCGCCTGTCCGGAAGCAACCCACGCGCGCGTATAGTCGCTCTGCTGCACAGGGAGCAGTGCAACATGGCGAATCTTGCGCGCAGCGACCATCAAGTAAGTAGGGCCAGCCGTAGGTCCGATCTCGTCTCGGCGACCCAGCATCACTGGATCCACCAGGTCCATTGGCGTGGGATAGCCGATCAAGTCCATCAAGCACATTGATTCAATCTCATAGCCGGCATCTCGTGAGAACACGCGCCACATGAGTTCTGGACTGAACTGATAGAAGCCATGTCCAAGTTGATTGTTGGCCGCGTTGACAGAGAGGAATACCCCACCCGGGCGCAACATCGCGTGCACGTTGCTCAAGGCCATCGGCACATTGAAGACGTGCTCGATGGTGCCGCCATCGAAAATGCAATCGAATACGCCTCTCAATCGGTCCGGCACCGGGCAATTGAGGTCATGCAGCAAGGTGGAGCCTTCATAGGCCGAGTTGTCCATTGCCGTGATCGAGGTCGCACCCAGCCAGGAGAAGAGTGCCTCGCCGTAGCCTGTCGTGCCGGTCAGAAGGTTCAAAGGCGTGCCCGGCGCGTGCCTGTCCAGAATGCGCTGCGCTACCGGTGCCTGGTCGGGGTGGATGTGGAAACCCTGGCGTCCCAACCACAGCGTGTTGCCAAGCGGCCGGCGGCGTGAGCGCAGCAGAAAGTCGAGGACATAGATGTCGATACCCATGCGCGTTTCTCCTACCAGCGCTTCTGGATGACTGCCAGTTTCGGCGGGCTGGCTGGCACGAAGGGCTGGTTTAGCGTAAAAGCGAAATCGATGTCTGCGGCCAACGCTTCGATTCCTTGCAGTTCGGCAGCCGGGAGGGAAGGGAAGGTGTGCGAACGGAACCAGTGATCGACTAAGGTAGCCGTCGGAATGGTCGCTGGCAGCGAGCTTTCGTAGTACGGCGACTGCCAATGCAGGTCCTCGATGATGTAAAGCCCGCCCGGACGCAGCTTCGGGAAGAGGTGCAGGAAAGCCAGTTGCTGATGAAAGGATGCGTGCGACCCATCATCGATGATTAGGTCGTATGGGTCGCGATTGGCTATCGCGCTTTGCAGATCTGCCGCCGAGCCCGAGTCACCTCGTGTGAAGTGAAAGCGCGGGTGCTGAAAGAAGCTGAAGTCAGAAATGTCAAAGCCGTGGATCGTCGCATTTGGGAAGTACTGCAGCCACATGCGTACTGACGGTGCATCGGGCGGGCGGCGCTCGGCGTCATTGCCGACTTCGGGTCCGCCGGCGCACAGACCGATCTCAAGCATTTGTCTTACCGCATGTCGACGCGGCTGTAGCAGCATGTCGTAGACAAGTGTGTACGAGTGCGGCTCAGGGTGTGCGGTGCCCTTGTCCGAGCGTGAGACATTGGCCAGATTGGTTAGGGTGACGTCGATTGGCGTGTCCCTGACGGTTGTGGGTTCCGTGAGCATGATGGAGTTGTAGGGTAGATATCAGGCTGGACCGGCGGCAGCGCTGCGCTCGAGCACGGCGGAGACTTCGCCTGCAACGTGGTGAAGGCGTTGCTCGATGTCGGCGTTCTCGGCGCGAATTGCCTGACGTACAAAGCTGGCCCAGGGAGAGTTGAAGAACGACTTTTCTTCGTGGAGGACCAGATCGGCAGACTCGGGGTGCTTATCGAGAATCTGGTGGAACATGCCTTGGTCGTCAGGAATCTGGCCGTTCCAGTCGATGGCGTCGCGCTCGAGCTGGTAGCGAGAGAGAAAGGACTCCCAGTCGCGAATGATGGCGCGCATAAACGGGTGCGCCAAGTTAAAGAGCATCACTCCGATATTGACGTTCCAGAAGAAGTCGGTGCTGTGACCGGCCGGAGCGGCGATCATTGCATACTGGCTCTTGTCTCGTAGATAGGCAGGAAGGTCGAACTCCATATCCGCAATCCAGGCGTCAGCATCCACGAAGAGAACCCAGCCGCGAAAATCGCGCTGGACAAGTTCCTGCAGCAGGTCGATGCGGTTGTATGTGGCGTGCCACGGGCGATTGCCGCGTTTTAGCCCGACGAATGCCTGGTAGCGCAGGCCGTGGCGTTGGCAGTAGCGGCGCGCGGTCTGTGCCGTCACCATCAGCATGTCAAAGTATCGGCTCGTGGAGTCCGATGTCTGCATCAGGATCACCTCGGGCTCGCTGGGGATCAGGTGTACGTTTGTCATCGTGTAATCTGGGAGCAGTGGCTGTGTCAGAGCAAGCGCCCAGACACTAAGCGGCACGTATGACTAGCTTGGGGCAAATTCTGGGTAGATTTCCCCATGAATTTGTCCGCTACCGGGTTGTTCCAGTCCGGCCGTAGACGTCATCGAACCGCACGATGTCATCCTCCCTGAGGTAGCTCCCTGACTGCACCTCGATGATTTCGAGTGTCGTCTTGCCCGGATTTTCGAGTCGGTGGGGGATCCCAAGGGGGATATAGGTCGACTGGTTCTCGCTGAGCAAGAAGGATTCCTCCCCACGCGTCACGCGTGCCGTGCCGCGGACCACAATCCAGTGCTCTGCGCGGTGATGGTGCATCTGCAGGGAGAGTCGAGCTCCTGGCTCCACCACCAGCCGCTTCACCTGGAAGCGCTCGCCCTGGTCGATCGACTCGAAGCTGCCCCAGGGGCGATCCACCCGCCGATGGGTGCTTGCCTCAGTACGGCTTTGTGCCCGGATCTTTTCTACGGCTGCCTTCACGTCCTGTACGTGCGCCATGTCGGCCACCAGAACGGCGTCAGGCGTTTCCACCACCGCCAGGTTCCGTGTGCCCACGCAGACCACGAGCCGGCTGGTGGCATGGGCGAGCGTAGCCCGCGCGCCCTCGAGCAGCACCTGCCCGCGTGCCGCGTTGTCGGCGGCGTCGCGCGGCAGGCGTTGCCAGATGGCATCCCAGGCGCCGAGGTCGCACCAGCCGGCGTCGAGCGGCACCACGGCCGCAGGAGTGTCGCCAAGCTGCTCCATCACGGCGTAGTCAATCGATTCGGCATGGCATGCGGAGAAGGCGGAGGCGTCCAGTAACAGGCCGTCGGGCAGTTGGGCGGCATTGGCGTGCGCAAGCTGACACGCCATGAAGGTCTGTGGATGAAGCCGGCCAACGAGGGAAAGCCACACATCGGCGCGAACCACGAAGATTCCACTGTTCCACCAGTAATTGCCGCTTGTGACATAGGCTTCTGCAACCTCGCGCGAAGGCTTTTCGACGAAGCCATCGAGTCGGCGGGTGCTGGCGCTATCCAGGGATGTCCCAAGTCCGATGTAGCCATAGCTCGGTTCGGGGCCGGTCGGCACTATGCCAAGGGTCACAATCGCGCCCTGATCGGCATGCGCGGCAGCAGTTGCGACCGCATGCTGGAAGGCGGCGATGTTGGTGATCGCATGGTCAGCCGGCATCGCCACGATTACTGTGTGGGGATCGATCGCTGCGATATCGAGCGCTGCGGCCGTCAGCGCAGGGGCGGTGTTTCGTGCGCAGGGCTCGAGCAGTAGCCGTGGATTGTGGCCACCGTTTCGCAGCAGACGTGCGGTGACTTCGGCGTGAGCCTGGCCACAGACGACCATAATCTCGGGCGACAATTGCGGGCCGCGTGATTCGATGCCGGCCAGTCGTGCGGCAGTGGCACCAAGAAGCGTTGAATCGTCAATGAGGCCCGCAATCAGAGGCTTGGGCATCTGTTCGCGCGACAACGGCCATAGGCGTGTCCCGGAACCACCAGCCAGGATGACGGGCTGGATTCGAGTGCGCGTCGCCGTGGCCTGCGTGGAATGTACGACGTACGTGTCAATAGCTTCCATGTCCGCTCCTACAGTTCGGCCAGCAACTGCTTGGTCTGATGCGTAGCCTGTGGGAGGCTGCCGGACTCCAATAGATCCAGTGGCTCGGGGGGCTCGGAGAGGGCATCAAGATTGCCAAGCGTCACCGCTTCGAGCAGTCGAAGTCGGGCGGCATTGTCTGCACTTGCGCATAGATAGAGGCCAAGCACCGCTGGGCCGATTACGCGTGAGTCCGCCCCTTGGGTGGAGTCGGCAAGGGGCTCATAGTCCGTCGCGTAGAGCGACAATTCAAGCGCTTGTCCAACAGGCATCTCCGCGTCGAGCGTGATCCAGCGCGTCTGGCCGGCGTCGAGTTTGCCTTCGCTACAACTGCCTTGGCCACATTCGAGTCGAAATCGTGTTGTGCGCGACGGCAGGCCGCGCACGTACAGAGAGACACGCACATTGTCGCCATGCAAAGTCTTGGGCAACCGCATGGCAAGCCGGCTCTCGCCAGGCTTGCTCCAGCAGCCCCAGTCTTCGACGCCATGCCAGCCGTCACCGGCACGCAGGCTCTCGGTGACGATCGCGCCATGCGAAAGCGATGTGTGGCGTGGTGTGGTCATGGGGTAATAGCGGCCAGGCGCCAGGGTGGGAGAGCAATCGCCATTGGGCATATCCGCCGGCAAGTCAGCCTGCCAGCGGCCGACGGCCAGCGCCAACTGCGTGCCCAACTGCTGCCACGTGCGGGGGTGGAACTCACTCTGGATGCGCCTCTCGCGCGCCTGGCGATAGGGCGTGTCGAAAATGAGCTTTTCCAGTACGCGTAGTAGTTCGGCAGGAGCCTGCGGATCGAAATACTCCGCGAGTAGCCCACCGGCCTCGGGGAGTGAGGCGACATCGGATACTGCTGGTACCTTGCCATAGCACAGCGATTCGGTCACCGGTAGGCCCCATCCCTCGTACAGGCTCGGGTACAGCGTGAACAGGCAGCGCTCGAAGAGCAGCGCCACCTGCGGGTCGGTCAGGCCAGAAAGAAGGGTGACACGACTTCCCAAGACAGGGTCTTTCTCGAGCATCGCCAGTGCAGCCTCATTCTTCCAGCCCTTGGCACCGACGCACACCAGCTGAGGCACGTGACGGGCGCCGTGATGCGCGATTAGGCTAGTCCACGCGCGAAACGCGGCCAAATGGTTCTTGCGCGGCTCCACCGTGGACAATAGCAGTACAAACGGCTGGCGACTCCAGCCCCATCCCTGCATGCTGGTGGCTTCAGGGGCGCGCATTTCTGGCTTGCGGATGTCCGCATCGAGCCGGATGACCTCGACGTGATCTGGTGAAATCGGTTGTCCCAGGCGTACCGCGGCAGCCATCAGGTCGCGTCTCGTGGATTCCGAATTCACGAGATAGCGGTCCGCATGGGCGAATGCGCCCAGCAACCAGGTGACGAATCGGTCGACCAGGTCATCGACGCAATACTCGGGCATCACCACTGGAATCAGGTCGTGCACGAACGGCACATAGCGTACGCCATAGCGGCGCTTGGCAAGACGCACGTGCAGGAGGTACTCGGGGAACCACGAGGTGCCAAGGCTGACAAGCCACGCACCGCGCGGAAATACCATCGCTTCGCTGCCGAGCATCAGCGTATCGAGCCGCATGAGCGTCTGCTGCCATTCGGACTCGGTCTCATTGCCGTGGCCAAGGCACATCTGGCAAAGACGAGCAAAGAGCGCGCCGGGCACTTCGAGCCAGCCACGCTCGCCCAGATAGCAGATCATCGGCGCCGGGCAACCAGGTTCGTGTGCGGCCGAGATCAGCTCGAGCTGCACGCGCTGGATGCCGGTAGGCAGGCGAGACCCGCGAAAGTGGTGGATAAGGTCAGTGGCGTCGAAGACGAACGTTGCGACCCGGTCGGCAGGCTGATGCTGGCGCAGGGCATTCCTGTCGAGCTTGCGCAAGATCTCCACGGCGCTTGCTAGTTGCTCGCGCGCGTGCTGCGCCGATTCGGCCTGCCCCGGGGGGAGTTCCTGGGAGCGGGCCGCCTCCAGCAGGGCCGATAGTGCGTGTACTGGATCTTCTGTCGGCATGGCGGGGGGCGGTTGATTCCACGCTGTGTTCAGATGAGTGACATCGGCGCGTATGCCGCGCAGGCTCAAGGCATGCACCTCGCGCAGTGCATCGGCGTGGCCAGGTTCCAGCATGAGCGCCTGCGCATAGCAGGCAGCGGCTTCGTCGAGCTCGCCGGCAAGCTTGGCAGCGTGTCCCATCTGCAGATGGGTGTCGGCAACGTCGGGTGCTAAACCGAGTGCACGGCGGTAGGCTGTGCGGGCTTCATACAGGTTTCCGCCTTCCTTGAGCGCGTGGCCATACTGCACCCAGATCGGCGCCATCGTAGGCGAAGCGTCAAGCGCCTGGCGATAGTGAGTCGCCGCGGCTGGCCAATCGCGCGCGTCGCGCGCGCTGTCACCGGCGGCGACGAGCGCTGCCGATTTCGCATCGGCGTTATTGGACCACATGTTCTTGAACAGTTTCACAGAGCATCTCCAGGTCAGGCGGCGTGTTCGCGTACGCCGGCAACAATCAGCCAGCCGATGCCGTATGCCACCAGCAGGCTCGCGAACACGCTTGTCACGATCAATAGGCTGCGCGGGTACAAGGCGCGAACCGGAAGGTTTGGCTCGACCACGCGAACGATGTAGAGTTGTTGCTTGAGGGCGTTTTCTCGAGCGGTTTCAAGGGCTGTTGCGACGCCCGCATAGCGCTTGGCTGCGAAGTCCAGCTTCATCTGGAGGCGCTGGTAATCGGCCATGCGCGGGGCCGTGCCCTGAGCGTCTGTCATCCGCGCGTTCTGCGCCGAAAGTTGCCGCTCGAGACCCACTACGCGATCTCGCAGCGCTACCACCTGTGGGCTGTCGCTGTTGACGGTGGCCTGCATGGCCGACAGTTGAGCGCGCGCCTGCGCGAGCGCTTCTTCGAGCCGGCCAACGAGCGTCAGTTGGCCGGCGCCGGTCTTCTCCGGATCGATGTCGCGCTGCTGCAGTCGGAAGGCGGTCAGGGAGCGCTGCGCGTCGATGACCTGGCTTTCGGCTTCCTTGAGTTCGGCCGTGGCAACACGCACGGCGTCCTCTACGGCCCGCTGGTTAAAGGCGTTCACGCGTGACTCGCTGAGTGTGAGCAGCCAGCTCGCCAGTGCTTGCGCATCCGCCGGACGAAAGGCATGGACGCGCAAGGTGGTGATTCCGGTGTCCTGGCTGAACGCGACCGTCACCTGCCGCCTGTAAAAGCGCAGTAGCGTCTCCGGGCTCGGCTCGACCCACCAGAGTCTGGAGACGATATCGGCCTCGGGGCGGCGAAAGAGCGAGACCAGATCGACTTTGTCATGCAACGCCGCCACGGCGTCGTGGGAGCCGAGATAGTCGCCCACACTGAACGACTGCGCCTGGGCGTCATTGAGCACACCGGCGAGTCCGAGCATCTGGCCAAGTCCGTTTGCGCCCTGGGGCAACTGCGACTGCGTGGAGCGAACCACGAAGCGGGCTTCGGACTCGTACTGGTCAGCGGCTATCGCGAAGTAGTAGAGCGCGGCCAGGAGCGTGGGAAGGACCACCACGGCCAGGAAGATACGGTGCTGGTACCAGAGAGTCGCGAGGCGTGGCGCGCGGGCCTCGGGTGTCGGAAGCGGCGGAAGCTCGGTGGCGCGGGCTGTCGAAGTATCGGCGGTCATGGCGGCAAGCGGATTAGTGATGGATGTGGCGGCGCAGAATGCGCAGGCAGGCGAGGCCTGCCAACGTCAGCGCGAGGCACCACGCCACGATGTAGAACGGGTCGATATAGGGACTGTCGAAGCTCTCGAACTGGCCCACCCGAAGCAGCTCAAAGATTTGGGTGAGCGGCACCCACGACAGCCAGGTACGGTAGGGCTCCGGAATCCACTTGAGCAGAAAGAAGGCGCCGGACATCGGCATGGCGAGATACACCACGGGGTGAATCAGGCGGTGAGCCATTTTGCTCAGGTAGGTGGCCGTGCACACCAGCATCGATACGCCGAACGAGAACCATGTCATCAGCGCCAGTGCTGCCAGCATCAAAAGCGGACGCGCTGGAGGCTCGGCCACGCCGAGTGCACAGGCACCCGCCAGTAGCAGCAGGAGCGCCACCACGCTGGAGGCTGCCTCGAGGATGGCACGGGCGACGAGCATGTCGAAGATCGTGACCATGCGGTGGTACAAGAGCGGCTGGTTGGCATGGAGCGCCCCTTCGGCGCGCGTGATGATTGAGCGGAAGATGATGAAGGCGCAGTAGCCGCCAAGCGCAAACGGTACCGGCAGGATCCCGCCCCGATGGTGTGAGTCGCCGATATGGATCAGCGACACGGAGCCGGCCAGTAGCATGGGCTCGGCGATCAGCCACAGGTAGCCGATGTTCTCGCGCCCGTAGCGGGTGTGCAGCTCGCGCATGATCAGGGCGCCAATCACGCGACATTGCACCTGGAGCCCGTAGCGCAGTGTTGACCGTGTCGATTCAGATCGCAAGATTGGCCTCCCGTGAGCGAAGCGCGGTTGCAGGCAGCCGGTCGATCGCTTCGAGAACGACGCGGCAGTGATCGTCCCAGGTGGGCGCGCGCCATGCGGTGATGCGTCCCAGTTGTGCCTGCCGGCGTGGTGCGTCCTTATCGAGGTAATCTCGGATGGCCTGCAGCCATGCCGGACCGTCCAGCGGATCGAGATAGTCGGGGGCGCCGCCGCCGGCTTCGCGTAGCGCGGGCAGGTCGCTCGCAATGACCGGTACGCCAAGCGCGAGTGCTTCGGCCACGGGCAGGCCAAAGCCTTCGGCAAGCGAAGGCATCAAGAGGGCTCGTGCACCGCGCAGAAGCGCGGCCACTTCACGGTCGGATTTGCCGTGCGACAGTGTGACCACGCCGTGCAGCGCGCTCGAGCGCTCCAGGAGGTTCAGAATGTGCGCGTTCTCCCAGCCGCTGCGTCCCACCAGGTGCAGTCTCGGAGCACGCGCAGGGCCCATCTGGGCAACGAGCCGCTGCCAGAGCTGGAGCAGCAACAGGTGATTTTTGCGCGGCTCGATCGTGCCAAGCATCACGAAGTACGGCGCTGTGGCTTGCGGCGTTGAGGGCGGCGCTGTCGCCATCATTGGCGTCACGCCAAGCGGTGCGGTCAGCAGCCGCGCGCCGCGCGTGATGCGGTTGATCTGTGCACCAATCGCATATGTGGTCGCCTGGGAGTTGCAGATCACGAGGTCGGCCAATGCATCGACCGTCTCGATGCGCCGGCGATGCACTTCGGCCACTCCGGCACGCGCGAATTCGGGGTGGGTGAGTGGGATTACGTCATGCACGAGGCAGGCCAGGCGCGCCCGCTCGGTCGCCAAGGCGCGCGCCACGGCAGCAGGGCGTTCAAGATTCGTATGCGAGAGCAGTAGATAGACGCCCGGTCGGCCAACCTGCGCTGGCCATCGAAACCTAGGTGAGGTAAGGCATAGGACTGACCACAGCCGCAGGGCGGCTTGCCGACTCTTCGACTTGTCGCCGCGCCATTGGCGCGCCGTTTCCTCAAGGAACCTGTGGGCAGCCGAAGCCGGCAGGCGTACATGCCAGCCACACGGATGCATGGCCGTATGGACGAGGCGGTCATTCGCGTGGCGTGACAAGTAATCGGCGTACGCCATCTCCACGCGGTCGATGCCGGTGGGCGTGGTATGGCGCGCGCGGCGCATGAGCCGGGTGATGTCCAGCAGCAGTTCGGGCCCGTTCATGCAGGAACCTCCGCCAGCGGCTCGTCAATGGCGATCTCGCTGCCATAGGCGTTCACGGCAGAATCTCCTGCGAGCAGGCGTTTGCACACGGGGGCGATCAGGAGATCAATGGCGGCCGTGTTATGAAAGCCACCGCGCAGCAGGCAACGATCCCGCAATACACGACGAAACGCGTCGAAGAGAGCCGGATCTGGCGGGCATGGGGCATGCCAGAACGCGGCCAGCTCCTGCTGGTCGGTGAGTCCTGGCATGTCATACACGGCGCTGCCCAGCACGTGTACGGGGACGCCAGCCGCCAAGGCAAGCGTGCCGGTGGTGCTGTTGACGGTCACCATGCCGCTTGCGTTGCGCGAGAGGACGTCGATGTCACCTGCGTCGAACCAGACAAGGCGCTCGGTCGTGCCAAGGCGGCGCGCCTCCTGCATGGCAAGGGCGTGCCAGTCTGTCACGCCGTTATCAAGCGGATGGGACTTGAGAACGAGCAAACAATCCTCGGGGGCGCTCAACGCAAAGCTCTTGATGACAAGGCGCATCGCATCGGCAATCCCGCCAAAGGGGGAATGCACGCGCAGCTGGAAATCGGAGTCGAGTTGAAGCGGGAAGAGGTAATACGGTCTGCCGGCAAGTCGGTCGAATGCCTTGATGGCATTGCGCTCCATCGTTCGGCGGCGCATCAACTGTCCCGCCCACCCCGCCAGCTCTCTGGCCGGGTGGCACGGACGGTGCGACGCATAGTGCGGAAAATAGGGCCACGAGAGCCATGCAGCAAGGTAGTAGAACAATGCGACGCGAGCACGCTCCCCGAAGTTTCCTGGCACCGGCAGGTCCTCCCCGGACCCCGGCAAAGAACAGGAGTCACCGGCACGTGCTCGGTACCAGTGTGGGTCACGCGGTAACGACGAGTAGCCGTTGACACCGTCGCGCTCAAGCGTGATCCAGTCGGGGCGCAGGTAGCCTTCCTCGAAAACATGAACCCGCAGACCGTCCCTTGTCGCGACCCTGATGGCCGCTTGGTGTAGCGGGCGGCAATCGCCAAAGAGCACAAGGTCCGTGATCGCTAGCCGGGACAGTTGACGGACGAGCCACTCGGGCCATCGGCTTTCTCGGCCACGCCAGGAGATGGCTGGGCCGGCGCGCCAGTCGAGCGCATCGCCGCCGTGGAAGTTGATGCGGTGAACGGTGTGCCGCCCAGCGCGCAGTGCAGTGGCCAGGCGGCTAAAGAAAGCGCCCGGGGGGCCCTGCAGGAAGAGGAAGTTACGTGGCGACGCAGCGTTCATGACCACGCCCCCACCAGGCGGGCATGCATGGACCACAAGCCGCGTCGCATGCGGCCCTGCCATTGGCGCAATCGTGTCAAGGCCGACGGTGCCTGGCGGCTGCGTTGCGTGAAGCGGTGCACGAGTACTTCGGGCGGGCATGGCAGACCGGTCTGCGGATCAAGGTAGCGGGGATAGAGGAGAAGGGTGCCCGCGACGAGCTCGTCGAGCGTCAGTTGACGCGTGCGCCATGACATGGGTGCCAGATCGCGAGTCAGGCCCCATCCGGCATAGAAGGGTTGCCCATGCACAATGACCTCCCGGCCTCGTAGCAAGGCCTCGAAGCCGGCAAGCGACGTGAGCGCATGGACCGCATCCACGACTTCAAGCCATTGGGCAAGCGATGTGGTGCGCGCGATGGTATCGGCGTAGCGCAGGGCATCGTCATCGCTTATGCTGCCTGGCCGATGGCCGGCTTCCACATCGGGGTGCGGTTTGAAGACGATGTAGGCGTCGGGTTCCACCGCACGCACGCGACGCAGCAATTCCAGGTTGCAGTTGATGCCCGCACCGCCTAGGCGCAGCGATGCATCGTCGGTCACCTGTCCGGGCACCAGGACGCTTCGCCTTCCTTGTGGCAACAGCGGCAAGTCCGCTTCGCGATCCTCGCGCCCGTACTTGGTAATGCGGTGTGTGACGAGCATGCGTCGCAGAAAGCGGGCGCGGCGCAAAAGCGATTGATCGAATGCCGTGGTGGAGAGCAGCCCTTCCAGGTCGCTCCCACTGTTCGGGTCGTAGTAGATGCCGCGCCGATCGACCACAATCGACATCGGTGGATAGAGGTCGCTGCCAAGCCCACGCGAGCGGATGAAGCCGTCCTCCACGCGATAGAGCGGCACGCCAGCTTCGCGGGTTTCGACGGCGAGTTCCAATGTTTCACGGGTTGCCCACACGGCCACTGCGCCGCCCACCTTCTTCGCGTGCAGCGTCGGGCGGCGCGTGCCGGCAAAGAAGGGAACGGCGCGTGTGCCATCGTGAAAGAAGCGCGAGATATCGTGCCGCTTCCACAGAGCCATGCCAGTACAACACGCCACTGCGCGATTCTGGTGGCAGAGCGTCCTCCAAAATTGCAGTAACTCGATCACGGCCTCACAGCTGCAGGATTTCCCGGTGAAGGGGTCGATATAGCGGGTACCTTCGCGCAGCACTGCATCGGCAAGTTGTGCGAGCGAACGCGGCGCCTTGCGCTCGGTGAATCCCACGTCATGCGTGAGGCCGCGCCCGGAGAGGTAGCCGGGCTGCACGCACGTGACAGGCTTTCCGGCGAGGAGGGCGAGAAAGCCTACGGTGTCATTGCCATCAACAATCACGCGATCGCAGCGGTCGAGCAACGGCCACGGGTCTACCGGATCGTGCAGCAACACGCCACCGAGCGCGCTCACTTGGGCGTGCAGGTTGCTCTTCCAGTGCGCAGTCGTAGGCATCACCAGACAGGGCGTCAGGCTCCAGCCGTGTGCGAGGGCAAGCATCTGCTCGGCCTCTCGCAGATTGCCGGGTCGCAACAGCGCCAATGAACGCGTACCGAGCGCATCAAGCATGGGGGTTGGGTCCGCACCCCAGAACGTGCCGCCCACTCGCGCTTTGACCACGGTGTTTGCCAGGGAAATGTTGCCGCTGCCTGCCGGCACTTGTGGCATGACATCGAGCGCTGCGTCAATCCACCCTTGCTCCGCAGCTTCGCGCGCGAAGTGTGTCTCGCTCAGTGGAGGGCTTTTCCATTCGAAATCCGGCGCCGCAAGTACGCCCGGTGCCCGGCGCCGGCCGCCGGAATGGGCACTCGATTTCTGCTCTTGCTGCGGCGGCGACGGGCTCGATGGCATGGAGGCTGTGGATGGTTGGCTATAGCCCTGTGTGTCGGGCGAGGACGGATGCTAGGCACCCTTCGCGTCTCGCATGTGGCGAAATCTCCGTAGATCGTTGTTCCGCGTCGCGTTGTGCTGGTGCTGCACTGGGGCTGCCCCACTTCTGCTCCTGCTCTGCGGCTAGGCTCTTTAGACCGACGTAGATTCGTGCATGAATCACGTGCGACAAAAACTAAGTAGAAATCTGTCGCCCGCGTGCTACATCGTCTCTATGCACGCGTCTCCCGAGCCCTTGTGCCGTGGGCCCTGCGCGAATCTGCGTATTTCTAGTCACGAACACGTCACCGGTGGTCTTCAATCTGCCGCGATTTCGAAGCGATCCCTTATTCGGCAATGAACAAGCTGCAAAAGCCAACGTGGCGGGGCCACAGTCGTGCGCGTGCAACGGCATGGAGCGGTGCGCCGCGCCCTGTGGCCAAGGCCGTGGCCCTTGTGGTGGCGGCGTGGTCCGCACAGTGGTCCACCCAGGCGAGCGCGGCTGGCCCCGCATTCAATGCGGCGTGGATCAACCAGCAGGCCGGCCGGCAGGCGGCGGCTGACGCCGCGCGTATCGGTACGATGACGCAATGGGGCGCGACACTCACCGCGCAGCAGATCCAGCAGATCAACGAGCAGACGCGCCTGTCGATTGCGAACCTTGGGCAGGTGGCGCAGGCCGCTGCGGCCGCAGCCGAAGCACAGCGCAAGGCGCGCGAAGCCGCGTTGAAGGCGGGAGGAAGCGTTGCCGATGGTCTGGCCGATGGCGGCCTCAAGATCGATACCAACGTGGCAACGGCCGGATGGAGTGGCGCGGACAAGCCCGTCCAGACGATCGATCCCGCGACAGGGCGCGTCCTTGTCAATGTTCGGCAGACCACTGATCGCGCGATCCTCAACTGGGAGACGTTTAACGTCGGGCGCAATACGACGGTGAACTTTAACCAGTTGTCGAACTGGGCGGTGCTCAACCGCGTGAATGATCCGCTCGCGCGACCCAGCCAGATTCAGGGGAAGCTAAGCGGCGCTGGCACGATCATGGTGCTCAACCGCAATGGCATCATCTTCTCCGGCTCAAGCCAGGTGGACACGGGAAATCTCGTTGCCGCGGCGGCGCGCATGAGCGATGCGCAGTTCTTCAATAATGGCCTCTACAGTCAGGCATCGGGCAACAGCTTCACGCCGAGCTTTACTGACGCCAATGGCAAGCTGATCATCGAAGCCGGCGCGCAGATCAACACACATGCGCCTGCGTCTGTCACCCAGGGTGGTGGCTACGCGCTGCTTCTCGGTGGCGAAGTGCGCAACGATGGCACGATCATCACGCCTCGCGGCCAGACGCAGCTTGCAGCAGGGGACAGCTTCATCCTGCGCCCGGGCTACAGCTCGGACAGCAACCAGATCTCCACCACGCGCGGCAATGAGGTGGCTCCGGTGCGCGCGGCAGATAGCCCTGCGGGACTGGTGGTCAATAGCGGCGTGATCCAGGCCGAGCGCGGTGACATCACACTTGCCGGCCACGACGTGCAGCAGCAGGGTGTGGCATTGGCGACCACTTCGGTCGCGCAGCGCGGGACGATCCACCTGCTGAACTCTGCCTCCGATACCACGGGTAAGGTCACGCTTGGCAAGGGCAGCGTGACGTCCGTGCTGATCGAGGACAGCACGGACACCGCGCTGGACAGCCAGCGCGACGCACTGATTGCGGACTCGAAGACGCAGGATGATGCCCGCGCTAACTCCAGCGCAATGCCTCCGGTGTTTGACAATCTGTCGCGCCAGCCGGACCGCCGTGACCAGTCCCGCGTGGAGATCGTGAGTGGTGGCTCCGTCAACTTTGAGAATCAGTCGCTGGCACTTGCAACCGGCGGTCAAATCGCAGTAAGCGCGACGAGCCGCACGTTTGTCGCCGACGGCGCTCGCCTGGATGTTGCTGGTGCGCCAGCAGTCAAGGTGGCGATGGAGAGCAACAACGTCAAGATCAGCGTTCAGGGCAACGAGCAGCGTGACGCGCCGGGCAGTCGCGATAAAGGTAGCCTGAATAGCAAAGACGTATGGGTTGACGTGCGCGATCTGACTCTGGTGCCTGCTGGCACAGGCGGATATGCCACTGACCGGTACTACACGCCCGGCGGCCTGCTTGAAGTGTCGGGTTATCTCGGCACGACTGGCCACACGATCGGTGAGTGGGCCGCCGTGGGCGGAGCCGTGCGACTCAGCGGGAGCGAAGTAATTGCCCAGAAGGGCTCGAGCATCAATCTCGCGGGTGGTGTGGTGGCGACCGCCGATGGCCTCATCCGCACGAGCTACGTGCGCGGCACGAATGGCCTTCTGTATGACGTCAACCGAGCTCCGGGCGATCTTTTGTATAGCGGTGTCTATAGCGGCTTTGAGGTCGACTATGCGCGTTGGGGGGTGACCGACCGCTTCTACAACGTGGCGCTTGCACCGGTATTTCGCTGGCAGAAGGGCTACGTGAGTGGGCGCGATGGTGGTGCGCTGCTAGTGGATGCGCCCACTGCCGTGCTCGAAGGCGATCTGTTCGCAGGTGTGCTGCAAGGCGAGCGCCAGTCGGCGCCGCGCGTGGCGAGCGTGACCGATGGCTACAAGAGTGCACAGAGCTCCGTGGCCCGCGCTGGCCGGCTGGCGCTGGGCGCTTATCTTAACGATACGGCGCTGCTAATCCAGCCGCAGGTAGATGTGCGTTTCACGGGTGGCGATGCACAGGCGTGGCTGACAGAAGGCATGGCCGCTGATGGCGTGCTGCCTGCGACACGAATGGGCACGGCGTGGGTCGATGCCGCGCGCCTTTCCCGGTTTGGGCTCGGGGGCATCGAAGTCTTCAGTGGCGGCAGCATCCGCGTGGATGCTCCAGTCACGCTTGCCGATGGTGGCAGCCTGCGCCTGGTGGCGCCCGATATCGACATCGCGGCGTCCCTCACGGCGCGTGCGGGCAGCATCTCGATCGGCAACCTGATCGACAGCAGCAACGTGCTAGTCCGGGATGGCCGCGCTCATGTTGCCGTGGCGTCGGGCGTGACGCTGGATGTGCGTGGCAAATGGGTGAACGCGCTGCAAGATGGCAACACCGCTGCTGCGCGTGCCTTTGCAGATGGTGGGTCGGTTGAGGTCGCCTCCACCCACGGCGTGGCGCTGGCCGAAGGCTCGCGCATCGACGCATCGTCGGGAGGAGCTGTACTCACAAATGGCGCGCTATATGGCGGCACTGGCGGCGCCATTTCCCTGACAGCCAGTCATCGACGCGGGTATAACGCCACGGGCGTGATTGTCGATCCGGCAGCTACATTGCAGCTTGGTGGCGAGTTGCTCGCCTACGGCGCGAAGCGGGGCGGCACGCTAGCGCTGTCGGCCGGCGCGGTGCGTATCGGTGGCGGTCAGCCCGCCGCCAGCGGTGAACTGGTGCTACCGGAAACCTTGTTCACCAGTGGGTTTTCCGCGTACGACATCAACGGCTTCCGCTCGCTCGATGTGGCATCTGACGCGCGTGTGGACGCGGTGCAGCCAGTCTACAGGCTGACTGAGGCCAGCCGGTCCGTGCCCACAGGGACGGATCCCGCGCAAGCCATGCCGGTCTTCCTGCCACAGCTTCTGCTTGAGAACCCAGTGAGTGCGACGCTCGCGCAGCGCGGTGGTGCTGATCTCACGCTGCGCTCATCGGGCGTCTTTGCCCCCGATGGGACGATGACCGATGGCGGCCGTGTGACGATTGCCACGGGGAGCCGCATTGGCGTGGATCCGGGCCGTACAATCCGCATAGATGGCAAGGATCAGGTGCTTGTGGATGGCACGCTGACTGCGCATGGAGGCACCATCGCCGTGGTCAATACCGGTGCCCAGACGGAAGCCTACGCGAGCCAGCTTGCCGTGACCATCGGCGACAACGCGCGGCTCGATGTTTCGGCGCGTGCGCTGACAGCGCGCGACCAGCACGGCCGCACCTACGGCATCGTGCCGGATGGCGGTGCGATCATACTTGGCAGTGAGGGCGGTGTCCCGACGGGCGTGTCGAATATCCCGATCTCGACCGATGCTTTCGTCATCATGCGTCCTGGCGCCGTGCTCGACGCTTCGGGCACATGGGCAACGCTGGCTACTCAAGGGGTAGCCAGTCCTCTGGATCCGCTGTTTGGCGCGACGTATGAGGCGACCAGCGCGGGCGGGAGCATTACGGTCCGTTCGTATAATGGTTTCACGCTCGACGGCACGCTGCGAGCGGCCGCAGGCGGCGCCGGTGCGAGTGGCGGGAGATTAGCACTGGAACTGGAGACGCGCATCTATGGCGGTGCCGCAGACAGCCTGCCGGAAGTAATGCGCGTGCCCAGAGAGATCGTCATCAGTCAAAGCGATCTCGCACCGCAGCCGTTTAGAGTAGGTTACGGCGCCATCAGTGCCAACCGCGTGCGCGCCGGCGGATTTGACAATCTATCTCTCCATTCGCGCGACGCGATTGACTTCCGCGGGGACGTCGAACTCACGCTGGGCCAGCACCTGAACCTAACTGCCGGCTGGCTTACTGCAAGCGAACTCATAACGGGGAGCGCTTCGGTCGTACGACTCGCTGCACCCTACGTGTCGCTTGGCGCCCCTCCGGCCACTGTGAAGTTCTCCAACGCAGATGCCTATCCGGTGATTGATCTGCCACGCGCGCCGGTCTTCATGCCTGCAACTGCCAGTCTGAGCGTCAGTGCAGACTTGATCGACCTTGGCAAGATCGATGTGTCCGGTCTCAGCGGCATCATGGGTCATGGTGGTGGGCGCACGCAGGCGGTCACCCGGCCCGGCTTCGCTAGCGCTGACTTTGAAAGCCGTGGCGACATTCGCGTGTTGGGTACTGTGCGTGGCAATGTCGACCTGACGCTGGGCGCCGCGCAGATCTATCCGGTCACAATGGGCGAAGCGGCGTTACTCGGCGCGGGACATATCACGTTGCGCCGGACGACCGACGATCTGCCCGCGCCGCCGCTTTCGGTACTTGGTGCGCTGTCGGTGTTCGCGCCGGAGATTGAGCAGGGCGGTATCTTGCGCGCGCCGCTGGGCCGCCTCACGGTTGGCGCTGGCGCGGGGCAGCCCACCTTGTTCGGCGAGCCATTCGTCACCGATAAGTTGACCTTCCTTCCCGGCAGTATCACATCGGTGAGCGGGGCCGGGGTCAGCGTACCGTTTGGCGGCACGGTGGACGGCATCAGCTACACATACGGCGGTACCGATGTATCTGCGGGTGACCTGAAAGACCTTTCGCTGCGGCTATTCGGCAGTGGCATTACGCTTGGTGGCAAACAAACCACGGTAATGGCCGGTGCCACGCTTGACCTTTCGGGGGGCGGCGATCTGCGCGGCGCGGCGTTTGTTAGCGGACGTGGGGGATCTGTGGACGTCCTCGCCACGGCGCTTGCCAATGCGAGCCCTGCCAATAAGTTCAGCAAGGCAGGCAACGCAGTCTATGCAATTGTGCCGGGCGTGCAGCCCGGCGTGGCACCGGTGGATGCTGCCGCCGGCGAGGCACCCGCCGTGGGCAGCCAGATCACGCTGCCGGCAGGCATTCCGGGACTTCCTGCCGGCATCTATACGCTCATGCCGGCTCGCTACGCATTACTGCCGGGCGCCTTCCGCATCGAGCTGAGCAACACGCCAGCGCTGGGTGGGCAGGCAGTGATGGCGCTGAACAACGGTTCTTATGCGGCCGCTGGCGTACGCAGCGTAGCTCATACCAGCCAGCGCGACGCGCAGCCGACGCAAACCATCCTCACGTCGGGCGAACTGGTGCGCAAGTACGCCCAGTACGCCGAGATGAGCTATGCGGACTTCGCCCTGGAGCGTGCGGCAACGTTCGGCAACCCGTCGCCGCCGCTGCCGGCGGACGGGAAGGTACTCCTGTTCAACCCCTCCGTCTCTGCGACGGCGGGCCTTGCCGTACAGTTCGATGGCAATGCCATTTTCACGGCCGCCCAGGGCGGCAACCCCGGTGTAGCGGCAGTCAACCCGCTCGATGGAGGGCTCATCGAGGTTCTTGGCCGCAATGCGAATCCAACAGTCGGCTACATTTCGCTACGCGACCGTGACCTGAACGCGCTGGCCGCGCCCACGCTGATGCTCGGTACGGCGCCCTCGCGCGAAGTAGTCTCCGACACGGTCAGTCTCGGCACCAGTGCCGATGCTGTGGTGTTGCGGCAAGGCGCAGCGCTTTATGGTCCAGAGGTGTTCCTGGCTGCGGGGCCCGGCGGCATCACGCTGGAGAGCGGGTCGCGTATCGATACCCTGGGCCGCGGCACCCTGACCTCGAACCACGCGGTAAATGCCTACACGCTAAACACTTACCGGGGCTCTGGTGGCATGAGCGTGCTTGCGGTCTCCAACAACTGGCTCAATATCCTGCCTCCAACACAGGCGGCGGGGATGAGCACTGGCGGCATTCGGATCGAGGATGCACGTATTTACACTGAGGGGTCGTTTGCGTTGGCGCTACGTGGCGCGGGCGCACTGACGATCGATCCAGCGATGCGCTATGGGGCGCGGGAACTGAGCCTTTCGGTACCGGCCATCAACCTCGGCGAAAGCGCTGCGTTGGCTGCTGCTGCGCGTGATAACGTACTGCCGGCAGGCCTGGAGTTTGACCAGGTCCTGTTAAACAGACTGCTTGCGGGCAACGACGAACCCGGCGTGCCCGCGCTCGAATCGCTGCGGCTGGGTGCGCGTGAGTCAATCAACGTGTTCGGGACCGTCAACCTGGACACCATCGACCCGGCTACTGGCCAGCCGCGCCTGAAGACGCTGGTGCTCAACACGCCCGCCATCTACGGACGGGGCGGCGCAGGCGACACCGCCACGCTGAGCGCAAGCCGCCTGGTTTGGAGCGGTGTTAGCGACGGTGTCGCCTACAGTGACATAACGCGGGCTTCCAGTGTGTCGCCCGGTGCAGTGCGCCCAGGTGGTGCGGGCACGGGAAGCGGCACGCTGAACTTGGTGGCCGACGAGATCGTGCTTGGCTACGATGGCAAGTCCATGCCCGACAGTCGTCTGACGTTGGACCGTCTTGTACTGGGGTTCTCCACTGTCAACCTGCAGGCGGCCGGCAGCATCACTTCCAACCACCGCAATAGCCTTTCGGTCTATCAGACGCAAGGCGATTATGTCCCCGGCAGCGGCTATACGCGTACCGGCGGCAGCCTGAATCTGCTGACGCCCTTGCTGACCGGCGATGCTGCTTCGGTAACCCGGTTTGCTGCCGGCGATGCGCTTACCGTGGCGCCGCCCACGGGTCAGGCGCCGGCAGGTGCCACCAACGCCGCGTTGGGCGCGGAGATCGCGCTGCAGGCGGACACTGTGATGCTGGCCACCCGAGTGGCGCTGCCAAGCGGCAAACTCACGGTGGAGTCGGTGCACGACATCATGTTGACCGAGGCTGCGCAACTGGACATGGCCGGGCGCGGGACGGTCTACTTCGACCAGACCCGTTACAGCCCAGGCGGCGATGTCGTGCTGGAAAGTAAGAGCGGCAATATCCGGCAGGCGGCTGGGTCGCGCATTGACCTGTCGGCACCGCAGGCCGCGGGCGGTCGGCTGCAGGCGACTGCCACCAGCGAGGGCGCGGGCGTGGTTGATCTGGCGGGTCGCATCGACGGCGGTGGGGCGCTGGACAATGCGGATGCCGGCACTATCGACGTGCGCGCCCGTGTGCTCCCTGACTTTGCCGGTCTCAACCGGCGCCTGAATGACGGTGGCGTTTTTGGCACGCGCAGCTTCCAGGTCAAGCAGGGCGACCTGGTCATCGGCGACGAACTCAAGGCTCATGCAGTGAGCGTTTCAGTCGATGGCGGCAGCCTGACCGTTAGCGGCACAATTGACGCCAGCGGTCACGCGCCGGGCAGCATCCGGCTTGCCGCGCGCGATAACCTGACGCTGGGCTCGAACGCTCGGCTTGACGCGCACGGCGACACGCTGGCAGTGGACAGCTACGGTGCCCCGATCGATGCTGCCAACCGCGCTACCGTGGAACTGACGGCGGCCAATGGGATGTTGACGCTTGCCGGCGGCGCATCCATCGACGTGCGAGCCGCTGACGATGTGCCGCGCGGCACGGTGGTGCTGAACGCCAGCCGTGCCGGGGGGGCGGCGGGGAGCGACATGCAGATCGATGCGGCTGCGCCGCTGCGCATCGACGGCGCGGGCAGCATTGCGCTGTACGGTTTTCGCCGCTACAACAACGCCCCGTTGGACCCATTGCTCGCCACCGATGGCAGGCCCATCCAGAACATCACGCAAGCATGGCTGGACGGCGTGCACCGGGATAGCCAGGCATTCATGCAGGGCGCTGCCGGCAACGCGGCATTGCAGGCGCGCCTGGCCGGTCTGCGCACGCACGGCGCTGCCTTTCATCTGCGCCCCGGCGTGGAGATCGTCAGCGCCACGTCCGATGGCCACCTGAATGTGCTTGGGGACTTGGACCTGTCCGGCTATCGCTATGGTCCCGGTGCAACGTCGGTGCGCGGCAGTGGCGAGCCCGGAGCACTCGTGATCCGCGCAGGCGGCGACCTGAGCATCCTTGGCAGCATCAACGATGGCTTTGCGCCGCCGGCGCAGACCCGGGACGACAGCGGCTGGAAGCTGTTCTCCGGCATCGACCCGGGGCGCGGTGAATTGGTGCTGCCGGTGGCCATCACGCTGCGTGGTGGTGCCAGCGGTACCGCCACGTCATTCACGGGCATCACTGAGGCACTGGACTTCGATCTGCCGGTACGGGCAGGGGGGCTGCGTGCGGACGCCGTCATTCCCGCGCGCGTTACGCTAAACGGCAACGCGAACCTGCCTGCCGGCACAGTGCTGCGCGCCGCGGTGCGCGACGCCGCAGGTAATGTGGTTTATGCCGCCGGGACCGTACTGGCGCAAGCCACCACGCTTACACGCAATATGCAGCTCGATGCCGGCTCGGTGATGTCGGTGAACGTGCAGGTGACAGCATTCACGGTGCCAGCTGGCACGCCGCTGTCGATATTCACAAGCGGCCCCACGCTGGCCAAGAGCGTGCGCTTGGCACCGGGCACGCGTTTGCCGGCCGGTGTGAACGTGCAGTTGGCCAATGCTGCCGATACCGGCACGGTGGCGAGCGTAGACCTGCGGCCGGTGGTCGGTGGCCGGCAGGGTGACCTATGGGCCGTCGCGCCCATGTTGGCACCGGGTTCCGAGTCATGGTCGATGCGGCTAGCCGGCGGCGCCGATACTGCGGCGGCTGACGCGCGTGCGCTGCGAGCAGGCAGCGCGCTCGACGGCGCGGGCAATATCCGCCTGTCCGATCCGCACTACTCGGCAGCCACGTCGACACGATACCCGGTCTTTAGCGTCGTACGCACCGGCACTGGTGATCTCGATATGCTGGCCGGTGGCAGCATCATGCAGGCCACGCCTTTCGGCATCTATACCGCAGGCACACAAGCGGGCGGAATTGGCGCCAACGGGGCCGATCCATACAACTTACCGCGCGGTGTGATCGCGGGTGGGGTCGTGCTGCCCGGCGCGGTGGCGGGTTACGAAAGCCTGGTCACCGGGGGCAACTACCAGGCCTGGTATCCAGAGCGTGGAGGGAACGTCACGGTGACCGCGCAAGGCGACCTGAGTGGCGACCTGTTCGGCACGCAAGGCAACGGCACCAGCTATAGCGGGCAGGTGGCCTCCAACCTGGTCGGTAACTGGCTGTGGCGGCAGGGCGGCGCTGGCATCAGTCAGGCCAGCGCGTGGTGGATTAACTTCGGCACGTACGCCTCCCCCTACCGTGACCTGAACTTAAGCGCTGTCACGGCGCCGCAGGTGATCGGTTTCACCGGCATCGGTGCGCTGGGCGGCGGTAACGTGCGCATCGATGTCGGCGGTAACGCCGGTGTCATCACCAGCCGAGGGACCGGTACGATGGCGCACAGTTCCGGTCTCAACATTGCCGTGGGCGGCACGGGCCGCGTCAGTGCAAACGGGCAGGTGCTACAAACCGGCGGCGGCAATCTCGACATCCGCATTGGTGGCGCGCTGAATCCGTCAAGCGTGATCTCGCAAGGCACGTCGCAACCCGAAATGTTCGGCAGCTTGGTCAACCTACGCGGCGATACACGACTGGCCGCCGGTGCGCTCGGGTATGTGGCGGCCGAGGGTACGCGTAGCCAGCCCGACCCCACCGATCCGCGCTGGCAGAGCCCGGCTGATACCACGCTGCGCACGCCCTCGATCGGCGCCGGCATGCTGCTGGCGTTGGGTGATGGCGAGACCAGCGTGTCCACACGTGGGGACATTGTGCTCAACGCTGCCACCGATCCGGGGCGTGCACAGTTGGCTAACCCCACACCTTATCGTTACCAGGGTGTCGACTATGCGGGCGGCGGCTATACGTGGTTCACGCTCTGGACCGACCGCAGTGCCGTCTCGCTGTTTTCCAGCGGCGGCAATGTCGCGCCGACCACGCTAAGCAGCCGGAGTGACAGTGGGCTCGCCAATGCGTTCAGCACGGATGGCCGCTATGTTTATCCGGGCAGTCTGACCGTTACAGCCGCGACCGGCAGCATTTTCTACGGCGGTGGGCCGACAGCAAATCGCACGCTGATATTGGCGCCGTCGGCCGAGGGCCGGCTCGAACTGCTGGCGGGGGACAGCATTCGTGGTCAGGGATATGCCATCAGCAGGTCCGGTGCGAATCCGGATCTGCTACCAACGCCGGCACAGCCTGCATGGGTAACGGGTAACGGCGCGAACGCGCCTACGAATGTCACCGGGGTCGGCGGCGCTACGGTGGGCGCTCGCAACTGGCTGTTCACGTACCAGGCCGATACTGCGAGCGTGCAGCGGCACGAGGTTCCCCAATCGCCGGCGCTCTTCTACGCGGCAGAGGGTGATATCGTTGGCCTGCGCACGGGTGAGATCCTGCGTTTCAACACATCGCTGTCGGGCGCCCCCGACCTGGCTGGCCAGACGTGGTACGTGGGTGCAAGCCCGGTGCGCGTGATGGCCGGGCGGGACATCGTCAACGCGGGCACGCCACCGGGTGCGCCAGTCTTGTCGGCCCTGCAAGGGGCACAGTCCAGCGGCAACCTCTTTGTCCACAGCGATCCGCGTGATATCTCGGTGGTGGCTGCGGGCCGCGACATCTTGCAATCAAGTTTCAGCGTGGCAGGCCCTGGGCTGCTGGAGGTGCGCGCCGGGCGGAACCTGTACCAGGGTGCAAAGGGTTCGCTCGAGAGCGTTGGCGCCATCGTCGACGTCGATCCCACCAGTCGCAATAGCGGCGCTTCAATCGTCGCGCTCGCGGGCGTAGGCCAGAACGGGCCTGACTACACCAGCTTTGCTACGCGCTACTTCCAGGCTGGTAACACTGCCAACCCCGCAATCGGCCTGGACGATGCCGCCAATGCCGGCAAGGTCGCCCACACCTACGAGCGCGAGCTGGCCGCGTGGCTAGCGAAGCGGCATGGCTTCTCCGGCAGCCCGGAGGAGGCACTGTCCGCGTTCATGGCGCTGGGCAAGGAGGAGCAGGGCATCTTCGTGCGCGAGGTGTACTTTGCCGAACTGCGTACCAGCGGCCGCGAATTCAACGATGCGGCAAGCCGCCGCTTTGGCAGTTACCTGCGCGGACGCGAGGCGATCGCAACGCTGTTCCCGAGCCAGGACGCACAGGGCAAGGCGATCGCATATGAGGGCGATATCACCCTGTTCGGACCGTCAGGCATTCGCACCAACTTTGGGGGCAACATCGAGACGCTGACGCCCGGGGGGCGCACGCTGATCGGGCTGGAAGGCAAGGTGCCGCCAGCCTCGTCCGGTCTGCTGACACAGGGTTCAGGTGATATCCGCATGTACTCGCAAGGCAGTGTCCTGCTGGGGCTGTCGCGGGTTTTCACGACCTTTGGCGGCGACATCTTTGCGTGGTCCGCCACGGGTGACATCAATGCGGGCAGGGGGGCCAGGACCACGGTGGTGTTCACGCCACCCCGCCGACTTTATGACGACATGGGCAACGTCACGCTCTCGCCCACGGTGCCAAGCAGCGGCGCGGGTATCGCAACGCTCAACCCGATCGCAGAAGTGCCACCCGGCGACATCGACCTGATTGCGCCGCTGGGCACCATCGACGCGGGCGAGGCGGGCATCCGCGTTTCGGGTAACGTCAATCTGGCCGCGCTCCAGGTGGTCAACGCCGCGAATATCCAGGTGCAGGGAAAGGCCACGGGCTTGCCGGCGCTGGCCAGTGTGAACGTAGGCGCGCTGACTTCAGCCAGCGCTGCGGCTAGCGCCGTGACGCAGGCTGCGGACGACCTGGCACGGCAGCAGGCAGCGAATGGCAGGGATCGCAAGTCTTCCGTGGTCTCGGTGCAGGTGCTTGGGTTTGGCGAGGAAGGGCAGTAAGGCGGTGGTATCCGGGTGTATCAGCCGGGTGAATGCATGACAGGGCATCGAGGAACGTGCCCTGCGGCAATCAATTGAAGTTTAACGACGGGAGTGGAAATGGCTGTGGATCTTGATTTGACTCTGCTAAATGGAATGAACCTTGGCAAAGGCAATAATTTGGCAGATGCGACGTGGGGGGGGCTCGTACCACTGGGCGATGGGACGTACAACGTGGATTACGTCGATCCAGAGGGGACTTACAATCCCAGCCAGGTTTGGTCGAACGTCACAATGTTTGTGACGGCCAATGGCGATGGCACTTATGCCGTAAAGTTCGGCAGCAAGGACCATGATGTTCTTGGCTCGCTGCCGGACTACAGTTTTCCTGGTCAGATGCAATTCGGCAACGTTGTCGTGGAAGCGTACAACGCCGATTCCGTGTTGCTGAAAATGGATGGATTCGGCACCTACTACGTCATTAGTACGGAGGATCTCTATGCATCTGGTGGCGGGAATCCAGTTCTGACGAACTCCTACTTCGACTCCACAGGCACGGCGCCGTTTGGTCTGGTGGAAGCTCCTTGCTTTGCCGCCGGCACGCTGATCCGCACGGCGCGTGGTGAAGTCGCGGTGGAGGACCTGCAAGTTGGCGACGCAGTGATTACCATCGCTGGCACGCAACGACAGATTCGCTGGATCGGCCACAGCGAAGTCCATTGCGCCCGTCACCCGCGTCCGTGGGCGGTGCAGCCCATCCGCATCCGTGCCGGCGCGTTCGGCGATCACCAGCCGGCGCGCGACCTGCTGGTGTCTCCCGGTCACGCTGTTTATGTGGCGGGCGTGCTGATCCCTGCAGGCTGCCTCGTGAACGGCGCGACCATCGTGCAGGAAGCGGTCGAGCGCATTCACTACTACCACATCGAGCTGGACAGCCACGACGTGCTGCTGGCGGAAAACCTCGCCTGCGAAAGCTACCTGGACGACGGCAACCGTCACAGCTTTGCCAATGCCGGCGAGCATGTGGCGCTGCATGGCAGGCTGGACCCGCAGAGTTGGGAAAATGCCTGCGCGCCGTGCGTGATGGCCGGTCCGCAACTTACCGACGTGCGTCAGCAACTGCTGGACCGCGTGGTAGCGCTGGGATACCGGCGCGAAGAAGATGCCGGGCTGTGTCTGCTGGCTGATGGCGCGCGCGTGCAGGTTCTGCATCGGCAAGGGCAGCGAAGCTGGTTCCTGCTGCCGGCCGGCACGAGGCAGATTCTTCTCGCGTCGCGCGGCGGTGTGCTGGCCCAGATGTTCGCGGACCAGCAGGACGATCGCAAGCTGGGCGTATGCGTGAGCGAAGTGAAGGTGGACGGGCAGCCGTTGGCGCTCGATGGTGAGGCCCTTGTCGAAGGCTTCCATCCGCTGGAGACACAAGGTTCGGTGCCATGGCGCTGGACGAATGGGCAGGCACGGCTTTCGCTGCCGCCCGCGGACGGGCCGGTGATGGTCGAAGTGGCAGTGGTCATGCAGATGGTGTCGTGGTGGGAGCCCGAGCTTCGGATGGTCGAGGCCGCCGCCTAAGGCTTGAGCGAACCGGCGATACCTGTACATCTCCGGTGATTGTCTCTCTCTCCCTCTCTGGGAGAGAGGGTGGTGGGGCCTGCGAAGTGACGCGCCTTCCCGACAGACAATCAGCTGCTTGGTATAGACGCTCTCCCGCCCAGCGGGAGAGCGTAGGCATTTTCGGGATGTCTTTTTTCTTGAAAGATCAGCGGCCAGCCTTGCCCGAGCAGGCGGTGGCGTTGCCGATGTTCAGGTTCATGCCATCGACGTTGTCGAGCAGCTTTTTGCGGATGCTATCGACGATGGCCGTCGGCAGCTTGGCGAAACCATTGCCTTCGATGTTGGCCGTGTTATCGTTGACACCGCTATACGTGTAGTGGCGGTCTAGGAACGCTAGGATCTTGTTGCGCACCGTGGCATTGCTGTAGCACTGCACGTGGTCCAGGAACGTCAGGCCGGAGATCGGGTAGCCCGAAGCCGGGTCGGCGGCGGTCGGTGCCCAGCTGTCTGGCCTCGACAGGTCGCTGCCAAGCGTGAGGCCGCCCAAGGCTGTGGCCGTGTTCGCTGCGGTCGGGGCATAGACAACGTTGTTGTTCTTGTTGCGCAGAGCGGCGGCCTTCAGGTTCGTCGTCGCCGCAGGCGAGCTTGGTGCCAGAGTAAGGTTGATGAAATCTGGACTCAGGTAGCCGATGACGTTTGTACTGGCTGCGACGGCTTCACGCATACCGTAGCTCGCGTCGACGCCACGGAAGCGGTACTTATCTGCGGCTGGTATCGTCGCTACCACGTCGGAGTAGCGCGTGGTCACCGGGAATGTGATCTGCGAATTGCCCGATGCAATGCTGCAGACGGATGCCAGATGGCGCGTGAAAATCTCCGTCGTGCAGTTACTGTCGCTGCGAAAGATCACGTTGATGCTTGTTGCCGGGAAAGCGACGTGGACCTCGTTCCATGTTTTAAATTTGCCCGAGAAAATGCTGCAGAGTTGGTTCGTAGTCAAGACCAAGTTGGAAACGCCCGACACGTTGAAAGGGATCCCGACGGCCGTTCCTACCGAAGGCATCTGGATCAGATTGCCTTCGGTAACCGAGCGGTTGACGTTGAAGTTGTTGATTTCCGACGTGGTTAGAACGGAGTCGCTGCCGATATAGTGTACGGCGGTGTCCCAAAGGATCGGGGATGTTGCCGGCTGATATTCGTCGAATCGTTGTTCAGCAAAGAGATTTTTGCGGTGTCGCTGTCTGTCACGCGATACCAATAGTCGGCCGGGAAACTGGTGAATTCCGCGTGGTAGAGGATCTCGGTCGTCGAGGTGCCACCGCCAATCACGGTTTGCCCCATGGCGACTGATGAGCTCAAGGCGATGGCCAAGCAGGTCGCCTTGATCAAGGGTTGCTTCACATTCACAATGTTAGTCCAATAGAAGTGAAAAACGGCCCGGAGCAACCCGGGCCGTCTGATGCCGCCAGCTCAGCGCTGACGGCTGACGTCGTGATGCTGAATCAGCGGCCAGCCTTGCCCGAGCAGGCGGTGGCGTTGCCGATGTTCAGGTTCAGGCCACCGACGTTGTCGAGCAGTTTGTTGCGGATGCTATCGGCGATGGCCGTCGGCAGCTTGGCGAAACCATTGCCTTCGATGCGGTTCGTGTTGTCGTTGACACCGCTATACGTGTAGTGGCGACCCAGGAACGCCAGGATCTTGCTTTGCACCGTGGCGTTGCTATAGCACTGCACGTGGTCCAGGAACGTCAGGCCCGAGATCGGATAGCCCGAGGCCGGGTCAGCCGCGGTCGGTGCCCAGCTTTGCGGCTTCGACAGGTCGGTGCCGAGTGCGAGGCTGTTCAGAGCCAGCGTCGTATTCGCGGCGGTCGGCTGGTAGTTCGTGCTGCTGTTCTTGTTGCGGAGGAACGCCGCCGTCAGGTTCTTCGTTGCTACGGCCGAGCTAGGAGCCAAGGTAGTGTTGATGTAGTCCGGGCTCAGGTAGCCGATCACCGAAGTACCGGCATCGACAGCATCCCGCACGCCGGCGCTCAGGTTGGCGCCCTGGAAACGAGCCTGGTCGGCAGCGGGCATCAGCGCCACCACGTCGGAGTAGCGCGTGGTCACCGGGAATGTGATCTGCGAATTTCCGGAGGCAACGCTGCAGACGGAAGCCAGATGGCGCGTGAAGATTTCCGTCGTACCGCTGCTGTCGCTGCGGAAGGCCACGTTGATGTCAGTCGCCGGGTAGCCAACGTTGACCTCGTTCCACTTCTTGAACTTGCCCGAGAAGATGCTGCAGAGCTGGTTCGTGGTCAGGGTCAGGCTGGACACGCCGGACACCTTGAACGGGATGCCGACGGCCGTGCCGACCGAAGGCATCTGGATCAGCCCGCCTTCCGAGGCGGAGCGGTTGGTGTTGAAGGTGTTGATTTCCGAATCCGACAGAACGGAGTCGCTGCCGGCGAAATGCACAACGGTGTCGGTGCGATTCGGGGTGAAGGCCTGGTTGAAGGCCGTCGGGCTGTTGGTCAGCAGGGACGTCTTGCCCACGCCGCTACCCGTCACTGCGTACGAGTAGTCGGCCGGGAAGTCGGTTTTTTCCGACTGGTACAGGTATTCGGGCAGCGACGCGCCGCCGCCAACCACGGTTTGGGCCATGGCGGCCGAGGAACCCAGGGCGACGGCCAGGCAGGCCGCCTTGATCAGTGCTTGCTTCACGTTCACAGTACTACTCCCAAAGTTAGGGTGATTCGCATGGATGAATCGACGCATGACTTCTCTTCCTGCGAACTTCGGATGGAAAACGTGAAAGGGTCCCGAAGTCCGCAACCGAATTCTCGGCATTCGGAATGAAGACGACAGGAAGCAATCGTGAAGAAATGAGCGTAGCGGCTCATGCAGTTTCGTTATGTTCCGCAGGGCGCGGGACACTGTTCGAGCATGAGGTGGGAGCTTGCGACGGAAGGCTGCATGGGAACGCGTGGTTGGCGCGTGATTATGATGAAACCGGGTCTCGTGCGTGACGCGATATTCGCAGATTTGATCACGGTAGCGCAAATAATCCTTCGTAATCTTCTGATGCCGCCTTTGTTGCGGCATGCATAACGCGATCTATGACATAGACGCCGCCATTGCCGCGAAGGTTCGTCGGGTCGGCAAGACCCGATGACGGCATGGTTCGCGCGGATCATCGACGCAGCGCGGTGTGCCGGACCAGGGGAGCACTGTGGGAACTCTCGAACTCAAGAGGTCCACAGATGAACATAGCTTTGCATCCGATTGAATCACGCATGATGACCGTACAGGAATATCTGTCCGAGTTTGGCGTGGCAGTATTTGGCGAGCGGGCGCCGCACGCCCGTTGCCCGCTTTGCCACGAGGTGCTGTTGTTGATTGGCGCGAACAGCATGCGTATCCCGCCGCGCTTCAGCCACCGAACGCGGACACGCGCACGCTGCCCGCTGGTGCGCTATGGCGAGCTGCCGGACGATATCGCCGTGACAGTCACCGCGCAGCCTACGCTGGCGCGCCTTCAACGCGCCGCGTACTTTGCACGCTGGCAATGGCACTACGGGTTGATGCGCGACGCGGCCCTCGCGCCATCGATGAACATTACTCGCTTCCTCGCGCTGGCGGAGTTGGCTACGCAACGGCAACTTTGGTCTATTCCGGCACTAAACCTTGCCTACGTGCCCTACATCTTGCTGGCGATGGCCGGCTATCTTCCCGGTGAGCGTGGCTATCGCCGCGGAGGAAGTTCGGTACGCTTCTGGTTCGACGCCACCGTGCGCGACGTGGCCGACCTTCATCGCAAGCACGAGCACGCGCCACGGCTGTTCCGCGCCCACTATGCGCGGCCGCGTATGTCGCGATTCCCGATGCAGACGCATCTGTTTCAGTTGGACGAGGTCAGACTCGACCCCGGTTACCTCGACCGGCCCATGCCGCTGGTGAGCGCGGCCGACGTGCAGGACTGCTGGGACTGGATGTCAGGGAGCGGCACGTGAGACCGCCGCGCGGCTCGCAGCGCGGCGCTGCAGTGGTCACTGCCCTGCTGGTAGTGGCGCTCTGCGTGACGCTGGTGACCACCATGTTCGTGCAGCAGCAGACCGCCACACGCGCGCTGGAAGCGCGCCGCCTACGTGCACAGGCCGATGCGCTGCGGGGCACCGTTGTGGATTGGGCGGTGACGGAACTGGTGGAAAGCGCGCGTGAGTCGGCGGTGGATCATCTGCAGCAACGCTGGGCGCGCGCCCGTCCGCAGGCGCTGTTATCTACATGGGTCGGTGGGCAGGTACTTCGACGAGCAACCTTTGAGCAAAATGGACAAGACCCGTTGATCAGCGCGGCGATCGAGGACGCGCAGGCGCGTTTCAACCTGATGACGCTGGTCACTGCGTCCGAAGGCGGCAAACCTGCCGGCGTACGTGCCAGCGGCACGGCGCTCTATCGTCGCCTGCTTGGATCGCTTGGCATTGACAGCGCGCTAGCGGGGCCCACGGCGGACTACATGCTGCGCAGTCTCCAGCCGGACGGGCCGCTGCCGATCGCGGACGTTGCTGGGCTGCTGGCGGTACCAGGCTATTCGCGCGAGACGGTCGAGCGGTTGACGCCCTACGTGGTGGTGCTGCCAGCCCCTACGTCCGTCAACATGAATACGGCGGGGCCAGAGGTCCTGGCCGCGTCGATCCCGGGGATCACGGTGTCGCAGGCACGCGCGCTGGTCGCGGATAGGGAGCGCGCTTGGTTTCGTAGCGCAGGCGACCTGGAGCTGCGGTTGAAGGCCATCGCGCCGGCGCTACCGGAGGCGCAGGGCCTGTTGGTGGAAGCACGCAGCCAGTATTTTCTGGTGCATGGTGAGATCAGGAACGGGCGCGCGGTGCGGCGGGTGGAGGCATTGATCCAGCGCGATGGTATTGGCGTGAGCCTGCGTACGAGTGTGGTGTGGTTGCGCGAGCCGGAGGTGCCATGGGCCGACTAAGCAACGCTGTGCGTACCAGCCTGGCTGTCTGGCTAGCTTTCCTGCCCGCGGCATCCATGGCTGACTGCTTCGACGATGCAGCCACCTACCATGGCGTGCACCCAATGATCCTGCGCGCGATTGCCTGGCACGAGTCGCGATTCCGGGCGGACGCCGAGCATCGAAACGAAAACCAGACCATCGATATTGGCCTCATGCAGATCAACTCGGTCCATCTGGCGGAGTTGAAGCGTTACGGGGTCAACGAGAGCACATTACGGAACGGCTGCGCGAGCGTCTACGTAGGCGCCTGGCACCTGAGGCGCAAGATGGCCAAGTATGGCAATACTTGGGAGGCCGTTGGCGCCTACCATTCGGAGACTCCCGCCTTGCGTGACAAGTACGCACGCACGATCGCCGACGTGCTGCGTCGCTGGCAGGCACCGCCGCGCTAGCGTTGCAGCTCGGCGCTGGCGGAAACTTCGCCCGCAGTGCCGACAGTGCTGGCGGCGCCAACGGCGCCCTGCCTGCGCGCCTCCATGGAGATGACGGCCATTGCCTGGCGCTTGCGCATGTCGGCAAGCCACTGCATCCACGCGTGAAACGATACCTTTTCGACCTGCACCCGAAGCACGCCGTTGGCTACCTCGATCTTGGCGGCGCCTATGCCTGCAGCCTCCAGAGAGCGCTGCGCGTCGGCGCGAAGGGCGGCATCGTCGAGTAGCGTGGGGCTGGGTTGCCTGGCAAGCGTCGCTGCCGTTTTCGCCAGCGCCTCGAGGCGATCAAGCTCAGTCTTTTCGCCAGGGAGCTCTCGCTCGATTCGTGCGACAGCTTGCGAGGCGGGCGCCCAGCCGGCAAACCAGCCGCTCACCGCCAGGAGGACAGCGCCGCAAAGCAAGAGTGCGCGGCGATCCCGCAGGGGCATGGCTTGCCAGGTCTCGTGAAGTCGGGTGAGCGTGTTCATGATGCAATCCTCATCGTCCATTGGCCGGACTCGAAGCGCGCTGTGAGACCAGTCTCGCGTAACCTCTGGCGTAGCGCATCGCTGTCGATTGTGGCCGTATCGGCGAAGCGGGCCTGTAAGGTCCGCTCACGATAGGTGATTTCGGTGACGGCATCTTTGGGGATGGGACCAAGCGCATGTGCAAAGCGGCCGGTCAGGTCGTCAAGGTCGCCTGCGACGGGAAGGCCTCGGCTGCGAGCGAGCTGGTCGAGTTGCTGCTGCATCTGCTTTGGGGCATCGACAATGGGGCCGACGCGGGGAAAAGCCGTGCGAACCAGGGATTCCATCTGGTCATGGAGCCCCGACTGCCGGTGAGCAAGCCACCACCAATGCGCATTGATCCCTGCGACGGCCAGCGCGATGGCGCATGCGGCGAGCCCGACAGGCCAGCGCCAGCGTGCCGGGCCGCTTTCAGTGGCGCGGCGCGCGCTGTGGCGCAGTTCGAACTGGCACATGTCGATATTTCCCAGCGCGTCGGCCCCAGCCGCCCAGAGTGCCCAGCCGGCATCGTCTCCGTGGACGGTGGCGTCTGGCACATGTGCCGCGAGCCACGCGGGTACAGCGTCGGCTGACATGGCAATACCAAAACCGGTGTCGGTAGAAGTGCGTACGGTCAGGCGCCTGAGGTCCTGGTGACCGGCCGAAGCGTCCATGATGGGTTCAATGACCGCTGCGGCAGTGCCTTCGCCGAGGGGTACACACAGTGCTGCAGGTACGACGCGCAGGCGACGCTTGTCAAAGCTCGCCAGGCAGCTGGCTAGCCACGCCCGGTCGATGGCGGCAAGGGTGGCTTCGCCGTTCTCGTGGCGCTTGAGTACGGCGATATGGCTGTCCTCGGCGTTGGCAAGAAGGCGCTCTTCCAGCAGTCCAGGTAGCGCCTCGCGCAGCCTGGCACCGTCAACGGCTGGTATGGGTAGCCGCACCAGCAGCACATCGCGAGCGTCAGCGAGCACGATGGCTTGCTGCGCCGCGGGAAGCTCCAAGGGGAGGCAATCGCCCGAGCGGACGATTTCGCCCGTCTCGTTGGCTACGGCGTAGCTGATCGTGAGAGGCGAGTCTGTAGCGTTGGAGGCCTGTGTGGGTCTGGCGGGCAGCCGCGCATAGCAGCGTGAAAACTGGTTCCTGGTCATGTTCCGCTCACGGATCAAGGGCTACTGCTGGTAAGGACGCGGCGGTACGCGTTTGGCGGAGAGCCCGTCAGCACGACGATCTCGATTCCACCGACGGCGTTTTGTGGCAAGGTCGGCGCGGTGCCCGCGGGTACAGCGGGTGGCTTGCGCTCGCCGTCGGTCGATGCCCAGCCACGCTTGCCGTTGTCATTGACCCATCCGCGCACCTGCATGGCTGCCGCACGCCCGACGAGCGCCTGGCGCTGCGCAGGGGCTGCGAACAAGGCCGCGCGTGCCTGGGGGCGGCTTGAAAGCGGCGCCGACAACTCGCGCCATAGCACGCCCTCAGCACTGCGATAGCGCACCACCTGCCATCGAGGGGGGCCACCCGGGGTGTTGGCGGTGCGCACGATGCGAATCTGCGTGCTATCGAAAGCAATGGCGTGGGCACCGAGATCGGTGTCGGGCACGGCGTCTGCAAGATCAATGGCAAGCTGGTCGAACAGCCGGTCGGTCTCGCGCAAGTCCGCCATCGCGTCGATCACACCTTGCTGGCCACGGATGATGCCGGTCAGTGCCCGATATGACATCATCGCCACGATGGCCAGCAGGGCCACCGCGATCACCATTTCAATGAGCGTGAAGCCGCGGTGCTTCATTTCTGCATCACCTGAGCAAGCTGCGCGAGCCGCGTGCCGGCATCATTGGCGCTATATACCGCCACCGTCACGAGCAGCAGTCGTGCCTGGCTTGTGGTCATCACGGACTCTTCGCAGACGAGCGCGACGATTCCCTGATTGCAGGCAAAGCGGCGGGAGCCAATGGCAGGGCGCGTCGCAGCCAGGCGCAGTTCCGCAAGCCGGTTCGCCGCGCTCCAGCCGGCCACCGTGCGTGCGCGCAGACCATCGCTGCTATCGGCCATCATCCCGGCCGCGCGCATGCACGCGCCAAGCGCGACGGCAACAATCACCAGTGCCACGAGCACTTCGATCATGGTGAATCCTGCCTTGTCATTGGACGACATAGCGGCCTGGCGCGAGCGTGACGATGCGCGCGGTGGCGCCATCGCGTTGCAGAAGGATATCGAGCGTCGGCTCCACGGCTTCACGCCCGAGCACAATGCGAGCGGCGCCGCGCTGAGGCGGTGCGCCTGACTGGGCTACCTGCAAGGCACCGAGCGGTGCTCCCCAACTGCCCGGTGTCAGTGTGTCGTCGCGAAGCGGGAGCCACCGCCCGCCCTCGAGAATCAGGAATCGCCAGGTCTGCGCATTTGCTTCCCAGGCGATGGGCGCGCCGCGCAGGCGCGCCTCGTCATGGGCGCCCTGTAGCTGCCAGATCAGTCGTTGCGCCTGCTGAGCGAGCAACTGGCGGGGACTTGGCTGCGCGTTGACGGCTACCATGCCACAGATGACGCCGATGATGACAATGACCACCAGCATCTCGAGTAGCGTGAAACCAGGCGGGCGCCTGGTCCACATACTCCGCCTGATTCGCCTGCCCGACCTATTCCCAGTTGCCGATGTCCGCATCATTGCCGCTCCCGCCAGGCTGGCCGTCCACACCGAGGCTGAATATATCGACTTCACCGTGCACGCCGGGGTTCAGGTACTGATAGGGATGGCCCCAGGGGTCCTTGGGCAGCTTTTCCAGGTAGCCGCCACCCTTCCAGTTATTGGGTACGGGCTCTACGCTGGGCTTGCTGACGAGCGCGGCAAGGCCCTGCTCAGTGGTGGGGTAGCGGCTGTTGTCGAGCCGGTAGAGCTTGAGTGCCTGGAGAATCGAGGAAATGTCCTGGCGGGCCGCAACGATGCGGGCCTCGTCAGGTCGGCTCATGATCTTGGGTACCACCAGCGCCGCCAGCACCCCGAGAATCACGATGACCACCATGATCTCGATGAGTGTAAAGCCCCGGGTGAATCGACTGCGCGCCGCGCATACTCTGTTCATGCCCATTCTCCGAAAGAAAGATGTCATCGAAGCACGGTACAACGCTTGGCAATGATGCCGCGCGTTATGGAGCCGCCCCAATGATTCTCTGCAGGGCAGGCGGCAGCGCAGTGACATTTCCTGAGCGGTTTTTGACATCGATTCTTCATGACCGGAGAGCATCTATGCGCAACCCGATCTCGCTGCGCTATCCCAGCCCGGTGCAGCTTGTGACCGTGGCGGCAGCCGTGGCCTGCGTAGCAGTTGTGGGCTGGCGCGCCGTGCGTATGGCTTCGGTGCCGGCGGCTGCGGCTGCGCCGTCAGTCGCGGCGGGCACGCCGGCTCAAACGGGGGAGGGCGCCACACTCTTCGGGGCAACGCCCGCAAAGGCTGGGCCCCGCGTGACGGTGGGTGGTGTCGTACAGGCAGTGGGCAGCAACGAAGGTGCGGCTGTACTGAGCATCGACGGTGGCACGGCGCGGCTTGTGCGTGTAGGCAAGGAGGTTTTGCCTGGTGTGGTGCTTACCGCGTTGCGTCCGCGGGCCATCGTGCTCTCACGGAACGGGGTCGAACAGGAGGTGACAATGGCGCCAGTATCGATGCGGGCGCTCAAATTCACGGACGCGACCTCCCCCGGCCGTGCGCTTGTGAGCAACGTGCCGCGGCAGGCCGCCCGCGGGGGTGCTAGCGCACCATCTGATTGATTTCCAGGATCGGCATGAGTACGGCCAGCACAATCATCAGCACCATCAAGCCCATGCCAAGAATAAGGGCCGGCTCCAGCAGACCCGTGATGAAGAGCGTCCGCCGCTCGAGCTGGCTCGCCTCACCCTGAGCGGCACGCTCAAGCATTTCCGGAAGATTGCCGGTGGCCTCGCCGGAGCGAATAAGGTGAATGAGTACCGGCGGGAACTGGTTGGCGTTGGCCAGCGCCCGCGCAAGCGACGTTCCCTCCCGCACGCGTGATATCGCGTCCTCGACAGTTGCGCGCAGCGCCACGTTGTTCAATGTCTCGCCGGCGGCCTGCAATGCGCGCAGAATCGGCACCCCTGCGCTGGTCAGAATGGCGAGCGTACTGGCAAAGCGCGCGGTGTTGTATCCGCTCACGAGCTTGCCCAGCAATGGCGCTGTCAGCAACCAGCTATGCCAATGATGGCGCGGACCAGGCCGGGCCAGGATCCGGCGGATCGCCCACCCGAGTGCCGCCACACCAAGGGCTGCCGCCCAGCCCCACTCGCGCGCGAAATCGCTGCAGGCAAGCATCACCTCTGTGATCATGGGGAGCTTTTGCTTGGTGGTCGTGAAGACTCCAACGACCTGAGGCACGACATAGGTGAGGAGGAAGACGACGATGCCGAAGGCCACGACCGTCACCACAGCGGGATAGGTGAACGCGAGTTTGATTTTCTGGGTGAGTGCATTGCGGCTCTCCACATAGTCGGCTAGCCGCGTGAGCACCAGACGGAGCTTGCCGCTATGCTCCCCTGCGGACACGAGCGCCCGGTAGATGTCGGGAAAGTCGCGCGGATGCTGCGACAGGGCGTTGGACAAGGACTGCCCGCCGATGACATCGGCACGGATGGCCCCAATCAGGTGACGCACGTAGGTGCGTTCAGCCTGGTCGGCAAGGGCCGACAGGGCGTCGTTCAGTGGCAGGCCCGCCGTTAGTAGGCTCGAGAGTTGGCGCGTGAAGAGCGCTTGCTCCTGGGCGCCCAGCTTGCTGGCAAAGAGCGACGTCTGGGTGCTCCTGGCAGCGGTCAGCGGGAGCACCTTCAGTGGAGTCAGGCCGCGCGTGCGCAGCTGGCCGCGCGCAGCTTTGGCACCTTCGGCATCCAGTACGCCGCGATGAAGCTTGCCGCCCATGTCGATGGCTTCGAACCGGAATGCCGGCATGGAGTGCTCCTCAGTCAGTCGCCGGTGACGCGCATGACTTCCTCGAGCGTCGTGTCGCCGGCATCGATCCAGCGCTGTCCGTCTTCGCGCATCGTCTGCATGCCGCCGGCAATTGCAGCGGCGCGTATGTCGGCATCGGACGCCTGTTGATGGATCTGGCGGCGCACGCCGTCATCGACCACCAGAAGCTCATATACGCCGGAGCGTCCCTGAAAACCCGTCGGCCCGCAGCGCTCGCAGCCCACCGGCCACCAGCGGCCGTCCTCATGGCGGCGGCATGCGGGGCATAGCCGCCGCACCAGCCGCTGCGCAAGTACACCGAGTAGCGATGAAGAGAGGAGATACGGCTCCACCCCCATGTCCGTGAGACGCGTAACGGCTGATGCAGCATCGTTGGTGTGCAGGGTGGCCAGTACCAAGTGGCCCGTCAGCGAGGCCTGCACCGCGATCTGCGCTGTTTCAAGGTCTCGGATTTCACCGATCATGATTACGTCCGGGTCCTGGCGCAATATCGCACGCAGAGCCTTTGCAAAGCTCATGCCGATCCGCTCGCCGACCTGCGTCTGGCCAATGCCGTCTAGGTCGTACTCGACCGGATCCTCGACCGTCATGATGTTGGTCGTGTCCGAGTCAAGCCGCGAGAGCGCGGCATAGAGTGTGGTGGTCTTACCCGAACCAGTCGGCCCCGTTACAAGCACAATACCGTGTGGCTGCTGAATCAGCTTGTCAAACCGGTCGAGCGTGACCCGGCCCATGCCAAGACGCTCGAGGTTGAGGCGACCGGCATCCTTGTCCAAAAGTCGCAGTACGGCGCGCTCACCATGGGTGGTCGGCAAGGTCGACACGCGAACGTCGACGGGGCGTCCTGCCACACGCAGGGTGATACGGCCGTCCTGCGGCAGGCGCTTTTCTGCGATATCGAGCTGGGCCATGATCTTGATGCGCGAAATGAGCGCGCCGTGCAGCGCCTTTCGCGGCCGCACGATGTCGCGCATCGTTCCATCGACCCGCAGGCGCACCACCGAGCTCTGCTCGAATGCTTCGATGTGGATGTCGGACGCCCCCTCACGGGCTGCCTGGGTAAGGAGCGCATTGATCATGCGGATCACGGGCGCGTCGTCCTCGGCTTCGAGCAGGTCCTCAACGGCTGGGAGTTCCTGCATCAAGCGAGAGAGGTCAACTTCGCCTTCCACTTCGCCCACCACCTGTGCTGCGGACCCTTCGTTGCCAGAATATGCCTGGGAGAGCGACTTGCGCAGGTAATCCACGGGCACACTGACCCATTCGTGTATGCCTAGGGTGCGCGTGACTTCTGCGATGGCTTCGGGCGGGGTTTCCGTGCAGATCCAGGCCGCCGGAGGTGAGTTCTCGCGGGAATACACCAGCATGCGTGCCGCACGAGCCCAGGCGTAGGGCACGAGCCGGGTCGAGACGTCGCGGGGCAGGGCGGGCGTGTTCATTGGATTTCTCCGTTGGCGTGAGAGCTCGGACTTTGGCTCTGGCGCGGTGGCGGGAGCGTGAGCGCGCTGTCGTCAGATTGGCCACGTGGTGGCACTTTGGGGCGCCGGTTGCCAAGCACGAGCGGCTGTGTGGGCGTGGCCTGCGACACGTCGGGCAATTGCGGTGTGTCGTCGTCGCGCACGAACCAGTTGTCGGTCAAGGCACGGGCGCCTTCGTTACGCATGTAGTCGTAGCGTGTCAGCACGACTCCACGCGCGGCTTCTGGCGTGCGCACGATCACGGGGCGCAGGAATACGATCAAGTTGGTCTTCTTACGCTGCTTGTTTTCGTAGCGGAATAGTCCCCCTATGAGTGGGATATCGCCAAGGCCGGGCACCTTCTCCACGCCCTCGTTGTAGGCATCCTGCATCAAGCCACCCAGCACGACGATATCGCCCGCGTCGGCCATGACCGAGGTTTCGAGAGCACGCTTGTTGGTAGTCGGGCCGTTCACGCCTCCAGCGGAGATTACGTCCGAGGTCTCCTGGTAGATCTGCATCTTGATGCTGTCGCCGTCCGTTATCTGCGGGCGCACGCGAAGCGTCAGACCCACGTCCTGGCGCTCGATCGTCTGGAACGGCGTGACAGACGCGGAGGAGCCGGTCTGCGCATAGGAGCCGGTCACAAAGGGCAGGTTCTGGCCAACGATGATGTGAGCTTCCTCGTTGTCCATCACCATCAAGTTCGGGGTGGAGAGAATATTGACGCCAGTGGTCTTCGAGAGCGCGCGCAGCAGGGCGTTCAGGCCAAGCTTGGTGCTCAGCACGCCAATATTCAGGCCCCCAGCGCCGGGCAGGCTCGATGCGAGTCCCGCGAGGATACCTCCGCCCTGGACAGTGCTATTGCCCATATTGACGATGTTCTGGCCATCGGTGCCGAAGTTGGTGCCGCCAAAGAAGCGTCCATTTTGCGTCTGCCACTGGATCCCGAGCTCTGCCGCGTTGTCGGACGTGATCTCCACGATCATGGATTCGACATACACCTGTGCGCGCCGCGTATCGAGCTCGTCGATCAGTGCGCGCAGGTTGCGGTATACCGGCTCGGAAGCGGTAATGAGCAGGGAATTGGTCGCCGGGTCGGCCTGGATGGTACCGCCAGTGGTAGGGAGATTCTGGTTGTTATTGGTGGTAAAGCCTTTACTGCCGAGTCCGCCAGTGGAGGAACCGCTGCTGCTTCCGCCAAGTCCGGAGGATGATGTGCCGGAACTGGTGGGCAGGGGTGGCATCGAAGGGTACGAGGCGTTGATCGAGCCGCTCGAGCTTGGCGTCGCCCCCGATGACTGGCCCCCGGCCGCCTGTTGCATGGACAGCGTGCCATCGGCTGCAACCAGGGCTCGCAAGGTCTGTGCAAGTGTGACAGCGCTCGCGTTCTTGAGCGGTACCATGTACATATTGCCTGCCCGCTTTGAGGGCCGATCCAGACGTTCGATGAGCGACTTGGCTTGCTGCAGGCGCTCCGCGCTGGGCGCGCGGATCAGTAGCGAATTGCTGCGAGGTTCCGCCATCACCGTCACGCGCAGGCTGTTTTCTCCACCAGTTGAAGATCCGCCGCTGCTGGCGTTGCCGCCAACGCTGGTACTGCTGCCGCCATCCAGCATGCGCTGCAGCAGTACGGCCACGTCGCTGGCTACAGCGTTTTCCAGGGGCAGCACTTCCACGTCGCCACCGGGAACGCCACGGTCCACGGCGGCGATGATCGCGCCAATGCGTTTAACGTTGTCGGCGTAGTCGGTGACGACGATCGTGTTGTTGTTCGGGTAGGCGTTGATCGTGTTGTTGTTGGAGATCAGGGGACGCAGCACTGGTACCAGGTTGTTGGCCGATTCGCGCGAAAGTCGAAAGACGCGCGTGATGATCTGCCCACCGCGGGCGGCGCCATCGCCGCCGGTTACGATCGGCATGCCCTGGAGCTTCGCGTCAGCCTCGGGGAGGACCTTGAGCACATTTCCATCCTCGACCATCGCATAGCCCTGCAGGCGCAGCGCCGCCTGAAGCATGCGCATCGCCTCTGACGTCGGCAAGGGCTTATCCGAGCCAAGCGTCAGCGTGCCCTTGACGCGCGGATCTACCAGCACGGACTTTCCATCTGCGCTGGCGACAGCCTGTGCCACTTGCGCGATGTCGGCATTGTCAAATTCGAGCGTGACTTGCCTGTCTGCCGCGCAGACTGGTGTGCAAAGGTGCAGGGCGATGGCGACGAAAATCAGTTTGCGTGTGGCAATTCGAGGTGGCAGCATGTTCGCGAGGACGGATTGCCGTCACGCTCTTGCTTGCTGCGCGCCCGGCCAGTCTTGATCGAGCGGTCAAGGTATCGATGCCCTGCGGCATCACTATGGCAGAAAGAGGGGAGGTTCTGCCATGGAAATATCACGCATGCGGATTCGGACCATTAAATCGTGAATTAAAGGCCATTGGACGCAAAGTGATGATGAAGAAAAGCGGGGGGAAGAAGAGGAAATGACTGGAATCTAAGACATTAACCCGAGAGCGTCGAGCAATTGAATAGATGACAGAAACTTTGGTCTCTGCCCGGTCGTTAAATTACCGGGGCAGTCGCCGAATTTAACCGTTTTCGCGCTCCGTAGAGCGCGGTACCTGGTCTGCCAGGCGTGCCTTGTTTTCGTCAAGTACCGTCATGATCTCTCGCCACCAAGCGGCAGACACCAGATATGCATGAGGTCGTTGGTGCTTCATTACCAGGACGGGCTGCTCCTGCGCGGCTTCGAGTGCTCTGGATGGGTTCGAACTGAACTTTGTAACGTTCATGACCCATTGGTTTTCCGTCATTGCTTTTATCCCACTTTTTATCAAGACGAAACGACTACAGCGGCACGCTGCAGTGGCGGATGGAGTCCATGGATGGAACGCGCGTGCCGCGAGCGGTAATGAAGGGTCCGTGGCAAAAAAATCGGACGTGAACATCGCTCTGGTTCTAACCGGCGGCGCAGACGCGGAATGGACTGGTATTGCGCTGCCTGGCCCCGCATTTCCCTGTGAACGCTATAGCTGCCTCCCGGAGGAGAAGCCTGTTTGATCCTTTGGGCCAGGTCGCGGTCGATGCTATTTGAGATACATGTCCGAATCGTTACACAATCTATGCAAACTGTGCCATTTCCATTACCCATCCAGGCTCAAGGTCGGCCACTTGCAGTGTCACCGCGTTGAGTCCCCCACTGCCGAGGGGATAAGCGCGTTATCGTCGCGGCCCTAAAGCTGGTATGAAAGTGGGCCGCTCTGGCGGGCGCTGTGCGTCGACCGATGTCCCGAACGTATTGCCCATTCGGTTTGCTGTCGCTGCGAAGTTGAAGAGCCCGAGCTGATTGGATGGCTTGAGCGCGTTCTGCTCGCTGAGTGTGACTTCGCCAGGTGCACGGCCTGGATGCATGCCTTGCGCCAGCCTCTCATTGAGGCAATCGATGGCGAGTGCACGCTGTCCGTTGACCTCCACACTCACGCACGAAGCCGAATGTTGCACATCAGCAATCTGCTCAGATTCCGCAACAACCACGTCACCGTGCGCCGCAAGAATCGCCGCCATTGCAAATCCAAGAAACTGTTTCAACGTTGTGCTCCGTGGTAAAGGCCAGGACCGCCGTTGAGCATACGCTACCGGAGGTCCGCCGCAATGCGCAAGGTCTTGCCCTTCATGTATCGCACGAGTGTGAGTGCGGGTCTGCTAATCGCAATGTTGTTGGCGCCGAGTGCGATGGCTGCCGAAAAAGTGGTGGCACGCAGCGGCAATGTCACTGTGACCCAGGATGAACTGGAGACGTTCCTGCGTTCTCTTGATGCGTCATCGCGCCAGAGATTGGTGGCAGACAAGCCCATGCTCGAGCGCGTAGTACAGAATCGCCTCGCACAAAAAGCAGTGCTTGCCGAAGCGGAGTCCAAGGGGTGGACCAAGCGACCCGAAGTGGCGGCGATGGCTCGTGAGGCTAGCCAGCAGATGGTGATGCGCAGCTACCTGGAATCCATTTCTCAGGCACCGCAACAGTATCCCTCCGATGCCGAGCTGCAGGCAGCCTACGACGCGAACAAGCGCGCCCTCACGGCGCCAAAGACATTCCACGTGGCACAGATATTCGTTGCCGCCGCCGGTGATGAGGCCGCTGTGAGCAAGGCGCGCAAGGATGCAGAGGAACTCGCAAAGCAGGCGCGAAGCGGAGACTTCGGCGCGATCGCCAAGGCGCGTTCGCAGGAGCCGCGCTCGGCCGCCAACGGCGGGGATACCGGTTGGGTGTCCGAGGCAGAGATGGTGCCCGAGATTCGCAGCAATGTAGTTGGCATGAAAGTTGGAGCAGTCTCTGAGCCCATTCGCACCCCCAACGGCTTTCACGTGCTGAAGCTACTGGAGGTACGTGAGGCGGGCCTACGCCCGCTCGCGGAAGTGCGTGACCAGCTGCGCGCAACGATGCGCCAGCAGTATGAGGCGGATGCCGTGCAGGCGAACATCGCGCAGAAAGTCAGTGCGCAAGGTGGCAATGCGGTGGACAAGGCAGCGCTTGACAGCGTGGTCTCCTCAGTGCGCTAACGCGCCAGTACCAACAAGAGGGTGGGGTATGAAAACGTCCCGCAAACACGGGATCGGGGAGCGCTCGTGCCTGTCGATGGCTGCGATGCTGCTCATCGTCTTGACGCAAGCCGGTGTTGCCAGCGCGCAAACAGCGCAGGCAAAAAAGGGCGCGCCGGCGCGCTTCGATGTCACGGAGTACGTGATACGCGGTAACACGGTGCTCAACGAAGTCGAGATCGAGGAATCGATCGAGCCATTCCTTGGACCAGCTCGCTCCGTCGAAGATGTTGAGGGCGCGCGCGCCGCACTGGAGAAGCGCTATCAGGAGCGCGGATTTCAGTCCGTGGTGGTGGAATTGCCAGAGCAGCGAGTGACCGCCGGCGTGGTACTGCTGCAGGTGGTTGAAACCCGCGTGGGGCGATTGCGTGTGGTTGGCGCCGAGCATTACTCGCCGGCCGCTGTGCGCGATGCCGTGCCGTCGCTCGCGGAAGGCGGTGTGCCGGATTTCAACGCAGCGCAAAAGGAGTTGACAGCGCTGAACTCGACGCCGAACCGGCACGTAGTGCCAATGGTGCGGCCTGGGTCCTTGCCGCAGACCGTGGATGTGGAACTGAAGATGGAGGACCACAATCCACTCAGTGCAAGCGCATCGCTTAACAATGACCACAGCATCGATACGCACGAGTTGCGTGCTTCGGCCACGCTTGGTCACGACAATCTCTGGCAGCTTGGTCATCAGGCATCGGTGACCTTCTTTGGAGCGCCACAGGCGCTCAGCGAGGCGCGCGTCTGGTCGTTCAGTTACCTGGCGCCGTTCCGGAATTCGCCATTCAGTGTGCAGGCCACAGGCTATACCTCGGACAGCAACGTTGCAACGGTTGGCGGCACGAGCGTGCTTGGCAAGGGTTATGCCGTTGGCGTGCAGGGCAACTACGCGCTGCCCCAGACAGGTGATTGGAGCGGATCGCTCGGGTTGGGCGTCGACTTCAAGGACCTCAAGGAAAAAGTCTCGCTGGGCGGAAGCAGCAACGAGGTTCCCATCCACTACGTGCCTATCACGTTCTCGTTTAACGGCTACCGATTCAGCGAATCCTCGCAAAGCAGCCTTGCCGTCTCGGCGGTGGCTGGCACAGGAATTGGGAGCGACAGCCAGGCTTTTGGCGCCAAGCGTTACCGCGCCTCGCCAAGTTTCATGTACCTGAAAGCCGATGGTTCGCATACGCAGAATGTGAAGGGCGGTTTGCAACTCTATGCACGCGGAGCGGCCCAGATCTCCACGGGTCCGCTCGTGTCGGGCGAGCAGTTTGCCGCTGGCGGCGCCACGAGCGTGCGCGGCTACTTCTCGGCGGAAGCTACCGGTGACGATGGCCTGCTTGGCACGCTCGAAGTGCGCACGCCCTCGTACGAGCACTATCTGTGGACCGGCGTAGACGAGTGGCGCATGTACGCCTTCTTTGATGCAGCGACGTTGCGCCTGCGCGATGCGCTACCCGAACAGCGCCGTAGCTACACGCTGCTCGGTGCAGGTGTTGGCACCAGCATCCGCTTCTACCGCTCGGTCACGGGCAAGCTCGATTTTGGCTGGCCGCTGCGGGATGCGCAGCGTACTCAGGCCGGCTCTCTCACGGTCAATTTCAATGTTCGCGCCAATTTCTAATGCGCCCGCAAGGTGCGCGATGGAGCCCCGTCATGCGTAAACTCCTTCTTCCCCTGGTACTCGCTGCAAGCTTGCTGCCGCAGGCAGCAAATGCGTGGTGGCAGCAGGATTGGTCCTATCGCAAACCGGTATCGGTCGATACCACGCCAAAGGGCGCCAATATCGCGGAGCCGCTTGGCCGTATGCCCGTGCTGGTGCGCTTGCACGCGGGGAACTTCCAGTTCGATGGCGTGCAGGAAAAAGGCGCTGACCTGCGCTTTGTCGCCGCTGACGACAAGACGCCCCTTAACTCCCAGGTCGAGCAGTTCGATCCGTTGCTAGGCATGGCGCTTGTGTGGGTCGACGTACCGGCGGTCGCGGGCGGGGCGCGTCAGGACCTGTGGATGTACTACGGTAATGCGAAGGCGGCGGCGAGCACCAGTGCCTCGCCGTTCGACGCGGATTACACGGCGGTCTATCACTTCGACGGGACGTCTGGCGCAGCGCCGACCGATGCGACGGCCTATCACAACAATGCCCAGGCCGGTGTGGCAGTGGGCGAGGGGCTGATCGGCCAGGCGGCAAAACTCGATGGCAAGAACGGCATCGCACTGCCGGCTAGCGAGTCGCTCAAGGTGGGCCCGGGTGGCGCGATGACGGTCGGTGCGTGGATCCGCGCGGAAGCGAATGCCAATGGCGCTCTGTTCGTGAGGCGTGACGCGGGAAACGCGTTGGTCGTCGGACTTGCGAACGGCGTGCCCTATGTTCGCCTGGGGCAGCAGCAAGCTGCCGCGCAGGAGGCACTTGGCGCCCAGCAGTGGACTCATGTGGCTGTGGCAGCCGGCAATGGCGACGTAGTACTTCTTGTCAATGGCAAGGAGGTTGCAAAGCTTGCTGCATCGCTGCCTGCGCTCACCGGGCCGACGACGGTCGGTATCGATCCTTCTGGCGATCAGCCGGGATTCGTGGGTGACATCGACGAGCTGCGGATCTCGCGCGTGCGTCGCCCGACACCGTTACTGGCAGCCGAAGCGGCAATGCAGGGCAGCGATTCGAAACTCGTCGCCTACGGTCCGGATGAGAAGCAGGCTGGTGGCGGCTTCGGAGAAATCGGCTTCATCCTGAACAATGTCCCGGTCGATGCATGGGTGGTGATCGGATTGCTGGCGATCATGTCGGTGCTGTCGTGGTGGGTAACCTATACGAAGGCGACCTACGTTGGACGTGTATCGCGCGCCAATGACGCGTTCATGGAGCAGTTCCGCAAGATCGGCCATCGGCTCGAGGCGCTTGCCGAATCCATTCCGGCCAATGCCACGCTGCAAAAGGCAGTCGCAGATTCGAGTCTGTATCGCCTCTACCAGGTCGCCGTGAATGAGTTGCGTACGCGCCGGGGCCAGGAAGGCACGCAGCGCGTTACCACCGAGACCATCGAGGCAATTCGCGCCTCGATGGACGCAACACGCGTGCGTGAGAACCAGCGCCTGAACCGAGGGCTCGTGCTTCTGACGATTTCGATTTCTGGTGGACCATACCTCGGCCTGCTCGGCACGGTGGTTGGCATCATTCTCGTTTTTGCTGCAGTGGCGCTTGCCGGCGAAGTCAATATCAACGCCATCGCCCCGGGTATTGCCGCTGCGCTGGTTGCGACGGTGGTGGGCCTCTTCGTCGCGATTCCTGCGCTCTTCTCCTACAACTACCTGCTCACGCGCAACAAGAACGTCAGCGCGGACATGGACGTGTTCGTCGACGAGTTCGTCACGCGCCTGGCCGAACTGCACGCGATGCCAGAGGGGGTGCTGGCCGAGGCTGAGGCCGAGGGTGGCGGGCACATGGATCGCTTTGTGGCCGAGCTCATGCGGCGCTTTGCAGAGGCCGGACTGGTGCCGGCCGTGCGTGGCAGTGGTAGCCCGAGCATGTCGCCGGCCGCACGAGCTGACGGGCGCGCTTAAAGGAGAACCACCATGGCCGCCGCTCACGACGACGACAAGCCGTACGACGACATCAATATTACGCCGCTGCTGGATCTGGCGTTCGTGCTCCTCATCATTTTCATCCTGATGACCACGGCGGCAGTGCAAGGCATCAAGGTCGATCTGCCTAAGGCGAGCGCATCGGCGAGCCTTTCCGAGCAGAAGGTCAAGGCGATCACGGTATCCGATTCGGGGCAGGTGTATCTGGATGCGATTCCGGTCACATTGCCTGAACTGGAGGACCGGCTGCGCTCGCAGAGGGCGCTCACCCCCGAATTCCCGGTCATTGTCAAAGGGGATGCGAGTGTGCAGTACCGCAAGGTCGTAGAGGTGCTGGATCTGCTGCGGCGGCTGGAATTGCAACAGGTGGGCCTGGTGACAGGCAAGCAGACGACCTGAGAGTGCCATGACATCGCTCTCGTCCACAACCGGCGCTGGCCGCAAACGAAAGCTGGCTATCGCAGTGCTGGTGGTGCTTTTGGTCGCCTTGGCCGGTTGGGCCATCTGGCACTGGTCTTCAGACAAGGCTGCGGCGCGCCGCGAGGCGCCGCGCCTGCCGCCGATGGTGGCTCTACCTCCACCCCCGCCGCCACCCCCACCGCCGCCCGAGCAGAAGCCGCCCGAACCCGTCAAAGAGCGCATGCAGGCGCCCGAGCCAAAACCGATGGAGCCAGCCAAGCCCGCGGAGGCCCCCAAGCCTGCCAATGACGCCCCTGAGAGCGTGACCATGAATGCCGATGCACAGGCCGGTGCCGGTGGCATCCTGGTCGGTAGTGGCGGGGGCATGGGTGCAGGGGGAGGAGGGGGCGGTCGCGCGGGCAATGCCACCTATGGGCAGTACCTCGCCTACGCGCTGCAGCGCGCGGTGCAGCGCGATCAGGCAACCGCCCGCCTGGCGTACCCCCAACTGCTTGTGAACCTGTGGCTCGATGAGTCCGGGCACATCACGCGCGTGGAGCTGGTGCGATCGAGCGGCGACGCGAAAACCGATGAGGCGTTGTTGAACGCGCTGCGTGCGATAGGCCGTGTCGACGAGAAGCCACCAGCGGGGCTGACGTTCCCGGCGCGCGTTGCGATGCAGGCACGGCGCCCCTGATGACATTGATGGATTGGATCTTGAGGAGAATGCAATGAACCAGGCAACGCGCGTGCACCCACCGGTGCTGCGCCCGCTCGCCGTGGCCCTGATGCTGGCGGCTTGCTGCCAGCAGGCGTTGGCCCAAAGCACGGCCCCCGCGGCCCCCGCGTCATCGGACGATGTGACGCAGAACCTGATTCGCCTTCTGGTGATGCGTGGCACGCTGACCAAGGAGGAGGGCGAGGCGTTGCTTGCGCAGGCCCAGGCCGCCGCACAGCGACCGAGTAGCGGTTCGGTCGCGACGGTGGCAGCGGCGGGTGCCGCTGCAGCGGGAGAGGCCGTCGCGACCCAACCGGGCGATCTCCGTGTGCAATATGTGTCGCCACGGGTGCGTGCCCAGATCCGTGATGAGGTCAAGCAGGAGGTCATTGCACAAGCCAAGGAAGAGCACTGGGCCGAGCCAAACACTTTCCCGGAATGGGTGTCGCGCATCACGGTGTCAGGCGACGTGCGCGCGCGCTACCAGGCTAACCTCTATGGCGGCGGCAATGCACCGGCGATCGACTACGCAGCGATCAATGCGAGCGGGCCGGTCAATATGAACAACGCGAGTGGCGTCTTGCCGCCGCTTATGAACACCACGGAGAATCGCACGGACTTGTTTCGTATCCGTGCGCGACTCGGGGTGACGGCAGCGATCTCGGATGACCTCACCGCAGGGATCCGACTGGCTACCGGGAGCAGCAATGGCCCGGTGTCGACCACCCAGACGCTCGGCGGTGGATTCGCGAAGAAGAGCATCTGGCTCGACCAGGCCTATCTCGACTACCGCTTCACGGATAGCTTCCGTGTGACGGCGGGCCGCTTTGCGAACCCGTTCTACTCGCTGGACAATGCTGACCTGTTGTGGTCGAACGACCTGAACTTCGATGGTATTGCCGGGCGGTGGCTCAAGCCGGTGGGCAACCGTGGCGTGACCGCGTTTGCCACGGCTGGCGTCTTCCCGATCAACTACAGTGACGACAATTTCCCCTCGAATAGCCCGAACAAGGCCAGCAGCAAGAACGAGTGGCTGTTCGCGCTGCAGGCGGGCGCCGAAGGCAAGCTTGGTGGCGGCGATCGCGTCAAGGGCGCTATTGCCTATTACCACTTCACGGGAATGCGTGGTGCGTTCTCGTCGCCATGCCTGACCTCGTCGCCGTCGTGCGACACCGACAATACGCGTCCGGCCTTCATGCAGAAGGGCAACACACTGTTCGCGCTGCGCAATAACGTACCGGTCAACGTCGACGACACATCGAACCCGCAGTTCTTTGGCCTCACGCAGAACTTCCGGCCGCTAAACCTGACGGCACAGTGGGATACGCATGTATTCAAGCTGCCATTTAGCCTGCAGGCCAGCTACGTGCGCAACCTGGCGTACGACAAGGACCGGGCATTCCAGAATCCCGCGGCATACCCGGCCAACCACTATGAAGGTGTGGATTCGTCGACGCCGCTTGCCGAATACAAGGATAAGTGGCGCAGTGGCCCGAATGGATATCTCCTGCGCGCGGTCTTCGGCAACCAGAACGTTCTGGCGCGTGGCCAGTGGAACTTCCTGCTGGGCTACAAGTATCTGCAGCCTGATGCCGTACCGGATGGTTTCACTGACCCTGACTTCCGACTGGGCGGCACGAACTCCAAGGGGTACTTCCTGGGTGCGGCCTATGGTATCGACAAGAATGCCTGGCTGCAGGCGCGCTGGCTGAGCGGGCGCGAAGTATATGGTGACCCGCTTTCCATCAACGTGCTGATGCTGGAGCTCAACGCCAAGTTCTGAGGGACATCATGGTACGAACCCGATTCGCTGCATGGGGCGCGGCGATTAGCCTGCTTCCCGTTGTAGCGCTTGCGCAGAACCAGGGCACGCTTGAAGAGCGGCTACGCACGCAACTGCGAACGCTCAATGCGCAGAATCAGCAGTTGCAAGCCGAGAAGGCGAGTGTGCAGAGTGCATTGCGTACGGCAGAAAGCGAGCGCGATGCCGCGCGCAAGGAACTGGCTGCAACGCAAGGCGAGCTCGACACGAGCCGGCAGCGGTCTCAGGGCTTGGCGGCCCGTCAGCGCAAGGTGGAAGAGGCTGCCGCCGCCCAGGCTCGTCAGGCCGATGAGAAGCGGGAGGCGTCGCAGCAGCTGGCGCGCACCCTGGAGCAGCAGTTGGCCACAACAACGCAGGAGCGCGCGAAGCTTGCTGACGGATTACGTGAGCGAGACGCGCACTTGCAATCTTGTAGTGCTATGAATGCTCGTCTCTTGGCTACCGGTCGCGAGATCCTCGATGTCTATGAGCACTTCGACGTTGCCGACGCGCTGGGTTACCACCAGCCCTTTGCGGGCGGTATGCGCGTCAGGCTCGAAAATGAAGCGCAGGCGTTTGGCGACAAGCTCTACGAGAACAAATTTGATCCACGCGCCGCAACCGGTGCACCGAAACTCTCTCAATGACACCCATGAACGACGCACCGATCAATACTACGGCGATCAACGCAACACTGGACGACACAAATTCGGTGAATGAGGCCCAGGCGGCTGAAACGCCGGAGGTTATTTCTTCTATCGACGCCAACGGACTGGCCGAGGCGATTCGTGCCGCCGGCTGCGCCGTGACGCCCATCGAGCGAGATAATCAGATCCAGCTCCATAGCGCTGGCCACGGAGTGGGTTTCCAGGTGGTGTGGGGTAATGCGGTGGAGGCCGGCGTCTATGCCGATTTCACGCTGAGCTGCGCGTTGCGCGTTGCTGGCGGTGAGATTCCCAGCGCAGTGTTCCAAGGCTGGCACCGCAGCAAGCGTTTCGCGCGGCTGGCCGCCCACGGCGAACTCATTGTCCTTGAAATGGATGTGACGCTTTTCGGAGGCATCACTCGAGGTCATCTTGAGTCGACGTTGCGGCTCTGGGTGATGATGGTGGGCGAGTTCCTACTGTACCTGCGAAGCGCGGCCGCAGAGGGTGAAAAAGCACCTGGTACCGCGGTGGCCGGCTAGAGCACCACAGCAGTTGGGCTGACGGCGAAATCCGAGAGCTTCCGGGAGTGTCCGGTGGCTCCCGGAGGATCAAGCGCTGGCGCGCTTGCCGATGTAGAGAATGCCGCCCGTCTCTGTACGACACACGGCCATCATGCGATCCCCGAGGCTGATCAGGTCGCCGGGTACAGCATTGCCGTATGGCTTACTGTTGCGCTTGCCGATCAAGCTGACGGACAGCGCATATCGGCCAGGGCTTTCGGTTGGCGAGATCTGCCCGGATACGATGCAATTGCCGGGAATGCGGCACGAGAACTTGCCTTCGTACGACACCGTCACGTCGACGCTTCCGGCCTCCTCGAGCGCATGCACATGGCCGTGGTACGTGCCCTGGATTGTATCCGTGGCAGACGTCGAAATTGGCTGTTCGCGCTGCAACATCATCGTTGCAGCGGCCTCGCCGTCGCGGTGAATGCGTACGTGCAGCATATGTGCGGTTCGTTCGATCGTGACATCCACATGACGCGTCATGCCTTCAAAGGGCAGGTACTCGGTGGCGTGGCCATGCTCGTCGACGTCGATGAATCCTGCTGGCAATCCGGGCTGCTCACCAAAAGCGAGGAGTCCCCTGTGAGTTGCGGGGTCGAACACCGCGATCGCAGCGCTGCCTTGCGCATAGATCTCGGGTGTTTGGGTGGCTGCGTCGGTCATTTGAGTTGTGCTCAGATCGGTTAGACGTTGAGACCAGGGCGGATGATATCCGTTCACAGATGCCATTCGAAACCAATTTGACGCACGACGCGAGTTAGGGTTGACACTGATCCAAGAAAAAATCGCATTGCGCTTGAGGAGTGATATTGATATTGGCAAATATGTCGATTGTGAGGACATATATTGGCTGTGTTCGGCACGCCATTGGCCTTACGAGTGTGTGTTTTAGTTTGAGCGTCATCTGCAAACTGCTGTGGTCGTTGCCGCGGCGGGGGTGTGCAATCGATGATTGCGTCGTGAACTGAGCAATCGGCTGGCGATGAGTGCGCCATTATGGTGCGGCGGCTTACAAGAGGATTGTCTCGTGCCCTCGCCGATGCGAAGCGTTATCGCCGCATCCGGCGAAACTGTTCGCTCCGCTGGCAGGCTGGTGTCTTTGTCAGGTATGGTTCGCCTTTCCGCTTGGCAGTCCCCAGGCCGCCGAGCGGCGTGGTATTAGCCTTGCTACGCTTGGGCCTGCACTTTTGATCGCAGTGGCTGGAATGTCTTAAGGCAATGGTGGTGAGTCGCAGAGACGCTATCGACAGCGCTCAGTCAGGTACCGACGATATGCGAACTCGACATCAGAGGTCGCATCGTTCAGCGCCTCTGAAGGTGATGTGCGGCATTTTTCGCAATAAAACTTCCATTGCCCAGCTGGGCCGTCAAAGGTAACGGTGCCGCGATAGCGACCGGCCGCTAGCTCCTCTACTAGGGTAACAATGCAGACGTTACCGCGTTGATGTGTCGTCATTGTGTAATTCCGTTATGTTTAAAATGAATACAGTGTATCAAGTGCGCTCATTCCGTACTATGTTTTGCATGAAAATGAGCCACATTGGTGGCCATATGACCGTAAGGTGACGAGTCAAAATTCATTCATGCAGTGTATTGGTGGATAGTGCGGCCGTTGCAACGCGTAATTGAAAGTGGCGCGAACGCGCTGGGGGCGCGAGGCCTGGTAGCGCGAGCTGTGCGGGTAGCCGCCAGTCAGCGCCACCGTCGGCCGCGAGCGTTGCACCATGGCATACTGGCGGCCGACCGCGTGTCCTTGCTTTGGTCGGAACCTTGAAGGGGGCGACGGACTTTGTGCTTGTCGAGTCGGCATTGCCTCCGGGTTGGAACCGGCGTTTAGTGCAGTTGACGATATCAGATGGATTTGTAATGGGTTTTGAACAATTGGCGGGTCTTCGCGAGCAGCTTCGGGCGCAAGCGCAACCCAAACCTCAGGAGGCTGCTCGGCCGGCCGCGGTGCGTCGTGAGCCCGTTGATCCGACTGTCGAGGCGATCCGGCGTCTACAGCGACATTTTCCGCTGGCATTCCCCAAGAGTCCTGCGGCCAAGGTGCCACTGAAGGAGGGCATTTTCGACGACTTGGCGCAAAGGCTCGATCTGTTGCGACTGACAAATGATGAATTGAGGCAGGCCGTTTCAACCTGGTGCCGAGGCAGTCGTTATTGGGTCTGCATGCTCTCGGGAGCCCAGCGGGTTGGCTTGCAGGGTGAGCCTGCCGGAAGTGTCACGGCGGATCAGGCGCGATTTGCGCGTACCTGTCTGGCTCGCTGGAAAGTCGAGCGCAGGAACGCAAAGCCTGCTGCGGCGGAGTCGGCGTAGAAAGCAAAGACCGAACGCCCCACGCAAGCTGGGGCGCCAGGCCTATTGACCTCGCGCTTCCTGGTACGTCCTATTCCTGGGTCAATCGCTCGACAGTCAATGTCAAGTGGCCGAAGTTGTTGAAATAGAAGCCGGGGACGTCATTAGCGTACGCAAAGAGACGTCCTTGCGCCGGTGATGTCCAGGTCTTTTCTTTCCCGATGACGAAAGCCGTATCGTCATGCTTGCCAATTGTTCCGATCAAGGTGAACCATTTCTGATTGGCAACCCGGCGCTTCGACTCAAACTGATGCTGAATGAGTAGGCTGTCGTAGCCATCTGCGTCAGTCCAGATGACGAGGTCGATCCAATGTCCTGTTGCATTGAATCGATAGACACCATCCGCGTCCAGATCGATCCCTGTATCGTTCCACGGCTCTCGTGCGCAAACCGTGATAGTGCGCGTGTCCCCGATCTGCATGTTTTGTCTCCATTTTACGAAGTCGGATTTGGCGCTTACCCGCTTGCCGCCTCGTGCGGCACGACCAAATATAGTCCGCGCTGTTAGTCATATCTCTTAAATATTTTTTCTGGCACTTCAAGTACGGCCACCGTTGGTATGTGCGGCGCCCCACATAACTCAACGATGTTCCACGAATTGGTCACACTCATGGTCTAGGCTAAATCCTCCAGTCACAAGCCTAGATGACCGCTGCGCATTGGCGGCGCTGGACGATGACTGACTTGTCCAACGCTGACTGGTCCAACGCTGTCCAACAAGAAGATTTGAATAATCGTGAAGACGAGGATCAAGGCCAATGCTCGGACGACACCTGTAGCCGTTCCGTGCTGGCGAGGCGCCTTCTAGACGCGTCCCAGGCGCTCCTGGCTTCGATGCAGAGGCTGTCGTCGCGAATTCAGATTCTACGGTTGCAACTCGCACGGGGCGGATTGGTGCCCCGTGAGTGGCTGTATGGCGCTGCCACGTCGGTGTTGCCCACGCTTGGCATTGCCTAGTTCGTTACGCCGTTCGCCTGATGACGATTGGTCGCCGCCACGGTGGCAGAAATCGCGAAAATACTGGAGGGGGAATATGACACAAGTACAACGCTTCCTGGTGAAGCTAAAGCCTGGTGCATCGCACGCAACGACATCCCTCGCACTGGATAGCGGGAAGATTCGCTTCACGGCGACGCGGCTATTTCAAAGTATCCCGAGTTCGCGCGTGGCCACTGTCGGACTGGCAGCGGCTGAATCGATAACGCCTGGCTCGGTTGGCGATTGGCATGTGCTGGAAGCAAGTTCGCCCGTTGATGCCCCTTCGCCATGGGACGTCTGCCATGCCCTTGTTGCTCAAGGATTGGGGGTCGACGGTGCCGGTATGGTGACCTTTGCGGAGCCCGATCTCCCGCAACGTTGGTATACCAATGCGCCAACCGAAGGGCAGACGCTGGCTGCCGCGAAAAGCTGTGCCGTCGAGCCGCAGAGCGACAAGTTTCCGCGGGGCGCGACGGATGACTGGTATCGCGATGGCGACCACACGGGGTTGGCATCTACGACGCAGTCTGCGACAGGAGCGGGTGTCCGTATTGCACATCTGGATACCGGGTACGATCCGGACCATCTCAGCAGGCCGGCAAACCTGGAAAAGGTTCTGGAAAGGAATTTTGTGGATGAGGACCGGCCGAATGACGCGACCGACCGGGCCTCAGGCATTGTCAACAATCACGGTCACGGTACCGGAACGCTCAGCATTCTCGCAGGGCAGCCCATTGGTGTGAATGGCATCCCTGGGGTGGCCCCAAACGCGAGCATCGTGCCCATACGTGTCGCGGACAGTGTGGTGCTGTTCTATAACAGCGCCATCGCCAAGGCACTGGACTACGTTCACTCACTGTGCAAAGCGGAGGAAACCTTTGTCCATGTGGTGTCGATGAGCATGGGCGGACTCGCGTCCCGAGCCTGGGCCGACGCGGTCAATGCGCTATACGAGTCGGGTGTCGTCGTGGTTACTGCCGCTGGCAACAACTACGACAATCTGCCAACGCGCCAGATCGTCTTCCCGGCCCGTTTCCAGCGGGTCATCGCCGCCTGCGGCGTGATGGAGGACCATACGCCATACGCCGATCTTGGCTTTGGCCGGATGGCGGGCAACTATGGGCCGCAGAGCAAGATGCGCACGGCCATGTCAGCCTACACGCCAAACATCCCCTGGGCTGAGTTTGGCTGCCCCCAGATCGTGAGTTTCAACGGTGCCGGCACTTCATCGGCAACACCACAGGTTGCTGCGACAGCAGCACTATATATCCAGCAGAACAAGGTAAAGCTGGAGACATTGGCAGAACCATGGATGCGCGCGCAAGCCGTGCGCCAGGCACTGCTCAAGTCCAATCCCACGCAAGAGCAGGGCTCGGAAAAGCTCGGGAATAGCGTTCTGAAGGCCCAGGAGGTTTTCGACATAGCTGTTCCCAATGCGGCGTCGCTCAAGATGGAGCCGCCGGACAAGGCGTCCTTCGCTTTCCTGCGTGTACTAACTGGCCTTGGGGTGCAGCAAGACTCTGAGCGGCAGGAGATGCTGGAGCTCGAGGCACTGCAGTTGTCGCAAACTGCGCAAATCGAGCAACTCTTACCGGATCCGAACGAGCTGGATGCGCTGACAGATGTGCAGAAAGCAAAGATCGCACACGCACTCTTTTCGCATCCACAGGCGTCCCGGGCGCTGCGCAGCGTTCTGCGGCCGATGATCGCCGGCGGGGCGACGACGGATGCGTCCAGTCCGTCCAGCCCGTCCAGTGCTTCCAATGCGCCAAAAGCGGTGTCCAGCGGAACTGCCAGATCGCAACACGCGGCCAAAGACCAGGCCTTTGGCCGCGACTATCCCACGCCAGCTGGCCGGCGCCTGCGGGTCTATGCCTATGACCCCTCGCTTGGCGAGAGCTTGCAGACGTTCACGATGAACGAGTCAGTACTGACGATCTACTGGGAGTCAGACCTTAAGCCGGGCCCGATCGGCGAGTATTTGGAGGTGATTGACGTCGACCCCGCAACTGGCGTTTGCTATCCCCCGGTTGATTTGAACGACCCGCGGCTACTGGCTGTCGACGGCATACGGCCTTCTGAGGCCAACCCGCGCTTTCACCAGCAGATGGTGTATGCGGTGGCCATGAAGACCATCGAGTTCTTCGAGCGCGGGCTGGGCCGCCGGGCACTTTGGGCGCCGCGCATTGTTGCGGTGAAGGGTAGCGATGAGCGCGAGAATGTGCACAGCGAATACGTGCAGCGCTTGCGCATCTACCCCCACGCACTACGCACGCAGAATGCCTACTATAGTCCCGAGAAGAAAGCGCTGTTGCTGGGCTACTTTTCGGGTTCGAATGACGATGAAGGTGGCGGTGCCGACCGGCAACTGGTCTTCACGGCGCTATCGAGCGACATCATCGCCCACGAGACCACTCACTCGCTACTGGACGGCCTGCACCGGCGCTTTCGTGAGCCAACCAATCCGGACGTACTGGCATTTCACGAGGCGTTCGCCGACATCGTCGCGTTGTTCCAGCATTTTGCAGTTGGGGGGTCGCTGCGCAACGAAATCGCCAGGACGCGCGGCAATCTGGACCATGAATCAATCCTTAGCCAGCTCGCGGTACAGTTCGGCAAGGCAACTGAGCGTCATGGCGCGCTGCGAGATGCGATCGCGATCGTGACGAACGACGACAAGGGCAACCCCGTCTGGCAAAGAAGGGTCCCTACCAAGACCGACTATCAGGCTGCAAGAGAAGACGGGGAGCCACATCAACTCGGTGCCGTGCTTGTTGCCGCCGTGTTCGATGCTTTCTTGCAGATATACAGCCGCAAGGCGATAGGACCCATACGCCTGGCGACGGGAGGCTCCGAGGTGCTGGCGCCGGGGGCATTGCCTGGCGATCTGGCCGACGCGCTTGCCGATGTCGCCGCGACCGTTGCGGGACAGGTGCTGTTGATGTGTATTCGCGCCCTCGACTATTGCCCGCCAGTGGATATCACCTTTGGTGACTTCCTGCGCGCGGTGATTACTGCGGACAAGGACCTTATACCCGATGATCCGCATGGTTATCGGATCGCCTTTGCGTATGCGTTCCGGGCGCGCGGTATCTACCCGGAAAGCGTGCTTACGATATCGGCTGACACGCTTGGCTGGGAATCGATTCCGGTGCCGTTGTCCACGCTCGATGAGGTCTTGTCCAAGCTGAACCTGCGCTGGGATCTGCAGACAGCAAGGCGAACGGCATGGGAGACGTCTCGCGAAAACGCCAGGCTTGTCCATCAATGGCTGACGGATCCATCCAAGGTGAGCGTTGCGGAGCTCGCCATGCTTGGCCTTGAGCGCGCTCCTGATTCGAATTACCAGATGGCGCTGAGTGACGGCACCACGATGACCATGGCGCTCCATGGCATCGAGGTTCATTCGGTACGACCGTTGCGGCGTGTGGGGCCGGATGGGCAACTGCTGTCCCAACTGGTCGTTGAGCTCACCCAGTCCGTGTATGCGAAAGATGGCACCGGTCTCAAGTTTCGCGGCGGATGCACGCTGATCATCGATATGAATGCGCGTGCCGTTTCGTACCTGGTACGCAAAAGGATGAATCAGCCAGCCCGGGTTGCCCGCCAGTATGCGTTCTGGTCGGCGCAGGACTCGGGCAAGGTGGAGTTCATGGATAACTATCGTATCCGGCAGCAATCGGCCGAACCATTCGCATTGCTGCATGGCGCGGTGTGAGTGTGTATCCGAAAAGCGGAATCATGAGGAGGGTGTATGGCTAGAGCCACAGTACGAACCTACCGCCACGGTCTGGGCGATTGTCATCTGGTTTCCCTGCATCGTGCGGATGGGCAACCGTATTACATCTTGATCGACTGTGGCGTCATCCTGGGGACGCCTGACGCCAAGGCAAAGATGACGTCGGTGATCGAAAACGTGCGGGACGAAACAAGTAATCATATCGACCTGCTTGTGGCAACGCACGAGCACTGGGACCATCTTTCCGGCTTCGTGCAAGCTGCTGACGCCTTTTCTGGCTTGTCTGTGGATCATGTATGGATGGCATGGACGGAGAATCCAGCCGATCCGGATGCGATGAAGCTGCTCGCAGACAGACAGCATGCATTGGCGATGCTGCGCGATGCTTCGCTGAGGGTGCAAAGCACTGGTTCTGGCGAGCTTCCCTTGTTTCACTCGCTGACCGAGTTCTTTGGCACGGCAACTCGAACGACGACTAGTGATGCGCTGAAGGCAGTTCGGGGTATGGCAAATGGCGCGTTGCGATATTGCGATCCCGCAGATGATCCGACTGCAGTTCCGGGCACCGATGCACGCATCTATGTGCTCGGCCCCCCACGGAATGTGGCCTTGCTCAAGCGATTGAAGGCTGGCAAGGCAGACAAGGATCAGACGTACGAACAAGCGCTGGCCGGCTTTGCGGCTGGAGCCGGGACTGCACTCAGTCCAAGCGATACGGAAGCTGGTGCGCCGTTCTCCGGTATCGATGGACTTAGCCTTGATGCGGCGCGCAACACGCCATTCTTCCAGAAGAACTATTTTTCGGCACCAGATTGGCGACGGATCGACACGGATTGGTTGATGGGGGCCGATGCGCTGGCGATTGCACTCGACAATCTGATCAACAACACGAGCCTCGTGCTTGCCGTAGAGCTCGGTCAGCGCGACGTGCTCCTGTTTGCTGCAGATGCTCAGTTCGGAAACTGGCTCTCATGGCAGGATTGCCGTTGGAACATTGACGGGGACACGGTCACAGGTCCTGACTTGATAGCACGCACTGTTCTATACAAGGTGAGTCATCATGGGAGTTCGAATGCGACCATGAAAGCCGACGGTGTCGAGCGCATGACGGCGCTGCAAGCAGCCATTATCCCGGTCGATCATGATATGGCTGTCAAGAAGGGCTGGGGGAAGCTTCCGTTTGGCGCGATTGAGCAGGCACTAAAAGATGGCACATCAGGCCGTGGATGGGTGTTGCGCACGGATCAGGCGGCGCCGGTGGGGGAGCCGCGCGTGCGATCAACGGACCTGTATGTCGAAGTCGATGTTTGACCAGGTGTGACCAATCCCGCGAGCATGGACCGAGGCAGGCTCGCTCGTTGTGCGCAGAGCGAACACGCGGCAGGTTGCCCTAGGGTAAAGTGTCGAAGAGGGCAATCTGGCTGTCAGTTGTGGCCTAGAGCGTGGCCTAGATCCGCCATCAGGCTTGGAATTTCGCCGAGTCGGCCCTGTTCATCGTGGCACCCGCACCAAGGAGGTCTGCACCTATGTCCAAGACGGGCAAAAAGCGTTACCTGAAAGCACTCAACCGGTGCCTCAAGAAGGAATCGGAAGGCAGGCTCGAGACGGTTTTTGTTTTCTACCCACCAGGTTCGAAGCCGAAGAAGGCGCAGGGTGTGACAGCAAGTGGGCCAGCCGATGCTCAGACGCTCGCCATAATGGATGCCGTGCAGGCGCGCGTGTTTGAGCGATTCGAAGACTCGGGGAAGTCTGCCTGACTGGACATCAGTACCAGTTCTTGGATCGTGAGGTTTAGGTTCAACACTGCGGGCGAGCGTATCGCGTTAAGTCCCTGGGGAGGTTTCCAACGCAAGTCTTCTGTTGGCGAGAACCTTGATGCGCTGCGGTGGCAGGTCAGGCTGCAGATTCATAGAAAAGTCAGAGCCACTCGCAAGTGGCTCCGGGAATCCCCGCGCCTTCCTGTCCATCCCGATTTGATCTTCAAGGCCAATGCTCTTCGGCATCAGGGTCCTCAACGAAGATCACAGACGAACACCAAGCTCCATGCACGGAAACTTCACGTGCGTTCATTTGCTCTCGTTATCACTCGGTGCGGGCAGGATGGCGTCTGTGTGTTTCAGGAATAAGACGTCCTGCGCCATCCTGATCCGCGGCCATTTCTTGACGTTGTTCATTGCGGTCTCGGGCCGGCAGACAGCATCGTCGCCACCTGGTTGACTACAGAACTCCAATCCCCAGGGCAATCCTGGCGCAGGAGCCGTGCTGACGGATACCAGCGGCTCGCGTGCGTGTCGATGCGCCAGCGCCAGTCGGCAGAGAAGGGCAGCATGACGAGGAGTGGTGCCTGCATGGCGCCGGCCAGATGAGCGATGGATGTGTCGACGGAAGCCACCGCATCAAGTTGCTCGATGAGGGCTGCGGTATCCGCGAGATCGGCGATCTGATCTTGGTAGACATGGATCCGGTCAGCGTAGGGGCTCACCTCGAGATACTGTCGATCCGCCTCCGACAGATCCGTCTGCAGCACTACCCAATCCACTGACTCCATGGCGAAGAGCGGCTCCAGCGTCGCCGCCGGGATCTGCCGGATGTCATAGGTGCGTCGGTGCCCCAACCATGCCAATCCAATCTTGCGTCTACCGAGATGGTTCAGCCTTCCGCGCCATTTCTCCCGGTAGGCATTCGGCACCTGTATGTACGGTGTGGCAGCCGGCGGGGCAGTCAGTGGCGCCCTCAATGGGGTGGCCGAGAGAGTCGCCAGCGACACGCCCAGAATATGAGGTAGGCTCATCAGTGGGCAACTGACATCGGCGGGCACCTCGGAATCCGCGTCGACGATCGTGATGTCCCACTGGGCGGCGAGCGGCTCGATCAGCGGAAGGATTGCCGGCTGGACTTGGAGAATCAGCTTGTCGGCCAGCGCACGCGCTGAGGGCACAAAGCGAATAAAGTGCACGGTGTCGCCCAGTCCCTGCTCGGCGTAGATGAGCAGCACCTTGTCTGCCAGGGGAGACCCATCCCAGCGCGGCGGTGCGGAGTCGAAATCCTTGTCGATCGCGCCTAGTCGCCATTCGTATTCAGGCAGCCCCCGTTCAAAATCCCCCGCCGAAAGCCATGCCAATGCGCGGTTGAGGTGCGCAGCGGCCCAGCCCGGATGCAGGCCCAGCACGCGTGTGAACGCCTCGACTGCCGCATCGTACTGCCCGAGGCCAAGTCTGCAACACCCCAGGTTGTACCAGGCCGGTGCGCATTGGTCATCCAGCGCAATGGCGGCTTCGAACTGGCCAATGGCGGACTCATAATCCTCAACCGCACACATCGATGTGCCGGCGCCCAGTCGTGCGGCGAGAGAGTCGCGGTTAAGCGCGAGTGCGCAGCGAAATGCGGCGAGAGCCTCGTGGGGCAGTTCCACCTCGTGCAGGGCACTGCCAAGCTGATTGAGCGCGAGCACGTCGCTCGGGTCTTGCCGCACCGCCAAGCGAAAGCTATCGAGCGCGGCATCGACGCGGCCGACAGCAAGGTAGGCCTCGCCCAAGCAGGCGTGGGCGGCGGTGAGCGTGGGCGCGCACGCAACGGCGCGGCCCAGCCAGTGGATCGCACGCTCGAGTTTGCCGTTCTGCTTGCATACGACCCCGAGATCGAAGAGCAGCATTGCATCATCCGGGCTGAGCCCAGCAGCACGCTGGAGAAAGCTCTCGGATAGCGAGACCTTGCCCTGCTGGTGATAGAGCAGGCCAAGCATGCGCAGGGCGTCGACGTGCTTGCTGTTCTTGGCGAGGGTGGACAGGTAGCGGGCTTCAGCCGTTCTCAGGTCGCCGCAGCCGTGCGCGCGAAGTGCTGCATTGAAGGTGTTCATCGAGCATCTCGGTAGAGGTGTTTTTCTGGTCTGCCCCTGGGAGCAGTCAAAAAGAAATGAACAAAAAAGAAGGGCGCCGGCGGTCGTGAGACCGCCGGCCGGTCAGTTGGTGATGCAGTTTCCTGACCAACAGGTGGATCAATGCGCGATGGCCCTAGTTCGCTGACATGCGTTGCGTGGATAGCAGCGGAGGTCTTGCGATCGGCGTAGTCAGGACGCTTGGCAGCGCGTTGGCGAACTGGATGGTGCGCTGACCATAGCCTGCCGGGAAGAGCAGGCCGCCGTGGAGCTGGCCATTGCGCACGGCCAGGACAAACTTGGCGCCTTGCGTGAGCGGCACGGGGGCGCCGGTCGAAGCAAGGGTTTGCGCATCCGCGCGCGCCATGTCGAACACCATGACATTGGGATTGCGCGCGTAGATCGACCATGTCGCATTGAAGATCACGTCGTCATCCGGCGTGCGCGGATCAAATTCGACGGTGATCCGGGCCTGGCCGCTCGGCAGAATCTCTGCGGTAGCCTGCAGGATTTGTGAGTCGACGATTGACAGGCCGACGAGCTGCTGCACCGAGGTGAGGGGGCTGGGCAGCTTGGCGTCGTTCTGCGGGACGTTCGGGTTGTACGGCGGCCGGCTCGGATCGTAGGGCGGCAGGTTGGGGCGCGTCGCGTATGTCGCGGCGCAAGCGCCGCCCTTCGAATACGGGAACTCGCAGAATGGATTGCCAAGACCCAGAGGCAGCACGACATAGTCCTCTGCGAACGACTTGATGCCCAGGTAGCCACTGGTGCGAGAGGGGAAGGGCGAGGCCAAGGCGGGGTAGACCGAGACATCCGGTCCAAACAAGGTGCCCGAGACGCCGAGCGTAGCCGGCTGGTTGCTCAGATCTACCCGACGCTCCTCAAACGTGACACCGATGCCGGTGGCCGGATCGTTGCCCTTGAGGGTCTTGCCGATCGACGTGAGGGTAACCGGGGCGCGCCAATCGGCCGGTGTCAGCATATCTGTCCAGGTCCCATCGCTCTTCAGGACAAACTGCGCGCGGGATTCCAAATAGCTGGTCGCTTTGTCTCTTGGCAGATCCGTCCAGATGGTGCCGCCGACCTGGCGGCTCTGATAAGTGGTCTGCAGTTTGGCACTGACAATCTGCTGGATGGCTTGCGTGGGGCCATCAAGAGTCGTCATGTAGGCGTCCACGAAGCTATAGAGCGGCGACGCCAGTACCTGGGATGCGTCGGCAAGCGTGTACACGGGTTTGGCAGCTTGGGCATCGACGTCAGTCTGGGTGACGGACACCACGTCGCCCTTCGCAATGATAGCGTTTAGCGTATTGCGTGCCGCTGCCGCGTCAACGTTGCCGTTGGCTGCAAGCGACGTGATCTTGTCTACGATCTGGCTCGCCTTGGCAAGCGTTGTCACATCGCCATTGGCGACATAGTCAGAAGCGGGATCGATCTGGGCACCCAGGAGCTTCTGTACGGCGGCAATAGCTTCTGCCTGGCTCATGCCGGCTTCCATCTGGGCGGCCACCATGGCAGTGAGGGGCGTCACATGCTGGTTCGCCGTGCCGCTCGCCACGGCCGAGAGAGTGAAGCTCGCCGGGAACTGGAAGCCTTGCGGGCGCGAGAGGTCGCGCGTCGACGCGCTGACCTGGGCGAGCAGGCGCTGGCCGGTAGCGTCGCCGTCGTAGGCAATGGCGAAGTTACCGTTGGCGTCGGTAGTCGCTGATGGTTCGCCGGTGTCGCACACTCCATTGGTGTTCAGGTCCAGGCAAACCAGCGCGCCAGCCAGATAGCCGTCGATGGCTTTGCCGGAGATGGTCTGGGTGGCGGGTTGCGGTTGGGAAGTGCTGGCGGCATGGGCTTGACCGTCGTTGCCGCTGCCGCAGGCGCTGAGCATTGTGGCGCAGGCCGCTGCAAGCATTGTGGGGGTGAATCTGATTCCGTTCATGAAGTTTCCCTGTCAAAGAAAGCTCGCAATCCTTACTTTTTCGGTGCGAGCATGGCGCTAGACCGCCTATCTGAGGAGATTCCCTCCGGCAAGTGGTCCATGGCGAGGCTGGGCCAGCGCTTGAGAGCAATACATGGGTGGTTCTTGGGGGCTTGCCCGGCCTTCGTTCTAGTGAAGATTTCGAATACTACCAAATTGGTAGTATTAGGTGTGGGCGAAACGAGGACGATTTTTGCTTTCATGGTTCAGAAGGCAGAAATGTCCGTACTTGCTCGACGACTTAAAGAAGCACGCCAACGTGCCGGTATATCTCAGGAGCGCCTCGGGATCGAAGCCGGGCTTGATCCCATGTCCGCAAGTGCGCGAATGAATCGCTACGAACTGGGCAAGCGCGTGCCAGCCCCAGAACTGGTGACTCGTCTGGCAGCCGTATTGAACGTCCCCGCCACATTCTTTTATGCCGCCGATGATACGGAAGCCAATCTGTTGCTGAAGTTTCACCGCCTGCGCAAGGATCAGCGGGCAGCCGTCCTTTCAGTCATCGACGAGCTTCTTCATTAGCACTGGGTTTGGCGGCTTGGGAATCAGGAGCTTGGTCACCAGCGCACGGCGTAAGTGTTCTCTTGCCGCTTCGCTAGGCAGATCGTCTGTCAGACTTGGCGACGGTCGCGCGGTTTTGCGCGGAGTCTTTGGTACTCCACGGCGGCTATCGTCATTGAACTCCTCCGGGAACTGTCCGATTAGATGCGCTCGCCGCGGTTGCGATGCGTCTCGTCCAGTGAGCGAAGAATCCACCCATCCCGGTTGTGCTCCTATGCCTCACAGATACAGACATGGGCTGCTGCCGACTCGGTGGACACCTTGTTAAAGTGTGAAGGTGAAACCGGAGTCGGCAGTTGGGAACGAGAAGAGCATTCAGCCGAGAGTTCAAGCTCGAGGCAGTCAAACTGGTCAAGGAGCGCGGCGTATCGGTTGCGCAGGCGGCGCGTGAGCTGGACGTGCATGAGAATGTCTTGCGCAAGTGGGTGCGGGAGGCAATGAGCGACCGCAGCACGCCTTTCCTGGTCCGGGCGTAATGAAGCCCGAGCAGGCGGAAATTGAGCGTTTGAAGAAAGAGAACGCCAAACTCAGGATGGAGCGCGATCTGCTGAAAAAAGCGGCGGCCTACTTCGCGCGGGAGTCGATGTGAAGTTCGGCTTCGTGGCTAAGCACCGAGGAACCTGGCCGGTGGGAATGATGTGCGGGGCGCTCGGTGTCTCGCGTAGCGGGTTCTACGCGTGGCTGGGGCGCCCGCCAAGCCAGCGACGCCAGGCCGACGAAATCTTGGGTGCCCACGTGCGCCAGAGTTTCCTGAATAGCGACCGGACATATGGAGCCCGGCGAATCTGGCGCGACTTGCTCGCGCTCGGAGATCGATGCGGCCTGCTCGCTGGAGCATCCATCGGCGATCGCCTGCCAGAACGGCCGTCGCTCTGATCGATGCAAAACTGGAGGCCGCCCAGGTGACCGCATCTTTGCACGTCCTGCCTGATCCGATCTTCGCTTCTTTGTGCTCATCCCCACCTCCTATAAGGAAGTGTTGCGACGATCGGTTGAATTCACCCAATATACGAGCGAGCACTTCCAGACCTTGCTCAAGGAGCAAGGCATCACTTGCAGCATGAGTCGTGCCGGCGAGGTTTGGGACAATTCGGCCATGGAAAGCTTCTTCAGTTCACTGAAGACCGAACGCACTGCCCGCAAGGTATATCTGTCCAGGGAGCAAGCGCGAGCCGACGTGTTCGATTATATCGAGCGGTTCTACAACCCGACGCGCCGACATTCGACGCTCGGCTATGTTGGCCCGATAGAGTTCGAAAACGCGCAAGAAGCTTAGGTCGGTGTCCACCGGACCGGCAGCAGCCCAAAAGGCGTTGTGCAGATTTTCGCCGAATCAAATCTATGACCGACCAGCTAAGACCCGATTTGGTGCCTTCGGGAAGCGGCCGTTTGACTCTAGGCGGGTACTGATGCCGTCAAGCCCTGACTTCTGCGAGATCCAATGCTTGCCGACAGCTCAAATTGGGATTCGCTGATTGATAGCTGGCTCATCGGGCGAGGTCAGTGTTGGATGCGCGTGTTGATCGCACGATAGCGGTGAAATATGAGCGCAAAGATTACAGCGGCGAAGCTGGACGCCGCTTGGCGAAGCACAGAGGGAACGCCCCGCACCGTTCAACTTGCCGCCTTCTGACGCCTTGATCCAGTTGCGCAGCGTCTGCCCCAGTTCGGGGCCATGGCGCTCACACGTTGCCCGTTCACCCGCCGAACGGCTCCAGCTTGAGCTTCGCCTGTATGTCCTCCCCTAGTACCTAGAACATCGTTTCCCTCCTTTGGGGCGGGCCCTGTCCATGAGGCGCTTGATTCGGTTGGTGTTTCCCCTACCTTCCGCGGTCTTGATTCTAGGCCGCCTCACCGTTACGATTAGGCCGTACAAACGTATGTTATGGGCCAATGATACGTATTGAGAGCTCGTCGGCAAGACACTCGCTGAACAGTGGTGCTCGAAGCATGTGTCGTGCTCCTCCGATGAACCTTTCTTTACGGCCGGCAGCGGCACCTCATAACCGATGCGGATTTCCCTGATCGCCACACGCTCGGACCGCGCTCTTTTTGGCGACGGCGCCATCTTCAGCGCGCCACCTGAGATGAGCGGCTCGGGCGACAACACAGCGAACGTTCTGTTCGCCGACGAGATCTCGCATTTGAAGGTGGGGCGATCCGTTCCGCGCAATCTGTTCCATCACGCCATATCTGAGCTAGGAGGCTCAAGTCATGACAGCAGCGAACACACGGCAATTGAGCACCCGCCTGATTTCTAGGCGTGGTGCGACGGCTAATCACTTGTCTCCGGCGACGCGCGTGGGCGGCACGTCCAGCCAGCTCAAGCACGGACTGAGTCCGGCGCCGATCAGTAGTTCCACATTGAAATCCCCATCGACTGACAGCGCGCTCGGGACCGTCTGACATGACAGGCCGCGAAGCGGGAGGAATTGGAAGGAAAACCATGATGAAGCAGCGCAGAATCGGAGCAGTGTCCATCATCGCGGCCACAGTGTGTTTGATGATCGGAACCACCGCTGTGGCGGAAGACCTCACGCCAGAAGGCGGCAACCGTGCCGCAAGCAAGGACGGCAGCGTTCCTGTCTATGCAGGCAAGCAGTCGCCAGACGCAGGGTGGGAGTGGGGGAAGATTCGGGGCGATTTCTGGAAGCATCGCAACGAGAAGCCGCTGTACTCAATCGATGCGTCGAACGTCGACAAGTACGCAGACAAGCTGACGCCCGGCCAAATATCGCTGATCAAGGAGAAAAAAGGCTACCGGTTGGACGTCTATCCGCCGCATCGCGAATGCCAGGTGCCGGACTTCGTCGCCCAGAACTCCAAGGCCAATCTCACGGGAGCGAAGCTCGATTCGACCGGCGAGCAACTGCAGACTGCAATGCTGCCGGGTATCGCATTTCCCCAGCCGAAGAACGGCGCTGAAGCGATCCTGAACTACCTGTATCGCTACCGCGGTGAGGGCATCGATTGGCCGAAGATGCGGATTTCGGTGAAGGTGATCAGCGGTTTCGGCGAACGTGATCAGGGAAGGAAGGTGGTACTGCGCGGTCAGGAGATTGTAGCGTAGGTGATCACGATGCCCGTTTCTTGGCGTCGGTTGACGTGCGCTTGCGCATGGATTCGCCTTTGAGCGGCACCTTGTGTGCCTGGTGGACCAGCCGGTCCAGGATGGCGTCAGCCAGCGTCGGATCATTCAACCACTGGTGCCAATGTTCGATCGGGAGCTGGCTGGTCACGATGGTTGACCGGGTACCGACGCGATCGTCCAGAACTTCAAGCAGATCGCCGCGGGCGCTTTCAGAAGGCTCCTGTAGGCCCCAGTCGTCCAGCACCAGGACGTCGATGCGCGCGAGCTGCGCCAGGCGGCGGGTGAAGCTCCCGTCGCCGTGGGCGATCTGTAGTTCCTCGAACAGTCGCGGCACCCGCAGATAGAGCGCAGAGAATCCCTGCCGACAGGCCTGCTGGGCAAACGCACAGGCCAGCCAGGACTTGCCGGCACCGGTCGCCCCGGTCAGGATGAGGCTCTGAGCATTGCGGATCCAGTCGCAACTGGCCAGGGTGGCGACCAGCCGCTGGTCAAGGCCGCGGCTGCCGTCATAGACCACATCCTCGAGGCATGCCTGGGTGTGCTTGAGCTTGGCCGAGCGCAGCAGCCGCTCCAGCCGCCGGGTGTCGCGCCAAGCAATCTCCCGGTCGACCAGCATGGAGAAGCGTTCCTCGAACGGCAGGCTGGCGCTGGCGGCCAGGATGGACTGTTCCTCGAAGGCCCGCGCCATCCCGTCGAGCTTGAGGGCTTTGAGTTGGCCGACGGTGTGTTGCATCAGCATAATTTTCCTAATGGTAGTAGTCGGGGCCACGCACGTTGTCGTGCATGGGGGAATGCCACTCGGCTTGCGATACCGGCAGAGTGGCCTGCCGGTCCAGATGGTTTTCAAGGATGGAGACCACCGACTTGCGCGTGAGCGAGCCAATGGCGACGGCGCGGGCGCAAGCGGCCTCGAGCCGTTCCTTGCCATACTTCTTGGCCAGACTCAGCAGACCCAGGCAGGCGCGATAGCCCATCTCGGGATGGCTCTTGTGGGTGAGCTGGTATTCGACGATGACGGCGACGTTGGGCCCAATCGAGGCTGCCCAGTTGAGCAGCCGGCCGGGCGTCCATTCGAGGTGCGCGCGGTGGGCCACCGGCATGTGTTCCTTGACCGTGCTGTGGCTGCCCTTGCGGGTATTGCGCGCGTGCAGCGCCACCCGTTTGCCGCCGTACAGGATCTCGATGGTGTGGCGAGTTACGCGAGCCTCCACCGCCTTGCGCACCAGGGCATGCGGCACGCTGTAGTAGTGGCCGTCGATCTCGACGTGGTAGTCGACGTTGACGCGGCACTGTTTGAACGTTGCAACTTCGTAGCGCCGCGGCGGCAGCGGTCGCAGCACTGGCCGGTCCAACCGCTCGAACCACTCCCGGCGCGTGCCAGGCAGCTTCTTGAACGGTCGGTCGTTCAGGTCGGCGACGAGCTTCTTGATAGCCTTGTTGAGCTCGCCCAAGCTGTAGAAGCGGTGATTGCGCAGCCGCGCTAGGATCCACCGCTCGACGATCAGTACGCCAGTCTCGACCTTGGCCTTGTCTTGCGGCTTGCGTGGCCGTGCTGGCAGCATGGCCGTGCCGTAGTGATGAACGAAGTCTTCTGCAGTTCGGGACAGCACTGGCTCGTATCGGTCAGGGCGAGCCACCAGCGCGCGCGGGTTGTCCGGAACAAGCAGCTCGGGCACGCCGCCGGCGAATTCCATCGCGCAGACCATTCCCCCGATCCAGTCGGCAGTGGTCTGCCCCCGGGTGGCGCACGCGTACGTGTAATTTGAAGCGCCGAGCACAGCGACGAAGATGCTGGCTTCGAAGGCAATGCCGCCCTCCGCATCCAGAATCGGCACCATCTGACCGGCGAAGTCAGCAAACAGCTTCTCGCCGGCGCGGTGCTGCTGGCGCATGGACCGCTTGAGCGTCGCTGCCCAGTCCCGGTAACGGCAGCAGAACTGCGTGTATTGGTAAATGGGGACGTTTGGATTCGCCTCCAGGTATTCCTCCCACAGCAACTGCAGTGTCACGCCCTTGCGGCGCAACTCGCGATGCAGATAGGGGAAGTCCGGCATCACCCGCCCGCCCGGGCTGTTGGCCGGCTTCTGCGCGCCGAACAGCCGCTGCTCCAGCGTATCTTCGTTCAGGCTGTCCGCCTGCGGCCAATCCAGCCCCGCTGCCTTCGCCATTGCCGCGTACTGCGAAACGGCGCCAACACTCACACCCGTCGCCCTAGCGATCTGCCGGTGCGAAAGGCCACACGCCCACTTCAGGCGAAGCACTTCCTTGATTTTGCGCATGGTCATCCGGTTGGCCGGCATCAGCTTGCTTCCTTGAAAAAGGAAGCAGCGTATCGCCGGCGTTCTAGTCCATGCGCAGTCCCACCCCTAACCCCGGCCCCATTGCGGTGCGTGATCACCCATTTCGGCTGCTTGATCACCTATTTCGGCAACGTGATCACTCGTTTCGGGAAGCTGATCACCGATTTCGGCGGCATCGCCGAAGTGATCACGTTCCGCCGAAACCAGCGATCAGCATCCGCCCGAAACAGGTGATCACGTTCCCCCGAAATCGCTGATCACGCGCCCCGAAATACGCAAAGGAAGGCTCCATCATGGCGAAAAACCGTGCTGTACTGGGCTTTCTCGCTGACGTGCTAAAGAATCTTGCATTCGCAAACTTTGGGCTCTTCGGCTTCGGTGCCGTGGATAAAATGGTGAAGGGGGCAGCCCTCACCACTGCCGATGTTGCGTTCGCAGTTCTTGGCGCGGTATTGTTCGCGTTCTTCAACGCTGTAGCGTTGTGGCTGTTGAAGGGGTCGTCTCAGAAAACGGAAAATAAAGCACGCTAAGGCATAGCCGAACCTGCCAAGCTTGCTCCACCCTGTAGTGACGCGATCAGCGGGCAGGAAACGTTCCCCCTTCGCGCATGGCAGGCGCACACCAACTCAGACAGCACGGCCTCCATGCGCGCCAGGTCAGCCATTTTCTCGCGCACGTCCTTGAGCTTGTGCTCGGCCAGACTGCTGGCTTCCTCGCAATGGGTGCCATCCTCCAGCCGCAGCAGCTCGGCGATCTCATCCAGGCTGAAGCCCAGCCGCTGGGCTGATTTCACGAAGCGCACCCGCGTTACATCCGCCTCGCCATAGCGGCGGATGCTGCCATAGGGCTTGTCAGGCTCCAGCAACAAGCCCTTGCGCTGATAGAAACGGATGGTCTCCACATTGACCCCGGCCGCCTTGGCGAAAACGCCAATGGTCAGGTTCTCCAAATTGTTTTCCATATCGCTTGACTCCGTACATGAGTACGGAAGTAAGGTTACGCTATCCAATTTCAATTCGAAAGGACAAGCGCATGTCTGAACCAAAAACCGGGCGCGGCGCGCTCTTCACTGGAGGGCTTGCCGCCATCCTCGCCTCGGCTTGCTGCCTCGGGCCGTTGGTTCTGATCGCCTTGGGGTTCAGCGGCGCTTGGATCGGCAACTTGGCGGTGTTGGATCCCTATCGCCCCATCTTTATCGGCGTGGCGCTGGTGGCGTTGTTCTTCGCCTGGCGGCGCATCTACCGGCAGGCAGCGGCCTGCAAACCGGGTGAGGTCTGCGCGATTCCCCAAGTGCGAGCTACTTACAAGCTCATTTTCTGGATCGTGGCCGCGCTGGTTCTGGTCGCGCTCGGATTTCCCTACGTCATGCCATTTTTCTACTGATCGGAGTTCACCATGAAGAAACTGTTTGCCTCCCTCGCCCTCGCCGCCGTTGTTGCCCCCGTCTGGGCCGCCACCCAGACCGTCACGCTGTCCGTACCGGGCATGACCTGCTCCGCCTGCCCGATCACTGTCAAGAAGGCGATTTCCAAGGTCGAAGGCGTCAGCAAAGTTGACGTGACTTTCGAGACACGCCAAGCGGTCGTCACCTTCGACGATGCCAAGACCAGCGTGCAGAAGCTGACCAAGGCAACCGCAGACGCGGGCTATCCGTCCAGCGTCAAGCAGTGAGTCACTGAAAACGGCACCGCAGCACAACGGACGTCATTGTCTGGCGCCACAAACGATAAAGGATCTGTTGCATGACCCATCTAAAAATCACCGGCATGACTTGCGACTCGTGCGCGGCGCACGTCAAGGAAGCGCTGGAAAAAGTGCCAGGCGTGCAGTCGGCGCTGGTGTCCTATCCGAAGGGCACAGCGCAACTCGCCATCGTGCCGGGCACATCGCCGGACGCGCTGACTGCCGCCGTGGCCGGACTGGGCTACAAGGCAACGCTAGCCGATGCGCCACTGGCGGACAACCGCGTCGGACTGCTCGACAAGGTGCGGGGATGGATGGCCGCCGCCGAAAAGCACAGTGGCAACGAGCCCCCGGTGCAGGTAGCGGTCATTGGCAGCGGTGGAGCCGCGATGGCGGCGGCGCTGAAGGCCGTCGAGCAAGGCGCGCAGGTCACGCTGATCGAGCGCGGCACCATCGGCGGCACCTGCGTCAATGTCGGCTGTGTGCCGTCCAAGATCATGATCCGCGCCGCCCACATCGCCCATCTGCGCCGGGAAAGCCCGTTCGATGGCGGTATTGCGGCAACTGTGCCTACGATTGACCGCAGTAAGCTGCTGGCCCAGCAGCAGGCCCGCGTCGACGAACTGCGGCACGCCAAGTACGAAGGCATCCTGGGCGGTAATCCGGCCATCACCGTTGTGCACGGTGAGGCGCGCTTCAAGGACGACCAGAGCCTTACCGTCCGTTTGAACGAGGGTGGCGAGCGCGTCGTGATGTTCGACCGCTGCCTGGTCGCCACGGGTGCCAGCCCGGCGGTCCCGCCGATTCCGGGCTTGAAAGAGTCACCCTACTGGACTTCCACCGAGGCCCTGGCGAGCGACACCATTCCCGAACGCCTTGCCGTAATCGGCTCGTCGGTGGTGGCGCTGGAGCTGGCGCAAGCCTTTGCCCGGCTGGGCAGCAAGGTCACGGTCCTGGCGCGCAATACCTTGTTCTTCCGTGAAGACCCGGCCATCGGCGAGGCGGTGACAGCCGCTTTCCGTGCCGAGGGCATCGAGGTGCTGGAGCACACGCAAGCCAGCCAGGTCGCCCATATGGACGGTGAATTCGTGCTGACCACCACGCACGGTGAATTGCGCGCCGACAAACTGCTGGTTGCCACCGGTCGGACACCGAACACGCGCAGCCTCGCGCTGGACGCAGCGGGGGTCACTGTCAATGCGCAAGGTGCCATCGCCATCGACCAAGGCATGCGCACGAGCAACCCGAACATCTACGCGGCCGGCGACTGCACCGACCAGCCGCAGTTCGTCTATGTGGCGGCAGCGGCCGGCACCCGTGCCGCGATCAACATGACCGGCGGCGATGCGGCGCTCGACCTGACCGCAATGCCGGCCGTGGTGTTCACCGATCCGCAAGTGGCGACCGTGGGCTACAGCGAGGCGGAAGCCCACCACGACGGGATCGAGACCGACAGCCGCACCTTGACCTTGGACAACGTGCCGCGTGCGCTCGCCAACTTCGACACACGCGGCTTCATCAAGTTGGTTATCGAGGAAGGCAGCCATCGGCTGATCGGCGTACA
>Ga0310345_10000243_pt1 | contig 100620 bp, 114 predicted proteins | sample HC15DNA20500_MG_FD_204667 | JGI IMG/M metagenome (GOLD analysis project Ga0310345, IMG submission 204667) | Marine microbial communities from station ALOHA, North Pacific Subtropical Gyre - HC15-DNA-20-500_MG | ecosystem: Environmental > Aquatic > Marine > Oceanic | place: Pacific Ocean... | reverse complement strand
AATACCAGCGCACCGCCCACAGGATCACATCACCCTGGAAATGGCGCCACTTGAAATCCGTCATCGTTCCGTCCGTCCAATCTCCGCCAAGCATGCTCAAGCTTCACGATTTTTGCAACAGAGCCCTTTCATTGGCCCGCCGCGCTCTTCCCCATAGATCGATCTCCCAACTCGCATTGAAGCCAAGCTGCCAATAATTACTCGAATCTGTCGGCGCACCCAATGCTGCGAGTCTTCCATTCTCACTTAATGCCTGCCGAGAATAAGTGCCGCCCGCACCGATAACCGGCCATAGTTGAGAGCTGACGATTCCTAACTGGGCCTGGGCCTCTTGAATCCGCATCGAAGCCATCTGCAGAGTAAGGCTGGAAGTCTGCGCGTGGGCTTCCAGTTCCGCGAGTACCGGATCGTCGAAAAGCAGCCACCAATTCGATGGAACGTCGGCCGCTTTGATCTGAGTCCCGTCGGGATAGCTGACTCTGGGAATCAACGTTGCCTGTTCGAGCCCACTGGTCGGTCGAACAAAATCTGGGCCTACGGTGCAACCAGAGAGCAAGGCCGCAAATAGCAGCAAGCCAGAGGTGCATAGTCGTCGCTGATTGTACGAATTCGTGATCCGCCCGTTCATTTCTCTACCGCTACCCTCAACGCAATTCACACATGCTTGTGGCTGACTTGTTGGCCCGGATGATCGCAACGTCTCCACCGCGCAAGCAGAAAGGGTACGGAGCGTTACCACTTGTCTTTCCAGATAAGGTAACGTACCGTACCTGTCAAGGGGCGTCCTAACAAACTGAAGATACGAGGAATGGTCGACGGAGAAATGATGGCGGCTGGGTTGATGGAGGGCAAACGCGGCTTAGTGATGGGAGTCGCCAACGAGAGTTCAATCGCGTGGGCCGCTGCCCAAGCGTTGCATGCTCATGGTGCCGAAATGGCCTTCACCTACCAGAGCAATGTTTTCCAGAGTCGTGTTGCACCATTGGCAGAACGCGTGGCAGCCCCGCTTGTGCTGCCGGCTAACGTACAAGACGCAAGCAGCTTGGATGCACTATTTGAGGCTATTGAGAAGAAATGGGGGCGCCTCGATTTTCTGCTACATGCGATCGCCCATTCTGACCGAACTGAATTGCAGGGGCGCTATCTCAACACCAGCCGAAACAACTTTCTAAATTCCATGGAAATTTCCTGCTTTTCGTTCACTGATTTGGCGAAGCGGGCGCGTCCCCTGATGAGGCCTGGAGCATCCTTGCTCACGTTGACATATCTTGGTTCAGAGCGAGTAATTCCAAACTACAATGTCATGGGTGTGGCCAAAGCCGCCCTTGAAACAAGCATGCGCTATCTCGCCTTCGACCTCGGTTCTGAGGGAATTCGCGTAAACGCTCTTTCTCCAGGTCCAATGAGGACATTGGCTGCCTCTGGCATCCGCAACGTTCGAAAAGTTCATAAGGAAGCTGCGAGTAACGCACCGCTCCGCCGCAATGCCACATTAGACGAAGTCGGCAGGGCGGCTCTCTTCGTGCTATCTGATCTCAGCGCCGGCATAACCGGTGAGGTCATCTATGTGGATGGCGGTTATCACATCATGGGAATGGCCACAGAAGAGAATCTATGACGAGACTCCCGAACATGCCTCACACTCATTTCACCCCGCAGGCTAGCCACTGTTCGCTGGACCTGGTCGGTATGGCATCTTACCGTACCAGCCCAAATGAGCCTTGGTAGATAGATTGCGATAAGATGAAGAGACCGTCCTCCAAGGAACGCCGGACCACCATTTTAAGGGCTGCTGCAGAAACCTTCTTTGAGCATGGTTATGAAGCGACGAGTATCGACACAATCATTGAGCGCATAGGCGGGTCAAAGCGCAGCATTTACAATGAATTTGGGAACAAGGAAGGGCTGTTCACTGCGCTAGTATCGGAGAGCGCAGACGAGGCGCTTACCGCATTGGCGGTTGAAGAAATGGTTGGTCGGAATATCGAGGATACACTTCTGGAATTTGGCCGGCGTCTGTTATCTATCTATATGTCCAAAAATTTGGTCGGCGTATATCGTGCGATTGTTACCGCAGCTTCTCGCTTTCCCGACCTGGCAAGTGCCTTTTACCAAAAAGGCCCTGAACGCTCGGCAACCCGCCTTGCAGAAGTCCTGGAAGAAGCTCGCTCTCGAGGCGAGATCGATATCGATGATTGCCAAATGGCGGCCAACCATTTTGTAGGCATGCTGCGGAGCAACCTCCACCTTCAGGTGGTGCTCGGCTTGCGTGAACCGCCCTGCAAGAAAGAGGCAGAAACCATCGTCCGGTCGGCGGTGGACATACTACTCGATGGCGTCCGCACGCCAAAACTTGCAGGCAAGATTTGACGGGTCAGCCGGCATCGCTCCAACTCCACAACAAAGTTTATCGATGAGCGCATTGGGCGTTGAAATGGATTAGGGATACTCGGCATTTGCACGACTAGCATTGCACAGATGATCTTCCACACAACTAACTGGAACGGTGCACGACTTCCTCAGTGCATCCGCCGAAAGATAGCGGGACGAGGTCTCTAGCCTACATTTTGCCTCCCTGACGAAAAGGAAGCTCGTGAGATTCGCGCTTTTGAGAGGGAAGTGGCGCACCCGACAGGATTCGAACCTGTGGCCTTCGCCTTCGGAGGGCGACGCTCTATCCAGCTGAGCTACGGGTGCATACCGTTCGCGAGGTGCTTACGTCATGCTTACGCGAGATTTTCATCGGCCTGAAGAGCGAACCCGACATCCGCTCAAACCGTTGTTTAGTCACTTCTTTCTTCCAATACCAGCAACCATCGCCAGACTTGACATCCGCCTTCGGAGGGCAGCGCTCTATCCAGCTGAGCTACGGGTGCTTTACTCACCTTTCGGCGAGCGGGGCGCTTAGCAAAGCGCGGGGTTACCCGCCAGCCTTAAAACGAAAAGTCGAATGAGACCCTTGCATTAGGAATTTCGCAAGACCGGGTTCGTAATTCTCTTTCGCATGAGTGCGATGTCCCACGAATTCGGCCTGGCGCATGCCACGATGCTTCCCCCGGCCGATCATGGCCGACGCGGACTGCCCGAGATCGGCGTGCTGGCCGAACAGTGGGAAGCGGTGCACGAGGCGGCCGCGGCAGTCGGCAAGCTCGCCCAGCTGGGCCGCGAAGAACTTTCGCCCGAGATCTTGCAACTGCCCTTGCGCGCTGCCGAAATGGGTGGCTGGCAGTATGAAACGGCGGCGCGCGGGATCGACGATCTCGCCGCGGTGATGCAGCCTGGCCTGCGGGCGTTGCTCTCGCTTACCGCTCAGGGGCAGGATACGACCGCAGCCGCGCTCACTCTCTGGCGCGAATTCCACACTGCGCGCGCAGCGATCCTCGACCTTGTCGCGGCAGGCTGACTGTCAGAAATTGACGGTGACCACGACCGCATCGGAATAGGTGCCGGAGACGGTCCGCTCGGCACTTGCCAGCGTGGCTCCGTAAGCCGTCAGCACGGCCTTGCCATCCAAATCAGCCATGCCTGCGACGGTATCGACGCCCAGCGCATCACCCCAGCGGACGGTACGCGCGGCATCGGAATAGATTTCGTAGGCCAGCATGCGGCCGCTGGCCGGATCGACCATCTGCCGCGCGCCGTTCTGCCCCGCATCGAGCGCGATTTCATAGGCCGTCGGCCCGTTGCACGATAGCTCCACCGCAGCCTGTCCCTGCGCCCGTGCCCCGGGGCCGGTGTCGAGCGCGAATTCGAGTGGATGGGCGTTCGCGCTGCAGCTTTCGACCACTGTCGCGCGCACCTGCATGATCGCATTGGCCTGCCCGGCCCAGGCGGGACCGCCGGATGCGGCGGCCACGAATACGGCAGGAAGGGCGAGAAGGGGCTTCATCGGGCTTTCGAATGTGCCTGAACGGTTCGACTTGCTCTATTGGGTAGAACGCTCGGCGTGTATTTAACAGGTTGTTAACCATGCAGGATCGCGCTCGCACCAGCACGGGACACGGATTTCATCCGACTTCGCCCTTGACCGTGTTCGCTATCTGTTCCAATCTCGCGGAATGACGGATTCGATTGTGGAGGCCCAAACCGCGGCAGTGGTCGCCAGAGGCATCGCGCGGCTTTTCGCGCGCAACGACATCTGGTGCCTGTCAGAAATGCCCCTGCGCAACGGGCGGCGCGCGGACCTGATGGGGGTCGATCCCAAGGGCCGGGTGATCATCGTCGAGATCAAGGTCCAGCGCGGCGACCTGCTGGGCGACGGCAAATGGCCCGACTATCTCGATTTCTGCGACCGCTTCTACTGGGGCGTGCCGCCCGGGCTCGATCGCAGCCCGCTGGAGGGCGAGGGATATCGCCCCGATTGCTGCGGGATCATCGTCGCCGACGGCTATGATGGTGAGATCGTCCGCCCCGCTCCGCTGCACCCGCTCGCCGCCGCCCGCCGCAAGGTCGAGGTCGAACGCCTTGCGCGGGCCGCCCTGCGCCGCGCGACCGTTGCGCTCGACCCACACTGCGCGCCTTGGGGCACACCCGAATAGCATTTGGCTGTTTTCCGGATTGCCCCGGCACACTAGGGTTCGCAGACGATGTGGACCGCCATCATCCTTTCAGCTTTCGCCATGACCGCGATCGTGGCGCTGCGCTATCTGGCGGCGAGCGGGGCGTTCGCGCTCGTCACCAATCGCATACGACCGGGCTATCATGCGAAGCTGGGCCCGCAGATCCGCAGGGAAATCGGCTGGTCGCTCGCTTCGGCGGCGATTTACGGCGTTCCGGCAGGCGTGGTCGCTTGGAGCTGGCAGGAGCGTGGATGGACGCAGATCTATACCGAATGGAGCGCCTATCCGGCATGGTACCTGCCACTCGCGCCGCTGCTCTACCTGCTGGCGCATGACACGTGGTTCTACTGGACCCACCGGTTGATGCACCGCCCGGCATGGTTTCGCACCATGCATGCCGTCCACCATGCCAGCCGCCCGCCCACCGCCTGGGCGGCGATGAGCTTCCATCCCTGGGAAGCGCTCACAGGCGCGGTAGTCATCCCGACGCTGGTCTTCCTGATCCCGATCCATGTCGCCATGCTTGGCCTGGTATTGCTGGTCATGACCGTGATGGGCGTGACCAACCACATGGGCTGGGAGATGTTTCCCAGGCGGCTGGTTCATTCCAGGTTGGGCAACTGGTTGATAACCGCCAGCCACCACCAGCGTCATCATGAAGAGTACAGATGCAATTACGGCCTCTATTTCCGTTTCTGGGATTGGGCATGCGGCACCGATCGCGGCCTGAGCCCAAACGCATGAACCGCGCCGCCGCGCTGGCATTGCTGCCGCTGTGCCCGGCGCTCGCCGCGGCGGTTCCGGCACCGGATAGCGGGGCCACGATTACCGTCAATGTGACCGAATTGCGCAATGCCAAGGGCATCGTGCGCGCCTGCATGACGACCGACAAGGCGAAGTTTCCGCGCTGCCGCGGCGTCCCCGGAGCCTATGGCGCGACGGCGCAGGCGCAGGAAGGCAGCATCTCCTTTACCTTCAAGGGTGTGAAGCCGGGTAGCTATGCCATCGCACTGCTTCACGACGAAAACGCCAACGGCAAGGCCGACCGCGCACTTGGCATGATGCCCAAGGAAGGCTTCGGCTTCTCGCGCGATGCGAAGGTCCGCATGGGTCCACCCAGCTTTTCCGATGCCGCCATCGATATCGGGACGGAGGATCGCAAGCTGACCATCCGGATGCGCTACATGCTGTGATTGCCCACCGGTCGGCTGCGGCCGAGTCATGGTTAACATCTTTAACTGTATGTTTACTATGCAGGCTTCATACCATTGCCGAATGAGCGGAACTCTTCGGGGGCTAATGCAGTGATGGACAGGCTAGGCGGCTTTTTCGGCTCGCGCGATCGGGAGGAGGACTTCGACGACGACGATTACGTCGACGAGGCCGACGCCGATCTCGAACCGCCGCCTTCACCGGTCGGCCAGGACGAGCGCCGTATGCAGGTGCGCGCCTATAATCACTGGGCCAGCCTGCTTGGCGACCTCAATTTCCCGCATGTTTCGGATCTCGAGCCCGAGACGCTCGACGATTTCGGGCCCTATTCGGTACTGCTTGATCTGTCGGACGATATCGAGGATCCAAGGGTCGCTTTCGTCGGCGCGGAACTGGCCGAAGAATGCGGCCACGACAGCATGCTCGACCAGCTCTCCGAAGTGCCGAGCCGATCGGTATTGAGCCGTATTACCGATCATTACATGCAGATCCTGGCCAATCAGGCGCCGATCGGCTTCGAAGCGGAATTCGTCAACGAACGGGACACCACGGTGCTCTATCGCGGCATCCTGCTACCCTATTCGAGCGACAATGAGACGATCGATTTCATCTATGGTGTGATCAACTGGAAGGAAATGGCCGACCAGCAGACCGCAGATGAACTTCTCCTGGCAATCGATCAGGCGCTTGGCTCGACGGACGAGAGCGATTTCGAAGAGACGGTCGAAACCGCCGAAACGCTTACGATCGGCATCGGGGCCGAATATGGTGCAGACATACTCGAACTCGGAAACGAAACCATGATGGACAAGCACGCGAACGGTTCGCTGCCGCAGCCTTCTTTCGGCACGGTGGACGACGATGAGGACGAGGCCATCGAGCCTGTTGCCACGGCCCCCGCGGCACCGCGGGTCGACGCGCTGGGCAATCCCGTCGGCGGCCATTCCGCCAGCGACGAAGCGGACATCGACGACGACGATTTCGACAGCGCCATCAAGACCGCCGCCGATTACGGCCTTCCCGACTGGGATGACGATGAGGAAAGCGATGATGACGTCGACGGTGTCGTCGATCCGCTGGCCGACGATGACACGTCGAGCAGCCTCATCTCGCTGGTCAGCCGCGGCGGCCGCATGAAGAAGAGCGTCGACCTTTCACACAACGAGTCGGCCCCCGCCATCCCGCAGGCCTATAGTGGCGAAGGCATTACGCTGCCGCCATATATGGCCGACGCTTATGACGAACCGGCGGACGAGCCGATGATCGAAGGCGATGAGGACGAGACCGAATTCGCGCTTGTCGCCGAAGAAGACGGCGAGGCGGTCGACGACACCGAAGCATTTGAACTGACCGACGAGGTCGAGGCGGAAGAACCCTTCGAGCTTACGATTGGCTACGAAGACCCCATGCAGGACATGCTGCCAGGCGTAGAGGTCGACGATGCGGACGACGAAACCATCGATGACGGCGATTCGCCAGAAGGCCTTTACGATTGTCTCGCCGCCGCGCGCGAGATGGCGCAGGCCGCGCAGAACACCGAGGATCGCAGTCGCAAGGCGCTCTATTCGGCGGTTGGCCGGGCATACGACTTCAGTCTCGAAGCGCAGAATGCACCCGAAGATTTCGACGAGCTGCTGGTCGATAACGGCCTGACCGTTCAGGATCGCGCGCCGATGACGCCGATCGTCAAGCTCGTCTTCGGCGCCGATTACGACAAGACGCGCCTGACCGAATATGCCGCCGTGCTGATGCATGCCCACCGCGTGGGTGTGGAGCGCGGCAAGCTCGCCACCTTCCTGCGCGAGGCCGAGGGCGGCCTCAAGGGCGTGGTCAATGCCGAACGCGACGCGCGCAAGGAAGAACAGGGCAAGCCGGTCGCGGACAAGAAGGCCGTGCGCCCCAACCTCGCCAAGAAGCTGCGCGCGCTGGAAGCGCTTTCGCTGGCCGATCTGGACGAAGAGGGTGCGGAATTCGCGCTGGTCATGGTCCGCCGCACGAGCGATGGCGAACTGGAAGTCATCGGCGAAGTGCCCGAGGACGTGCCGCTGGTCGAACGCGCCGCGCGCAAGCTGCTCGGCTAGAAGAACAATCGGGACAATTCACTTGTCGCCCCTGCGCTGGATTGGCTAGCGCGGGGGCGATGCCGTTTCTGCCTACCGCGCCTGTTCGCATTCAGCCCTATTTCGGCTACCGGAACCGCGAGCGGCTGCGCATCACGGCGCGCGCGCTGCGATCGCGCGTAGGCAAGTTCGAGAAACGTGGCAAATGGCGCGCCGCGAAGACGATGCTGGCCCAGTTCATCAGCCACGAAGTTCCCGAACTGCCGGTCGAACTCGAAATCGCCCGACCGGGAGGGGAAAGCCATCGCCATCAGGGGCTGACCGACAAGGAAGGCTTCGTCCATTTCGATATCCGCCTCGATCCGCGATGGGATTATGGCGATCATCCGGCGTGGGAGACGGTCGCATTCCACTGGAAAGCGGGTGAAGAGGAGCGATGCGCCGATGCCCATGTGCTTGCGCCCGGTGCCGATACCGGCCTCGCGGTGATTTCGGACATAGACGACACCATTGTCGAAACGGGCATTACCGGCGATTTCCGCGCGGTATTGCGCAACTGGCGGCGTGTGCTGGTCGAAATGCCTGAGGAACGTGTCCTCGTGCCCGGCGCCGATCTCTTCTACAATGCGCTGGGCGGCGGCGAAGTACTGGCCGAGGGGCAAGGTCACGCCGGAGAAACGCAAGCGGCAACACATCGCCCCTTCTTCTACGTCTCGTCGAGCCCGTGGAACCTGTTCAGCTATCTGGTCACCTATATTCGCGGGCGCGGGCTGCCGCTGGGGCCGATTTCCCTGCGCGACTGGGGACTCAATCGCAAAACCTTCGGTTCGGCGAGCCACGGCACACACAAACGTGCGGCGATCGACGGCATCCTCGCAACCTATCCCGAGATGAAATTCGCACTGATCGGAGATGACAGCCAGGGCGATCTGACCGCCTTTGCCGATATAGCAATCGAGAACCCCGGCCGGATACGCGCGATCTTCATCCGCAAGGTCGGCGATGCGATGGACCCCGAGGAGCTAACCGCAAAGGCCAAGCTGGAAGCGGGAAAAGTACCATTATGGCTTGGAGATAGTTACCATACCGGCCACCAGTTCCTCGCATCGGTCGGGCTGCTCGACGATAGCGAGGCCAGGGCAATCATCGATGCGGTCGAAGCGACCGCCCCGCAAACGGCATGAGGCGTAGCATGAAGATAGTCATCAGTCTGGCTGTCGTCCTGCTGCTGGCGGGAGGCACATTGCTCCTGGCGATACGTATGAACGGAGCCGCGGTGCTCGATGGCATCGATCGGCTGACGGGCGGCACGCGCGGCGTCTCGCTGGTTTCGACAACGCAATATGGCAGCCACGCAGCCCAGAAGCTGCGCATCTACGCCCCCGCCAATACTGATCGTCCGCTACCTATAATTCTCTTCGTCCACGGTGGCAGCTGGCGCTGGGGCGATCCGGACGATTACACTTTCATCGCCCGAGCGCTTGCGCCCGAAGGTTTTGTCGTCGTGCTGGCGGGGTACCGGCTTGGCAAGGAAGGGCGCTATCCGGCCATGCTCGAAGATACCGCCGCCGCGATTGCCGAAACGGTGCGCCTCGCCCCGCAATTCGGTGGCGACCCGGCGCGCCTCGTCCTCGCCGGGCATTCGGCAGGGGCCTATAATGTCGTCCAAGTGGCGCTGGAGAAGAAATGGCAGGCAGGCACCCGCGTTGCACCCCGCGGCGTGATTGGCCTCGCCGGTCCGTACGATTTCTACCCCTATGACAAGGAATCGAGCAAAGATGCCTTCGGTTCGGTCGGAGCCGGACCTGAAAGCCAGCCGATCAACCACGCGCGCGCCGATGCGCCACCCATGCTGCTCGTCCATGGCGAGCGCGATACGCTGGTCAAACCACGCAATACGCGCGCGCTGGCGAAAGCGCTGCGAGAGGCGGGCGCGCCGGTCGAGACACTCTTCTACGACCGGTTCGATCACAATGCGCCGCTCATCTCGCTGGCCAGCCCGTGGCGCAATTCGCGCGATGTCGACGAGCGGGTTATCGAATTCGCGCACCGGGTGACCGAGGTTTCAGTTCCGGTTCAGGCCGAAAACCCTTAGGCTCCTCGCCAATGCGTCTGATTGCCCGCCTACTCGCCATGCTTGCCGCCGCCATGCTTGCGGTGCAGCCCGTCGCTGCCCAGTCCATCCTGCGCGACGCCGAGACGGAGGCTTTCCTCGAAGAGATTTCCGCCCCGCTGGTCGAAGCTGCCGGCCTGGAACCCGACAATGTCGACATCATCCTCATCAACGACCCCACGATCAACGCCTTCGTGGCGGGTGGTCAGGCGGTCTATATCCATTCCGGCCTGATCGACGCCGCCGACACGGCCGAAGAGGTCCAGGGCGTCATCGCGCACGAACTCGGCCACATAACCGGCGGCCACGTGCTGCGCTATGGCGAGGGAATGGCTTCAGCCACCAGGATCACGCTGCTGTCGATGCTCGCCGGCCTTGGTGCCGCGCTGGCCGGGGCGGGCGATGCCGCCATGGGCATCATGATGGCCGGGCAACAGGCCGCGCTGGGCAAGTTCCTTGCCTTCAGCCGGACGCAGGAATCCTCCGCCGATTTCGCCGGGGCGGAATATCTTTCGAAGGCGGGCATCTCCGGCCAGGGTTCGCTCGACTTCTTCGGCAAGCTGCTCAACCAGGAATACCGCTACGGTTACAGCCAGAGCGACGAGGCGGGCTTCTATCGCACCCACCCGCTTTCGGGCGATCGCATCTCCGCCTTGCGCGAGGTCTATGAAAAGGACCCGGCATGGGGCCGCCCTGCCAACGCGCGCAACCAGGCCAATTTCGAGCGGGTGAAGGCCAAGCTGGTCGGCTATATTTCGAAGCCTTCCGCCACATTACGCGATTACCCCGAGACCGACCAGACCGTCCCCGCCCTTTACGCCCGCGCCTATGCCTATCATCAGAACGCGCGGGTCGATCTCGCCCTCGAAACGGCGGACAAGCTGCTGGCGACCAATCCGGACGATCCCTATTTCCTCGAACTCAAAGGCCAGGTGCTGCTCGAATCCGGACGTCCTACAGAAGCGCTCGAACCGCTGCGCCGGGCAACCGACCTGACCAAAGCCGAACCGCTGATCGCCGGTCTTTTCGGCCATGCACTGATCGCGACCGAGGACAAGAACAATTACGCAGAGGCCGAGCGCGTGTTGCGCGCCGCGGTAGGCCGCGACCGGCGCAACCCCTTCGCCTGGTATCAGCTGGGCGTGGTCTATGCGGCGCGGGGCGATACGGCACGGGCGCGTCTGGCGACCGCCGAGCAGCAGGTGATGAGCGGGGAATACGGGCTCGCCATGCGCAGCGCGCAGGCCGCCGAAGGCGGTCTCGACCATGGCACTCCGGACTGGATTCGGGCGCAGGATATCGGCATGCAGGCGCGCGCGCTGCTCGAGCGGCAGTGCGAAATGGAACGCAAGCGCAATTGCGCGCCGGGCTGACGGAGCCGGAGGGGCATGATGAAGAACTACCTGTCGACCGCATTGATCGCCCTGGTATTCGGTTTTGCCGGTGCCGGACTGTGGTCGCTATCCGGCCTCGGTAACGGCCAGACCCGCGACTATCTGATCGCCAATCCGCAGATCCTTCCCGAAATGGCCGAAGCCTACCAGCGCAGCGAGGCGCAGGACCGGCTGGCAAAACTCTCGGGCGACGTGAAGACCGCCTTCCCCGGCGCGGTACTGGGGAATCCGGAGGGCTCGAAGGTGCTGGTCAAGTTCACCGATTACGGCTGCACCTATTGCCGCCAGTCGATAGCTGGCATCGACAAGCTGATCGCGGCCGATCCCGAACTCAAGGTCGTGATCCGCGAATGGCCGATCTTCGATGGTAGCGAACGCGCGGCGCGCATGGCGCTGGCGGCGGCCAGGCAAGGCAAATATCCGACCTTCTACCACGCCATGTTCGAGCAAGGCCCGCCGACCGAAGCTACCATTGCCCGGGCCGGGCAGATCGCCGGGCTCGACATGGCAGCCGCCGAAAGCTTCGCGGCGTCGCAGGAAGCCACCACCGAACTCACCAAGAACATGACGTATGCCCGTTCTCTGCAATTCACCGGCACGCCCAGTTGGATCGCGGGCGACGAAGTGATCGAAGGCCTGGTGCCGACCGAACGGCTATCCGCAGCGCTCGAAGCGGCGGGTTAGGCGCTCACTCTTCTTCCATCGCCTTGGCATACATCGAGGCGAGCGGCCGTTCCATCACGCGACGCACCATCGGTTCGAAGAACTCCAGCGGTTCGCTCTCGTAATCGGGATCGAAGGCAGCCTGATCGTATTTCTCGCAAAATTCGCGGCAGGCTTCGAAATGCGGATGGTCGGCGAACTGGTCGCGCGCATTCTGATCCATGCCGAGGAAATGGAAGTAGTAATAGCCCTGGAAGGCCCCATGGTTCTGGCAGATCCAGTGGATTTCGTCGGTCACGAAGGGCTTGATGATCGAGGCCGCGACTTCGGGATGGTTGTAGCTGCCCAGCGTATCGCCGATGTCGTGCAGCAGGGCCATGACGACATATTGCTCGTCGCGACCGTCACGATGCGCGCGCGTCGCGGTCTGCAACGAATGTTCGAGTCGGTCGACCGGGAAGCCGCCAAAGTCCCCGTCGAGCAGCTTCAGATGTTCGAGCACACGATCGGGCAGGCCCTTGGCGAACGCGCGATATTCGCCGCCGATGATTGCCCAGTCTTCGGCCGTGCCTTCCTTCATCTCGCGGAATTTCGCTCTTTCGGCGACCGAATCTCCGATATTTTCCTGCACGCCCATCGCGTCTCTCCCTCGCTTCGGCTTCGTGGGCGAGTGTAGCGGCTGGCGCAATTCGCCGCAATTGGGCTAGGGGGACGGGCATGGCAGTCTTGCCCATTCGTCCCACGCCGTTCTTCGCCAACAAGAACCAGGCGTTCTGGAACCTCCAGCTGGCCGGCTGGGGCGGGGCGACGATGTTGCGGGCGATGTCCGCGCTGGCCAACGGATTCCCACCCGACCGACTGGTCATCAACCTCATCTCGACGATCACCGGCTTTTCGATCAGCCTCATCCTCGCGGTCATCTACAGCCAGCTCATCAAGCAGCGCCCGATCTTCACCTGGGGCGTGACCGCTCTGGTGCTCGGTTTTGCCACGGGCATCTACGCCTTTATCGATAGCTGGGTTCTCGAAGTGGCAGGCGCCGCCTCTTCGGGCAGCAGTTTCGCCAACCTCTTCGTCGGCATCTATTTTATCGATCTCGTCCTGCTCGGTGCCTGGTCGGCGCTGTATTACGCGATCAACTTCTTCCTCCAGGTAGAAGAACAGTCCGACCGGCTCGAACGGCTGGAAGCGCAGGCAACCAGTGCGCAGCTGGCCATGCTGCGCTACCAGCTCAATCCGCATTTCCTGTTCAACACGCTCAATTCCATCAGCACGCTGGTGCTGCTGAAACAGAGCGAAACCGCGAACGCCATGCTCACCCGCCTGTCCAGCTTCCTGCGGCACACGCTGGTCACCCAGCCGGGCGGCAAGGTGACGGTGGCGCAGGAAGTCGAAACGCTGAAACTCTATCTCGGCATCGAACAGATGCGGTTCGAGGAACGCCTGCGCTCAACCTTCCGCATCGATCCCGAAGCCGCCGGGGCACAACTGCCAGCCATGCTGCTCCAGCCGCTGGTCGAGAATGCGATCAAATATGGCGTCAGCCCGCAGGAGGAAGGCGCCGAAATCACCATCATCGCACAGGTGGTGGGGCCGCGCCTGCGCGTTACGGTATCGGACACTGGCCCGGGCATGACGATGAATAATGTCGAATACGGCCTGCCCGCCGTCCGGCCCACCCATGCCCGGCGCGATTCGACGGGCGTGGGCCTCGCCAATATCCGCGACCGGCTAGCGCAAGCCTATGGCGAAGAACACCGTTTTGAAATCCGCTCTCCCGAAAGCGGCGGCTTTTCGGTCCTCATCGAACTGCCGTTCGAAAGCGAGGCCGCCGAAGCGTTAAGCGAAGCGCAAGCCGCGCCCGCGCAGCAGGCCGCCATTTCGCAGAAACCCTCGGCTCCTCCGGCCGTTGTACCCTCACACCTACCCCCGAAAGCACCCCAGACGACATGACTATCCGCACCATCCTCGTCGACGACGAAAAGCTCGCCATCCAGGGCCTCCAACTCCGCCTCGAACCTTTCGAGGACGTGGAGATCATCGGGACCTGCCAGAACGGTCGTGAAGCCATCCGCGCAATCAAGACGCAGAAACCCGATCTCGTCTTCCTCGATATCCAGATGCCCGGTTTCGACGGCTTTTCGGTCGTGCAGGGCGTGATGGAGATCGACCCGCCGCTATTCGTCTTCGTCACCGCCTTCCAGGAACATGCGATCCGCGCCTTCGAGGCCAATGCGGTGAACTATCTGATGAAACCGGTCGACGAGGACAAGCTGGCCGACACCATCGAACGCGTCCGCCAGCGCCTCGCGGAAAAGAAATCCACCGAGGAAGCCGAAAAGCTCAAGAACGTGCTTTCCGAAGTCGCTCCCGAGGCGGCCGAGAACCTGGCCGGCGAGGATACGGAGGCGGCCAGCCGCTTCGAGAAGCTCATCAACGTCAAGGACCGCGGCCAGATCTTCCGCGTCGAAGTGGGAACGATCGAGCATATCGAGGCCGCCGGCGATTACATGTGCATCTACACCGGCGACAATTCGCTGATCCTGCGCGAGACGATGAAGGATCTCGAACGCCGTCTCGACCCGCGCAAATTCCAGCGCGTGCACCGTTCGACCATCGTCAATCTCGACCAGGTCCGGCAGGTGAAACCGCATACCAATGGCGAATGCTTCCTGGTGCTCGATAGCGGAGCCGAAGTTAAGGTTTCGCGCTCCTACAGGGATGTCGTCGCGCGTTTCGTGCATTGATGTTTGTTTTGCGCACCCGCATCCGCGGGTGCGTCCTCGCTAGACGCGCAGCAAAGCTGCGCCCGCTGCGGGCGGCCAGTAGGCCTTGCCTCGCCTGCGGCTCGGAACGGGAGATATCCGATGGGGTTTGAACTGGACGGCTTCGACCTCGACGTTTTCGTCCGCAGGACTCTCGCTGAAGACCTTGGCGAGGGTCTGGCTGGCGGCGGGCACGATGTCACCAGCGAAAGCGTGATCCCCGCCGAGGCCCGTTTTGCAGGTGTGATGGATACCCGCGATGCAATCCATGTTGCGGGCCTGCCAGTAGCCGAGGCCTTCTTCCGCGCACTCGATCCCGACATGCAGGTCGATATCCTCGTCGAAGAAGGCGCAAGCGTGCCGGCAGGCACCGACCTGATGCGGCTCGAAGGCAATGCCCGCGCCATGCTGACCGCCGAGCGGAGTGCGCTCAACACCGTCCAGCATCTTTCGGGGATCGCCACCATGGTCGCCGAATACGTCCGCGCGATGGACAATCCCGAATGCATCCTGCTCGACACACGGAAGACGATTCCCGGTCTGCGCCACCTCGAGAAATACGCCGTGCGCATGGGTGGCGGGTCGAACCACCGCATGGGCCTGTGGGACGCGGCGATGATCAAGGACAATCACGTGCTCGTCGCCGGATCGGTGGGTGAAGCGGTGCGCCGTGCGGTCGCGGCAGGCGTCGAGAAGATCATCTGCGAGGTCGACCGGATCGACCAGATCGAACCCGCCCTCGCGGCCGGAGCAACGCGGCTTTTGCTCGATAATATGGAGCCGCCGGTCCTGCGCGAGGCCGTAGCACTCGTGGCGGGCCGCGTGCCGACCGAGGCGAGCGGCGGGATCAACCTCGACACGATCGCGGCCAAGGCTGCGACCGGGGTCGATTACGTCTCCGTCGGCCGCCTCACCCAAAGCGCGCCCGCCGCCGATATCGGTCTCGACTTTACGCCGCTGTAATTTGCGATATTCCTTGCCCACGAGAATGCGGGAGAGGACTATCATGAAACCGGAATCGATCAGGAAATTCGACTGGCTCTACTGGGCTTCGGTCGTAGTGGGGCTGTCTGGTCTCGTCGTCGGGTGGGACACCATCAACGCGCAGGTCAGTACGGAACTCGCCGCGAACGGCAACGCGCAGCTGGGCGAGGACTTCGCCGTGGGCGCACTGGTCATCGGCGCCATCGTCGGCGCAGCGATCAGCATAGCGCTGTGGTTGCTGATATCCGTGCTGCGCATCGAATTCGTCAAATGGGTGCTGATCGCCATGGTCTTGTGGACCGTGATCACCATGCCCGGGGGCATCGAACTGGCAGGAGGGTTCGGCCTGATGCACGTGCCCGCCGTGCTGAGCACCCTGCTGACCATTGTGGCGATCTGGTTCCTGTTCCGGCCGGATGCAAAGGCATGGTTTGCCGACAAACGGAGCGGGAAAACCAATCCGTAAGCGCACGCTTCTTCTCGCACTCGGCCTAGCCGCTCCCGCTGCGCCGTTGTCCGCGCAACACTATCAGTGCAGTCTGCCGCGGGCCGTACAGATTCCGCAAATTACGCCCGAGGCTTCGCCGCGCCCCCTACCGGTTACCGGCTATACGCTGGCGCTGAGCTGGAGCCCGCAATTCTGCAAGCCGCGCAGGGGGCAGACCCGCCATGCGCGGCAGTGCAGCGGGCGCGATGGGATGTTTGGCCTCGTCGTCCACGGCTTGTGGCCGGAAAGCGGACGCAGCTGGCCGCAATGGTGTGCGAGTCAGCGTCGGCCGCTGCCGCGTGAAGTGGCCGCCAATATGTGCATCACGCCCTCCGCCGCACTGATTGCGCGTCAGTGGGCCAAACATGGCGCCTGCATGACGAGCCGTCCGGCAACCTACTTCAAGGTCACGCGCATCTTGTGGCAAGGCCTGCGCATTCCCGATTTCGACCGCATCAGCCGCGAAGATGCCCTCACCGCCGGTACGATCCGCACCCGCTTCGCGGACGCCAATCGCGGCTGGCCGCGCGAGGCCGTAGGCGTGAAGCTCAACGCCCGCGGATGGCTGGAAGAGCTGCGCCTCTGCTACGACAAGCGCTTCATGCCAAAAGCCTGCGATCGCGCGCGGTTTGGCGCAAGAGATGACGCAAAGGCGAATATCTGGCGAGGTTTGTAAGGAACGGCTTGGGAGCCGCGATCGGCTGACTTTGCGACATTCGACTTTGCGTAAGGGGCGAAGTGCGCGGACTATGGATACAGACAATCAAGGCCTGAGGCACACCATGGACGAAAATCGTTGCGCCGACGGCAGCGCGGGAGATGTCGATTACGGTGAGATCGGCGGCACCTACAGCCGCTTTCGCAAGCCCGATCCCACGATCGCCGCCCACATCCATCGCGCGCTGGGCGATGCGAAAACCGTCTTGAACGTCGGCGCCGGCGCGGGTTCCTACGAACCGACGGATCGCGAAGTGACGGCGGTGGAACCGTCTGCGTCCATGCGGTCGCAGCGCCCCGCCCATCTCACGGTTGCGATCGACGCGGTGGCCGAGGATATCCCTTTCGAGGACGACAGTTTCGACGCATCGATGGCGTCGGTCACGGTTCATCAGTGGACCGACCTGGAGGCTGGCCTAGCCGAAATGCGGCGGGTGACCCGCGGTCCAGTGGTCCTGCTCGTTTGCGATCCGGCAGTGATGATGGATTATTGGCTGAGCGATTATATTCCCGAAGTGAGGGAAATCGAAGCGAAGCGTTTTCCGCCGATTGCGCGCATCTCGGCGGCGCTCGGTGGGAATGTCGCGGTCCAGCCGGTTCCGGTTCAGCTGAACTGCGAAGACGGATTCAACGAAGCCTATTACGGCCGACCGGAAGCATTCCTGGACGAAGACGCGCGGTTGGCATGCTCCAGCTGGAGCCTTGTGCCCGACCTGGCAGTCAAACGCTTCGTCCAGCACTTGTCCGACGATCTCGAAAGCGGTCTGTGGGACGCAAAATACGGACATTTGCGTTCGCAGCCCTTCTTTGACGGGCCACTGCGCCTTGTTATCGGAAGATCAGCGTAGGGGTGCTTCGAGAATCGCCGCCCGTCCGCGAGCGGGTCGTTTGCGGCGAGGCCGCTCAGCGCCGTTCCCTGAAAAACTCCCGCAACATCTCTGCCGCCCGCGCCTCGCCCATGCCGGAATAGACCTCGGGCCGGTACAGGCATTGCGGCTGGTCGAAGACCCGCGCGCCATGTTCGACCGCGCCGCCCTTGGGGTCGCTTGCAGCGTAATAGAGCTTGCCGATCCGTGCGTGGACGATCGCCCCGGCGCACATGGCGCAGGGTTCGAGCGTGACCCACAGCTCGCAATCGGTCAGCCGTTCGTCGCCCAGCGCCACGGCCGCGCGGCGAATCGCCAGGATTTCGGCATGGGCGGTGGGGTCATGCGTCTCGCGCGGGGCGTTATGGGCCTCGGCCACCACCTCGCCGCCGCGCGTCACCACTGCACCCACCGGCACCTCGCCTGCCGCTGCGGCTTCTTCCGCGAGCGCGAGGGCGCGGTGCATGGGTTGCGGTAAGGTCCAGCCGGTCATAATGCGCACCCGCTAGCCCGCAGCTTGCCATGGCGCAACGTGCTTGACGATTCGCACCCTCGCCGCTATGCGCGCCGCTTTCCGGGATTAATGAGCCCCCGGGCCGCACCTGCGGCCAAGGGAACTCGCCCGCCCATTCGAACGAAGAGACGTATCATGTCGCGCATTTGCGAACTCACCGGCAAGGGCCGCCAGGTCGGTCACAATGTGAGCCACGCCAACAACAAGACCAAGCGGGTCTTCCTGCCGAACCTGCAGAACGTCACGCTGATGAGCGAGAAGCTCGATCGCAGCTTCAAGTTCCGCGTGTCGACCCAGGGCCTGCGCTCGGTCGAACACAATGGCGGCCTCGACAACTGGCTGCTGAAGACCAGCGATGAGAAGCTGTCGGCCAACGCGCTCAAGGTGAAGCGCGAGCTGAAGAAGGCGAACGCCGCTTCCGCCTGAAATCGCGCAGGCGCCTGAGCGCCGCCGCTGCGGAAATTCGAAAGGCGCGCGAGGTTACTCGCGCGCCTTTTCGCGTGTCTGCCAGCGCAGCTTGAGCAGCAGCGTGCGCTGGTAGCGCATGAAATTGTCGTCCGAGATCAGCCAGAGATGGGTCTTCCCGGCATCGCGCGTGACGGCCATGCCCTCGTAATTCTCGGGTGGGAATCCTTCGCCCAGTTCTGCGAGCAGCCGCAGGTCGACGACGGCACGTGGAGCCAGGTCGGCCATGTCCATCAATGCGATCCCGGTGATGAAACGAGGCGGTAGCCCGAACTCGACCTTGCGCAACAGGACTGCGATCCGGCGATCATCGACCTGGGTCATATCGACCGGACGATAGCCGTCCGGCACGGTCACAAAGAGACGATCGACCGCCGCGCCCTCCACCGGATCACTGGCAAACAGCAATGCCCGGTGGCGTCCCGTATCACCGTCGGCAGCGCGCTCCTCGATGACGAGGAAGCGCCCGTCCGGCAGCCGGACGAAGGCCTCGGCTCCGCTATTGTTGCCCCAACCGGCCATGGCGCGAGGGCGGACTTTCCCCGTCACCACGAAGTCGGAATCGAAACGCCGGATGGCCTGATACCATTCGTAGCCGCCCCAGATGCGCCCGCTTTCGGGGTCGCGCGTGAGTGATTCAAGATCGACGGCATATTTGTCGGGATCGTCTTTTCCTCCGAAACGGTCGAGACGCGGAGGCTCTCCGCGGCGATCCGGTCGCGTGAAGATAAGCTTGGCACCCGCATCGCTCCCCGCCACGAATCTGTCATCCGGCAGCGAAAGTAACGCCGAAAAGCCACCGAAAAGCGGCCCCTCGCCCGTGATTTCCCATGCCTCGTCGAGTACAAGCGGGCCAGCCGACGCATGGCCAGCCTCCAGTGTAGCGATCGCTTTGACAAGGCTGGGTCGCTCGGGCGGCACTTCGCTGCGCAACCAGGTCCCCGGGGCAATGGCGGCAGCCAGCAGGCAGACCATGAAGAGACGCTTGAATCGCATGGGGCTTTGAACTCGTTAAGCGCAGGCGAAGGAAGGATCAGCCCCTCAGCGCATGGGTCCGGTGAACAGCAATGGATCGAGACGTGAATTGTGCCATTTGAGGCTCCAGTGAAGGTGCGGCCCCGTCGCCCGGCCCGAAGAGCCGATATCGCCGATATGCTGGCCACGCTTCACCCTGTCACCCTCGCGCACATAGAGCCGTGAGGAGTGCAGGAAGGCGCTGTTGAGCCCCTGTCCGTGGTCGATGATGAGGAGATTTCCCTCGAGGCTATAGCCTTCGACCGCCAGCACCACCACGCCGTCCGCCGGCGCGACATAGGGCGTGCCGCTGGTGCCGGTGGTGATGTCGATGCCCGAATGATAGCTGCCCGGTTCGCCGCGATAGATGCGCTGCGAACCGAAACGGCCCGAGATGCGCCCCGTCACCGGCCAGACGAAATCCTGCTTCCAGCCTTCGCTGCCGGTTTCCTGCAGCCGCGCGTTCCAGATCGCATCGAGTTCGGGCTGGCGGCGGCGCATGAAAGCTTCCGACGCCCCGCCGGGACTGCGGGCGACATTGACGTGCTCGATATCCCATGCGCGCGGCGAGACGCTGAGCGGACTTTCAATGGTGCGTCCATCGGCCAGCCGTGCGGTGAGCGTCATGGCGGCGGGCAAATCGCGGTCGAAGGCGGCGAAGAAGCGGCCGTCATCGTCGAAGGCGAGCTTTTCCTCGCCCAGCATGGCCTCGACGGTACCGCCCGGCACGGTGCCCCGCATCCAGCCGCCCTGTTCGAGTTCACCCGAGAACGTGAACACCGCTGCGCGCGAAGGCGTCGGGGTGGGAGTCGGTGTCGGTGTGGCGCGTACCGGTTGCACCACCTCCGGCGTGGAAGGCTGCGGCGAGGTCTGCGGATCGCCTGCTGGGACGCAGGCGGTGGCGAAAATGAGAAGCGGCGCGACCCTTGTTCCGAGGTTCACGGCACCAGCCGCTCGGTGGCGAGCTGGGCGGTGGCATAGGGCTCCTGATGTTCGACCGACCAGTAGCGTAATTCGTCGAGCGGGATCGGCACTCCGCTCATCGCGCAAAACACATGGTTTCCCGGGCGCAGCACGCGAAAGCCCGAGGGGCCGTATTGCAGCTTGGCCTCGCCATTGGACGGACCGGAATTCTTGTTCATCAACATGGCGGCATTTCTAGCAGGTCAACCTTAACCGAACAAATCATCCTGTTTCGGCGCGGTTCCGGGTCTGGAAGGCTTGCGGCGCGGCGCAGCAGGGGATGGAGCGCCCGCGGTCGAGACGTCCAGCTCGCCATCGCGAAACTTGAGCGTCAACGCGGCTTCCCTCGCCGCGTCCCTCTTGTCGGTGATCGTCCGTCCGTCGGGGCCAGTCACGCGGACATAGCCGCGCGCTAACGGGCGGTCGGGGTGCAATTGTTCAGCCAGCCGCCCCAGCGCCGCCAGCCGCTCGCGTCGTTCGGCAAGCGGACGCTCGACCAGCGCAGGCACCAGTTTCTGCCCGGCGAGCGCGCGCTGCGCCTCGCGCAGATTTCGCTGCAGCACCGCTGGTGAGAGGCGCAGGTTCGACAGCTTTTCGCGCCCCCGTGCCGCATGGTCGCGCAGACCCCGCCGGAGCCGTTCGGCAAAATCGTCGAGCCGCTGCGCATGCGGTTCGAGCAACGCCTCGCGCTTGGGCAGCCGATCCGCGCGCGCCTGCAAACGCTCGCGACCCAATTGTACGGGCCGCAGGATGGCGCGCTTCTTGCGCGCTGCGACATCGGCCAGCGTGGCAGCCAGTTCGGCGCGTACCGGCACTGCGATCTCGGCTGCGGCAGTCGGTGTCGGAGCACGCCGGTCGGCGGCGTAATCGGCCAGCGTCGTGTCGGTTTCGTGTCCGACCGCGCTGATCGTCGGGATCGGGCAATCGGCAATGGCGCGCACCACCACTTCCTCGTTGAAGCTCCACAGATCCTCGATCGAACCGCCGCCGCGTGCGACGATGACAAGGTCCGGCCGGTCGGGATGGCCTTGCGGCAGCGCGGAAAACCCGCGCACCGCGCCCGCGACCTGCTCGGCCGCGCCCTGCCCCTGCACCAGCACCGGCCACACGATCACCCGGCTCGGGAAGCGGTCGGCCAGCCGGTGGAGAATATCGCGGATCACGGCCCCGGTGGGCGAGGTAACCACGCCGATCGTGCGCGGCAGGAAGGGCAGCGACTGCTTCCGCGCGGGATCGAACAGACCTTCCCCCTCGAGCCGCGCCTTGGTCTTTTCGAGCAGGGCCAGCAGCGCTCCCTCGCCCGCCAGCTCCATCCGTTCGATCACGATCTGGTATTTGGAACGCCCGGGATAGGTGGTGATCTTGCCGCTGGCGACGACTTCCAGCCCGTCCTCGGGACGGAACGGCAGACGGTCGGTATTGCCGCGCCACATCACCCCGTCGAGCACCGCCTTCTCGTCCTTGAGCGCGCAATACATATGCCCGCTCGCCGCCCGCTTCACGCCCGACAATTCGCCGCGCAGCCGCACGAAGCCGAAGCGATCCTCCACTGTGCGTTTGAGCGCCTGCGATATTTCGCTCACCGTCAGCGGCTCGGCGTTGTCGCCCGCGCGGCCCTTCGCTACCAAGCTCGCATCATCTGCATCTGACGGGAAATCGGCGGTCATGAATATCCTTTTGCTCGGCTCGGGCGGGCGCGAACATGCGCTGGCGTGGAAACTGGCGCAATCGCCGCTGTGCGACAAGCTGTGGGCGGCGCCCGGCAACCCGGGGATAGCACAGGATGCCGAATGCGTGGCGCTCGATGCGACAGATCACGATGCAGTGATCGATTTCGCCAGGGAAAACGCCATCGGCCTCGTAGTGATCGGGCCGGAGGCGCCGCTGGTCGATGGGCTGGCCAATTCGTTGCGCGCGGCAGGTATCGACACGTTCGGCCCCTCGAAACAGGCCGCACAGCTGGAAGGCAGCAAGGGGTTCACCAAGGATCTGTGCGAGCGCGCCAATATCCCGACCGCGCGCTTCTATCGCACCACCTCGCTCGAAGAGGCGTGGGGCAAGCTCAAGCGCTTCGATCCGCCCTTCGTGCTCAAGGCCGACGGGCTCGCGGCGGGCAAGGGTGTGGTCATCGCCGAAACACGCGAGGAAGCGCAGGAAGCGCTGGACGAGATGTTCGACGGCAAATTCGGCAGCGCGGGCAGCGAAGTGGTGATCGAACAGTTCCTCACCGGGGAGGAAGCCAGCTTCTTCGCGCTGACCGACGGCACCGCGATCGTCCCCATCGGCACCGCGCAGGACCACAAGCGCGTGGGCGAAGGCGATACCGGCCCCAATACCGGCGGCATGGGCGCCTATTCCCCCGCCCCGGTGCTGAGCGCAGCGCTGCAGGCCCGCGTCATGCGCGAAATCGTCGAGCCGACCGTGCGCACCATGGCGGCCGAGGGCATGCCCTATTCGGGCGTGCTCTATGCCGGGCTGATGCTGACCAGGGACGGCCCGCAGCTGATCGAATACAATGCGCGCTTCGGCGATCCCGAATGCCAGGTGCTGATGATGCGGCTGGAAAGCGACCTCGTCGAACTGATGCAGGCCTGCGCGCAAGGAAAGCTGGGCGAGATCGCCGCGCCGAAGCTGTCCGAGGATTTCGCACTGACGGTGGTGATGGCAGCCGAGGGTTATCCCGATACGCCGAAGAAGGGCGGCACGATCGATCTGGGCGAGGCGGAAGCGAACGGCGCCAAGGTCTTCCACGCGGGCACGAAGCTGGGGGGCGACACGCTGACCAGCAGCGGCGGCCGCGTGCTGAACGTGACGGCGCGCGGCGAAACCGCGACCGAGGCGCAGGCGAATGCTTATGCCGCCGTGGATGCGATCGACTTCGCCGACGGATTCTGCCGCCGGGATATCGGGCAAAGAGAAGTGCGGCGGGAGCGAGGTTGACGCAAGCAAGCACCCATTCCGATGTCGCGCATGCCGCAAATTGTGTCGCCATTCGGTTCCGGCACAAGTGGAAGGTTCTCGCGATGAAGTCGGCGTTGGCTGCGATTGCTACCTACTGCGTTGTTGCGCTGATCGTTTTTGACAGCATAGTGACCCCGGTCCTTTTTCTAACCGAGTGGTCCCACAGATTAGGCATTCCATTCTGGAGGCCCATTGTCATTGGATGCGCAGCCTTATCCGCCGCCGTATTTCTTCTGCCAAAATCATGGCTGCGTTCCGCTTCGGCAAAGCTATCACTTTTTGTCGCGCTATCGATAACAAGCTCTACGGCCGCTGTCGGCATTTACAGCGACGGAATAAAGCAGGCGCGGATTGCGAGTTTCGAAGCCGATGAGGTGATCGAGCATTCCTTCTTTCGATCGATAAGAGAGGCGCCACGAGAGGCTCAATTCTTTGTGCATAGTGCAGCGCTCAAAAATTGCGTCGCATACGCGTGGAGTTATCGAACCATGTCGTTTTATCGGTTGCCACCCGGCGTCGTGCAAAACGTCGTCCCGAACTCATGGCTCGTGCGCTGCCCAATTCTGCGATCCAATCACGAAAGGACGGAAGGTCCCCTGATGTGATCCGAACTGCGAACTGCGATGGGAAAAGTGCGGCAGGCGTTTACCCCAACTTCTCCGCCACCAGCGCCTTCAGATCCGCTTCGCTCCGCGCGCCATAGTGCGAGATTATCTCGGCGGCGCAGATCGAGCCCATGCGCAGGCAGGTCTCGAGGCTTTCGCCGCGCGCGTGGCCCGTCAGGAATCCGGCCGCGAACAGATCGCCAGCGCCGGTGGTGTCGACCACTTTCTCGACCGGCTCGGCGTTCACTTCGGCGCGCTGGCCGTTGGCGATGCCGACCGCGCCTTTGGCGCTGCGGGTGGCGACCAGGACCGGGACCTTCGCGTCGAGCGCGGCGAGGCCGGCTTCGAAATCGCTTTCGCCCGTCAGCGTCGCCAGTTCGGTTTCGTTGACGAAGAGGATATCGATCTGCCCCTCCTCGATCAGCGCACGGAAATCGTCGCCGTGGCGCTCGATCACGAAGCTTTCCGAGGCAGTGAAAGCGACCTTACGGCCCGCCTTGCGCGCCACCTCGATCGCCCGGCGCATCGCGCTGCGCGGCTCTTCCGGGTCCCACAGATAGCCTTCGAGATAGAGGATGCCCGCGCTGGCGATCAGTTCGTCGTCGAGCGCGGCGGGCGGCAGGAACTGGCTCGCGCCGAGGAAGGTGTTCATCGTCCGCTCGCCATCGGGCGTCACGAAGATCAGGCAGCGCGCGGTGGACGGCTGGCCTGCGCGTGACGGCGTGTCGAAATCGATGCCGACCGCGCGGATGTCATGCGTGAAGACATCGCCGAGCTGGTCCTGCGCCACCTGACCGACGAAGGCGCATTGCGCGCCCAGCGCGCTCATGCCCGCCAGCGTGTTGGCCGCCGAGCCGCCGGAGATTTCCCGCGCCGGGCCCATCGCTTCGTAAAGCCGCCGCGCGCCGTCCTCGTCGACCAGCGTCATCCCGCCCTTGTTGAGATCGAGTTCGTCGATCAGCTCGTCACTGCAGGGGGACATTACGTCGACGATGGCATTGCCGATGGCGATCACATCATAGCGGGGTTCGGTCATGGATACTCCGGGGAGGGGATTCGGTGCGTCGGGCGCGGTTAGCCGTTCGTCGCGTTGAGGCCAAGGGCGCGTTGACTCAAGGGAAAGCGCCGCGCATCCCCGTCGCCGCATGAATTCGCTGCCCGCCGCCCTTGCCCTGTCGCTGCGCCAGCTCGGCGACCCGGCCATCCTCAAGGTATTGTTGAAGACCGGGCTGATGACGCTGGCGATTTTCCTTGCCGGGGGCGCGGCGCTCTATGTCGCGGCGGAGCGCGCCATCGATAGCCTCACCACCACCGACACGTCCGGTCTGGGCGCGCTCGTCGCTGCGGCAGGAATGGTCCTTGCGGGCTGGTTCCTGTTCCGCGTGGTCGCGCTGTTCGTGCTGCAATTCTTCGCCGAAGACGTCGTTCGCGCGGTCGAGGCCAAGCATTATCCGCGCGCCGCGCATACCGTCCGCGACATCCCCTTAGCCGAGGAAGTGGGCAATGCGCTGCGCTCGCTCCTGCGCACCGTGCTCGCCAATGCCGCGGCGCTGCCGATCGCGGGCTTGCTGCTCGTCACCGGAATCGGTGCGGCTGCGGTATTCTGGGCGGTCAACGCCTTCCTGATCGGCCGCGAACTGCGCGACATGGTATGGCTGCGGCACCGCGCCGACACCTACGAAATCGCGCCCATGGGCGGGGCGAACCGTTTCCTGCTCGGCGGAGTTGTGGTCGCGCTGCTCGCCATACCTTTCATCAACCTCCTCGCCCCGATAATAGGCGCTGCCGCCGCGACCCACATGGTCCACCGCGCCCGTGAGAAAGACCTGCATGCGTAAATTCGTCCTGTTCGTGCTGCCGCTGCTCGGCGCCTGCGCGACCGTTCCCGCAAGTACCGTTCCCCCGCCCTCGCGCCCGACAGCCGCGCCCCCGCCGCAACAGGTGCAGGTAGCCCCCACCACTCAGGCATTCCGTGCGCCGCGCGTAATGAACGTGCCCGGTCTCGAATCCGTGATCGGCAAGAACGAGACCGCACTGGCCAATCTGTTCGGTCCGCCCCGCCTCAATGTGAAGGAGGGCGACGCGAGGAAGCTGCAATTCGCGGGCGAGGCCTGCGTGCTCGACATCTACCTCTATCCACTCCAGCCGCGCGGCGAGCCGAGCGCAACCTATGTCGATGCGCGGCGGGCCAGCGACGGCATCGATGTCGATCGCGCGGCGTGCGTGCGGGCGCTGCGGCGCTAACCCGGTCTTAAGCAAACCGCATTAGCCTTGCCGGACCTGGATTTTACGAGGGTTCGGACCAGATGAGCGTACATTTCGGCGAATTGGCCAAGAAAGTCGGCGCGGACGGCGCGCTTTCCGGAGAAGACGTGCTGGCGCTGCGGCGCGAGGCATGGCCCGACGGGCGCATATCGCAGGCCGAGGCCGAGGCGATCTTCGCATTGAACCGCCAGCTCACCTCGAAAAGCACCGAATGGGTCGATTTCTTCGTCGAGGCGCTGAGCGAATATATCGTAAACCAGCGCGCCCCGGCAGGCTATGTCGATGCCGAGAACGCAGGCTGGCTGATGGAGCAGATCGACACCGATGGCGAACTCGGTTCGATGGCCGAAATCGAACTGCTCGTCCGCGTGTTCGAACGGGCGCAGAACGTGCCCGGAGCGCTCAAGGACTATGCCATCTCGCAGATGGAACTGGCCGTGCTCGAAGGCACCGGCCCCACCCGCGACGGCGGCCAGCTCGAAGCGGGCAATGTCAATGCGACCGAGGCGAAACTGCTGCGCCGCGCGATTTTCGCGCCTGCCAGCGAACGCCCGGCTGCGGTCGGCCGCAAGGAAGCCGACATGCTCTTCCGCCTCAAGGATGCGACGCTGGGCGCAGACAATGCCCCCGAATGGAAGCAACTCTTCGTGCAGGGCGTCGCCAATTATCTGCAGGGCTATAGCGACGAGAACGCGCAGATCAGCCGCGAGCGCGCCGAAGAACTGCAGGCCTTCATGGCCGATACGAAGGTAAGCGTCGGCGGCTTTCTCGGTCGGATGGCGAAAGAATCGCCCAATGTTTTCGGCAAAGTCTTCGGTCGCAAGGACGCATCCCCCTCACGCGAGGACAATGTCAGCGCTGCTCAGGCAGTGACCCATTCCGAACGCGAATGGCTCGACGCCCGGATCGATGCCAATGGCCAGGTCGACGAATACGAGCGCGCGCTGCTCGATTTCCTCGCGGAGGAATGAGGATAAGCGCCGGAGCGCTTAGACCATGAAACTCTCGCCACAGCCACAGGCACCCTTGGCGTTGGGGTTTTCGAACACGAAGCCAGCGGTGAAATCGTCCTCGACCCAGTCCATCGTACTGCCGATGAGGTAGAGTACGCTGGCACCGTCGATGTAGAATTTACCGCCGGGCGTCTCGATCTTCTCGTCGAACTTGGCTTCCTCGGAAACATAGTCGACCGAATAGGCGAGACCCGAACAGCCGCGGCGCGGGGTCGACAGCTTCACGCCGATCGCGTCCTCGGGTGCCTTGGCCATCAGGTCCGCGACGCGCTGCTCGGCGGCCTTCGTCAGGATGACGGCAGCCTTGGGTGCGGGGCGGGTTTTCGTCTCGGTCATCACAGCATCCCCAGTTCGAGGCGCGCCTCGTCGGTCATCTTGTCGGGCCCCCAGGGCGGATCCCAGACGAGGTTGACCTCGGCATCGCGCACGCCGGGCACGCTGGCGGCGCGCAGTTCGACTTCGCCCGGCATGGTTTCGGCGACCGGGCAATGCGGCGTGGTCAGCGTCATGGTGACGGTCACATCGCTCTCATCGTCGACCTCGACGCCGTAGATCAGGCCGAGATCGTAGATGTTCACCGGAATTTCCGGGTCGTAGATTTCCTTGAGCGCGGCAATCACCGCCTCATACAGGTCGCCGCCCGGCGCGCCGGGGGCGACGCTTTCGGGCTTCTGCTGGAGGAAGCCCTCGAGGTAGTCGCGCTTGCGCTCCATCGTCTCACGCGGGGTCTCCTCCGCGTCGACGGCATCCTCGACCCGTGCGCGCGGCGGCTTCGCGGCCACTGCATCGGCGGGAGAGGGGGCCGCGATGAAATCACTATCGTTATTCGCTTCTTCGTTCATCCGAAGATCCTTTGCGTACGTTCGATGCCGCGCAACAGGGCGGCGATGTCGCTTTCGTCCGAATAGAGCCCGAAACTCGCACGGGCGGTGGCGGGGACGCCGAGATGGTCCATCAGCGGCTGCGCGCAATGGTGGCCGGCGCGGATCGCGACATTCTCTTCATCCAATATGGTGCCGAGATCGTGCGGGTGAACCCCCTCCATCGCGAAGCTGACGATCCCTGCGCTGTCTTCCGGCCCGAACAGACGGACGGAGTTGAGCGCGGTCAGCGCCTCGCGCAGCGTTCGGGCGAGTTTTCGTTCGTGATCATACGCCCGATCGACACCATATCCGTCGAGATAGTCGATCGCCGCATGCAGCGCGATCGCCTCGGTGATCATCGGCGTGCCCGCCTCGAACCGCTGCGGCGGGGGGGCGTAGGTGGTCTTCTCGAAGGTCACCCGGTCGATCATCGATCCGCCGCCCTGATAGGGGGGCATGGCATCGAGGATATTCTCGCGCGCCCACAGCACACCGATACCTGTGGGCCCGTATATCTTGTGGCCGGAGAAGGCATAGAAATCGCAATCGAGCGCGGCCATGTCGAGCTTCATGCGCGGGGCGGCCTGGCAACCGTCGAGCAGCAGTTTCGCACCGACGGAGTGCGCGAGATCCGCTGCCGCGCGCGCATCGAGCACGCTGCCGAGCACGTTCGAGACATGTCCCAGCGCGACCAGCCGCGTACGCGGGGTGAGCAGCGCTTCGAGCGCGCCGAGATTGATCCGGCCATCCTCGGTCAGCGGGCAAACCTCGATCTGCGCCCCGGTGCGTTCCGCCACCATCTGCCAGGGAACGATGTTGGAATGGTGCTCGAGCGTGGAGAGGACGATCCGGTCGCCCTCGCCCAGATTCGCCATGCCCCAGCTGGAGGCGACAAGGTTGATCGCCTCGGTCGCGCCGCGCACGAACACCACTTCGTGCTCGCTCTTCGCGCCGATGAAGTCGGCGACGCGGCGGCGTGCGGCTTCGTAGCCGAGCGTCATCTGCGCACTGCGGCCATAGACCCCACGATGGACGGTGGCGTAATCCCTGCCAAGCGCACGGGTCATCGCGTCGATCACCGCCTGCGGCTTCTGCGCCGAGGCAGCGGTATCGAGATAGTGCCACGGCTCGCCATCGGCGGTGACGAGACCGGGAAAATCCGCTTTGCACGAGAGGGTGGCGGCGTCACTCACAGGTACTTGTCCACCTTGTCGAGCGCGACTTTCATCAGTGCCTCGCGCTTCTCCTCATCGTCCAGCGCTACCAGCGCATCGCCGAGGAAGGCCTGCACCAGCAGGCGGCGCGCGAGATCGGGAGAGAGGCCGCGCGCAGCCATGTAGAAGCGCGCGGTCTCGTCGAGCTGGCCGACGCTGGCACCATGCGCGCACTTCACATCGTCGGCGAAGATTTCCAGCTGCGGCACGGCATTCACGCTCGCACCCTTTTCCAGCAGCAGGCCTTTGAAATCCTGCGCCGCATCGGTCATCTGCGCGTCGCGCAGCACGTCGATATTGCCGAGGAAATTCCCCGTACCATGCCCCCAGTGAACACTGCGCACGGTCTGGTTGCTGGTCGCCTCGGGTTCGGCGTGAACGGTCCGGGTGACGAATTCGCGCACCGTGTCCCGCCCGCCGACGGTAATCCCGCCGAGTTCGAAATGCGCCCCCTTGCGCAGCGTCACCTCCACTTCGAGCCGGGCATATTCGGCCGACGCGAGTACGGCGAACAGCTCGCAGGTCGCGCTTTCACCGACGGTCACACGCCAGCGATGCAGTTCGGTCGGCTTCGTGCCGCCGCCATCCGCGATAACGAGCGTTTCGCGGAAGGTCTCGCCTGCCGCGATGTCGATCACACGCCAGTCGTCGAGCGCCGTGCCCTGCAGCCTGTCGACTGCAGAGTACCGCCATGCCTCTTCACGCCGGGTGGGAAGTTCCGCTGCCTCAGGCATGCGCCATCACCGCATCGTAGCCTTCATTCTCAAGCCGCAGCGCCAGGTCAGGTCCGCCAGTCTGAACGATCCGGCCCTGCGACAGGATCGAAACCTTGTCGGGCTTCACCACGTCGAGCAGGCGCTGGTAGTGGGTGATGAGCAGAACCGCCTTGTTGGGCGCGCGCATAATGGCGTTGATCCCCTCGCCAACTACCCGCAAAGCGTCGATGTCCAGCCCGCTATCGGTTTCGTCTAGCACCGCAAAGCGCGGGTCTAGTATGCCCATCTGGACCATTTCGGCACGCTTCTTCTCGCCGCCCGAAAAGCCGACATTGACGTGGCGCTTGAGCATGTCTGGGTCGAGCTTGAGCAATGCGGCCTTTTCCTTGGCCAGCTTGAGGAATTCGCCGCCATTCAGCAGTTCTTCGCCGCGCGCCTTGCGCTGCGAATTGAGCGCCTCGCGCAGGAACTGGAGGTTGGAAACCCCCGGAATTTCGACCGGATATTGGAAGCCGAGAAACAAGCCCGCAGCCGCGCGTTCGTGCGGTTCGAGGTCGAGCAGATCGACACCGTTGAACTCGACCGAACCCTGCGTGACCTTGTATCCGGGGCGCCCGCCCAGCACATACGCCAGCGTCGATTTGCCCGCGCCATTGGGGCCCATGATCGCATGGACTTCGCCCGCAGGCACAGTGAGTGAAAGGCCATTGAGGATGGTCTTGCCGTCGATTTCGGCGTGGAGATTATCGATCTTGAGCATTCTTACTTCCTGTCGTCACGACGCGGAGCGCGGGGGCGGCGGGGCGTCGATCCGTATTTCGATTGGTGCGCGCGGCGCGCAGTTTCCTTGTCGCGGTAGCGCGCATTCATGGCGGCGAAGATCGGCTGCATCGCGGCCTCGACATCCTCGAGGATGGTCGCGGCGGGAATACGGAACACCTCGATACCGACGCTGGCAAGGCTCTTGTCGCGGCGTTTTGCCACGCGGTCGTCCTGCCCGTCCTCGTCGATCGCGATGGCGAGGCCGAGTGGATGCGAGACGAAATCAAGGATCGCCGAGCCGACCACCGTGTGGCGGGTGAACTTGTACTTGCCGAAATCTTCCTTGGCGAAACGCGCCGCGAGCGCCTTGTGCGCTTCGGTCGAATGCCGCCGAAGGTAGCGCGCCCGTTCATGGATCGCGTCGAGCCGCTTCTCCGAAATCTCCCACCCGCGGCCCTTCTTCTTGAGCGCGGGGGTGTCATCGGAGGTTTCGCTGGGATCGCGAAGCTGGAGGGTTTTGCGGTCAGTCACCCAAGGCCTCCAATCCGATCCTTTGCGCGGCTACCCACAAGTTTGCAATCAATTGTCACCGAATGAGGCTGCCCCTCGCAGGTTTCACAATCAACGAAATGGGTGAAGCTTTCGACCTTCAGGAAATACGTCATTCCTTCGTGTCGAATGTTGAGGTTATCTCCAACCCGCGGGAGCGAGTGTAAAGGGACGTCGGGTATATTGTTGTCAGTGCCGTCGAAGTCGGAAAACTGGACATAGATCGAGTTGGGGATGTTCACAAAAAGCTCGCCCATCACCCCACGCTTCCCTCGAGCGAGATGGCCAGCAGCTTCTGCGCCTCGACCGCGAATTCCATCGGCAGCTCCTTGAGCACATCCTTGGCGAAGCCGTTGACGATCAGCGCCATCGCTTCCTCGTCGTCGAGGCCGCGTTGCATGGCGTAGAATAGCTGATCGTCGCTGATCTTGCTGGTGGTCGCCTCGTGCTCGATCTGGGCACTCGGGTTCTTCACCTCGATATAGGGCACGGTGTGCGCACCGCACTGATCGCCGATCAGCAGGCTGTCGCATTCGGTGCGGTTGCGCACGCCATCGGCATTGGCCGCCACGCGCACCAGCCCGCGATAGGTGTTGTTGCTCTTGCCCGCCGAAATGCCCTTGGAAATGATCGTCGAGCGGCTGCCGCGGCCATTATGGATCATCTTGGTGCCGGTATCGGCCTGCTGGTAATTGTTGGTCACCGCGACCGAGTAGAACTCGCCCACGCTATCCTCACCATTGAGCACGCAGCTGGGATATTTCCACGTCACCGCGCTGCCGGTCTCGACCTGGGTCCAGCTGATCTTGCTGCGCGCGCCCTGGCAGAGGCCGCGCTTGGTGACGAAATTGTAGATCCCGCCCTTGCCCTCGGCATTGCCGGGATACCAGTTCTGCACAGTCGAATATTTGATCTCGGCATCTTCGAGCGCGACCAGCTCGACCACGGCGGCGTGGAGCTGGTTCTCATCGCGCATCGGCGCGGTGCAGCCTTCGAGATAGCTGACGTAAGAGCCCTTTTCGGCGACGATCAGCGTGCGTTCGAACTGGCCGGTGTTCTCCGCATTGATACGGAAATAGGTGCTGAGCTCCATCGGGCAGCGCACGCCCTCGGGCACATAAACGAAGGTGCCGTCGGAAAAGACCGCGCTGTTCAGCGTGGCGAAGAAATTGTCGTGCTGCGGTACGACCTTGCCGAGCCACTTCTTCACCAGCTCGGGATATTCCTTCACCGCCTCGCTGATCGACAGGAAGATAACGCCTGCTTTCTTTAGCTCCTCACGGAAAGTGGTGGCGACGCTGACGCTGTCGAACACGGCATCGACCGCGACCTTGCGCGCGCCCTCAACCCCGGCGAGCACTTCCTGCTCAGCAACGGGAATGCCGAGCTTGTCGTAAACCGCCTTGATCTCGGGATCGAGCTCGTCGAGCGACTGGAGCGTCTCCTTCTTCTTGGGCGCGGCATAATAATAGGCGTCCTGGTAATCGATCGCCGGATAGCCGAGTTTGGCCCAGTCAGGCTCTTCCATCTCCTGCCACAAGCGGAAGGCCTTCAGGCGCCAGTCGAGCATCCATTCGGGCTCGCCCTTCTTGGCGCTGATGAAACGGACAGTGTCTTCGCTCAGACCCTTTTCGGCGAACTCGGTCTCGATCTCGGCCGACCAGCCGTGTTCGTATTCGGCGGCCTTTTCGGCAGCCTCGCGCGCTTCGCGGTCCTGGATGTCGATGTCTTCGCTCATGCAATCTCTCTTGTGCGCGCAAGCTGGGTCAGCGGGATCGCCGCCAGCGCGCCGCGCAACGCTTCATTCACTACCGGCCAGTGCGGTTTGACCGTACAGTCGTGCTCAATCGAACAGTCCGTCCCTTCGACGCAGGCGGTCAGCGCGATAGGCCCTTCGACCGCCTCCACGATGTCGGCGACACTGATCGCCGCCGCCGGTCGGGCCAGCTGCAAACCGCCGCCCGCGCCGCGAGTCGAGCGCAGCAATCCTGCTGCCGACAGCTTGCTTACCAGCTTCTGCACCGTCGGCACCGGCAGCCCGGTCTCTGCCGCCAGCTCGCTCGCGCTGGTGCGCGCGCCACCGCAATGGCGGGCGGCGGCACTCATGGTGACCACGGCATAGTCGGCAAGATTGGAAAGGCGCATATCAAATCGGACCAAATCACTCCGATTGGTCAGCTAAGCGTCCGCGCCTGCCTTTTCAACGGAATTCCGACTGTTGCGAGTCGTTAGCAATCACGACTCGTCAAGCGGGTCCCGGCCCAGCTGTTCCGCCTCCCCCGAACCGAACAGATCGACCGAACCGTACCCGTCCGGGCCAAGCATGTCATTGATCGGCAATCCGGATGCAGGCTGCAGGCGCTTGGGGGTGCGGCCGGTAAAGAAACGGATCTCCTTGATGAGATGCGCCTGATCGTAAAAGGCCTCGCGGATCTCCGCTTCCAGCTCTTCGGGGAGTTGCGGGAGCGACAGGAGCGTCGCCGCCCGCACCGCGCGATAGCGGCGCACGAGTCGCACCGGCGACTGCCCGAAAAACTGCGCTACCAGCCGCTGGGCCTGTCGCTTGGAATATGGCAGTCTTTCGTAGAGGTCCTCGAGTTCCGGCTTGAACGAGCTCGAAAGCCACTCGAGCGTCTGATCGATCACTGTGAGATGCTGCCTGGGCAATTCCGACAGGCCGCGTCTGACAATATCGGACATCGCATCGAGCAGCGCTTTGTCGCTCAATTCGCCACTGCGAAAGCGGTCGGCGAGACCGGCAAACTCCTGGGAAAGATCGTCCGGCAGAACCGTTCCGGGCTCGAGAAAACAGTCGTGGTAGTCGTGTACCGAAAGGCCGGAAAGGGCGGCCCACCCCCGGAAATTCAGCGATACGCCGAACAGGGTAGCGGGTCCGCTGACGCTGAAGTTGTGCGCCTGACAGAGCGGGGCGAGGAAAAAGGCGTCGCTGGTTTCGGCAATCCCCGCCGAACCGAATTGCATCCGGCCAACCCCTTGCGCGAAAATGACCATCTGTCCCGAATAGGCAGGCAGAACATCGTCAAGCTGCGCGTCCGGACTGCGCCAGATGTAAAGAGAGTTGAGGTACGGCGCGAGATCCGACGGCGCCGCTACGAACTCGAATGAATGTGACGTTCCGTCACCCAGCGAACCCGACAAACCCCTGTTCCATTTTTCAACTGTCCAGCAAATTGTAAAAATACGTCAAATCTGTTTCATTCGCAAACGGATTGGAAAGAAATAGCGGATCATGACGGATCCGCTGGACAAAAAAAGGGGGCAACCTTTGCAGGCTGCCCCCGTTTGAAGTCGAGAACTCGTTGCAGAACTGCTCCGAGCCCTTCGGGTCGCAGGAGCCTGTTAGGACGACTCTGTTTCGATTGATTGTATGCAAGCGACAGCCCGTCAAAATGGGGGGATTTTTTCTTGTCCTCCCCTTATGAGGCGGTCTGTCGACCGGGTATGAAGCGCCTCGACAGGACGCGCGCGGCGCGGCATGCGCCTGGCATGTTGTTCACTCTGGCACGCCCGTTTCTCTTCGCGCTCGACCCCGAGCTTGCCCATCGCCTGACCGTCAAGGCTCTGGCCGCTTCGCCTCGCATTGATCCGCAGGATTCGGGATCGCTTGCGATCGACGTCGCCGGTGTGAGATTTCCGAATCCACTGGGCATGGCGGCCGGATTCGACAAGGATGCCGAAGTGCCCGACCAGTTGCTGGGACTCGGCTTCGGATTTGCCGAGGTCGGGTCCATCACTCCGCGCCCGCAGGCAGGGAACCCGAAGCCACGCCTTTTCCGACTGGTCGAGGACCGGGGTGTCATCAATCGTATGGGCTTCAATAATAGCGGGGCGGACGCGGCGCTGGCTCGCCTGCTGCGGCGCGGCGAGCGTCCCGGCATCGTCGGCATCAATATTGGTGCCAACAAGGACAGTGAGGATCGCATAGAGGATTACGCGATCATGGCGCGGACCATGGCGCCATTCGCCTCATACCTCGCGGTCAACATATCCAGCCCCAATACGCCGGGCCTGCGGGCGCTGCAGGACGAAAGTGCGTTGGCCGGCCTTCTCGACGCCGTCATCGATGCGCGTGGTGGAAACAAGCCGCCCATATTCCTCAAGGTTGCGCCGGACCTGGAACCCTCCGACATCGACGCGATCGCGAGGATCGCCATCGAAAAAGGGCTGGGCGCCCTGATCGTTTCGAACACGACCATCTCGCGCGCGCGCCTGAAATCTCGCCACGCTGCCGAAACTGGCGGTCTTTCCGGTGCACCTTTGCGAGATCTCGCCCAGGAACGCCTGCGCGATTTTCGCAAGGCGACCGGTGGAGCCGTCCCCCTGATCGGCGTGGGCGGCATTTCCAGCGCAGAGGACGCCTGGGCGCGCATCCGCGCGGGTGCCAGTCTCGTCCAGATTTACAGCGCGATGGTCTATGGCGGGCCCGGCCTGCCGCGCCGCATTCTGAAAGGTATCGAGAGTCTGATGCATCGCGACGGCTTCGCTTCAATCGCCGAGGCGGTCGGGAGCGAGGCCGCCTAGGGTTCGCCGACCAATACCACACCCTCACGGCGAGGATCGTATCCGCCGTCGATCCGTCCATCGCGGATCAGTACACCGTGGACGCCCGAATCCTCCCCCTGTCCCGGCGCGAGCGCGACCCCACGATCCGCCAGCCCTTCGACTACCTCAGCGGGGAAATCGCTTACTTCCGCACCGACCCTGTCACCGCGCGCGATCAGATTGGGCAGCGCCAGCGCCTCCTGCATCGGCAGCCCCCAATCGACTGCCCCGACCAGCGATTTGCCGACATAGGCCGGAATCGAATTGCCTCCCGCCGACCCGATCGCACCAGCGAAGTTTCCTGCGCTATCGAGTAGAATCAGCGGCACCATCGAGGAGCGCGGACGCTTGCCAGGGGCGACTGCATTGGGAGCCAGTTCGCCGTCCGGTTGGAGGGGATTGAAGGAGAAATCGGTTAGCTGATTGTTGAGAAAGAAACCGTCCACCATTCGCCCTGAGCCAAAAATCGACTCGACGGTCGTGGTGATCGAGAGGACATTGCCGCGCGCATCACGGACGATGAAATGCGACGTCCCTGCGGGCTCTCTCGTCATGTCCTTGATCGCCAGCTCGGACCCCACCGGATTCCCCGGCGCGACCTGATCTGCGGCCTTCGGCCCGATGAGTGCAGCGCGCTGGTCGAGATAGGCAGGATCGAGCAGGCCCTCGACCGGCACATCGACGAAATCGCCGTCACCGAAATAGGCGTCACGATCGGCATACATGAGCCGACTGGCTTCGGCGAAGAGGTACCATGCCTGGGGGTCGGTAGGCCCGCGTGTGGCGATATCGGTGCGTTCGAGCAGCGCTAGCAGTTCGATCATGGCCGCTCCACTAGACGGCGGCGGCGGCGCGCATACGCGATAGACCCGCCAGGGACCGCAGACGGGTTGGCGCTTGATGGGCCGGTAGTCGGCCAGGTCCGCCATACTCATCGTGCCGCCGAGCGGCGCTGCGCGGGTCCGCTGGACGATTTTCGCTGCCGTGCTGCCTTTGTAGAGCGCATCGATGCCCTGTGCCGACAAACGGCGGAGGAAGTCGGCATATTCGGCATTCTGGAGCCGGTCGCCAACCTGAAGGCGCGTCCCATCCGCGCGCGAGAAATACCGGTCGGCATCGGGCTGCGCGAGTTGGGGAAAAGGTCGCTCAAGAAAACGACCGAGCCGCGGGCTTACGAGGAAACCTTCCTCGGCGGTGTGGATCGCCGCGTCGAACAGGCCATCCCACGCAAGCGCGCCATGCTCGGCATGCAGCATGGCCAGCGCTGCCACGGCACCGGGCACGCCGGTGGCACGGCCGCTGGTCACGGCGGAAGGATAGTCGAGCGGCTTGCCAGAGGAATCGAGAAACATCGTCCGGCTCGCCTGCGCCGGTGCGGTTTCCCGCCCGTCGTAGATCGCAACCGAACGGCTCGACGCATCATAATAGGTCAGGAACGCGCCGCCTCCCATTCCAGAGGATTGCGGCTCCACCAACGACAGCATCGCCTGCACGGCGAGCGCAGCATCGGCGGCGTTACCCCCTCTTTCGAACACGTCCATTCCCGCCCGCGCTGCGAGCGGGTTTGCCGCGATCACGAAAGGCGCCACGCGCACTTCCTGCTGCTCAGGCGAGACATCCGGAATGGTCGCGCATGAACCGAGCAAAACGGCGAACAGCAGGATGGAAAAGCGGCTTAGCAAGGTCGTGGGCGTCATCAGCCCGTCTTAGGTGCACGGAACCGAGGGAGCAACGGTCGCGCTCACTTGCCGTAGGGACGAGTGCGGCTTAAGCCACGCCCCAGCCCTAGGTCGCATAGAAAAATCAAGCGAGGAGCCTGCCTGTGCTGTCGGACATCGATTCCGCCAACAATCTCGTCCAACTCTTCCTCGACCGGGCAGACGCCCGCCCCGATCTTCCATTTCTCGGGGCCAAGGAAAACGGCGAGTGGCGAACCCAGACCTGGGGCGAGGTAGCGCAAAAAGTCTGCCTTCTGGCCGAAAAGCTGCGTGCACTGGGGTTGAAGGACGGGGACCGCGTCTGTCTTGTCTCTGAAAACCGACCCGAATGGTGCATTGCCGACCTGGCGGTGATGGCGGCGGGCTGCATCACAGTCCCGACCTACATCACCAATACAGAGCGCGATCACATCCATATCCTCGACAATTCGGGCGCCAAGGCGGTCATCGTCTCGACCGAAAAGCTGCTAAGACCGCTCCACGGGGCCTTGCAGGCGACTGGAGTGGCCGAACATGTCATCGGCATTGACGATTTACACCGTCAGCAATCGGGCAGCTTCACCTTCCACACCTGGAGCAGCATGTTCGAAGGCGATGCCCAGGCCGCCCGGAAAGCGGTGGACGAGCGGATCGCTGGAATCGGCCGCGGCGACACGGCCTGCATTATCTACACGAGCGGCACCGGCGGCGCTCCGCGTGGGGTATTGCAGCATCACGGCGCGATCCTGTGCAATGTCGCGGGGGCCGCTGAAATCCTGATCGAAGATTTCGGAATCGAGCAGGACGAGCGCTTTCTCTCCTTCCTTCCCCTTAGCCATGCGTATGAACACACCGGCGGCCAGTTCCTGCCGATCGGCGTGGGGGCGCAGATCTATTATTCGGAAGGGCTGGAGAAGCTCGCCAGCAATATCGAGGAAACGCGCCCGACAATCATGGTCGTCGTCCCGCGCCTGTTCGAGGTGCTGCGCACGCGCATCATGAAGCAGATACAAAAACAGGGTGGTCTGGCCGAAAAGCTCATGAACACCGCGCTCGAAGTGGGCGAGCGCCGCGCGGCGGGCGAGCCGAAATTCGGCGACGGGTTAAAGGATTTCGCGGTCAGTCGGTTGCTCAAGCCCAAGATTCGCCAGCGCTTCGGAGGACGGATCAAAGCGATGGTATCAGGCGGCGCGCCGCTCAACCCCGAAGTCGGCATCTTCTTCGAAGCGATGGGGCTGACCATGCTGCAAGGCTATGGCCAGACGGAGGCGGGCCCTGTCATCAGCTGCAACCGCCCGGCAGCAGGCATCGCGATGCATTCGGTCGGTCCGGCCATGCGAGGGGTCGAGATCAGGATCGCCGAGGATGGCGAGATTCTCTGCCGTGGCGAACTGGTGATGCACGGCTATTGGCAGAACGAGGGCGAAACAGCCCGCACGATCAAGGACGGCTGGCTGCATACCGGCGACATCGGCCATCTCGATGACAAGGGTCGCATCGTCATAACCGACCGCAAGAAGGACATGATCGTCAACGACAAGGGCGACAATATCGCCCCGCAGAAGGTCGAAGGCATGCTGACTTTGCAGCCCGAAATCGGCCAGGCGATGGTGGCCGGCGACAAGAAGCCCTATATCGTCGGCCTGATCGTGCCCGATGCGGAATGGACGCTCGAATGGTGCCGCGCACAAGGCAAGCAGTTCGACTGCAAGAAGGTTCAGGAGCTTCCCGAATACCGCAATGCGGTGCGCGCTGCGGTGGACCGGGTGAACAAGGATCTGTCGGTGGTTGAGAAGGTCCGCCAGTTCGCCTTCGCGGACGAACCCTTCACCATCGAGAACGAGGAAATGACCCCCTCGATGAAAATCCGCCGCCACAAGATCAAGGATCGTTATGGCGAGCGGTTGGATAGTCTGTATCGGGGATGACGCCTGATACCGTCGCCGGAACCGAACAGGATGGGAGAAATTTCCCCTAGGCCGCAACTTCCTCGATAAATTCCGGATAGAAACTTGGTGCGCGGTCGCTCCAGCCCGGTGCGGTGGCGGCGGCTTCGCTAATGCTCTGAAGCAACATCTTGCGGCGCTCGGGGCGGATCTGCGGCAGGGCTGCGGCGGCGCAGAAAGCACTGGGCAGCCACGGCCGCGCCTCGGCCGAGATCAGGCGCTCATAGAGGAAACGGAAGGCGGAGAAGCTGTCGATCCGTTCCTGCGCGAGGTCGAAGGCGGCGACGCGGGTCAGCTTGCCGACGAAACCTTCGATGCTGTCGAAGCCCGATTGGTCGGGAATCGACTGGCGCAGCGCCTTCAGCTCCTGATAGGCGACATACTGGCTGCGGATCGCGGCATTCTCGCCAGCGTTGCGCCCCCAGATGCGAAAGGCGTCGCAGCGGCCGAGCCCGATATCGAGGCTGCGACGGATGTAGCGCTGTTCGGCGGCGGTAAAACCGGCAAACTCGCGCATTTCGGCGATGGTCAGCGATGCAGTTCCCGTGACGGCCATGACGGCACTCCCCTGTTGCAAGGGTGAGTGTCGCCGAAGATGGTTAACAAGCGGTATGCGGCGTTAGAATTCCACCACATCGCGCCAGTCGTCATGCCGCTCCGCCTGCGCCTTGAAGAAGGGGCAGAGCGGGATGATCGTCACCCCGCTAGCGCGCGCATCCTCCACCACACGCAACGCCAGCGCCTGGCCGACCCCCTTGCCGCGCAGCGAATCGGGTACGCCGGTATGATCCACGATGATGCGGGTCGGACTGACCTTGGAGAAGGTTAGCTCGGCTTCCTCGCCGCCATCGGCAGGCCGATAGACGTAGCGCCCCTTGGTTTCCCCGTCCTCGCGGGTGATCTCTATGTCTGCCAAGGCGCGCTCTCCTGTTCCTGCTAGATCAATCCCGCCAGCGGGCTGCTCGGGTCGGCATATTTACGCGTAGCCATGCGCCCGGCGAGATAAGCATCGCGTCCCGCTTCGACCGCCAGTTTCATCGCGCGGGCCATGCGAATCGGATCTTTCGCTTCGGCGATCGCGGTGTTCATCAGAACGCCATCGCAGCCCAGTTCCATCGCGACCGCTGCATCCGAAGCCGTGCCTACACCGGCGTCGACGAGTACCGGCACACTCGCGCCTTCCTTGATCAGGCGGATGGTGACGCGATTCTGGATGCCGAGGCCCGAACCGATCGGCGCGCCCAGCGGCATGACCGCGACCGCCCCAGCATCCTCAAGCTGCTTCGCGGAGATCGGATCGTCGACGCAATAGACCATCGGCAGGAACCCTTCCTTGGCCAGCGTTTCGGTCGCGACCAGCGTTTCGCGCATGTCCGGATAGAGCGTGCGTGCTTCGCCCAGCACTTCGAGCTTCACGAGGTCCCAGCCCCCTGCTTCGCGCGCGAGGCGCAATGTGCGGATCGCTTCGTCGGCCGTGAAGCACCCGGCTGTATTGGGAAGATAGGTGATTTTCTTCGGGTCGATGTAGTCGGTCAGCATCGGCGCCTTGGGGTCGCTGACATTCACGCGGCGGACCGCCACCGTAACGATCTCGGCGCCCGAGGCTTCGAGCGCGGCGGCATTCTGTTCGAAATCCCTGTACTTCCCGGTGCCGACGATCAGACGGCTCCTGAAGGTTCGCCCCGCCACCGACCAGGTGTCATCCGCCACCGCGTCCCCTTCGCCGCCACCGACGAAATGCACGATCTCCAGCGTGTCGCCTTCGGCGATGGAATATCCGGCCAGTTCGCTGCGAGGCGCGATCATACCATTGTGTTCGACCGCAACCTTGGCGGGATCGAGTTCGAGCTCGCGCACGAAATCGGCGATGGTGGTAGCGGCAGTACGGCGAGATTCGCCATTGACGGTCAGGGCAATCATGCGGCCCGACTTAGTCCCCGCAGCGCTCCTTGCAAGCGGCGGAGTGCACATGGCGCAGATTGAGGATGTGCCCGAGTGACACCAGCGCGACGCCGATGATGGTCAGAATGGCTTCCTTGATTCCATGCGGGACCGCCAGCGCTCCACCCATGAAGGTCAGGCCGGTCATGGCAACCACGAAGGGCGCTGCGACCCGGTGGCGCATCGCCCCCCAGCCGATCGCAACGCCTGCAATCAGCGTTGCGACGACAAGGCCAATCCGGTGGATATCGGGTGCAAGGAAGAATTCCCCACCTATACCGAGGCCCGAAACGAGCACGATCGACAACAGACAATGCACCGCACACGCGCCCGAGAGGAGTATCCCCGCACGGTCGAGCCTCCGACGAATCGGCGAGATGGCGCGTTGCAACATGACATTGCAGTTATGTTATGGTGTAACCTGTTTCAAGCAAAACCGCACCTGCCCCACTTCGCTCCGGCGTTTGCGATGACCGGGTTGCCGCTTTCCGGATTTGCTCTTGCGCTGCGTGAAAGCGGGAACCAGAGACGCAGGCCATGTCCAAGAATAGCAAACAGGCGCGTCCGAGCGCCTTGGCCAACTGGCTCCTTGTGGTCGCCGCCATGGTTATCCTGATGGTGGCCGTTGGAGGCATCACGCGCCTGACGGAAAGCGGCCTTTCGATCACCCAGTGGAAACCGATCACCGGCGCGATTCCGCCACTTTCGGAAAGCGCCTGGCAGGCTGAATTCGACCTCTACAAGGCGACGGGCGAGTACAAGAACGTATCAGGACCGGCAGGCATGGACCTCGCTGCCTTTAAGTTCATCTTCTTCTGGGAATGGTTCCATCGACTGCTGGGCCGCCTGATCGGGCTCACCTTCACGCTTCCGCTGGCATGGTTCTGGATCAGAGGCGCCATCCCCACCGGATACAAGTGGCGACTCGTCGCGCTGCTGGCGCTCGGCGGCCTTCAGGGCGTGTTCGGCTGGTTCATGGTAAGAAGCGGCCTGGCCGGGACGATGACCGACGTGAGCCATTTCTGGCTTTCGATCCACCTACTGACTGCGTTCTTTACTCTTGCCGGCCTTGTCTGGACCGCGCTGGATCTCAGGCAGTTCGCTTCGGGACAGAAAAGAGCAGCGCGTTGGAGTCTCACCGCAAGCTGGGTGGGTGCGATACTGTTCGTGCAGCTATTGCTGGGCGCCTGGGTGGCCGGGCTCAATGCCGGACTGGCATCCGATACTTGGCCGCTCATGCAAGGGCGCTTCCTGCCCGAGTTCGATGGCTCCCATGGGTTCTTCTGGGCCGCAACCCATGATCCCTTCCTGATTCACTTCCTCCATCGCTGGTGGGCCTGGATCGCGGTCCTCGCGCTTGTCGTGCTGGCCCGCAGAGTGAAGCCGCTCGAACGCAAGGCATTGATAGCAATCCACGCAGCCTTCGGAACGCAGATCCTGCTGGGCATCGCGACCGTGTGGACCGGCGTCGCCTTGTGGGTGGCTGTCGCCCATCAGGTGGTCGGCGCATTGCTGGTCGCCAGCTTTGCGTGGGGGGCGCACGCACTGGGCCGCCGGACGTGACCGCCCTCATATATTGCCCGTTCCCCGACGCTGGCTGCGCCGAGCAGATCGGACGTGTGCTGATCGAGGAAGGGCTGGTCGCCTGCATCAATATCGGCGGGGCGATCCGATCGATCTTTTCGTGGGATGGCGTGGTCGATGAGGGCGAGGAGGTTCCCGGCCTCCTCAAGACCTCAGCCGGAAAGCTAGACCAGGCGATCGCGCGCCTCGAGAGCCTGCACCCCTATGACGCGCCTGCGATAGTGGGCTGGCACTGCGATGCGGCGGGCGTTGCCGCACGGGAATGGCTCGAAGCCCTTTAGGAAAAAGCGGGAATATTGGTACTTCGCGCACAGCCGATTCCATTGTGGTTTTATTTTACCCCATCGGAGAGCCGCAGAATTGCTTGACTAACAGGCGGTGTGCGGCCATTTGGCGCGCGCTTCGCGGGTCCGTACTACGGATTCGCCGATTGGCGCCGCAGCCCCCCAAGGGCGCGGCACGAACACATAGGAATGGAAACCAGCCATGAAGGCTCTTACGAAGGCCACCCGGTCGATCAAGCCGGCCGAGGTCGAAAAGAAGTGGCACATCATCGACGCCGAAGGTCTCGTCGTCGGTCGTGTCGCGGCGATCATCGCCAACCACCTGCGCGGCAAGCACAAGCCGAGCTATACCCCGCATGTCGATTGCGGCGATCACGTCGTCGTCATCAATGCCGACAAGGTGAAGTTCACCGGCAAGAAGATGAACGACAAGGTCTATTACAAGCACACCGGCCACCCCGGCGGCATCAAGGAAACCACTCCCGCCAAGGTGCTGGAAGGCAAGTTCCCCGAGCGCGTGCTCGAAAAGGCTGTCGAACGCATGATTCCGCGCGGCCCGCTTGGCCGTGCACAGATGCGTGCGCTGCACGTATTCGCCGGCACCGAGCATCCCTATGACGGCCAGAAGCCCGAAAAGCTCGACGTTGCCTCGATGAACCGCAAGAACAAGGTTGTCGCATAATGGCCGACGAAACCAAGAACGAAACCGTCTCGGATCTCGCCGATCTGAAGGACATCGCCGGTGACGCGCCTCAGGGCGACGCTGCCGATATCGCAGCCACCGCCGACGTTCCCCTGCGCGAGCAGGAACTGGACAAGGAAGGCCGCGCCTACGCCACCGGTCGCCGCAAGGACGCAACCGCCCGCGTCTGGCTCAAGCCCGGCAGCGGCAAGGTCACCGTCAACGGCAAGGACCAGGAAGTCTATTTCGCCCGTCCGACGCTGCGCCTGATCATCGACCAGCCTTTCACGATCACCGATCGTCAGGGCCAGTACGATGTCGTGGCCACTGTCAAAGGCGGCGGTCTTTCGGGCCAGGCCGGTGCGGTCAAGCACGGTATTTCGCAGGCTCTCGCAAAGTACGAGCCGGCGCTGCGCAGCACCGTGAAGGCCGCAGGCTTCCTGACCCGCGACAGCCGTGTGGTCGAGCGTAAGAAGTACGGCCGCGCCAAGGCACGCCGCAGCTTCCAGTTCTCGAAGCGCTAAGGCTTACCCGATCTTGCAGATCACCAAGTGGGGCGGTGCCGCAAGGCGCCGCCCTTCTTTTATGTGTGCGCGACACATCAGCGCTGCAGCAGCATGATCCCCCAGGCGAGCCCGGTTCCGGCGAAGAATAGCGGCCAGGACCACCAGAAATCGTATTGATAGATTTCAGCCCGAAATATCGCGAGCTGCCCACCCGTCGAGCCTTGCGAACCGATCGTCAGCGCTACCACCAGTGTCAGGATTGCACCGAGAGGCGCCGCCTTGACGAGTTCCATCGAACCGGTTCCTTCCAGACAGTTTTCCGGACAGATTCTAAAGTGCGGTAGTTTCCAGAACAATATCGGACGTGCTTAACCGCACTATCAATGAACCGGCGGATCAACGCGAGGAATCTGGCGGACGGGTGCCACGGGTTCACCATCGCTACGCGGCGGCAAGGCATTTTCCGGAACATCGTCGATCTGCATGTCGCGTGTCTCGACATCCTCGAGATTGCGCACGCATACTTTCAACGCTTTCCCATCCCATTCGATCTCGTTGAAGCTCGGCGGCGTCGAGCGGGTGCGCTTGGAGAGGGTGCCCGCGCCGATCATGCGGACGGGCCCCTCGTTCGTACCCTCCATGATATCGAACGCATCATGGACATGGCCGGACAAGACGGCCTCGACATTGCGTTTCGCCAGTTCGCGCAGGGCACGGTCGCCATGCTTGGTGAGAGCCGTCCCTTCGGTCCCGACTTCGCGCAGCGGGTGATGGACGGCGACCAGCGCGCGCGTTCCTGCGGGAAGGGCATCTAGCGCGTTCAGGCAGCGATCGAGTGCACGGCGACTGACCCAGCCTTTCGACCAGTTGAAGCGCGGCTGCATGCGAACGGCGGTCTTGAGCGGCACGATGGCGAGCGAGCCCAGATCGAGTTCCCGTTCGACCTTCTCCTGCATTCCGCGGAAGCGCTTGTATGGCGTGGCAAACCGCTCCAGCAGGTTGAAATAGGGCATGTCGTGATTGCCCACCCCAACCGTGACGGGTGCGTCGAGCGAATTGATCCAGTGCGTTGCCGCCGCGAATTCCCGATGGCGCGCGCGCATCGTCAGATCGCCGGTGATCGCGACCGCATCGGGTCGCTTCTCCGCAATCTCCTGCTTCACCCAATCGAGCGCTCGATTGTTCTCGAGTCCGAAATGGATGTCCGAAAGATGGAATATGCGACGAATGTCAGAAGCCATGCGCGGTCGCTAGCAGATCGACGGGGCATTCAGCCACCGTGAATTCGGCACGGGAATCGAGCGTGGCCGGTTCGCCGTCGATCAGGATTTCCAGCGGCTCGCCTCCGCAATTCTCGATGACCAGCCGATCGAGCAGGCCCAGCCGTTCGTGCGGGCCCTCGCGAAATCTGCGCCGCAGCACTGCCCAACTCTGCTGAAGGAATTCGCCCGCATTCTCGAGCTGATAGCCGTCGGCCTGCATCCCTCGATGACTCGGGGTGAGCTCGATCAGCGGATAACCTTCATCGTGACCGACTGCCGGATCGATCATTCGGACACGTGATCCTCCCGTGGTTTCGGCCAGTGCCTCGCTCGCACCCTGCGCGAGGCTGGCGACGTCGAAATCGCGCATCGCTTCGCGCACCTCCGCCCAGGCGGTCCCCGGCCCGACCAGCAAGCCGGCATGGGCACGTCCCGCATCGCAGCAGGCCATGATCGGACGGACCCGGCGGTAGGCACCGCGAGCGATGCAATCGAGAATATCGTCGCATGTAGCACCCTCTCCATGCAGCCGGACGCTGAGCAGATTCATCGTGCCACCCGGCAGGACCAGAACTTCGCCGCTCCAGCCAGAGGCTGCCTCGATCACAGCATTGAGACTGCCGTCTCCGGTGAAGACGATCAGGCGCGATACGCTCTCATCCTCGAGCCTTGCACAACTGGGCAGATCTTCGGCTGGAAATTCGAACCTGGTGTCCGGCGACAGGCCGTGCGCCGTCAGCGACTGCTCCAGCGCAGCAAGAGCCGTATCGTTATTGCTGCCGCTACGCGAGTTGACGACCAGCCATGTTTTTCGGGATGACATGACCAGAAAGCGCAAGATGCCCCTTCGCAGTTCCCGCGCTCAGATTCTGTCGTTGAGCAGCAACCACGCCGTTATCGCATTGAGTGCGCTGTAGAACCCGTACCCCCAGGCAGCCGCAGGCCAGCCATTGGCCGACAGGATCATCGATGCGAGCAGCACGAGAAATTCGACCAACAGCGAAAGCCTGCCACCATTCGCCGTGAAGGATCGCGGCAAGGTGCCGAGTAGCGCATGGTCCGAATCGAGAACCGCCTTGTGGACCGCGAAATTCACGATCCCGAGAACGAAAAGGACGCCGAGCAGCATAGACGAATGCTTTAGGCTCGTCGTCCGCCGATTGCCAAATGCCATTGGTCGGCAATTTCGCGCCGCCGGTCCGAATGCATCGTCGCCGGTCGAAAGGCACGTGCGATTACAGATGTAGCTGGGTAATACAGTTGGTGCGGCGGGCCTCTCCCCTCACTGATCGGGCCCGCCGCAAACCCGGAGGAATATGCCATGAAGACGACCCTCGCCACTATCGCTGCGATCGGAATCGCACTCAGTGCCGGCACGGCCCACGCCAAGTCGGTCAGAGTAACCTACGACGATCTTAATCTCGAAAGCGTCGCCGGCCAGAAGACCCTCTCCCGGCGGATCGACAAAGCCGCACGTGAAGTCTGCGGTTACTCGTATCAGCGGATCGGCAGCCTTTCCCAGCAACAGGATGCGCGAGCGTGCTTCAAAAAAGCCAAGGCAGGCGCAAACGAGCAGTTCGCCACGATCGTGGAAAGCCAGGCCTTGGGCGGCTAATACCCCAGCCAGCCCAAGATCGGACCCCGGCCGGATGCAGTCCCCCGGTCGGGGTCTTTCTTCGCGCGAGGATACCAGCGGCTGCCGCTTACTCGGAACTCTTTGGAACAGACGAGTATTATCGCCCCGCCATCGCTTTGACCTTGGGGAGATAGGTTCGCCCGATGCGCAAGGCCTCGCCGTCGTCGAGCTCGACCGACCACACACCGAGACCATCGTGACGCAGCCCGGTAATGCGGTCCTTGCGCAATATGGTGGAGCGGTGAATGCGGATGAATTTCGCCGGATCGAGCCGTTTTTCCAGGCCGGCGATAGTCTGCAGCAACAGGTATGTACGCGCGGCCTCGTCAGAACCGACATGCAGGCGCACATAGTCGCGCTCGGCATCGATCCGGCTCACTTCCGAAGTGGCGATTCGAATGAGCTCGGAACGATGGGGGATCCACAACTCCTCCAGCCAGGCGCTGTCGCTTTGTTCGCCATCGCCGCGGCGGGCGAACGCCCGGGAAACGGCCCGTTCGAGCCGCTCTGCCTTGACCGGCTTCAGCACATAATCGACCGCATCGAGATCGAACGCTTCGACCGCGTAATTGTCATGTGCTGTCACAAAGACCACGGCCGGGCGCTGCGGTTTCTTCGACAGCGCTTTCGCGACGGAAATGCCGTCCACCTCGGGCATCGTCATGTCGAGCAGCATCAGGTCGGGCTGGAGAGCATCGACCAGGCGCAAGGCCTGCGCTCCATCGCTGGCCGTTCCGACGACCTGCAACTGGCCGATCTTCGAACATATGACCTGCATGCGCTCGACCGCCAGCGGTTCGTCGTCGACAATCAGCGTCCTGAGCGTCTCGCCGCCTTCCTCAGCCATGCTTCACCATCGGTAGCCTCAGTTCGGTTTCATAACCGGTCAGCGAAGGGCCGGAAACGATCGTCGCGGCATTGCCGAAGCGCGCTTCCAGCCGGTCACGCACATTGGCCAGACCAATGCCGAAACCATGCTTGCCCGACGCACCGGGACCATCATCGCTGACCGTCAGAACCAACCGCCCGTATTCTTCCCGGGCCGAAATCGTGATCGTCACGGGCTTGCTCGATGCCGAGACGCCATATTTGACCGAGTTCTCGACGAGCGGCTGAAGGATCATTCCCGGCACCTTGTAGCCTCCAAGCTCCGACGGCAGGTCGACCCTGACCTTGAGCCGTTCGGGAAAGCGCACCGATTCGATCTCGAGATAGTGCTCCTGCAGGTCGATCTCGTCTTCGAGACTCACATCGCCGGTCGGATCGTCGGCCAGACTATGGCGATAGAAGCGCGAAATGGTCTGGATCATCTGCTCCGCCCGTTCGGCCTTGCCGGTCATGACCAGCGCCGATAGCGAATTGAGCGTATTGAACAGGAAATGCGGGTTTACCTGATAGCGGAGGGAGCGCAGTTCCGCCGCCTTCGCCGCAGTACGGAAGCGTTCCCCGCGCCGCTCTGCAGCACGTGCCTGTGCACCGGCGAGCAACGCCAGGAACAGCGCGGCCCATGCCAGCAGGAGGAAATAGCGCCCGATCGCCAGATCGAAAGTCATCTTCCACTGATCAAGCGAGGTCGGGGCGGGCGCGATCACCACGCTTTGCGGAGCGGCATCCTCCGCCTCCTCCACATCTTCGTCCATCTGCGTGCGTGGCAGGTCGATGAGCAGGTTGCCCGCGTCGTCGCGCCGCAACGCGATACCGCGGTCCTTGCCCATCTGCTGTTCGACTTTCGCTTCGATCGAATCGAATATCCAGCGATTGGCCTGTGCGATCATGATTGCGCCCGGCATCGCCGCGATAAGCGCCACCGCGATCTTGATGCCCAGCGACCGGTTCTCGACAGCGCGCAGCAACAGCCAGAGAAGGCCCGTTACTCCAACACCTATCACGCAGACCAACGCCCGACGCCAGGCCAGTTCGTCCTGAAATTCCAGTCCGACGACCACGCCGCGGAGCGTGATCAGCAGAAAATAGCACAGCCACACGCCAATCATGGACGCAAGCACGACCTTGCCAGGCAGGCGCTCTTCCACAGGATTCATCTGGCGTTCATCTGTCGACACGGTTCGATATGTGCCCATTCGCGCAATCAAATACCAGCGCCGCTGTCGAACAGGCTGTGCGGTTGGTCGAGCGGCCTGCTATTCGGCGGGTTCCAGATGCCCTTCGGCGATACGGCGGCGCCATTCTGCGGGGGCGAGCGTGTGGACATTGTTGCCCGCGGCATCGACCGCCACCGTTACCGGCATGTCCTGCACTTCAAACTCGTAGATCGCTTCCATACCGAGATCCTCGAACGCAACGACCTTCGCTCCCTTGATCGCGCGGCTGACCAGATAGGCCGCGCCGCCCGTCGCCATCAGATAGGCGACCTTGAACTTGCTGATCACCTCGACTGCATTGTGCCCGCGCTCCGCCTTGCCGATCATGGCAAGGAGACCGAGATCGAGCATCATTTCGGTGAACTTGTCCATCCGGGTGGCCGTGGTCGGTCCGGCAGGACCCACAACCTCGCCCATCACCGGATCGACCGGTCCGACGTAATAGATCGCACGGCCCTTGAAATCGACGGGCAGTTCCTCGCCTGCTTCGAGCATATCCTTGATGCGCTTGTGTGCCGCATCGCGGCCGGTGAGCATCTTGCCCGACAGGAGCAGGCGATCGCCATGTTTCCAGCTCGCGACCTCCTCAGGGGTCAGCCCATTGAGGTTGACGCGCTTCGCAGCCGCGTCGGGCTTCCAGGTGACCTGCGGATAATCGTCCAGCTTCGGCGGCTCGAGATAGGCGGGGCCCGATCCGTCGAGAGTGAAATGCGCATGGCGTGTCGCCGCGCAGTTGGGAATCATCGCTACGGGCTTGCCGGCAGCGTGGCAGGGCGCATCGAGGATCTTCACGTCGAGCACGGTCGACAGGCCGCCAAGGCCCTGCGCACCGACACCCATCGCGTTGACTGCGTCGAAGATGTCGATGCGCAGCTGTTCAATATCGGTCTGGGCACCGCGCTCTTTCAGCTGGCCCATGTCGATCGGGTCCATCAAGCTGAGCTTGGCGAGCTTCATGCAGTGTTCCGCCGTCCCGCCGATGCCGATGCCAAGCATGCCGGGCGGGCACCAGCCCGCACCCATGGAAGGTATCTGTTCGATCACCCAGTCAACGATATTGTCGGACGGATTCATCATCTTGAACTTGGACTTGTTCTCGCTGCCGCCGCCTTTTGCAGCCACGTCCACGCTCACCTTGCCGCCCGGCACCATCTCCACCGACAGTACCGACGGCGTATTGTCGCGCGTGTTGCGACGGGTGAAGGCGGGATCGGCGAGGATCGAGGCCCGAAGTTTGTTCTCGGGATGGTTGTAAGCGCGACGGACGCCCTCATCCACGACCTCCTGCAAGGACCGGTCGCTGTCCAGACGACAGCCCATGCCCCATTTGACGAATACGTTGACGATTCCCGTATCCTGGCAGATCGGCCGGTGCCCTTCGGCGCACATGCGGCTGTTGGTGAGAATCTGGGCGATGGCGTCCTTTGCCGCCGGGCCTTTTTCGGCTTCGTATGCATCGCCCAGCGCGCGGATATAGTCCATCGGGTGGTAGTAGGAGATATACTGGAGCGCGTCGGCCACGCTCTCGATCAGGTCATCCTCGCTGATGACGGTCATGTCGCTCATCGCCGCAAATTCCCATGTTGCAGATTTGCGCTCCCCGATAGGCGCGTTTGTCTCCATCGGTCAAAGCGCTTGGCCGCAACGATCCTTGCGCCTAAGGCAACCGGAGCTTGCATAAGCGTGTTATTGATGTAATACAGTTCGCGGAACGACCATGACACTGACCACGACCCGTCCCGATTATGCCGCCGCCCGCAAGGCGATGATCGATAGCCAGTTGCGCACGAGCGGCGTGAACGACGCCTTCGTGCTGGAGCGCATGGGGAGTGTTCCGCGCGAGGACTTCGTGCCCGAAAACGCCAAGGCGAACGCCTATATGGACCGGGCGATCCGGCTCGAGGATGGCGGTTTCCTGCCGGCCCCACTGTTCCACGGTGCGATGCTGGCAGAAGCGCGTCCGGGCGCGGACGATCGCGTGCTCGTGGTCGACGCGGGCAGCGGTTATCTTCCCGCACTGGTCGCACCGCTCGCCGGTACGCTCGACACCATTGCGCCCGACAAGGCGGCCAATGGCGGCAAGCGCGGCGATTACACTCTTGTCCTCGTCGACGGGGCCATCGAACACGTTCCCGCCGCACTGGCCAAACTGGTCGCGGATGGAGGGCGGATCGTGACCGGCATGGTCGAGCGCGGGGTTACCCGGCTTGGCACCGGTCGCAAGTCGGGCACGGCGCTGGCTTTGCTGCCGCTTGCGGAGATGGGGATTCCCCGCCTCGGCGCCTTCGACCGACCACCTAGCTGGAGTTTCTGAATGCACCGCGGAGGGATCGCGAAATCATTGGTTTGGGGGGCGAGCGTCGCGGCGCTGGCACTCGGCGCACCGGCGCAAGCGGATACGCTGCAGGAAGCGCTGACGGAAGCTTATGCCAACAATCCCACCCTGCTCGCCGCGCGCGCGAACCAGCGCGCCAACGACGAGAACGTGCCCATCCAGCGCGCACAGGGGCTGCCAGGCGTCGATGCCACCGCAACCTACACGGAATTCGTCAAGAAATCCTCGAACAGCTTCACTTCGCCCGATCGCGTGTTGCAGGTCGGGCCGGATCTCGTGGTTCCGGTCTATTCAGGCGGTGCAATCAAGAATTCGATACGCGCCGCGAAAGGGCGCGTCGAAGCCGGCCAGGCGGATCTCCGCGCTACGGAGAGCTCCCTCTTCAGTCGGGTGGTGGCAGCCTATATGGATGTGCTGCTGGGCGAGGCGGTAACTTCGCTGCGCGCCAATCAAGTCGATGTGCTCGGGGTCAATCTGGAAGCCACCAGTGATCGGTTCGAAATCGGCGATCTGACCCGCACCGATGTCGCCCAGTCCCAGGCCCGGCTAGCACTCGCCCGCGGCGATTTTCGCAACGCCGAGGCGAACCTGATCTCGGCCCGTGAAACCTATATCCAGCTGGTCGGTGACGCGCCGGTCGATCTCCAGCCGCCGCCGCCGCTTCCGGGCCTGCCGCAGGACGTCCAGAGCGCCGTCGAAATAGCCCTTCAGAACAATCCGGACCTCATCGCCGATACCGACCGTGCCAAGGCGGCCGGATACGACACCGAGGTCGCCGGTTCAGGCAGATTGCCCAACCTTTCCGTTTTCGCGGGCGGCGCCTACACCGATTATATCGGCACGCTCGGCGGCGGAGCACCCGGCATCTCGCAAAGCGAAACCACTGCCAACGCCGGTGTGCGGCTGAGCATACCGATCTTCCAAGGCGGATTGCCCGCCGCCCGACAGCGGCAGGCGCAGGCGCGCGAAAGCGCCGCGCTCGAGCAGGTCATCGCCACCGAGCGGGACGTTATCGCGCAAGTACGCGCCGCCTGGTCGAGCTGGCAGGCATCGCTGGCAGTGATCGAAAGCAGCCAGGTTGCGGTCGATGCGGCCGCGCTCAGCCTCGAAGGTGTGCAGGCGGAAAATTCGATCGGTACGCGCCAGATCCTCGACGTGCTCAATGCGGAGCAGGAACTGCTGGACGCACGGGTGCAGCTCGTGACGGCCCGCCGCAACGCATATGTCGCAGGCTTCACGCTGCTGGCCGCCATGGGCCGTGCGGAAGCCCGCGACCTCAATCTGGTCGGCGAAGGCATGCTCTACGATCCGGCGACCAATTACGAGCGTGTCCGTGGGAAGATCTGGGATTGGGACCGCGATCCCGATCCGGTTCCCGAAGCGACGCGAACGGTCGACGTACCGGCCCCTGACGCGAGCTATCCCGCCGATGGTGAAATCGGGATCGAATCAAGCTATTGAACGCTGTACCGAATCGGGACTTGCCGATTCGCCAGCAGGGGCCTGAACCACGATGCAGCAACCGGGTGAACCTTCGGTCGAAGAAATTCTCGACTCCATCAAGAAGGTAATCGCGCGCGATAATCGCGACGGCGCCATTCTTGAACGACGCCGCCGTATCGGGGCGGCAACCGCGGAAGAGGTAGCCGAGCCGTCCGAGGAAGCTGAGGCTGACGAGGTGCTCGAGCTGGCGGAAGAGACCGCTCTCGACGACGGGTTGGTAGAAGACGACGATACAGAAGCGGAAGTGGATGCGCTGACCCGTGGCGATACACGGGAGGCCATGCGCCAGAATTTCGCCGCGCTTGCCATGCTGGCCAAGCCGGGCAAGCAGCCGCAGATCGTGCGCTCGGGCGAAACCTCGCTTGAAGGTCTCGTGCGCGAGATGCTCCGCCCGATGCTGGCGCAGTGGCTCGATGACAATCTTCCCGGAATGGTCGAAGACCTGGTCAAGGCCGAGATCGCACGGATCGCCGGCAAACGCAGCTAAGGCGCTCGCCCGCAAATTGACTGCCAATCCCAAATCGCTGCGCAAGGCCGAGGAAGCGCTGGCCAAGACCGGCGGCGCCTCGGTTGACCGGCAGATTTTCCTCTGCGCCATTTCCGAGAAGCAGAAATGCTGCCGCAGGGATGAGGGCAAGGAAGCCTGGAATTACCTGAAGAAGCGGCTGAAGGAACTAGGCCTCGCAGGCCGCGACGGGACGGTGCAGCGCACCAAGGCGGACTGCCTGCAAATCTGCGAGGCGGGGCCGATCGCGGTCGTCTGGCCCGACAACATCTGGTACCATTCCTGCCGCCCCGAAGTTCTCGAGGCCATCATCCAGCGCCATTTGATCGGAGGCGTGCCGGTCGAGGAATACCGGCTGCAACCGGCCGACTAATCGTCGTCCCTAAGCGGATCTTCGATCGATTCGTCATGTCCGGTGCCCGATGAAAGGAACACCAGCCCCATAAGCGCGCTCGTCAGCAGCATGGTAAAGCCGATGCCGAGGGCAGAAGCGATGTAATAATGGATCGAGATATCCTCATCGCCGTGCTTGTATAGCAACGCCAGCGCAATGAAGACGACGCCGACCGTCAGCAGAAACATGAAGCGCATGATCCGGCGATAACGCGCCCAGGCGAAAGCGGCCTTTTCCGGATCGTCGAGAGGGGATTTCTGCACCATCAACGGCGCACATGGCCGCCGGGGAACGATTATTCAACGCCGACCGGCTTGCGATTCGCTTTTTGGCCGCAGAAATGGCATTCTTGTTCCAGAGCGAAGTGGAGAGGAGATGTCGCATGGAAATCAGCCGCCTGATCGAAGGACGAGCGAGTTCGGACATCATATCCGCCACTGTCGAAACGCCAGTCCGCGAAGCCATAAAGCTGCTCGCCTCCAGACGCATCGGGGCCATCCCCGTGATGACCGGGGGACAGATTGTCGGCATTTTTTCCGAACGCGATGTCATTTATCGCCTTGCCGACGAAGGTGACGCATGTCTGTCGCGCCCGCTAGGCGAGGTAATGACCTCTCCGGCCATTACCGTCGAGCGCTCGGAGAATATCCTCGATGCACTCGCCCTGATGACCCGCCGCCGCATCCGGCACCTTCCGGTAGTCGATGGCGCCACCATGTGCGGGTTCATTTCGATCGGCGATCTGGTGAAAGCGCGTCTGGACGAAATCCAGCACGAGGCCGAAGCCATGCGTGAGTATATCCGGACCGCTTGAGACGGCGGGCCGCACTCCCTACATCACATCCATGACCACGGCTCCCACCCTGACCGATGCCGCCGCCGCGCGCATTGCCGCGATTGCCGAAAAGCAGGCCAAGCCTGCCATCCTCCGCCTGTCGGTGGAGGGCGGCGGCTGTTCCGGCTTCCAGTACAAGTTCGGTCTCGCCGATTCTGCCGATGACGACGATTCGGTCAGCGAAAACGCCGGCGTCCGGCTCGTAGTCGATTCGATCAGTCTCGATCTCGTGGCGGGCAGCACGGTGGATTTCGTCGAATCGCTGGGCGGGGCGGCTTTCCGGGTCGAGAACCCGCAGGCGGCCGCGGGCTGCGGCTGCGGATCGAGCTTCGGGATTTAGATTAGACCCGCGTAGACGTTTCGGGCATCAGGTCCCGCATGCGTATCGCCAGCTTCAACATCAACGGAATCAAGGCTCGCCTGCCACGCCTGAAGGAATGGCTTGAGGAAACCCGACCGACCGTCGCCTGCCTGCAGGAAATCAAGACGATGGACGATGGCTTCCCAGCCGATGAGTTCGAGAGCATCGGCTACAAGGCGATCTGGCATGGACAGAAGAGCTTCAACGGCGTCGCCATTCTCGCCGACGGTGTAGAGCCGAGGGAAATCAAACGCGGTCTTGGCATAGACGGTCCGAAGGATGGCGAAGGAGAGCAGGCCCGCTATCTGGAAGCGGACGTGAACGGCGTGCGTATCTGCAACCTCTATTTGCCCAACGGCAATCCGCATCCCGGCCCCAAATTCGACTACAAGCTAGCCTGGATGGAGAAGCTGCGCGAGCGGATGCGCCAAATCTGGGAAGAGGAAGTGCCTGCAGTCGTGCTCGGCGATTTCAATGTCATTCCCGAAGACAAGGACGTGTGGTCGGTACGCGCGATGGCCGCGGATGCGCTGATGCAGCCCGAATCGCGCGATGCCTATGCGCGCCTTCTTGCCGATGGCTGGACCGATGCCATCGATATGCTCAATCCCCGCGGCGGCGTGTGGACCTATTGGGACTATCAGGCAGGTGCCTGGCAGCGCGACCACGGCTTCCGCATCGATCACCTCCTATTGTCGCCGGAGCTCGCCGACCGCATGAGTGCGGCAGGCGTCGACAAGGACTATCGCGGGCGGGAGAAGGCCAGCGACCACACGCCTGTATGGGTCGAACTGCGCGGTTAACCTGATTCACGCAAAAGGGCAGCCACACCCGTGACGACCCTTTAATCTGGTGCGGAACCTACCTCAGCGGTAAAAAACGTGCGTATCGATTGTCGCCACCGCCACCTTGCGGCGGCTCCAGCTCGGGCGGACATATTTCGCATGGAAATAGACCGCGTCGCCGGCGCTGCTGTCCCACAGACCACGGTGGGCGATGCGGGCGATAGCCTGCGCACGCTTCCAGGCGGCAGAGCCAGTCCTGATATGCGGCATGCGGCCATTCTTGACGAAGGAAAACTGCGCGCGCTGGCGGACCACACCGCAATAGCTCGAGGGCCAGCGGCTATCCTCTGCGCGATTCATGATGACCTGCGCGACGGCAAGCTGGCCTTCCAGCGGCTCACCGCGCGATTCGAAATAGACCGCTCCGGCAAGGCAGTGCAGCTCTTCCGAGCTCTGGCCCGCGGCGGGGATAGAAGCGACAAGGTCGCGAAGGCTACCTGCCTTCGGCGCATCACCGCTGGGATTCTCGGATTCGGCTTCCGATTCTTCGGGAAGCTCCTGTACCACTTCGTTTTCGACGAAGACGGGCACCACCTCTTCGGTGAGCTGTGCCTCGATGGCGTTGGTATCGGTTGCTTGTGCCGCAACCTGGGCGTTGGCACCGGAACCTTCGGCTCCAGCAAAAGTAGTAAAAGCGATCGCCGCGATAACCGCGGTGAAACCGGTGAACTTGCGAACCATTACTTGCTGACAACTAAGCGGTTGGCGGTCTGTCGCAGGCTGGGATCCATGGCGCGTTCAATGCGTCCTGGTAAGCGGATCCGATTACGGGCCTGCCGGCCACCCCCCGTCTGCGTGCTTGCGTGCCGACCCCATTGCCGTCCTACGCCGCCTACGCATCGAAGTTGCGCGGCCAAATAGTCACATCTGCAATCAAGTCAAGTTAACGCGCAGCGCTTTCGACGAAGCGTTCCGCATTTTCGATATCCAGCTCGACTACCCAACAATCGGGATCGGAGCTCCGTCGACGATTAACATATTGGTCAATTTCTTCCGGTTTTTCATTATCTTGCACCTTAGTGCAGACAAATGCGCGCGAGCCATCCAGCTGCGGCATGCGCTCCCAAAGCCTTGTATTTTTGCCACTATGGGTGGTTAATATGAGCAGCACACCGGCGTCCCTCTCCCCTTTCTGGAGGACCATCCCGAAGCCTCCCGCCGCCTCGACGGCGCGGACCAGTCCGGAAACCTCGACATGGGCGGGCAGGCGCGCATCCATGGAAATCACGCGTTTGCGGTATAGCCGGGAAGGCTGGAGAGCGGGATGTGCGAGCGCATAAAGGTACCCGTTCCGCGCCCGATCTCGTCTCCCTCTTCATCGACCAGCCGGGATTCTGCCACGAATACACGCTTCCGTCCGCTGACCCAGCGGCCCTCGGCGACGACTCTGCCTATGCGCACCGGTTTGGTGAAGTGCAGGTTGAATGAAGTGGTCAGCAGAAAGCGATCGCTGACGAAGGTATTGGCCGCATAGAACCCCGCATCGTCGAGCATCTTGAAATAGATCGTGCCATGCGCGGCACCTGCCGCATGATAGACCTTCTCGGTCACGTCGAACGTAATCCGTGCCGCGCCTTCGCCGGTGATTTCGAGATGCGAATCGAACAGGGCATTGACCGGCGCCGAAGCATAAAGGTTCTCGAGCGCCCGGTAGTGACGCTGTGCCCCGCTGGATGCGGCCCCGGTCATTGCTGCGTACTCTCCCTTAGCGGGGTTCGACCCAGCCGATCGAACCATCGTGGCGGCGATAGACCATATTGTGTTCGCCGCTACCCGCATTCTTGAACAGCAATCCGTTCGCATTCTGCAAGTCGAGCAGCATAACCGCGTCTGCAACGCTGCATTCGGGAATCATCGCCTTGGTCTCGGCAATCACCGGCGGGCTGTCCGAAGTGATTTCCTCATCATTATCGGGCTCCGGCGCGCCCAGGATGGTGTAGGCCGCCTCTGCTTCGCGCACTGCATGCGCCGCCTGTTCGTGCCGGTCCTGAATCCGTCGCTTGTAGCGTCGCAGCTGCTTTTCGATCTTGCCCGCAGCGGCATCGAATGCCTGATGGACGTCGTGCGCTTCGGCATGGCCCTTGAGGATGAGGCCGTGCATCACGTGGGTCACGATATCCGATGTGAAAGCGCCGCCCGGTCCCTTTCCAAAGGTGACGTGCGAGGAAATCGCGCGATTGAAATACTTGTCGACGATGGAGTTCAATCGATCGCCGACATGCTCCTGAAGGGCTGCGCCGGTATCGATCTGGTGACCGGAAACGCGAATGTCCATCTTATCGTTTTCTCCTTTACCGTCCCCCGTGCGATCCCAACTCTCCGGCCCGTCTGCCGGTTTCCATACCGCCGCGACCTATCCCCATAGGGAGTTCTCGATCCCGGCCATGAATTCCCTGTGCCGCGCAAGCTCGGCTTCGCTCGCCGCATGCGGTCGCGGTTCGCGCCGCGGACCGTCGGGCGCCTTGCGCACAGCCGAGACGATCGTCGTTTGCGACGTTTCGACCTCTATGGCTTCGGCTGCCAGCTCGAGCCCGATCTGCCGTCCACCCTTGAGCTCGACATAGACCTGCGCAAGCAGCTCGGCATCGAGCAGCGCGCCGTGCTTCACGCGGTGGCTGCGATCGATCCCGTAGCGTGTACACAGCGCGTCGAGCGAGAGTTTAGCCCCTGGGTGCCGCTTGCGTGCGAGCGCAACGGTATCGACCATTCGGCCGGTGGAAACCGGCTCCATCTCGATCAGTGCCAGTTCGGCATTCAGGAATCCGAAGTCGAATCCGGCATTGTGTGCAACCAGCGGGGAATCGCCGAGAAAGTCGAGCAGTTCCCCGACAAGATCCCGGAACAGCGGCTTGTCAGAAAGGAAGGCGGCAGACAGGCCATGCACCGCTTCGGCACCGGCGGGCATATCCCGTTCGGGGTTGAAGTAGGCATGGTAACTGTTGCCGGTAGGAACGAGATTGACCATCTCTATGCAGCCGATCTCGACCATACGGTCCCCCGTCTTGGGGTCGAGGCCTGTCGTCTCGGTGTCGAATACGATTTCGCGCATCGAGTCTTCTATCGGCCTCGCGCTGCGAGATTACAAGAGGGTTACAGGCCCTGACGGGACGCGCCGGCAGCGCGCAGTTCCTCGATCAGGGCGATGACGGCATCCTCGGTTTTTTCCAGCGTAGTACCGGTGTCGATCACATGATCCGCGCGGGCGCGCTTTTCCGAATCCGGCGTCTGGATGGCGAGAATATGGGCGAACTTGTCTTCGGTCATTCCGGGGCGGGCAAGGACGCGGCGGCGTTGCGCTTCGGCCGGTGCCGAGACGACGACCACGCGGTCGACCAGGTCGACGCCGCCTTTTTCGAACAGCAGGGGAATGTCGAAAACGACTACTGGCGCGCCTGCATGTTCGATCAAGAAAGCGTCGCGCTTCCGCGCCACGGCCGGGTGCACAATCGTCTCGAGGCGAGCAAGCTGTTCAGGGTCACCGAATACCAGCGCGCCGAGCCTGTCGCGCGAAACCCCGCCTTCATCAGTGCTTCCGGGAAAAACCGCTTCGATGGCAGGGACAAGTTCCCCGTCCGGGCCCTGCATGGCGCGCACTTCGGCATCGGCATCGAATACGGGCACGCCAGCTGCCTCGAACATCGCCGCGACGGTCGATTTTCCCATGCCGATGGAACCCGTGAGGCCGACGATCAGGGGGCGGGTCATCCGACCAGCCTTTCGCGCAGCTCGGCATCATATTGGCGTGGTGGTTCGACCCCGAAGAAATGGGTGAAGGCGGCTGCGGCCTGGCCGATCAGCATGGCAAGACCGTCGATCGTTTCGAACCCTGCTTCGTGGGCGGCGATCAGGAAGGGCGTTTCGATTGGGTCGGTCACGATGTCATAGGCTACGGAGCCCGGCGGCGCATGGCTCCAGTCGAAGGCGAGGGGAGGCTGCCCGCGCATCCCGAGTGGCGATGCGTTGACGATGAGATCGCAGCACCCCTCGCGATCATCGAAAGCGAAGTCTGTGGCATCGGCGAAATGATCGATCGATGCGACATGGTGCTCTTTCCCCGGGTCGAGTTCCTCGAGCAACATACGCGCCTTATCGGGATTGCGTCCCGCGAGAACGAGCGTGAATCCCTCACCTGCGAGACCGGCCACGATCGCTCGTGCAGCGCCGCCTGTCCCAAGCACGCGCGCCATGCGAAAATAGTGCTGTTCGCGCAGGCGGGCCGAAAGCGGTTCGAGGAAACCTGCGACATCGGTGTTGCGGCCGACCAGTTTGCCGTCGGCCGCTTTCACCACCGTGTTCACGGCACCGACACGCTTCGCCAACGGCTCCAGTCGATCGAGCAGCGGCATGATCAGCTGTTTGTGCGGCATGGTAACATTGCAGCCTCGCCAATCTGGATCGTCCCGCCGGGATGAGAGATATTGCTCCAGCTCCCCTGCTTCCACGTGGGTGGCGCGGTACTCGGCGTCGAGACCAAGCTTCTCGATCCAGAACCCGTGGATGGCCGGTGATTTCGACTGGGCGATGGGATCGCCGATGACTTCGGCATAGACGGTCACGTCGGCAGCGCGCCTTCTTCGCGCAAGGCTTCGAGCACCTGCAACAGCGGCATACCGAGAACGGTGAACTGGTCACCCGCAATGCTTTCGAACAGCTGGACGCCCGGACCCTCGATCCGGAATACGCCGACACAATAGCTTACGGCAGGCCATTCGGCATCGAGATAGGCCTCGATAAAATCCTCGCTCAGCTCCCGGACGCACAGGCGCGCGAAATCGGAACCGACCCAGATAATCTGGCCATCGCGGGCAAGCGCCGCGGCGCTGTGCAGGGTCATCACCTTGCCCGAAAACGACCGCAGATGGTCCGCGGCGTTTTCCCGGCTGGTCGGTTTGTCGAAACGATTTCCGCCCACCTCGACCAGCGAGTCCGACCCAAGCACCAGGGCATCCGGCTTATTGGCCGAAACCGCTGCCGCCTTCGCCGCCGCCAACGCCTGCGCAATCTCTGCAGGTTCGGCCCCGTCCATCTCGGCTTCGAGCGCTCTCTCATCGACATCGGCACCTTCCGATGCGAACGCGACGCCCGCCGCCTCCAGCATCGCCTTGCGCGAGGCACTGTTCGAAGCCAGCAGGATCCCGCTGCCGCCAATTCCGGTCATATCGGTTTCGCTCCCTGCGAGGTGCCCCGTGCCTCGCGTTCGTTATACAGTCGGATCACTGCGGCGGCGGTTTCCTCGATCGACCGGCGCGTCACGTCGATTACCGCCCAGCCATTGTCCGCGAACATGCGCCGGGCGAATTTCACCTCGTCCTTCACACGTTCGTTGTCGATATAATCGGTCGCGCGCTCCTCGTTCAGCGTCAGCAACCGGTTCCGGCGGATCTGGACGAGACGTTCGGGCGCGGTGGTCAGGCCAACGACCAGCGGATGCCGCAGTCCAAACAGCTTGGGCGGTGGCGGGCTTTCGACCACCAGCGGAATATTGGCGACCTTATAGCCGCGATTGGCGAGATAGATGCTCGTCGGCGTTTTCGAGCTGCGTGAAACGCCCGCAAGCAGGATGTCCGCCTCTTCCCAATCCTCCCAGCTGACGCCGTCATCGTGCGCGATGGTGAACTGGATCGCTTCGACGCGGGCGAAATAGGCCTGGTCCATGGCGTGCTGGCGGCCGGGACGACCGTGCGCTTCCTGCCCCAGTGCCTTTTCCAAGGCCTCCGTTACCCGGTCGAGGATCGGGACGGCGGGCAAGCCCAATTGGCTGCACGCTTCCTCCAGCCGCGCGCGTGTTTCCGGATTGACCAGTGTGAACAGCACTAGCCCGGGATTGGCCTTGAGCTCGGGCAGGATCCGTTCAAGATGCTGGCGGCTGCGGACCATCGGCCAGAAATGGCGCACGACATCGGCATCCTCGAACTGGGCAAGCGCCGCCTTGGCGAGCATTTCAAGCGTTTCGCCAGTGGAATCGGACAGCAGGTGAAGGTGGACGCGGTTGGAGATTTGATGATCCTGCGGCCTGTGGAGAACGGGAGGCATAAACCACGGGAGAAAGCTGGCGACAAGTTCGGGAGTAAAAAGCCTCCCCATAACGAGTCCTTCGCGGGCCGATTCCCGCACACCAAATCCGAGTTTTGCGCAGGGGTGGGGACAGCGAGGATAAGTTTGACTCGACTCAAGCCTGCTGGCGAGTCGCAATCGGGTCTCCACCCTTTGCAGCGCGGGAGAAATCGGGCAGGGGCCACTTATCCCTGAAATCCACAGGGCCAACAGACTCCTTCAACCCTATTATAAATATCATTATTTATTGGATTGGACTCATCGATGCCCGGTCTCCTTCTCGACACGCTGAACGGTAAGCGCGGACCACGCGTGCCGCTCTGGCTCATGCGCCAGGCAGGTCGATACCTGCCGGAATATCGTGCACTCAGGGAGGAGAAGGGCGGGTTTCTCGCCTTGGCCTACGATAGCGAAGCGGCCTGTGAGATCACCCTGCAGCCAATCGATCGCTTCGGTTTCGACGGGGCCATCCTGTTCTCCGATATTCTCATCGTACCGCACGCTATCGGTCAGCATCTGGAGTTCCTTGCCGGTGAGGGTCCCAAGCTGTCACCACCGCTGGTCGAGGCGACGCTCGAAGGACTGACGGCGGATCCATCGCGTTACGAGCCGATCTACGAAACTGTCCGCCTGTGCCGCCAGCGGCTGCGAGAAGGCGTGACCATGCTCGGCTTTGCAGGCAGCCCCTGGACCGTCGCGACCTATATGGTGGCAGGCGAGGGCAGCCGCGATCAGCATGAGGCGCGCGCGCTCGCCTATCGCGACCCGGCCCGGCTCGATGCGATTCTGGCGCGGATCGTCGCCGAGACGGTCGAATATCTTTCAGGCCAGATCGCAGCGGGCGCGGAAGCGGTCCAGTTGTTCGATAGCTGGGCGGGCAGCCTTGCTCCGGACGAGTTCGAACGATTGGTGATCGCACCCAATGCGGAAATAGTCGCGGCACTTCGCGAACGGCATCCCGCGACGCCGATCATCGGCTTTCCCAAGGGAGCGGGCGAGAAGCTGCCGACCTATGCACGCGAAACCGGCGTCCAGGCGGTCGGTGTCGATGAAACGCTCGATCCGCAATGGGCTGCTCGCGAACTGCCCGCGGGCATGCCGGTCCAGGGCAATTTCGATCCCTTGCTGCTGCTGTCCGGCAGCGACCGGCTGGAAAGCCGCGCGCGGTTCATCCTCAAGGCCTTTGCCGACCGCCCGCATATCTTCAATCTCGGCCATGGCATCGACCGCCGCACGCCGATCGCGCACGTTGAACGGCTGATCGAGACCGTTCGCAGTTTCGAGGGGTGACGTGGTCGTGAGCGATCCCTACATGGTCGTGCAATGCAGGATGTCCTCGCGATGACCTATTACTGGCTCAAGGCCGGCCACATCATCTTCATGGTGTTCTGGATGGCCGGTCTGTTCATGCTGCCGCGCCAGATGATCTATCTGCACCCGGCGGCCCCCGATTCCGAGGAAGCGGCGCTGTGGGCGAAACGGATGGGTCTGCTGCGCAAGGTCATCCTTACCCCCAGCGTGATCGTTGTGTGGGTCCTGGGCCTGCTGCTGGCGACGAGCATCGGTGCATGGGATCAGGGCTGGTTTCATGCCAAATTGCTCGTTGTCGTGCTTCTGACCGCCTTCCACGGCATAATGGTCGCCCGTTCGAAGAAGATGATCGCGGGCGAGCGCCCGATGACCGAGAAGCAGCTGCGCATCTGGGGCGAATTTCCCGGGATCGCACTCGCCATCATCGTCGTGCTGGTCGTCGTCAAACCATTCTGAGCTCCGAGCTACGGGCGAGGTACGCGAATGCGCATGCCGACGCCTGAGGGCCTGCAAAAAACGACACGTCGCATTGTGAATTGACGCCTTCGCGGCGCGGTCGTAATTGCACACCACCTACCGGCTAGAGGCCTCGCATCCGAATGAGGCCGGGTCCGCTTTCTCCAAGCCCATACCGACCTGCCGGCAATCCGAACCCGAATACCGAGTAAAACATATGCATCTCAAGGATTTGAAAGAGAAAACCCCGGCAGACCTGGTCGCGATGGCCGAAGAGCTGGGCGTCGAAGGTGCCTCGACCATGCGCCGACAGGACCTGATGTTCTGCATCCTGCGCGAACTGGCCGAGGACGAGGAATACGAAGAAAAGATCATGGGAATCGGCACCATCGAGGTGCTGCAGGACGGCTTCGGCTTCCTGCGTAGCCCCGAGGCCAACTATCTAGCCGGTCCCGACGATATCTATGTCTCTCCGAACCAGGTCCGCAAATGGGGCCTTCGGACCGGCGATACCGTAGAGGGTGAGATTCGCGCGCCGCAGGAAGGTGAACGCTATTTCGCACTGACCAAGCTCTACAAGGTGAATTTCGACGATCCCGAAGCGGTCCGCCATCGTACCAATTTCGACAACCTCACGCCGCTCTATCCCGACCAGAAGCTGAACCTCGATACTCTCGACCCGACGGTGAAAGACAAGTCGGCTCGCGTGATCGACATCATCAGCCCGCAGGGCAAGGGCCAGCGCGCGCTGATCGTAGCGCCGCCGCGTACGGGTAAGACCGTGTTGCTGCAGAACATCGCCAAGGCGATCACCGACAACCACCCGGAAGTCTTCCTGCTGGTACTGCTGGTCGACGAGCGGCCCGAGGAAGTCACCGACATGCAGCGCAGCGTGAAGGGCGAGGTCATTTCCTCGACCTTCGACGAGCCTGCCAACCGCCACGTCCAGGTCGCCGAAATGGTGATCGAGAAGGCCAAGCGCCTCGTCGAACACAAGCATGACGTCGTCATCCTGCTCGATTCGATCACGCGTCTCGGCCGCGCCTACAACACCGTGGTGCCCAGCTCGGGCAAGGTGCTGACCGGCGGCGTCGACGCCAATGCGTTGCAGCGCCCCAAGCGCTTCTTCGGCGCGGCCCGTAACATCGAGGAAGGCGGTTCGCTCTCGATCATCGCCACCGCGCTGATCGATACCGGCAGCCGCATGGACGAAGTCATCTTCGAAGAGTTCAAGGGCACCGGCAACAGCGAAATCGTGCTCGACCGCAAGGTCGCGGACAAGCGCATCTTCCCCGCGCTCGACGTGGGCAAGAGCGGCACTCGCAAGGAAGAGCTGCTGGTCGAGAAGGACAAGCTGTCGAAGATGTGGGTCCTGCGCCGTATTCTCATGCAGATGGGCACGGTCGACGCGATGGAATTCCTGCTCGACAAGATGAAGGATTCCAAGACCAACGAGGACTTCTTCGCGAATATGAACCAGTAGGGTTCGACGACAATGCCTGCAGCCCGGAGAGCCGCCATTACTGGGGCTCCCGGCGCGGGCAAGTCTACTTTGCTGGGCCAACTTGCTGCACAGGGCGTTTCGGTCGTACCGGAAGTCGCGCGGAGCATACTCAGGTCCAGCGGCGGCATGTCTTTGCGTGATAACAACCCGCTCGAATTTGCCGATGCCATGCTGGATGCGCAACTGGCCGTCTGGAGCCGCGCAAGTGTGGACGAGCCGACCGTATTCGATCGAGGCTTTGCCGATATCGTCGGCTTTCTATGGGTAGAGGGTTTCGCAGTTTCCGACCGGATCGACCGGGCATGTCGCGAGCTCAGATTCGATGGCCCGATATTCAGGGCTCGCCCGTGGCGGGCAATCTATTCGCCGGATGAGCAGCGCATCCAGGATTGGGATGCAGCAGTGGCGAGTGACAAGGCAGTGAGCCGGGCCTGGACGCACTACGGATACGATCTTGTCGACTTGCCGCTGATCTCGCCTCAGGGACGCGCAGCGTTCGTTGTGGCGCGGTTATGACCCCTTCATCTTCTCCAACATCGCGGCCATCTGTTCCCAGACCTTGTTCACTGCCTTGAGCGGCCGCACCATCACCTTGAAGTCGGCGATATTGCCGTCCTCGTCGAAGCGGATCAGGTCGATGCCATTGACGTGGATGCCGTCCATCGTGGTCTGGAACTCGATCATGGCATTCTCGCCATCGACCAGCTCGCGGACATATTCGAAGCTGTCATTGCCCAGCGTCTGCCCGGCAGCGGAGAGATAGGCGACAACGATCGGGCGGCCGACCTGCGGTGTGTGCACCACGGGGGAATGGAAGACCGCGTCCTCGCGGATGATTGCCGCCAGCGCATCGGGCGAGCTGCCGCCCTCGATAACTTCATGCCATTTCTTCAGGCCCAGTTCCGCGCTCATACCGCCTCCGCAAATGTATCCGCCCGGGCGGCGGCCCAGGCCTTGGCATAGGGAGTACCCTCGGGCGAGTCGACCAGTTCGCCCGGATCGAGGAAGCGATAGAGGTTGTCGAGACTGTCCGACTGCGCGCCGTTCATGCGTTCGGACATGAGGTGCGGGGCGATCTGCCACGGATTGTCGAGCCCCATGGCAATGACCATCTCGCGGAAGGAATACAGCGTATGCCGCTGGAAGCGGGTGACGCGTTCGGCCTTCTCCATCGGGACCAGTCCGCGTTGCCGAGTGGCATCCTGCGTCGCGATCCCGGTGGGGCAGGCATCGGTGTGGCATTTGAGAGATTGCACACAGCCCAGTGCGAACATGAAGGCGCGCCCGGCATTGCAGAAATCGGCGCCGAGACCGAAATTCATCGCCATGCCTGCGCCCGAATGCACCATGCCCGCCGCAGCCAGCCTGACCTGCGGCTTCAGGCCGCTGCCGACAAGCGCATTGCGCACTAGGATCAACCCTTCGCGCAGCGGCATGCCGACCCGGTTCGAGAATTCTATGGGGGCCGCACCCGTGCCCCCTTCCGCGCCATCGACGACGATATAGTCCAGTGTAATTCCGGTCTCTCGCATGGCTTTCATCACGGCGAAAACCTCGTGCGGCTTGCCGACGCACAGCTTGATCCCGACCGGCTTGCCGCCGGACAGTTCGCGCAGCTTTGCCGCCCATTCGAGCATCCCGATCGGAGTCGAGAAGGTCGAATGCGCAGGCGGCGAAATGCAATCCGTACCGACGGGCACACCCCGCGCCGCGGCGATTTCCGCCGTCACCTTGGTGCCCGGCAACACGCCGCCATGGCCCGGCTTTGCGCCCTGGCTGAGCTTGATCTCCACCATCTTGACCTGTTCGTCCTGCGCCCCTTCGGCGAACCGGCCCGGATCGAACGAGCCATCCGCAGCGCGGCAACCGAAATAGCCGCTGCCGATTTCCCAGACGAGGTCGCCGCCGTGCGAGCGATGATAGCGGGAAATGCCGCCTTCGCCCGTATCGTGATAGAAATTGCCCGTGGCAGCGCCCTTGTTGAGGGCCATGATTGCGTTGGCCGATAGCGAGCCGAAGCTCATAGCGGAAATATTGAGCAGCGAGGCGGAATAGGGCTTCGAGCACTGCCTGCTGCCTACATCGACACGCCATTCCGGTGGGGCCTGGTTGTTCGGGACCATCGAATGGGCCAGCCATTCATACTCGTCCGAATAGACGTCGAGTTCGGTGCCGAACGGGTGGCTGTCGAGCTGACCCTTGGCGCGGGCATAGACAAGCGCGCGTTGCTGGTGGTTGAAGGGCCGTCCCTCAAGATCGCCTTCGACCAGATAAGCCCGCGCATAGGGCCGCAGGTCCTCCATCATCCAGCGGATATGCGCGAGCAGCGGATAGTTCCGCCACAGCGTATGCTGCCGCTGGAAGAAGTCGTAGATTGCCAGCAGCAGCAGCGGGATGGTGAAGACGAGGCCCCAGCGCAGCCATTCGACCATGGCGAACAATGCGGTAAGCAGCGCCACGACCAGCGTGGGGCCGAACCGCATGAACAGCTCTGAGGATTCGCGCATATGCGCGAGGTTGCGCATCAGGCGAGGTGCTCGGCGAAGAATTCAGCCGTCCGCTTGTCCGCCAGCTGCGCGGCCTCCTCGCTACGCCGCTTGCCGAATTCGGTCGCGAAACCGTGATCGAGTCCCTCGTAATCGTAGAGTGTGACCTTGGGGTGGTCGTCGAGCCCGTCATGCATGGCCTTCTGCGTATCCTTGTCGACGAATCTGTCTTCGGTGGGGATATGCAGCATCAGCGGACGGGCAATGGCGTGTTTTTCGCGAAGCAACCCGTCGATGCCCACACCGTAATAGCCCACAGTGGCGTCGGCGTCGGTCCTGGCCGCGGTCATATAGGCCAGGCGGCCGCCGAGGCAGTATCCCACTGCGCCGACCTTCCTGACGCCTTCGTTTTGCCGGATGTAGTGGATCGTCGCCTCGATATCGCGGATGCCCTGATCCTGATTGAATTTGCCCATGAGATCGAATGCGCGCTGCAACTCGGGTTCGATATCGGGATCGAGCTCGATACGGCGCTCGAGCCGCCAGAACAGATCTGGTGCAACCGCGAGATAGCCCTCTTCCGCCACCTTGTCGCATTTGCGGCGAATGCCGGCATTCACGCCGAAGATTTCCTGAATGACGAGGATTGCGGCTTTCGGGCTATCTGCTGGCCGGGCGACATAAGCCTCGAACTCTTCATTGCCGGACAGGGTGGAAATCGTGACGGTTTCGCTCATGGGCGGATGTCTCCCTCGCTTCGCTTGGTGTCTTATGCTTGCATGACGCGTATTGTGAACCCAAATAGGCTCTTGCAAGCCATAACGGAGGAAACGCAATGAAGGTCCATATCGAAATCGATTGCACGCCCGAAGAGGCGCGGACCTTCATGGGGCTGCCCGACGTGGGCAAGGCCAACGCGGTCTATGTCGATATGATGTCCAACGCGATGAAGGGCGTGACCAACACCGACCAGTTACAGGAATATGCGAAGCAGCTCGCGCCGATGGGGCAGGCGGGCTTCAAACTGTTCCAGAGCTTCATGGAAGGTGCCAACGCTGCGCGCACTTCCTCGAAAAGCAAGACTTCCGACGACGACTGAGAGGCGCTGCGGCGCAATGGACGACACGATCTACGCCTTGTCGAGCGGCGCGCCGCCGGCTGCCATCGGGATCGTCCGGATAAGCGGACCGACGGCGGGTGAGGCAATTTCACGGCTGGCGGGTGGCCTGCCGCCTCCACGCTCGCCCGGATTGCGGACTCTGCGCGATGATCAGGGGGAGCCGCTCGATAATGCGCTGGTCCTCTGGTTTCCGGGCCCGGCTACCGCCACCGGGGAGGATCTGGCCGAACTGCATTGTCATGGGGGCAGAGCGGTCGTCGCGGCGGTGCTCGCAGCGCTCGGTAAGATCGGCGGTTTGCGCGAAGCGGAGCCGGGCGAGTTCACCCGCCGTTCCTTCAGCAATGGCCGGATCGATCTGGCTGAAGCGGAAGGTCTTGCCGATCTGCTTTCAGCTGAAACCGAATTGCAGCGCAAAGGTGCGATGTTGGCGGCTGGCGGCGAATTGTCGCGGCGTATCGAGCAGTGGCGGGATCGGGTCCTTGGCCTCGCAGCGTCCGTGGAGGCTGTGATCGACTTTGCCGACGAAGACGATGTGGCAAATCTCCCGTCCTCGTTTGCCGACGATGTCGAAAAACTCGCCAAGGAAATCCGTTCGGTAGCGCAGCGACCTGCGACGGAGCGGCTGAGGGATGGTATCCGCGTGGTGCTCGCAGGGCCGCCTAACGTGGGTAAATCATCTCTTTTCAATGCCTTACTGTCAGACGAGGCGGCGATCGTGACGGCGGAAGCGGGCACAACCAGGGATGTGCTGGAGCGGCCTGTGGCGATTGGTGGTGTGCCATTTACGCTCGTCGATACCGCGGGCGTGCGCGATAGCGGTGCGGGTGCGATCGAGGCAATCGGTATTGAGCGCGCGCGTCGCGAAATACAGGCGGGCCAGATTGTTCTGTGGCTCGGCGCTCCCGAGGAGCGTCCCGATGGCGCTATCCAGATCCATTCGAAATCCGATCTGGGTCGATCACCCGTCAAGGCACTAGAAGTTTCTGCCGTAACCGGTGCAGGACTGGATGAGTTGGTGGCTCTCCTGGTAGAGCGTGGGCGCGCGGCACTTCCGCCCGTCGATCGGCTAGCGTTTAACCGACGCCAGCGCGAATGGGCGCTTGCCGCCACCGACGGCCTCGATGCGATTGGCGACAAGGATGATCTGTTGGTGGTGGCGGAGGATCTGAGGAACGCCCGGCGTGCGCTGGATCGGCTGGTCGGGCGCGATTCCACCGAAGAAATGCTCGATGCACTGTTCGGACGGTTCTGCATTGGTAAATAGTGTTCCACGTGAAACATGTGGCTTTGACGCCTGCGGCGGCGTTGAGTAAGGCGCGGGCCGAATGCGCGATTTTGATGTTCTTGTAGTCGGTGGCGGCCATGCCGGTGTCGAGGCAGCTTGTGCTGCCGCGCGGATGGGTGCGCGGACGGGCCTCGTCACTCTCGACCTCGATAAGATTGGGGCGATGAGTTGCAACCCTGCAATCGGTGGGTTGGGGAAGGGGCATCTCGTCCGCGAGGTAGATGCGCTCGATGGAATCATCGGCCGTGCTGCGGATGCGGCGGCAGTTCATTACCGGATGCTCAACCGCTCGAAGGGCAGCGCCGTCTGGGGCCCTCGGGTGCAGGCGGATCGCAAACTGTTCCATCGCGCGGTTCAGGGTCTGGTGCGCGCGCAGTCTTCGCTGGAGCTGATTGCGGGTGAGGCAGCGGCGCTCAGCCTTGAAGGAGGGCGTGTTGTTGGTCTTGAACTCGCCAGTGGTGAGCGGCTTGGCGCGGCTGCCGTTGTTCTGTGCACCGGGACTTTTCTCGGCGGCGTCCTTTTTCGTGGCGAGGAACGCTTCGAAGGTGGGCGGATAGGCGAGGGTTCGGCGCACCGTCTGGCGATGCAGATGCGCGACGCGGACCTTCCGATGGGGCGGCTCAAGACAGGAACGCCTCCGCGTCTCGATGGCCGGACGATCGATTGGGCTGCACTCGAGGAGCAGCCTTCGGATGGCGAAGCCTGGACGATGAGCTCCCTCTCTAGCTCGCGCAGCAATCCGCAAGTTTTCTGCGCGATCACGCGAACCAATGAACGGGCGCACGATATCATTCGCGCCAATCTCGATCGATCGCCGTTATTCTCGGGTGCCATCGGAGCTGCAGGTCCGCGCTATTGCCCCTCGATCGAAGACAAGATCCACCGGTTTGGCGACCGTGATGGGCATCAGGTCTTTCTGGAGCCCGAGGGCCTGGACACCGAACTGGTTTATCCCAACGGGATTTCGACATCGCTTCCGACCGACGTGCAACTCGCCATGTTGAGAGAGATGGATGGATTGTCGCGGGTGGAGATGGTGGTGCCGGGATATGCAGTGGAATATGACCACATCGACCCCCGCGCGCTGAGCTCCTCGCTGGAGCTGCACGCTATACCGGGCCTCTATTGTGCAGGTCAGATCAACGGCACCACCGGGTATGAGGAAGCCGCCGCGCAGGGGCTTGTTGCGGGCATGCATGCTGCGGCCAGAGTGTTGGAGACCGAGCCGGCACAGCTTGACCGGGCCAATTCTTATATTGCCGTCATGCTCGATGATCTGACGCTGCAGGGCATCACCGAACCATACCGCATGCTGACGTCGCGCGCGGAATACCGGCTACGGCTCCGCGCGAGCAATGCGGATACGCGGCTCACGTCATTGGGTATCGGTTGCGGCATCGTCGGGAGCGAGCGTGCCGAGTGGTATGAAAAGCGCGAGTTGCGGCGAGCTGAATATGCCGAGCAATTTGCTGCCCCCATTCATGCGAAAGACCTCGCGGCGGCGGGGTTTCACGTGAAACGCGACGCGGGTCCGCGTGCAGCTTCGGACTGGATTGCAGGAGGCCATGGCGATTTGGAGTCGCTTCGCCCTTGGATGGGAGCCGTCGATCCTTCCGACCCCTTGGCTGTAGAGATGGCAGAGGACGCTTCCTACGCTCCCTATCTGGCGCGCCAGAATGCCGAGCTGACGGATCTGCGTGCGAGCGAAGCGCAGGTTCTTTCTGCCGATTTTCCCTTCCATCAAGTGCCGGGACTGTCGAACGAAATGGTTGAACGGCTCTCTCTCGCAAAGCCCGAATCGCTGGCCGCAGCGGGCCGTATCCGTGGAATCACGCCCGCCGCGCTCGCCGCCCTGCTCGTCCATGCCCGGAAAGTGGGCAGGGTAGCGGCATGATCGCTTCGGAGGGCGATGCGCGCTCTTACGTTACCCAGCTTAGCAACGAACAGGCGATCGCGAGACTGGATATTCTCGTCGAAGAGCTTCTGCGGGAAAACGAACTTCAGAATTTGGTGGCAAAGGCCACCCTTCCGGCGATGTGGCAACGGCACATTGCCGACTCGGCCCAGCTGCTCGAATTTTGCGATGCCGCCGCGCCCTGGCTCGACCTTGGCAGCGGGGCAGGCTTTCCGGGCCTCGTAATCGCCGCAATGCGACCGGAATTACCTGTAATTCTTGTGGAATCGCGAAGACGCCGTGTGGATTGGCTGGAGCGATCGGCTGCAAGAATGGAGCTGGCGAATTGTCGCGTGGAAGGTCGGCGGCTTGAGCAGGTCGAGGCCTTCCCGGCCGGGGTTATTTCTGCGCGCGCCTTTGCTCCGCTCGATCGTTTGCTCGCATTATCCGCACGCTTCTCCACAAGCAGGACGCATTGGGTGTTGCCCAAAGGGCGTTCGGCAGAGCAAGAAGTGCTTGGACTGCCCAAGGGTCGAAATTCGATGTTTCACGTGAAACAGTCGCTCACCGATCCCGAAGCGGGAATTATCGTCGGCCGCGGAAAGTGGAGCGCTACAGCATGATCACGATCGCAATCGCCAACCAGAAGGGTGGGGTGGGTAAAACCACGACCGCCATCAATATCGCGACCGCCATGGCTGCGACGGGCTGGAAAACGCTGCTTATCGACCTCGATCCGCAGGGAAACGCCTCCACCGGTCTGGGTGTAGCGGGTGCTGCACGTGAAAATACCAGCTACGATCTGTTGCTCGATCAGGCGACGCTCGCCGAGTGCGCGCAGCCGACCGACATTCCCGGTCTGGATATTGTTCCGGCCACGCAGGACCTTTCAGGGGCCGAGGTCGAGCTGGTCTCGATCGACAACCGTACCGCCCGCCTCACGGATGCACTTGGTCAACAAGCTCGCGGTAGTTTCGCTGGATACGATGTGTGTTTCATCGATTGCCCACCGTCGCTCGGCCTGCTGACGCTAAACGCTCTATGCGCCGCCGACACGTTGCTGGTGCCGCTGCAATGCGAATTCTTTGCTCTCGAAGGCTTGAGCCAGCTCCTTCAGACGGTTGAACGAGTGCAGCAGGGCTTCAACCCGGCGCTGGGTATCGTTGGTGTTGTCCTGACCATGTTCGATCGCCGCAACCGACTGACCGATCAGGTCGCGGACGATGTCCGGGATTGCCTAGGGAATCTCGTCTTCGATAATGTCATTCCGCGCAATGTTCGCCTGTCCGAGGCGCCGAGCCACGGCATGCCTGCACTCGTTTATGATCACAACTGTACCGGTAGCCGGGCGTATATCGGCCTCGCCCGGGAACTCATCGGGCGTCTGCCCGAGAACAGGAAAGCAGCATGAGCCAGGCAGATGCTGGAGCGGGAGCTCGACCGATCGATCGCAGGAAAAAGTTGGGCAAGGGTCTCGGCGCACTGCTCGGAGAAACTCGCCGCGAAGAACCGGTGGTGCGCGAGGGCGGTAACGCGAGTAACCAAAGTCCGGCGCAAAATGGCGCGTCCGGGCCGACCGCATCTGGAGGACTGGCCTCTATTCCGGTGGCCGATATCGAGCCACTTCCAGGACAGCCGCGCACCAGCTTCGATGAAGATGCGCTCGATGCGCTCGCTTCGTCGATTGCTGCGCGCGGCGTGATCCAACCGATCATCGTCTCTCCACTAGGAGAGGGGCGTTACCGCCTTGTCGCCGGCGAGCGGCGCTGGCGAGCGGCGCAAAAAGCGCGCCTGCATGAAATTCCGGCCCTCGTTCGCGAACTGGAGCCCCGCGAGGTCATGGCGCTGGCGCTTATCGAGAATTTGCAGCGCGAAGATCTGAACCCTGTCGAGGAGGCGCGCGCTTATCAGAAGCTGGCGAATGATGAGGGTATGACTCAGGCGGAGATCGCCAAGCTGGTCGACAAGTCGCGGAGCCACGTTGCTAATTTCCAACGACTCTTGGCGCTTCCGGATACGGTCCTCGCCTTCCTTGCCGACGGCTCGTTGTCCATGGGTCATGCACGTGCACTTGTCGGGCGCGAAGAGGCGACGGAGTTGGCCAAGAGGGCGGTATCCGATGGCTTGTCGGTGCGCGAAATGGAGGCGCTGACTCGCAAGCCACGCAGTCGACAATCCGGAAAGATCGAACAACCGGTCGAGCATATTGCGGAGGGCAACGCCGATATTGCTGCGGTGCAGGGACACCTCGAAGAATTTCTCGGAATGTCGGTAAAGATTACCACCGATGTGACGCCGAATACGGGCAGCGTAACCATACGCTATCGCACGCTGGACCAATTAGACCTTATCTGTCAGAGACTTACTGGCGGTGACATCTAGATTCAGCGCGACATAGGGCAGTCGCGAAAGCGTTTGTTTACCCTAATGCGGTACTACGGGTCCTTACGGATCCAAAATGCCCCAGCTTACCTGCCCTCGCACGATATTGACCGGTCTCGCACTGGTCTGCGCGGCATCACCCGCCCATGCGCAATCGCGCCAGAATGCTGGTGAGCTCGAACTTGTTGTTTCGATCGTCGATGGGTGTACCTTGTCGACCACGGATGTGGCGTTTGGCCTGATCGTCGGCACCGCAGGCACGATACAGGCAGCGGGTGCTGTCGACGTGCAATGCACGGCCAACCTCGACTTCACCATATCCATGGACCGCGGCTTGCATAGTCAGGGAATCAATCGCCGGATGCGCAACACCGTGAACGGCGGTTACATGAGATACCAGCTCTATTCGGACCCGGCTCATTCGCGCCGCTGGACCGATCAACGGTCGGGCCGCGTCCAGGGAAATTCTGGCGCTAGTGGGCTTGTGACCTATCCGGTTTACGGCGAACTCTACTTCGACGGGGCCACGGTGCCCGGCCGATATGAAGACAGCGTCACCGTAACCATCGATTTCTGAAGCGCTTCGCGAGAACGGCATTAACTGCGACGGTTATCAGTTCTCCTCGAAAATCCGTGCCTTTTCAGCCTCCGGGCGACCCTAGCGAAGCCTTCGCTTAACCGAATCTATACCGCCACTACGTATTTACCGAATCACCCGCTTGGAACTGGGTTTAGGAGATCACTCAAATGCGTAAGATTATTCTGGTCGCCGCCGGTGCCGGTATGGTCGTTGCAACGCCAGCCGTTGCAGGTACCAACTCGGCCACCCTGACCGTGACCGCCGAAGTCGTCGAATCGTGCGAAGTCAGCGATGCGACCCTGGCCTGGACAGGTCTGGGCGTTCTCAACGGTGCCGATCACGACACCAGCACCTCGATGTCGCTCACCTGCACCGACGGTTCGGACTACAATGTCACCATGGGGGCGGGTGGCAACGCCGTTGCCGGTCAGCGCTACATGGCGGGTTCGGGCACCGACACGATCCCGTATGACCTCTATCTCGGCGTCCCGACCTCGGGCACGATCCTTGCGGTCAACAATGCGGTTGCGGCCGGCACCGGTAATGGCGCTGCCCAGACCCTCACCATTGGTGGCCGCATCCCGGCTTCCGCAGCCAACGTCGCGGCCGACAGCTACTCGGACTCGGTCGCCGTCACGATCACCTTCTGATCATGGTCCGGCGGGCTTCGGCCCGCCGGCCACAATTCGGGTTGCCACAAATGAACGCACGTTTCGCATCGCTACTTGCTGCGCTCTCGCTCACGCTCCCTGCTTCTGCCGCGCAGGCACAGGAAGCTCCGGCCATCGATTCCGCGACGCCGTCTGCGCGCGTCACCGTGGCCCCGTTAAGGCTTGAGCTGGATGGTGAGCGGATGCATGAAACGCTACGCGTCATCAATCCCTCGGACCGCCCGATCGGCATTCAGGTCAGGGCATTCGCCTGGACACAGGCTGACGGCGAAGATGTCTACGCCCCAACCACCGATGTGCTGGTTTCGCCTGCTATCGTGGTGATCGAGCCGGGTGAGACTCAGTTTTTCCGCGTCCAACGCCGCGCGCTGCCCGCAGCGGGTGAACGGCGCTATCGCGTCGCGATCGACCAGCTACCCGATCCGGAGCTCGCGCAGAACGGCACGGCCATGACGCGTATACGCTTCACGATCCCATTGTTCGTCGACCGCGCAACAGCCACACCCGCCCAGCTCGACTGGTCGGTGAAGGGTGATACTCTGCGCGTCGCGAACCGCGGTCAACAATCTGCTCGTATGGTTAGTTTGGCGCTTACCAACGGGGTTAACGCCCCGGTCGACATTCAGGGGGCTTCGCTTCACTACGTCCACGGTGGCTCATGGCTCGAATGGAAGCTTCCCGCCGGTTGTCCGACGGGTCCGCTGACGCTCCAGGCGCGCATTGAGGGCGACACACACCGTGTCCAGGTCCCTGCCACCTGCAGCTAAACCTTTCATAGCCGCCGGGCTCGTTGCGGTGGGCACCCTCCTGGGGCCCGCCCAACTCCTCGCACAATCCAGCGACCCTTTCGCGATCGAACGGGACCTGACCTTCAGGAAAGCCGTAGAGGCCGAAAAGGAAGGACCGGGGCTCAGCGTTGTCTTCGTCGACGGTGTCGAGCAGAAGCGCATGGTCGACCTTAAATGGGTCGATGGGGAGCTCGCCATTCTCGCGGAATCGGCGGAGACGGCCGGCCTGCCGGTGGAGCCGGGTGCCAGCGGATATATCAAGCTGAGCCATCTCGACATCGCGCGGTTCGAATTCGACCGGGTGACGCAACGCCTGACAGTCAAGAACTACCGGAAAGGCGATGGTCCGAACGATGTGAATGTTGCGCGGCGCAACTATGAGCCGGGAGTGCAGGCGCCGCTACTCGCAGGGATCGTCGACTACAGTCTGAATGCCACACATTCCGGCGGTCAGACACAAATGGGAGCCTATGTCGCGCCACGCGTCAGCTATGGGAATTTCAACCTCGGCAGCGCGTTCACATTCCGCACCAATGCCGGTGCCGAGCGGCCCGAATTCGTGCGCCTCGACACGACCGCGACGATGGCCATTCCCAGCAGGGCGCTGGTAACCCGCGTCGGTGACGTGATTACCTTGGGAAGCGACGTGCAACGCCCTTTGCGTGTGGGTGGCATACAGATCGGCTCGGATTTCGCTCTTCGTCCGGACATCATCACCAATCCCTTGCCACAGTTCGAAGGACAGGTGGCCGTGCCGACATCGGTCGACCTGATCATCAACGACAGACGCTTTCAGTCTTCCGAAATCGAAGCCGGGGAGTTCCGTGTGCACAACATACCGATGGCGGCTGGTCGCGGGGAGGTGTCGGTGGTCCTGCGTGACGAATTAGGCCGCGAAACGGTCCGGACTGCGCAGATCTACATTGCGCCCGAAATGCTGGATCGGGGTATTACCGAGTGGGGGGCGACCATGGGTTGGGTCCGACGAAGATACGGGACCATAAGCAACGACTACCGTGACCTGGTAGGGACGTTTTTCTTACGGAGAGGGCTTACCAAGTCGCTCTCCGTAGGTGTTTCTGGGGAAGGCGGAAGTGGGGTGTGGAATATCGGCGCCCAAGCCCAAGCCACGATCGCCAACTTGGCCATGGCCTATGGCGAAGTGAGGTATAGTAATACCTCGAAAGAAAGCGGAGCCCTTTTCAAACTCGGCGCCGAGTCGGTTGGGCGCGGCGTTTCCGCGAGAATTGAGGCCATTATTCCCTCAACCGGATATCGTGACATTGCCGCTGAGGCGGGCGATGGCCGCGTCCCGCGCCAGTTGATTGGTTCGATCGACTTCGACCTCGCCCAGACGACGCGTTTCCAGCTTTCTGCAACACGCGTTTCGCGTCCGGCGGAACCCCTGTTGGGGCGCGAGGCTGATACGACCACCGTGCTGCGTGCGGCGGCCCGTCACGAGCTGACCGATCGCATGACGCTCACCGGTGATGTCAGCTATCGCAAAAGCACGGCGCGAGGCGAGTTTGTGGCCGGCCTCAATCTCAACATCCGCTTCGGACCGCGCACCAGTGCGAGCGCTTCTGTCCGGCACACGGACACGGAGAACATCGCTGGTCAGTTCAGCTTCTTCCGACCCGATACCGAGATTGGAGAATTTGGCTACGCCGCGCATGTCAGACTTGGCGACAATGAGCGCATTGCCGGCACGGCCGCGTATCGTGCACCTTTCGCCCGCTTTGCCGCCGATGTTGAGTATGCCTCCGGAAGCACTGCCGCCCGGTTGCGTGCGGAAGGTTCGCTGGTGGTTGCAGATGGCCGGGTTTTTGCGCGAGACCGGGCATCGGATGCCTATGCGCTGGTGCGGACGGGCAATGTCGGCGGCGTGACGGTCACCCACGAGCACCGCGAGGTCGGCAAATCGGACGAGGGCGGGCGGCTGCTCGTCACCCGCGTTACGCCGCTGGTGCCCATGCAGTTCGATGTCGCTCCCGACAAACTGCCCGCCGCTGCGGTAGCCCGGTCGACTTTCCGCCGCATGCAGGCCTCGCGGGGCGGTGTGGTGCTCGTCGACATGGATATCGAAGCTTACCGTTCCGTCTTGCTGCGCGTGATCGACGAGCAGGGCGAGCCATTACCCGTCGGTAGCAAAATCGTCTCTATGCCTTCTGGTCGGGAGTATATGGTCGCATTCGATGGTCTCGTCGATTTCAACGGCTTGTCCGACGACAAGTGGATAGCACCTAGTCCCGGGATGGCTGACGACTGCCGCACCGCGCTGCCAAAGTTCGATCTCGAAAGCTTCGAGATGCCAGATCTTGTCGCGCGCTGTACCTCCAGCACGATTGCGCTCAGGGATTAGTCGACAGGCGTTACCTCGCGATAGACTACGCGCTGCGGAACCAAGACGGTGACCGGCACCAACATGTACGGTCCCGGTTGTGTATACCGTACGGCACCGGCGCTTGCGGTCGCATTCTGCATGTAGCTGTCGAGATAAGCCTGACACTGCTCGTAGCTGTCGCTGCGGGGCCGGTTGCGATCTTCGATGGCATCGCCAGCCGCCATCCCTGCAAGAGCGCCCGCGCCGGCTCCGATGAGCGTACCTTCAGTGCGATTGCCCCGCCCTGCAACGCGGTTTCCCAAGACACCGCCGACGGCGCCCCCGATCAGCGCACCGATGATTTTCCCGCGGTCGCTGTCGTTCTCATAAGTGTCGAGGCGCGAACGGCATTCGTCCAGCCAGACATTGCGATCGAAAGTCACCACCTGCGCGCCGACCGGCAGGTAGGTCGGTGCCCCGGCATAACCCGCCGGATAACCGTCAGGCAGAAGTGCGGGCTGAGCTCGCTCTTCGTGATAGATCGGACGTGAGGCAACGGCTGCCGGTTCCGCGCCTTGCCCGACATATGCCGGTGCGCGGGCGGGAATCGTGCGAACTGCCGATGCAACTGCCGATGCAGGTTCATTCGGCGGTGTGTCATAGGTATAATGCTCGGGATCCGAAGGATCGATCGACTGGATCCTCGGGCGTGCCACGAAAACGGGCGTAACCGGGGCCTGTTCGGCATGGGTCGGCTCGGGCTTGGTCACTATACTTTCGGTAACGACATCATCATCCAGCTCCGGTAGCGGCTGGGCGTACTCGTACTGTCCGATATCGTAGGACATCGTGCTCTGTGCGAGAACGCTGCCGGGGAGGGCGGCAAGGCTCGATGCGGTCAGGGTCAGGACGGTACGAGAGATCATGGCGCGCGCTCCTTCGGGCGACTCGGCATGAGCCGGGTGCAATCGCTGCCATATCGGTAGCACTCGCCTGCCCGTGCGCAAAAAGGAGCAGGCCAGTGTGCCGGAATGGGGCGACGCCGATCAGATGCGCTTGGCCAGCATGTCGGCGACCGCCTCGATCCCCGCGGCATCCGCCTTATCGAATCGCGCCTTCTCCGGACTATCAAGATCGATTACGGCGATGACCTTGCCAGCACGCTTCACCGGTACGACCAGTTCGGAATTGGTCACTGCATCGCAGGCGATATGGCCGGGAAAGGCATGCACGTCTTCCACGAGTTGCGTCGCCCCCTTGCCGGCGGCGACACCGCATACCCCCTGGCCCATCGGAATGCGGATACAGGCCGGGCGGCCAATAAAGGGGCCGAGCACGAGTTCGCCATCGACGACGCGATAGAAGCCCGCCCAGTTCAGATCGGGCAGGAAATCCCACAGCAAGGCTGCGATATTGGCCATGTTGGCAACCGCGTCGGGTTCACCTGCGCTCAGCGCATCGGCAGCGTCGAGTAGTTGGCGATAGGCTTCGGGTTTGGGCGTATCGGGTGCTGGGCGAAAGTCGAACATGAAGGCGCGATGTAGCGCGGAACTTGCGGCTCGCAAGCCCCATTGCTCCGCGCACCGCGCTCGCTTATCTCGCCACCATGGGTATTCTCAAGAAGCTGGGCATCGCGCTCGTAGTCATCCTGCTGGTCGTCCTCGTCGCCGGTTATTTCCTCACGCGCGGAGACACCGCGGATGTGCCGTTCGACGACGTTGTCGGCACGGACCCCACGCTGCAGGAAGCCGAAGCGGAGAGCGTACCAACGGTGGCGATCGCCGAACCGGTGGGTTGGGGCGACAACGAGGTTCCGGTCGCGGCAGAGGGCCTTGCCGTCAGCCGCTTTGCCGACGGGCTCGACCATCCACGCACGCTGCAGGCCCTGCCCAATGGCGACATTCTGGTCGCGCTCACCCGCGCCCCGCAGCGCGAAGGTGGCGGAGGCCTCACCGCGTGGGTCGCCGACCTGCTGATGACGCGCGCAGGGGCGACCGGCATCTCGGCAAACCAGGTCGTCCTGCTGCGCGATGCAGATGGCGATGGGAAAGCCGAAGTGAGGCAGGTCCTGCTGGAAGGCCTCAATTCCCCATCGGGCCTCGCCTGGGGTGATGGTACCCTTTACGTGGCAAACAACGACGCGGTCCTTGCGTACCCCTACGAACTTGGCGCCGCAAAAGTATCGGGTGAGCCGCGCAAGATTGCCGATCTCGCCGCAGGGGGCAGTCACTGGATGCGCAATCTCGCGCTCCATCCGGATGGCGGCCGGCTTTATGCAGCGGTCGGGTCCGACACCAATGTCGCCGAAAACGGGTTGGAGGCCGAAGAGGGCCGCGCGCTGATCTGGGAAATCAATCTGGAGACCGGCCGCCAGCGCACTTTTGCCGCCGGGCTGCGCAATGCCAACGGCCTCGCTTTCAGTCCCTGGTCGGGCGAGTTGTGGACCACGGTAAACGAGCGCGACATGCTCGGCTCCGACCTCGTGCCGGACTACCTGACCAATGTCCCCGTCGGCGCGCATTACGGCTGGCCGTGGGTCTATTACGGCGACAATTTCGATCGCCGGGTGAAATACCCGATCCCGCAATTCATCAACTATGTCCGCACGCCCGAATATGCCTTGGGGCCGCATGTTGCAGCGCTGGGACTCGTCTTCAGCCAGAAAGGGGCGAGGATGGGTGAGAAATTCGGTAGCGGTGCGTTCATCGCGCAGCACGGCTCATGGAATCGCAAGCCGCCGTCGGGCTACGACGTCGTTTATGTCGCCTTCGACGAACGCGGCAATCCGACTGGCAAGCCCGTGCCTGTGCTAACCGGCTTCCTCACCGGCGAGGGCACTACCCGAGGTCGCCCCACATGGGTCGAATGGGCGGGCGATGGCTCGCTGCTCGTGTCCGACGATACTGCGGGGATCATCTGGCGGGTTTTTGCTCCGGGTGCAGAGGCGCAGGCGGCGATCGCGCGCGTTACCGGCAATCGCCTTCCGCCCCAGCGCCAGCTGCGCGGGCAGGAGGCGAGCTTCGGCGACGACGATTACGCACGGCGTGTAACCGCCGACTGAACTAGCCTACGAGCTGATCGGTAGAGAGAGCGTAGAGCGGCTCGGCCCCTGCAGTGGCCGCGGCCCGCAAGCCTGAGGCTTCGGGGACGACCCGGTCGATGAAAAAGCGCACGCTGGCTGTTTTCGTGGCGGCCAGGCCTGGCGCTTCACCGTTTTCGACGGCCTGCAATTGGCGAAGCAGCTGCCACCCGGTGACCGCCACTGCGAACATGGTACAAAAAGGCACTGAGCCAGCCAGGCGGTCGTCAAGGCTGGCTTCTTCGCGCATCCAGTTCGCCACGGCTGCGCAATCGGCAGCCAGCGCGGTAAGGCTGGGCTCGTCCTTCGCGTCACGCGCGATATCGGCAATCAATCCGGCTAAAGCTTCGCCGCCATCGAGGCCGAGCTTGCGGGTGACGAGATCGGCGGCCTGAATACCATTGGTGCCTTCATAGATCGGTGCGATGCGTGAATCGCGCCAGTGCTGGGCCGCACCGGTTTCCTCGACAAAGCCCATGCCGCCATGGATTTGCAAACCGAGGCTGGCGACCTCGATCCCGATATCGGTGCCCCAGGCCTTGATGAGCGGAGTGAGCACTTCACCGCGCGCTCCGGCTGCGGCGTCGCCCAGCGTGCCGCGGTCGACCTGGCCGACCGTGTAATAGAGCAGCGCCCGCGCGCCCTCGGTTAGCGCCTTCATTCGCAGCAGCATGCGGCGCACATCAGGATGCTCGACGATCGCGACCGGCGCCTTGTCGGGCGAACCCGCGCGGGCGGACTGGATCCGTTCCCGCGCGTATGCCAGCGCGTGCTGTGTCGCTCTCTCGCCGATCTGGACGCCCTGATTGCCGACATTGATCCGCGCATTGTTCATCATCGTGAACATCGCCATCAGCCCGCGGTTCTCCGCACCAACCAGCTCGCCGATGCAGTCGCCATTGTCGCCATAGCTCATCACGCAGGTGGGGGAGGCGTTGATACCGAGCTTGTGCTCGATGCTGACGCAGCGCAGGTCGTTGGCCGATCCTAGCGAGCCGTCTTCTTTCACATGATATTTGGGTACAATGAAGAGCGAGATCCCGCGGCTGCCTTCCGGCGCGTCGGGCAGTCGTGCAAGCACGAGGTGGATGATGTTCTTTGCCAGATCGTGCTCGCCCCAGGTGATGTAGATCTTCTGGCCCTTGATGCGATATTTGCCCGCATGCTCGCCTTCGGTGATCGGTTCGGCCGTGGTGCGCAGCGCGCCGACATCCGACCCTGCCTGCGGTTCGGTCAGATTCATCGTTCCCGACCACTCGCCGCTCACCAGCCTCGGCAGGTATTTTTCCTGCAATTCCTTCGAGCCATGATGTTCGAGCGATTCGATCGCGCCGACGCTCAGCATCGGCAGCAGGTTGAAGGCCATGTTCGCCGTGCCGAGATTTTCGAGCACATTGCACGAGAGCGTGAAGGGCAGGCCTTGTCCGCCGAATTCCACCGGTCCTGCGATCGCGTTCCAACCCTGCTCGACATAGTGGACATAGGCTTCGGCAAACCCGTCAGGGACGCGCACAACGCCGTTCTCGAGCTTTGCGCCTTCCAGATCGCCCACGCGGTTGAGTGGTGCCCATTCCCCAGCCGCGAATTCGCCGATCCCGGCGACGATCGCTTCGACCATATCCGGTTCGGCAGCCGCGAATTTCTCGGCTTTCGCCAGCTCCTCAATTCCGGCGTTGACGCGGATGGCTAGCAGCTGATCCTGGGTGGCTGGAGTATAGGTCACGGGTAATCCTCTTGGCTTTGTCTGCCACGCAGATATAGCGCGCGGGCATGAGCGGCAACTACGCTACGGAAACGATAACTGCCGATGCGCAAGGGGTAGTGCGCGCGGCGCAGATTCTGCGCGCTGGCGGGCTTGTCGCAGTGCCGACGGAGACGGTCTATGGTCTGGCCGCGCGCGCCGATAGCGAAGAAGCGGTCGCGCGCATTTACGAAGCCAAGGGCAGGCCAAGCTTCAATCCGCTGATCGTGCATGTCGCGTCGCTCGAGCAGGCGCGAGCCTTGGCCGACTTCTCCGCACAAGCCGAGCGGTTGGCTGCGGAGCATTGGCCCGGTCCACTCACTCTCGTGCTTCAGCGCCACCGCGGCGCCGCGCTGGCCGAAGCCGTGACGGCAGGCCTTGATACGCTTGCGCTCCGCATGCCGTCGCATCCGGTGATGCGTGCTTTGCTGGAGGAATGCGGAGCGCCACTCGCTGCGCCTTCGGCCAATCGCAGCGGGTTCATCAGCCCAACCTCACCTGCCCATGTGCTGGCATCGCTCGACGGAAGGATCGACGCGGTGCTTGATGGCGGGGCCTGCGAGCGTGGACTCGAATCGACAATTGCGGCGGTGCGGGCGGACGGCTCGGTTCAGATATTGCGGCCGGGGCCAATCACACTCGAAGCGTCTCCAATGAAGGGCAGGGGCATCGAGGCGCCTGGCCAGCTCGCCAGCCATTATGCACCGGGAAAGCCGGTCCGCCTCATGGCGTCGGAAGTTGCGCCAGACGAGTTTCTGATCGGTTTCGGGGAAGTGGCGGGGGAGTGCACCTTGTCGGCGAGGGGCGATCTCCTGGAAGCGGCCTCTCGTCTCTATGCCTGTCTTCACGAAGGAGCGCGTTCGGACAAGCCGCGGATCGCAATTGCGCCCATCCCGGAAGAGGGGGTCGGCATAGCTATCAACGACCGGCTGCGCCGTGCAGCAACGACTCCCGATTAATCTTCGGGTTCTACCGGAATCGAGGGGATGATCTGCTGCATTTCGGCGTAGGTGTCCCGTGCCTCGTCGCAGGCCCGTCGGCTGCCGTCTTCACATTGGTCGAGCTGCTTCTGGTAGTCGCGTTCGAGCTTTGCCAGGCGCGCTTCCCGACGCCGAATTTCGCGACCGCGATTCTCATCGGCTTCCGATTGACTGGTGGTGGCGACATCCACACCCTTGCCGACCGCCTTCACCGGCAACGTCGCTACGTCGACCACAGTTTTGGCGAGGCAGCCGGGCAGCGCGACGGCTGCGGGCAGGAGAACAAACAGGGCTAGGCGACGCATGGAAAATCCTTTCGCTGCGCCGCCTAGCGGAGAATTGGTGAGCCGTCGATGAATTCAGGCTTCTGGAGCGTCCGGGGCCTCCGGGGCGGCAGGGCTCTCGGGAGCTTCGGGTGCGTCTGGAGCACCGGGCCTTGTGAGAGTGTCCGTTGCTGACTTGATATCCCGGCAGTTGAGCTTGCCAGAGCCCATTGCGCTGACGGTACAATTCGCGCGACCGTTCACGGTGATCGTTCCCGAACCCATGATGCTGGCATCGACCTTGCCATCGGATGAGAACTCGGCATCCCCCGAACCGGCGACGGAGATGTCCGCATCCCCCACTCTGAGGCCCGACATATTCGCTTTGCCCGACCCTGCAATCGTCATGTCGAGTGTGTCGACTTTACCGCCGGCCTCGAAATCGCCTGACCCGGCAATGGTGAGGTCGAGCGAATCAGCGTCGAAGCGGGCTACCTTGGCCGTGCCCGACCCTGCGATGGTCACATCGGCCTTGCCGGTCATGGATGCGGCTTCGATGTCGCCGGAGCCCGCCAGGACCATGGCGGCAAGACTGGGCATGGTCACCTGCACGGTGGCAATTCCCCTATCCTTCCAGCTATTCTTCTCGCGGCTGATACCCAGCGATCCGTTATCGAGCGAGAAGCGTAGGGCGTCGACCGCCGCATCGTCACCCGAGACGGAAATATCGAGCTCTTCGCCCTCGTTGACTATTACCTTGTCGGGACCTGCGAGTACCAGCTCGGTCGGGGCGGCACCGCTCATGTCGAGTTCTGCCAGCGGTACGCCTTCGCTATCTCCGATCTGGATATTCATACCGTCGCACCCGGTAACGAGCGCTGCCCCGGCAAGTGCGGCGATCGGGGCAAGGCCCCTGAGGATTCGATGGATCATCGCGGTCATTTCCCTTTACTGCGGCAGTCCGTATTGCTGATATAATACAGCAATCGCATTTCATCAAGGCAAAGGGGTAAGTGCACGCGAGGGAATGTGCGGCTCGTCGAAGGCTTCGTGCTGTCGGTTGGCGCAATCGTCAGGAGCTTGCACAAACAAAAAGGGGGCACCGCATGGCACCCCCTTCATGTGTTCGATTGGCGAAGCGCTTATGCGTCTTCGGTGTTCTCGTAATATTGCGGCGCATGTTCGCGCAACACGTCGAGGATCTTTTCGAGCGCGGTCGGCTCGTCGGTCTTCTCCATCGCAGCGAGTTCACGCGCGAGGCGGCTCGAGGCTGCTTCGAAGATCTGGCGCTCCGAATAGCTTTGCTCGGGCTGGTCGTCCGGGCGGAACAGGTCGCGGGTCACCTCAGCGATCAGAACGATTTCGCCAGAATTGATCTTGGCTTCGTATTCCTGTGCGCGGCGGCTCCACATGGTGCGCTTGACCTTAGGCTTGCCCTTCAGCGTTTCCATCGCTTCCTTGAGCGTCTTGTCGCTCGAAAGCTTGCGCATGCCGATCGATTCGACTTTGTTGACCGGAACGCGCAGCGTCATGCGTTCCTTTTCGAAGCGGAGGACATAGAGGTCGAGCTGCATACCGGCGATTTCTTCGCTCTGGAGCTCGATGACACGGCCAACGCCGTGCTTGGGGTAAACAACGTAATCGCCAACGTCGAAGGCATCAGCCTTGCTAGCCATGCAATCTATCCTTTCGTCCGGATCAGGCCAGCGGGGACGCAGCGTCACGGAAACCCTTGACCGCATCCCTTTTCGGGGACTGCGGTTTAGTACCGATGATGACGTTGCTGGTGGCCTGCCCTTCCAATTCTAAAACCTGCCCGGGAGCAAACCGGTGCAGTTGTTCTATTATATAGCACAGCCGCAACTAAATTGCGAATCGCAATTCAATCGGCCGGATTTGCGCGGGTGTAGAGCCCGGGGCGCTTCGCAATCAGTCGCCTTCGCCGGGCTCGGCCGAGAAGTACTTGTCGTACTTGTCTTCCTCGTCCTTGTGCTCGTCGGCGTCTGCAGGCGGTTCCTTCGACTGGGTGATATTAGGCCATTCGGCGCTGAATTTGGTATTCAGCTCGAGCCATTTCTCCAGCCCATCTTCGGTATCGGGGAGAATCGCTTCGGCGGGGCATTCGGGCTCGCACACGCCGCAGTCGATGCACTCGCTGGGATTGATGACGAGCATGTTCTCGCCTTCGTAGAAACAATCGACCGGACACACCTCAACGCAGTCGGTGTACTTGCACTTGATGCAGGCGTCGGTGACGACATAGGTCATTGGTGGCGTATTCCCTGGAACTGTTTCCCTGATCGCGCTGCTAGGGCGGTTTATCCGTTGGGGTCAAGCTCCCGATAACAAGCCTGTGCTTCGCGCGGCGGTCCGCGCCGCTCGGGAAGCGCGACGATTTCGACCAGCTTGACTGATTTACCGAGCGGCAGGGTGAGAATATCGCCTTCGATTATGTCGCGTGAACAGCGAGTGACGCGCTCACCGTTGCGGCGGATATGCCCTTTATCGACAAGCTTGTGTGCGGCACTGCGTGTGCGCGCAAAGCGCAGATAACACAGCAGCCGGTCGATCCTCACTCCGGCCTCTTCATCAGCGGACCAGATCGGCAAGTGCAGCGAAGGCGTTGCCCTCGCGCGGCTGGGCGGGTTTCTGTCGCTCCTGCTTGCGACGCGAAGGGCGCCATTCCCAGCGATCGGGGCGCGGTGGACCGAACTGCCCTTCAGGCAAGGGTCCGGCCTTCTGGACGCGGAAACCTGCATTGCCTAGAAGGCGCGAAATATTGTCCTCCTCCAGTCCGATCGAGATCGGCAGAGCATAGTCGAGCACGAACTTGCGCCTGCGGTCCTTGGTCTGCGCCTTGGCGCGCGTTTCGTGCGCCGCGCGCAGGATTTTCTCCGCGAGGTCTATGCGGATCGCCTGGCTGCCAGCATGGCGATAACCCGATGGCAGCTGCTTCGCGTCGGGGATTACCGGCAACATCGCTTCCTGTAATGGGCGCCGGTCCAGGCCGAGCGCGCTCAGTAGCTGGCGCGGCGCGGGCTTGAGCAATGCAGGCGCAAAAATATCGAGTGCGCCGAAAGTAACACCGATCTTGCGCAGGAACGGCCGCATTTCCTTAGGCAGGTGTTCGATCCCCGCCCTTTCGCGCGTGACGTAGCCATGGCCTGCGATGAGATTGAGCAGCAACGCACGCGCCTGCGACCCGGCGTCGGGATTGCTTGCGGCATGGTGCATTTTTTCCAGTGGTTCGAGCGGCTCAAGTTTCTTCGCCAACCACTCCTCGAGCCCAGCCAGCAGTTTGCTGCGTGGACCGTCGGGCAGCGCAGTCACTTCGCGGACAGGTTTCAACTGCGGCGTCACGGTGCCATCGCGGTGTTCGAGTTTTGCGAGCTCCTGGTCCTTCCAGCGAAGCGCGCCGCGCGAGAGTTCGACCCCTTCCATATCGGATGCGGCGAGTGCCTCAGCCTTTTCGCCAAGCAGCTTGGGCAGAGCCTTCTCCGCTGCCGCGAGCAGCATGCGTCGGTCTTCGTGACGGGCCGACGGGTCCACGATAAAGCGCAGCCCCTCTACGTGGCCAAGCGCTTCGCCCTCCACGCTCAATTCACCTGTTTCACTCAGTTCAATCGGCAACATGCCTGCATCCTGTCCTAGCGACTTCATCAGGATCGCCGTCCTCCGGTTTACGAATCTCTCGGTCAGCCGCGCGTGAAGCGCATCCGACAATTTGGCCTCTACCGCTCGTGCGCGCGACGCCATTTCGTCACGCGCCAGTACCCAGTCCGGGCGCTGGCAGATATAGGCCCAGCTGCGAATCGCCGCGATCCGCCCCTGCAGCGTATCGATGTCCCCGCTCATATTGTCGAGTTCGCTGATCCGCGCCGCGACATAGTCCGCACCCAGATAGCCTTGCGCCAGGTCCTGCCACAGTCGGGCGACGAAGCGAGCGTGCACGTCAGGCCCGCGCTGACGGAAATCGGGGAGGGAGCAGGCCTCCCAGAAGCGCCGGACCATGCCGGGACCGCGAACATTTGCGGTAATCGGCTCGTCCGCGAGGCGCTTCAGCGTGGCGAGATCAATCGCTTCGGGGGCGAGCCGCAACACGGGGTCGTCGGGCGGTGCTTCGAGGTCGCCTATAAGAATTCCGAGCGAATCGTAACGCGGCTCGGGCTCACGCCAGGAGAGGTGTGTAAGCGGCGCGAAGCGGTGCCCTTCGATCGCATAGACCTCCTCCTCGGTGAACTCGGGAGGGGTGCCGTGCTTGTTCATGCCCGCCAGCGTTCCAAAGGTCCCGTCGCGCTGATGCCTTCCGGCGCGCCCCGCGATCTGTGCCATCTCTGCAGGCAGGAGCCGCCGCATACGCACGCCGTCGAACTTCGTGAGGCCCGCGAAGGCGACGTGGTTGACGTCAAGGTTGAGCCCCATGCCGATCGCATCGGTGGCGACGATGTAATCGACCTCGCCGCTCTGGAACAGGGCGACCTGCTTGTTGCGCGTCTCGGGGCTGAGCGCGCCCATGACTACGGCCGCGCCGCCACGAAATCGGCGCAGCATTTCCGCGACCGCATAAACCTGCTCGGCACTGAAGGCGACGATGGCGCTCCTTGGCGGGAGGCGTGAAAGCTTGCGCGGTCCGATATGGGTCAGCGTCGAAAAACGCGGCCTGTCGGATATCTCCGCCTCAGGCACCAGTTGCCGTACCAGCGGCGCGAGCGTTGCCGCGCCGAGCAGCATCGTTTCCTCGCGCCCGCGCGTATTGAGCAGCCGGTCGGTGAAGATGTGTCCGCGCTCGCGATCCGCCGCCAGTTGCGCCTCGTCCAGCGCCACGAACGCCGCATTCGCCCCGTCGCGCGGCATCGCCTCCACCGTGCAACACATATAGCGCGCGCTCTTGGGCTCGATCCGCTCCTCGCCGGTGATCAGCGCGACCGCATCGTCACCCTTGATCGCCCGCACGCGGTCGTAGACTTCGCGCGCCAGCAGGCGCAGCGGGAAGCCCATGCAACCGCTCGAATGCGCGGTCATGCGCTCGATCGCCAGATGCGTCTTGCCGGTATTGGTGGGTCCGAGGACCGCCTTGATCGCGCTTCCCTGCACATCCCCTAGGTGGCAGCGCTCGGACATAAGGGCAACCATGCGCCATGCCCACGCATCGTTTCGTCGCAATCCGGACTCGCATGACCGCAAGTTAAGCCCCCCTTTACTTTGTTTTGGCAGGCAAAGCGGGCAGAAGACCCTGCGCAAGGGTCGGGTCGCACCGTTCACGCATCGGGCGACCTTGTTGGAGGGACAGGCGTGTATACGTCCCACGCGGACAATGAAGCAGCAGAATTGCAGACACCGAACGGCGGTCCCGGTCGGCTGGCCGCTGCGTTCGCGCACGACCAGGTACTCGCGAATCTGCCCATTCCCTCGTTCTCGTGGACGACCGTGCGTGAGCAGCTTTCGGGCCGCATCGCCGCGCTCGACCTTGCGCCGGATCTGGGCAGCGAGATCGGGAGCAAGCGCTGGTTTCGAGGGCTTGGCACATTTATCGGCCTGACGGCCATTGCGCTCGCCTTCTGGCCAAACTTCGCGCCGCTCGAAGCGGCGCCGCCCGCGCATATCGACGATGCCGTGCGCGACGAGTTCCGCAGCCAGATGATCCTGCCGCTCGCCCTCGGCGCGGACAGTGGCCGCCACATGGGCGCGACTGCGCTGGTCGAACCACTTGCTGCCGCTCCCGAGCGCCCGACACTTGAGATGGTCGCCACGCTGGCGAAGGGTGACAGCTTCGAACGCATGCTGCGGCGTGCCGGTGTAGGCGCAGGCGATACGGACCGCGTCGCAGCACTCGTTGGCGGCGCCATTCCGCTTTCCGAGATCGAATCCGGGACGCAATTCGACATTACGCTTGGCCGCCGCCCCGCGCCGGGCGAACCGCGCCCGCTCCAAGCGCTGACGTTTCGTGCGCGGTTCGACCTCGAACTTGACGTTGGCCGATTTGACCAAGACGCGGACCTTTCGCTGGCCCGCAAAACCATTCGTGTCGATGAAACTCCACTCCGGATTCGCGGTACGGTGGGCAACAGTCTTTACCGTTCAGCACGTGCGGCCGGAGCTCCCGCCAGCGCGGTGCAGTCCTATCTCAAGACGCTCGGCCAACACGTAAATCTCGATCATGATGTGCGTTCGGGCGACACGTTCGATTTCATTGTCGCCCATCGCCGTGCAGCCACGGGCGAGCGTCAGGCAGGCCAGCTACTTTATGCCGGTCTTGAGCGCGCGGAAAAGCCGCGGGTGCAATTGATGCGCTGGGGTAAGGACGGCGAATTTTACGAGGCATCCGGTGTTGGCGAGCAGCGCGGCGGTCTCATGGCACCGGTGCCGGGCCGGATGACCTCACGTTTCGGCATGCGCCGGCATCCCATCCTCGGTTATCGCCGCATGCATTCGGGTCTCGACTTCAAGGCAGGTTACGGCCAGCCGATCGTTGCCGTGACCGATGGCCGTGTGCTGTCGGCGGGACGCGCAGGCGGATGCGGCAATGCGGTCAAACTGCGCCACGGTGGCGGAATCGATACGCGCTATTGCCACATGAGCCGCATCGCGGTGAACCGTGGACAGAGCGTGCGTCGCGGCCAGGTGATCGGCTATGTTGGGTCGACCGGTCTGTCGACCGGCGCGCACCTCCACTACGAAATGTACCGCAACGGCCGTGCCATCGATCCGGCTTCAGTCCAGTATGTAACACGCGCCCAGCTTTCGGGCGCTGAACTGCAGCGGTTCAAGGATACGCTGGCGAAGATGAAGACGGTCGAGCCCGGCGCGGCGCTGGTCGAACTCGAACAGACCGCGGCCGAAGTCGCCGCCGAAGAACCGCAGCGCGAAATCGACAAGCTAGCCGCGCCCAAGAAGTAGCGCTGCGATTGCGCCGCGCGCGTGCTTGCGGCAGAGCGCGCGTATGACTCACGCAAGCTATCCCAACACCCGCCTGCGCCGCACCCGCGCGACCGGGTGGAGCCGCGCCATGCACCGCGAAACCGTGCTTACCCCGGCAGACCTGATCTGGCCGCTTTTTGTTACCGACGGTTCGGGCACCGAGAAGCCTATCGCAAGCCTGCCTGGCGTCTCGCGCTGGTCGGTCGACGGGATTGCAAAGCATGCGAAAGAAGCGGTTGATCTGGGCATTCCGTGCATCGCACTGTTCCCGAACACCCAGCCGAATAAGCGCAGCGACGATGGGGCCGAAGCGCTCAATCCCGACAATCTCATGTGCCGCGCGATCAAGGCGGTGCGCGATGCTTGCGGGTCTGACATCGGCATCCTCACCGATGTCGCGCTAGATCCCTATACCAGCCATGGGCAGGACGGTCTGCTCGACGGTGGCGGCTATGTCCTGAATGACGATACGGTCGCGGTACTGGTCGATCAGGCCGTAAACCAGGCCGATGCAGGGGCGGACATCATCGCACCTTCCGACATGATGGATGGCCGCGTCAAGGCGATCCGCATGGCACTGGAGATGAACCGGCATCCCAATGTGCAGATCATGGCATATTCGGCAAAATACGCTTCGGCTTTCTATGGCCCGTTCCGTGATGCCGTGGGTTCCGGCGGTCTGCTCAAGGGGGACAAGAAGAGCTACCAGATGGACCCGGCCAATGGCGACGAGGCGATGCGCGAAATTGCCATGGATATTGCCGAGGGTGCCGACAGCGTGATGGTCAAGCCGGGACTCGCCTATCTCGACATCATCTGGCGTGCGAAGCAGGAATTTCGCGTGCCGGTTTTCGCCTATCAGGTGAGCGGCGAATATGCGCTGATAGAGGCTGGTGCGGCGGCGGGCATAGGCGACCGCGATGCGCTGCTGATGGAAAAGCTCCTCGCCTTCAAGCGCGCGGGATGCAGCGGCGTACTCACTTATCATGCCCCACGTGCCGCGGAACTGCTGAATGGCTGACTTTCGCCACGAAACCGAGCGCCTGATCCTACGTGACTGGCGCGAGGAGGATTGGCCGCGTTTCTGGGAGGGCACCAACACGCCCGCCGTTATGCGCTGGCTCGGCGGCGTCTGCGACGCCGAGAAGCGCTTCGCGGCGCAGGATCGCTTGCTCTCGTACAGGCGCGATCATGGCCACACTTTCTGGTGCATCGAGCGCAAAGAGGACGGTAAAATCCTCGGCTTCTGCGGCCTCAAGCGTTCCAACCAGGCGGGCGGACCGCTCGGCATGATGGAGGTCGGCTGGCGCGTGCGTGAAGACGTCTGGGGCAAGGGCTATGCGAAAGAGGCGGCGATGGCATCGCTCGACCTTGCCTTCGACCGTTACGATGCCGACGAGGTGATTGCGCTCACCGTGCAACGAAACGAGGGGAGCTGGGGGCTGATGAAGCGCCTCGGCATGCGCCGGCGCGAGGATCTCGACTTCGAAAGCGCGGAGTTCGATGCCGAGGACCCGCTGATGATCGTCTATTCGATCGATCGCGCCGCATGGAACAGCTCGCATGGCTGATATCATTGCCGAGACGGAAAGGCTGATCCTCCGCACGATCGAAACGGGGGACGCGGTAGAGCAGGATCGCGTGCTCAACACGCCTACGGTTATGGCGCGGCTCGGCGGGGTCAAGGAATTGCACGAGATCGAGGCCAAGCACGCCCGGGCAATGGCGATGTATGCGCGCGAAGGATTCAGTTTCCTCTTTATGATCGAGAAGGCCACCGGCGAGATGGTCGGCCATTGCGGGATGAAACGCGTCGACAGCGCCTTGGCAAAGAATGTCGGCGATCACGAGGTCGGCTGGCTGGTGCGCGAGGATCGCTGGCGCCGCGGCTATGCCGAGGAAGCCATGCGCGCCGTGCTCGACTGGGCCTTTCCCCGCATCGGCGCCCCGCATGTCGTCGCGCTGACCAGCCAGGCCAACACCGGTAGCTGGAAACTGATGGAAAAGCTTGGCATGGTCCGACGCGAAGATCTCGACTTCTCGGACCCCGCCTATCCGGCGGCAGACAATCCCACAATTCAGTATTCGCTCACGAAAGAACAATGGGAGAGCACACGATGACCGCGAGCCGCCCCGGCGTTACCATCATCCCTATCCACGACCACACGCCGCAAATCCATGACAGCGCCTTCATCGCGCCCGGCTGTACGTTGATCGGCAATGTCCAGATCGGAGCCGACAGTTCGGTGTGGTACAATTGTGTGCTGCGCGCCGATGTCAGCCGCATCGTCATCGGCGAACGCAGCAATATCCAGGACGGTACGGTGTGCCATTGCGATCCCGAACGTCCGGACGATCCGGATGGATCGCCGCTGATCATCGGCGACGATGTGCTGGTCGGACACATGGCCATGCTTCACGGCTGCAGGATCGAGGATCGCGGTTTTATCGGCCTTGGTGCAATCGCGATGAACAAGGCGGTGATCAGCTCCGACGCAATGCTCGCCGCGGGCGCCATGCTGACCGAAGGCAGGGTCATGGGTACGCGCGAGCTTTGGGGCGGTCGCCCGGCACGCAAGATGCGCGACCTCGACGATGCGGCGATCGCCGGCATGCGCGTCGGTGTCGCGCATTATACCGAGAACGCGAAGCACCACGCAGCCGCCGTCGATGCCGCGACCGAAGGCTGATTTGCCCGAGCCGGCTGAACTGCTGGCTCTTGTTTCAGGCAATGAACTACGTCTGCGTGTCACGCCGGGCGCAAGAACCGAAAGCGTGACCATCGAGGGCGGGCGGGCGCTGGTGAAGGTGCGTGCCAGACCCACGGACGGCGCAGCGAATGCCGCGGTCGAGAAACTGGTGGCGTACGCCCTCGGATTGCCGACGTCACGCTGTCGGATTGTGCGCGGCGCAACTTCTCGCGAAAAAGTCCTGTCCGTGGACTGCTAGGTGCTGCGCGTCTCGATGCGGCGGGCATACAGGCTCAGGACAATGCTGAAGCCGAAGGCGGTCGCTATCGCCACCGGCGAACTGGATGCCGAAAGCAAGGCGCCGGATGCCGCTCCGCAGGCCAGTGCCAGCCAGAGCGCAGGATAGCCCCGCATCGCCGTGTCCGGCTTACCTTGAAGACGCGCGGCCAGACCCTGACCGGAACGCACCAGAGCACCCGTCATATATGTCACGCCGACCGTGACTTCCCCATCGCGCGAAAAGATATTGTTCGACACGCCCATCGCCGCGGCGGCCAACGCCAGGAAGAGGACTTCGTAGTGCTTCGCAAGGGCCAAAACCGCCAGCCCCAGAACACAGGTCACCACTGTTAGAAGAATGGATTTGGGCCGATCTTGCGATCGCGGTACGAGCATGGCGCCGAGTACCACGCCGCCGACGAAGCTGGTGATCAGAGCCACCGGAAACCACGCAACAGCCGGATTCTCGAGGAGATCGACGCCCAGCCTGGTCGTGTTGCCCGACATGAAGGAGGTGAAATAGCCTCCGGCAACGATGAAGCCAGTGGCGTCCACCTGTCCGGCCAGGAATGCCAGGCCCAAGGCGAGCTTCTGTCGGCTGGGATCGTAACGATGCATTCCGCCCACAATGCGGATCGGCGCGCAGAATTCAATCGCGGATGAGTGCTCGCAGCGCGTCGATCCGATCGGCCTCGTGCGGCGGTTTGTCCCAGCGGATGCGGTGGATGCGCGGGAAACGCATTGCGAGGCCGGATTTGTGGCGCTTGCTTTCATGCACGCTGTCGAAGGCCACTTCGAACACCAGCGACTTGTCGGTTTCGCGTACCGGCCCGAAGCGATTGACGGTGCTCTGCCGCACATGGCGATCGATTTTCTTCAGTTCTTCGTCGGTAAAGCCCGAATAGGCCTTGCCCACTGGCAGCAGATCGGCGCCCTTATCGGGATCGCCGTCCCAGCAACCGAACGTATAGTCCGAATAGAAGCTCGAGCGTTTGCCACTTCCCCGTTGGGCATACATCAGCACGCAATCGATCAGCAGCGGGTCGCGTTTCCACTTATACCAGTAACCGACACGTCGCCCGGCGATATAGGGGCTGTCCCTGCGCTTCAGCATCAGCCCTTCGATAGCATCGTCGCGACTGCCCTCGCGGATTTCGGCGAGATGGTCGAAGTCGCGCGCCTCGACGACCTTGCTGAGATCAAAATGACTGTCGGGGAGGCGGCGTATCAGCTTCTCCAGCCGCGCGCGGCGTTCAGTCCACGGTCGTTCGCGCAAATCCTCGCCTTCGAGCAGAAGCGTATCGTAGAGGCGGACGAAAGCTGGATAGTCCGTGAGCATTCTCTTGCTCACCGTCTTGCGACCGAGGCGTTGTTGCAATGCGTTGAAGCTCGCCGCACCGCCTTCCTCGCCACCCTGATGCGCGCCGCGCACGAGCAATTCACCATCGAGCACTGCGGAAAAGGGCAGGACGTCGAGCAGTTCGGGAAAGGTCGCCGAGATATCGTCGCCAGAGCGGCTGTAGATCCGCGTTTCATCGCCCGCGCGGACGAGCTGCACGCGGATGCCGTCCCATTTCCATTCGGCGGCATAGTCTGCAAGGTTGACCACCGTTTCCTCAAGCGGATGTGCGAGCATGAAGGGGCGGAAGGTCGGCAGGTTTTCGATATCGGGGGGATCCTCGCCCCGCGCCGCCCAGGCGAAGAGCGGATCGTAAGGTGCATCGAGACCGTGCCAATACTCTTCCACCTCATCGACAGAAACGTCGAAAGCCTGCGCAAAGGCAGTCTTGGCAAGGCGGCTGGAGACACCGATACGCATTCCGCCGGTAGCCAGCTTGAGCAGGGCGTAACGCCCCGAGGCGTCGAGCTGGTCGAGCAGCTTTGGCAGCTCCGTCAGCACGCTTTTGCGATTTATCGCCGCAAGCAATTCGACCGCTTCGCCAACCGTGGGTGGCGACGGCGCGCCTTCCGGCACTGGCCACAAGAGGCTCGCCGTTTCCGCCGTATCGCCAACGAAATCGCGGCTCAGTGTCCAGAGCACCGGATCGACCCGGTCCTTGAGCAGATTACGGATGGTCGAACTCTTCACCGCCGGGAAATCGAGCCCGTCGCTCAGCGCCGCCAGCGCCCAGCCGCGGTCGGGATCGGGCGTAGCGCGCAGATATTCCGCGATAAGCCGCAGCTTCTCGTTGCGCGAGCGCGTATAAACCAGCGCATCGAGGAGAGCCGCGAACTCTTCCATCAGACGGCGCTGCCCTGCTCCGCAGGCAGTTTTACATTTTTACGCTCACGGAGGCACAGAGGCACAGAGGTGGTGGCGCGACACCCCTGTGCCTCCATGCCTTTGTGAGCGCCGAAAGGATTGAATGCGGAACGTTCAGTCATCTTCGTCCTCGTATCCAACGAGGGCGAGCGCGCGGGCGCGGCGCTGGTGGAGCTGGCACCAGCGCAGCAACGCGTCCTCGCGGCCGTGAGTGATCCAGTTCTCTTCCGCGCCGACCTCCTCGATCGTGCGCGTAAGTTCGCCCCAATCGGCATGGTCGGAGATGACCAGCGGCAGTTCGACATTGCGCTGGCGGGCGCGCTGGCGCATGCGCATCCAGCCGCTGGCCATGGCAGTGATCGGTTCGGGCAGGCGGCGAGACCAGCGGTCGTTGAGCGCAGATGGCGGGCAGATTACGATAGACCCGCGCATGTCATCCTTTGGATGATCGGAGACCAGCCGCAGTTCGCCGAGGTCCACGCCATGCTCCTCGTAGAGCCGGCACATCTTCTCCATCGCGCCGTGGAGATAGATCGGCGCAGCGTGACCCGCGCGGCGCAATTCGGCGATCACGCGCTGCGCTTTGCCCAGCGCATAGGCACCTACGAGGACGCAGCGATCGGGATGGGCGGCCAGGCGGTCGAGCAGCTTGCGCATCTCCTCTTCGATCGGCGGGTGGCAGAAGACGGGCAGCCCGAACGTCGCCTCGGTAATGAAGATGTCGCAGGGCGTGACCTCGAAAGGTGGGCAGGTGGGGTCGTGACGCCGTTTGTAGTCGCCGGTCACGATCACCCGTTCGCCCGCGTGCTCGAGCAGGATCTGCGCGCTGCCGAGAACATGGCCTGCCGGAATATATGTGGCATCGACTCCGCCCGGCAGCCGGATCGTCTCGCCATACGCCACCGGCGTCGCTCCTTCGCGAGTTGCGTAGCGCAACTCCATGATCGCCAGCGTTTCGGGCGTGGCGAAAGTCCGGCCGTGACCGCCGCGCGCATGATCGGCATGGCCGTGAGTGACCAGCGCCCTGTCGACCGCGCGGCCGGGATCGACCCAGCAATCGGCAGGCACCACGTGAATGCCGCGCGGTTCGGGCTTTATCCAGGAGAAGGGAGCGGCGGCCATCCCCGATTCAAACGAAAGGGGCGCCGACCGTTCCCGGTGGCGCCCCTTTGAATTGTCGGCAGGCGGATCAGCTCTCGGTTTCGTCCTTGCCTTCCTTGGCATCGGCCTCGGGCTTTTTCGGTGCGGCCGTCTTCTTCGAAGCTGCCTTTTTCTTCGCCGGCGGCTTGCGTTTCGCCTTGGGCGGAGCGGGAGTGAGTTCGAAGGAGGGTTTGCCGTCCTTCATCGTCACCGAAACCTCGCCGCCATCGGCCAGCTTGCCGAACAGCAGCTCTTCCGCCAGCGGCTGCTTGATCCGCTCCTGGATCAGGCGGCCCATCGGGCGCGCGCCATAGAGGCGGTCGTAACCCTTGTCGGCCAGCCAGCCGCGGCTTTCCTTGTCGAACTGGATGTCGACATTCTGTTCCGCCAGCTGGAGTTCGAGCTGGAGGATGAACTTGTCGACCACGCGGGCGACGGTGTCCTTGCCGAGATAACCGAACGGTACGATCGCATCGAGGCGGTTGCGGAATTCGGGCGTGAACATGCGCTTCACCGCTTCCTCACTCGCGTCTTCCTTGCTCACATCGCCGAAGCCGATGCCCTGACGTGCCATGTCGGCGGCGCCGGCATTGGTGGTCATGATGAGCACGACATTGCGGAAGTCGACCGTCTTGCCGTGATGGTCGGTCAAGCGGCCGTTATCCATCACCTGCAGCAGGATGTTGAACAGGTCCGGATGCGCCTTCTCGATCTCGTCGAGCAGCAGCACGCAATGCGGGTTCTGGTCGACCGCATCGGTCAGCAGCCCGCCCTGATCGTAGCCGACATAGCCCGGAGGCGCGCCGATCAGCCGCGAAACGCTGTGGCGCTCCATATATTCGGACATGTCGAAGCGCTTCAGCTCGATCCCCATGATGCTGGCGAGCTGGCGGGCGACCTCGGTCTTGCCGACGCCGGTCGGGCCCGAGAACAGGAACGAGCCGATCGGCTTGTCCGGATCGCGCAGGCCCGCGCGGCTCAGTTTCATCGCGGTCGACAGCTTGTGTACCGCCGCATCCTGCCCGAAGACGACATGCTTGAGATCGCGCTCGAGATTTTCCAGCGCCTTCTTGTCGTCGCTCGACACCGATTTGGGCGGGATGCGCGCCATGGTCGCGATGACCGCCTCGATTTCCTTGGCGGTGATCTTCTTCTTGCGGCGGCTGGGCGGCACCAGCATCTGCATCGCGCCAACCTCGTCGATCACGTCGATCGCCTTGTCGGGCAGCTTGCGGTCGTTGATGTAGCGCGCCGAAAGCTCGACTGCGGTTTTCAGCGCATCGACCGTATAGGTTACCTTGTGGTGATCCTGGAACGCGGTCTTCAGACCTTTCAGGATTTTGATCGTATCCTCGATCGTCGGCTCGTTCACATCGATCTTCTGGAACCGGCGCAGCAGGGCGCGGTCTTTCTCGAAGTGGTTGCGGAACTCCTTGTAGGTGGTCGAACCGATGCAGCGGATCGCACCGCTCGACAGGGCGGGTTTCAACAGGTTCGAGGCGTCCATCGCCCCGCCGCTGGTCGCACCGGCGCCGATGACCGTGTGGATTTCGTCGATGAAGAGGATCGCCTCGGGCATGCCTTCGAGTTCGTTGACGACCTGCTTGAGCCGTTCCTCGAAATCGCCGCGATAGCGGGTGCCGGCCAGCAGCGCGCCCATGTCGAGCGAGTAGATCACCGCATCCTGCAATACTTCGGGCACTTCGCC